>Ga0335085_10011068_pt1 | contig 13410 bp, 2 predicted proteins | sample Lox_Sample_45_FD_206712 | JGI IMG/M metagenome (GOLD analysis project Ga0335085, IMG submission 206712) | Soil microbial communities from Loxahatchee National Wildlife Refuge, Florida, United States - Lox_Sample_4.5 | ecosystem: Environmental > Terrestrial > Soil > Wetlands | place: USA: Florida...
CCGCGCCCGGATCCAGGATCTCCTCGACCAGCTTCGCCGCCGCTTCGTCGGCGGAGCCCTGCGGATCGAGATCGATGATCGCGCCCCATGTCTCCGGCTGTTCCAGTGCGATGCCCCGCGCCAGGCCCCAGAGCGTCGCCTGGGCCGGAACGACGGGGCTGCCTCCAACCGGCATGGCCCCACGCGTCACGAGGAACAGCCGTGCGCCCGGCGCGGCGTTCTCGGAGAGCGCCTGCGACAGGTGGACGACGCCGGCACACAGGGCCCGCTGCTCTCCGAGCAGAGCCGAGGGCGGCGCCGGATTCGTCGCATCGAGGCCCCAGAGATGAACGACACCACGCAGAGGCTTCGCCGTCTCGCGGATGAGGCGCGCCGCGTCCTCACGACGCTCGGGATCGAGCGGCATCTCGTCCTGCCTCCCGGTCGCGAAGCTCGGTCTCACCAGGGAGCATGACTCCCCGCGTTCCCTCAGAGCGGCGGCCAGGGAGCGACCCACTCCGACGGAGTCGGCACAGATCAGCCACCTCCCCTGCGGCTGCGGCGTGACGGGCTCCCGGGCCACGAACACCGACTGGCGCGCCTCGACACCGTCCGCCGCGGCCGCGGGAAGGGCCGTGGCCCCGGTGAAGCCGGTCCGGTCCAGCAGCTCCAGCCATCGGGAGCGGGAGAGCAACGGATACGAGGGCCGCAGCTTGGTGTCGCGGAAGCGCCACCAGCCTTCGGTCAAGCCGAAGCTCAGATCGATCCACCGGTGGACCGCGGTCACCTCGAACAACAGCAGCAACCCTCCGGGAGCCAGCAGTCTTCGCACGCGCGCCAGCGTCTCCTCCAGGTCCCGGGTTGCGTGCAGCACGTTGGCGGCGATCACCACGTCGTAGGTCTTGCTTGCGAAGCCCTGGGCCTCCGCCTCCTGCTCGATGTCGAGCAGGGCGTAGCGCACGAAGGGGTGACCGGCGAACTTCTCCTGGGCCCGGCTCGTGAACCGCGCGGACACATCGCTGAAGACGTACTCCGTCCGCTCCGCGGGAAGGGCGGCCAGGACGTGGGCCGTGGTTCCGCCCGTGCCGGCGCCGATCTCGAGAACGCGCAGCCGGCGGTCGGCCGGCAGCGTGCGCACCGCTTCTGCAAGCGCCTCCTTGGCCAGAACGTTGTAGAGGCTGAAGACGGGCGAGTCCTGATACAGGCGCTCGGTCGAGGCGAAGGACCCCTGCGGGAACAGCAGGTCCAGGGGATCGCTCGTGCCGCGCAGGACGTCGGCCAGGGCCGGCGCGCAGCGAGCGACGAGGCCGATCTCCGCGTCGAATTCGGGATGCGCGGCGCGCAGCGCCGACCACGCGTGCTCCACGTCGATCGCAGCGGGCGGCTGAAGAACGCGCCAGCCGGCCAGGCTGCGCTCCAGGACCCCTTCTTCCTCGAGCATTTCGAGCAGCCGCGCAAACAGCCGGAGCTGAGCCGGCACGATCCGGAGCTGTTGCGCCAGCGCGTCGGTCGTGAACGCCCTTTCCGGGACGAACTCGACGCCCAGGCGGCGCAGGGCTTCGGCTGCAGACAGCGCGCTGAGGGTCTCCAGCTCGGGGAGCAGCCGCGCGTATCTCTCCAGGGCGCCTCCGCGGCGCGCGCGCTCGAACGTCCCGGCGACCGACCCCGCGATCGCTTGCGGGCCGGGCAGGTCCGCGGCGGCGGCGCGCTCGGGACCGCGACCGCGAGGCTGAGCCACCCAGTTCACCGCGTAGCACCAGCCGTCCTGGGACGCCGTCTCTTCACGGAGCGTCTCGCGACCCGCGAGCTTGAACACCACGTCGGCCGCTTCTGCGATCAACTGCCCCGCCTCGTCGCACAGCGCGAGGTCCATGCGGAGGCCATCGGGTTCCACCGAGCGCAGACGGGCGTGGGCAAACGCGCGCGCGGGCGAGGCTCGGAGCACGCGGAACGCCTGCAGCCGCGCCGGGAGATAGGCCTGCCCCGCAGGCGGCTCGGCGGGCGACGCCGCCCAGGCCACCAGGAACGTGTTCATCAACAGGGCGGGTTGAACGGCGTAACGCTCGGCCCCCGTCGGCCCGACGCTCGGCAGGCGCAAGGAGGCCAGGGCTTCGCCACTCCCAACCCAGAGCGTATCGATCGCTTCCGTCATCGGACCGAAGCGGAAGCCGCGCCCGCGCAGCTCCGCGTAGAACTCCGGTCCGGGGCGTACCTGGGTGCACCGCTCGCGCACCTGGGCCAGCTCAAGCCGAGCATCGGTGGCAGTGGCCGCCAGCCTCCCAGACAGCAGTGGCGTCCAGACCTCGCTACGGTCGGCGGTGCGGTTGCCGAAGATCTCGAAGCTCCCCGCGCTGCCGAGGACGATCTGCACGGCGCGCGACCCGGCCTCGGGCACCGTCAGCGGCCGAGCGAGAGCCACGTCCTCGACGGCCCGCAGCCCCGGGCCCTGGACCTCGGCCGCCGCCGCCAGGGCCATCTCGAGATAGGCGGTCAGCGGCACCACCGCGGTGTCCCAAAGCCGGTGCTCGTCGAGCAACGGCAGCGCCTCGAGCGAGACCTCGGTCTCGAAGGTCGGTGAGGGCGTGCTGACGCGTCCGCCGAGCAGGGGGTGGCCGCTGCGCGTGGGGTGCGTCGCGGCAGCGCGGCGGTTGGCCGTCGGTTGTTCGAGCCAATACCGCTGCCGCTGCCAGGGATAGGACGGCAAGAGGATCGATCGCCTGGGAGCCGGCAGCACGCCGCTCCAGTCCACGGGAAAACCCTCGGCGTACAGCGCCGCCAGCGCCTCGAGCAACGTCGACCGCTCCTCTTGCCCGCGGCGCAACGACACCAGCACGCGGCCATGACCGCCAGCCGCCTCGAGGCAATCGATGACCGACGCCGCGAGCACCGGGTGCGGCCCGATCTCCAGCCAGGCGTGCGGACCGGTGGCGCTGACCGCATCGACGGCCGCGGCGAACAGTACCGGATCGCGGAGGTTGCTCCCCCAGTACGCGGGCTCCAGGTCCAGGCCCGTGGCCCGGCGGCCGGTGACGGTCGAGAACATCGGAACCGCCGCGGCGCGCGGCCGGATGCCTCGCAGGGCGCTCGCCAGCTCCGCCCGGAACGGCTCCATCTGCGGGCTGTGGGAGGCGCAGTTGACGCGCAGCGGGCGGCAAAACACGCCACGGCGCGTCAGCGACTCGACGACTTCGTCGATGACTGCCGCCTCTCCGGACAGCACCACCGAGGAGGGGGAGTTGATCGCCGCGACCGCGGCACGGGTCCCGAACGGCGCCAGCTCGGCGCGCGCCGCCTCCGGACCCAAGGCGACGGAGGCCATCTTCCCGCCGCCCGCGGCCTTCTGCATGATGCGACCGCGCTGGACGATCACGCGCACCGCGTCTTCCAGGCTCAGGGCGCCGGCGACATGGGCGGCGGCCACCTCTCCCACGCTGTGGCCCACCACGCTCGTAGGCACGATGCCCCACGATCGCCAGACCGCCACCAGGCCGACCTGAAGCGCAAAGAGCGCCGGCTGGGCGATCTCGGTTTCATAGATGCGCGAGCTCGCCTCGTCGGCAGCCAGCTCCGACAGCAACGACCATGACGCGTGCTCGCGCATCAGCTCGTCGCAGCGCTCGAGCGTCCGGCGGAACGCCGGCTCCTCCGCGATCAGCTCGCGCCCCATGGCGAACCACTGGGACCCCTGACCGGAGAAGACCATGGCCAGGCCGCTCCGGCTGTCCGGCGCCGTTCCCTCCACGACCCCCGGGGCCGCTTCGCCATCCACGAAGGCGGCGAGTCGGGATCGGGCCTCCTCACGCGAGTGCGCCACCAGCGCCACCCGCCGCTCATGGTGGCTGCGACGGTGGGCCGCCATCGCACAGATGTCCGCGAGCGTGATGTCCGCGGGAGCCGAGCCCAGGAAGGCAGCATAGCGGCGCGTCAGTTCACGCAGAGCGTCCTGGCTCTTGGCCGACAGCGTCAACAGTGGGGTCCGCCGGCCGGGGGCGGCCACGTTCGCGCCAGGTTGAGTTGGGGCCGCGGCGGACTCCGCATCCGGCGCGGATTCGAGGACCACGTGCGCGTTGGTCCCGGACCAGCCGAAGGAGCTGACGCTCGCGAAGCGCGACCCTTCCCCGTCGAAAGGGCGGCTGCGCGTCGGAAACTCGAGAGGTGCTTCACCGAGCACGATGTGCGGATTGAGAGCCGTGAAGTGGAGATTGGGAGGGATCGTGGCGTGCTCGAGAACGAGAGCCGCCTTGATCAAGCCCGCGATGCCCGCAGCCCCCTCGAGGTGTCCGAAGTTGGTCTTCACGGACCCGACGCTGCAGCGCGAGCCGTCCGGTCGCGGCTCGGCACCCACCGTTGCCGCCAGCGCCTCGACCTCGATCGGATCGCCGAGCGCCGTTCCCGTCCCGTGGGCCTCGACGTAACCGATCCGCGCCCCGGCGACCCCCGCGTTTCTGAGCGCCTGGCGAATGACCTCCTGCTGCGAAAGCCCGTTTGGCGCGGTGATACCGTTGGTGTGGCCGTCCTGGTTCGTGGCCGAGCCGCGAATGACCGCCACCACCGGGTCGCCCGACGCCAGCGCGTCGGACAGGCGTTTCAGCACCACCACCCCACAGCCCTCGCCACGCACGAAGCCGTCGGCCCGGCGATCGAAGGCCTTGCATCGGCCGTCGGCCGCCAGCATGTGCATGCGCGACGCCGCGATCGTGAAGTGCGGGGTGAGGATGAGGTTGACTCCGGCGGCGAGCGCCACGTCCGACTCGCCCAGCCGAAGGCTCTGGACGGCCAGGTGCGCGGCCACGAGGGAGGACGAGCAGGCCGTGTCGACGACGACGGCGGGTCCGTGGAGGTCGAGGAAGTAGGACAGCCGCCCCGCCAGGAGGTTATGGGCGGTCCCGGTGCCGACGAACGCGTCGAAGGTCTCCGGGCTCTGGTACTGCAGCCACAGATAGTCGCTGGCGTGGCTATGGGCGCCGACGAAGACCCCGGTCGCGCTTCCGGCCAGGCTCTCGCGACCCACGCCTGCGTTCTCGAGTGCGTTCCACGCCACCTCGAGCAAGAGCCGCTGCTGCGGATCCATGCGAACCGCTTCCCGGGGCGAGATTCCGAAGAAGCCGGCGTCGAACCGGTCCACTTCGTCCAGGAAGCCTCCCCAGCGGGAAGACATCTTCCCCCCGGCCATCGGGTCCGGGTCGTAGAGCGCGTCGACGTCCCACCGCTCGCGGGGAACTTCCCGGATCGCGTCCCGGCCTTCGCACAAGAGCCGCCAGAACGCCTCCGGGCCGTCCGCGCCGCCGGGAAAGCGGCAGCCCATTCCCACGATCGCGATGGGCTCACGGCGTACGGTGGAGGAGCCTCCGCTCTTGAGCCGCTTCTCGAGCAGGGCCCTCTGCTCGGGCGACAGTCCGGAGATCCGCCGTGCGATGTCGCTCATCACACTGTCTCCGTCACGAGCCTTCGGAGAGGAGCCGCTGAGCCTCCTCCGGGGAGAGCCGCTCGATCTGCCCGAGCAGCGCCTCCAGGTCCTCGCCGGCGGTCCCGGCGACTTTCCTGGTCGCGCGGCCCGACCCCTCCTCGAGCGGGAGGTCGAGTCGCTCCGCAAGGTACGGGGCGAGAGCCACGACGGTGGGGTAGTACCAGACGAGCGTCGCGGGAAGCGGGATCCCGATCGCCGCCTCGAGACGGTTCCGCAGCTCGAGCGCCATCAGGGAGTCGAGGCCCAGCGTCCGGAAGGGCTTGTGGGGGTCGATGCGGCTCCGCGACTGCTTGAGCACCTGGGCGACCTGCTCCTGGAGGAAGGACTCGAGTCGCGTCCGACGCGCCCCCGCTTCGCTGGCGTGAAGGGCATCGACGATGCTGCCGTCGGAACGCCGGGAAGGCTCGGCGGCCTCGAGCTCGTGGCGGGCGGCCAGGGGCCGTAACAGCGATGCGCGCGCGGCCGCCGGGAAAGCGGACGCGAAGGCGGGCCAATCGAGCGGCATGACCGCCACCTGCGCCGGCGGTGTGGACAGGATCCGGCCGAACGCCCCGAGCCCCGCTGCCGGGGTGAGGCTCGAGAGGCCGCGAGCGGCAAGCCTCTCACCACGGTTCGACCTTGCCGCCGCGAGGCCAATCCGGGACCACGGGCCCCAGTCGATGCTGACCGCGGCCTGGCCATGAGCCCGCCGATGGTGGGCGAGGGCGTCGAGGAAGGCGTTGCCAGCCGCGTAGTTGCCCTGTCCGGGGAGGCCGAGGAGCCCGGCCACGGACGAAAAGGCGACGAGGGTCGCGCCACGGCTCGATGCGAGCTGGTGCATGTTCCAGGCGCCCTGGACCTTGGGTGCCATGACCCTCGCGAACCGCTCCGCGGTCTGCTGGAGGAGGATCCCGTCGTCGAGCAGGCCGGCGGCGTGCACGATGCCGCTCAACGGGGGCAATGCCTCCAGGCGCGCTGCCAGCTGTCGAACGGCCTCCGGGCTCGACACGTCCACGCCCACCACCTCGACGCGGGCTCCCGCCGACTCGATCGCCGCCATCGCGCTCTGGGCCTCCGGGGAGGCCGGACGCCGCCCGGCGAGGACGATGGCTCGGGCCCCTCGCTCGGCCAGCCATCGCCCGACCTCGAGGCCCAGCCCCCCGAGGCCTCCGGTGATCAAGCACGTCCCCGCCGTGAGCGCGGCGACGCTCGCGTCCCGCGGCTCGAGCCGCGCCTCGGCGTCGCGCACGGAGATCGCGATCTTCCCGGTGTGGCGGGCCTGGGCCATCTCTCGGAAGGCGTCGGCCACGCGCGACACCGGCAGGGTCCGCAGCGGAACCGGTCGAATGGCGCCGGCCGCGAGGAGCGCAAGGACCTCGTCGAGGAGCCGCGAGACCTGCCCTGGCCGCTCGCGCGCCATCCGGTCGAGGTCGACGGCGAAGTAGGACAGGTTGCGGCGGAACGGCCCGAGGCCGATCTGCCCGTCCGCGTAGATGTCCCGCTTGCCGATCTCCAGGAAGCGGCCGTACGGGCGCAGGAGACCGAGGCTGGCGGTGGCGAACTCCCCGGCCAGGGAGTTGAGAACCACGTCGACACCCTCGCCGCCCGTCCGCTCGAGAACCGCGTCTCGAAAGCCGAGGGAGCGCGAGTCCATGACGTGCCGGACCCCCATCGACTCCAGGAGGGCGCGCTTGTCCGGGGTGCCGGCAGTGGCGAAGACCTCCGCCCCTGCGTGCTGCGCGAGCTGGATGGCAGCCTGACCCACGCCCCCCGCCGCGGCATGGACCAGGATCCGCTCGTCCTTCCCCAGCCTGCCCAGGTGGTTCAGAGCGTAGTGAGCGGTCAGGAACACGATGGGGAGAGTCGCCGCCTCGTCCACTCCGAGCCCGGCCGGCCGAGGGCGGACGAGGCGGGCGTCTGCCAGGGCGTGGCTGGCGAGGGAGTCGAAGGCCAGAGCCAGTACCTCGTCGCCCACCTGCGGGGTCGCGACGCCTTCGCCAGCCGCCGACACTCGTCCGGCGCACTCGATCCCCAGCGGGCCGACACCCTGGGGGTAACCGGGGTAGGCGCCGAGGGCGGACAGGACGTTCATGAAGTTCAGGCCGGTGGAATCGACCTCGATCTCCACCTGGCCCGCCCCAGGGCCACGCCGAACGACCTCGCGCAGGCCGAGTCCGTCGAGAATCCCGGGCGACGACGTGGTCACCTGGAACGCCCGGCCGGCGACCGGCTCGGTCCGCACCTCGTCGGCCGTCTCCGGGACCCAGGGTTTCAGTCGGGGCACCAGCCTGTCGGGACCTCGCAGGGCAACCTGGTTCTCCCCGCCGTCCGTCTCGAGCTCTTGCCGCAGCGCGTCGATCTCGGTCGCGGCGCGCGAGAGGTCCACGAGCGTGCACCGCAGCTCCGGGTGCTCGCTCGCGACCACCCGCCCCAGTCCCCACAGGGGCGACTGCTCGACCGCCGGGTCCTCGCCCGGAAGAACGGCTTGGGCACCCGCACTGACGAGCCACACGCGGAGGGGGTTGTTGCCCGCCAAGCTGGCCAGAGCCTGGACGAGCTGCAGGGGACGATCACAGGTGAGTGCCCGCGCCTCCTCGAGGGCGCTGGTCCCCTCCGACTCCGGCGGGGGGGCGTCGAGGCTCCCGAGGTGTACGACGCCGCACGGCGACTGCCGACCCGCGATCTGGGAGAGGAGGGAGGCGAGCCGATCGGGATTCGTCAGGTCTTCGGGCTCGGCCACCTGGACGGTGTGGCCCGCGCGTTGGAGGGCCTCCGCGAGCCGCGCGCCTGCTCCTCGCCGGTCGACGAGGAGCAGGAACGTTCCTCCAGGCCGGGACCGGGCGGATGCCACCACCGGCGGCACGAGTTCCCACGAAACCTCGTGGAATGCCTCGGCCGCCAGCTTCGCCTCGTCCCGCACCAGGGGCGCGAGCTCCAGGCCTTCGACCTCGACGAGTGTCCGGCCGGCGTCATCCAGCAGGGAAACGTCGACGAGGAAGCCCCCGCCACCGTTCGGCGAGGCCGTGCCAGCGCGCGCCCAGGCCGAGCTGTCGGCGGGCGGCGTGCCGTGCCACCGCAGCCGCGCCATGCCCGCGGGCACGTAAGTGCCGCCCGCGGTGTCGTCGGGGAGCGCGGCGACCCCCACCTGGAGCACGCCGTCGAGGAGTGACGGATGGATGCGGTAACCCTGAACCGAGAGACCGTCGGGCAGGGTGATGCGACCCCAGATCGCGTCCGTCCCGGCCTCGATTCCCCGGACGGCCCGAAAGGCGGGCCCGTACACGAGCCCGCGTTCCGCCATCGCCAGGTAGTGATCGTCGGAGCCCGCGAGGACCGCAGGGGTCGGGGGCACTTCGATCGAGGCCGCGTCGCCGGCATCGGCGCGGATCCGTCCGCGGGCGTGCAGAGTCCATTCGCGCGAATCGTCATCGGAGGCCCGGCTCGAGATTCGCACCCGCCACGACTCGCCGGGGCCCGGGGCGAGGGCGACCTGGACCCGGTGCGCCGTTCCAGCGCGAAGGACGAGCGCCTGCTCGAAGCGGAGCTCGTCGAGAGCGAGGGCGGGGGCGGCGGTCAGGTCGAAGGCCGCCGCCAGGGCCATCTCGGTGAACGCAGCCGCGGGAAGCACGACGGCGTCGTTCACCCGGTGATCGGCGAGGTAGGGCATCCGGTCGACGCCGATGTCCGTCTCCCAGAAGTGCCCGGCATCGACCGAGGACGCGAGATGCGGGCCGATCAGACCTCGAACCGGAGCCGTCGTCCGGCCTCCGGTCGCCGGCTCGTGCCAGTATCGCTCGCGCTGCCACGGGTAGGTCGGCAGGGAGACGACACGGGCGGGACGTTCCTGCTGCCGATCCCAGTCGACGTCCAGTCCCTGGGCGTAGAGCCGTCCGAGCGCGGCGAGGATGCTGACGGACTCGTCCTCGTCTCTCACCAGCGAGCCGAGCGCGACCGCGCTCCCGCCGAGGAGGTCGAGCTCCTGCTGGACCGCCGCCACGAGGACCGGGTGCGGGCTCACCTCGAGGAAGACGTCGTTGCCCCCCTGGGCGAGCTCCCGCACGACGCTCGAGAAGAGCACCGGCTCCCGCAGGTTCCGGACCCAGTAGGCGCGGTCCAGCTCGGGGCCCGCGACGCGACCGCCGGTGACGGTGGAGCACAGGGGCCGCGCGGTCGCGCCCGCGCGGAGGCCCTCGAGGCTGGCCTCCAGCTCCCTCGTCAGCGGATCCATGTGCGGGCTATGGGAAGCGACGTCCACCTTCACCCGGCGGGCGAAGACCTCGCGGCGTTCGAGCTCCGAGAGCAGCTCCTCGATGGCGTCGGTGTCGCCCGACACCACCGTCGAGCGTGAGCTGTTGCTCACGGCGACCGAGAGGCGGCGGCCGTAGCGACGGATCGCCTCCCTGGCCTCGTCGAGGGACAGCTCGACGACCGCCATGGCCCCGCGGCCCGCGACACGCTTCATCAGCTCGCTGCGTCGGCAGATGACCCGGGCGGCGTCCCCGAGAGACAGGGCGCCGGCCACGTGAGCGGCCGCCACCTCGCCCATGCTGTGCCCCACGATCGCGGCGGGCTCCACTCCCCAGGAGCGCCAGAGCGCAGCCAGGGAGACCTGCATGCCGAACAGCGTGGGCTGGATGATGGAGATGTCGTCGAGCCTCGACCGCGCGGGCTCGGCGTGGATCTCATCGAGGATCGACCAGCCGGAGGTCACCCGCACGGCTGCGTCGCAGGCCTCGAGAGCGCGGCGGAAGGCCGGCCACCGGTCGAGGAGGCCCCGTCCCATGCCGAGCCACTGGGAGCCCTGGCCCGGGAAGACGAAGACCACCCGCCCCGCGCAGGACGGGCGGCGGCCGCCGCTGACGAGGCCCGGCCGCGTCTCCCCGGCGAGAAAGGCGTCGAGGGTCGCGATCATGTCTTCGCGCGAGCGACCGGCGACGGCCAGGCGGTGCTCGTAGTGGGTCCGGCGCACGCCGGCGGTGTAGGAGACGTCGGCGAGGGAGGCCGAACGGCCGTCGCCAGCCAGCCAGTCGCGCTGCCGACGGGCGAGATCGCCCAACGCCGCCGCGCTCTTGGCCGAGAGCGGGAGCAGCCGGGCCTCCGATCCGTCCGGCGCGCCGGTGCCGGCAGCCGCCGGCGCCTCCTGGAGGACCACGTGAGCGTTCGTGCCGGCGATGCCGAAGGCGTTCACACCGGCGATCGCGGGACCGTCACCCTCGTGCCAGGATCGAGGCTCGGTGGGGACGTAGAGCGGCAGCTCCGCCCAGGGGATGGCCGGGTTCGGCTCGCGGAAGTGAAGGCTCGGCACGATCGTGCGATGCTCGAGCGAGAGGACGGCCTTGATGAGGCCGGCGAGGCCCGCGGCCCCTTCGGTGTGCCCGATGTTCGTCTTCGCCGAGCCGACGGCGCACGGCCGATCCGGCGGACGGCCCTCGCCGAGCACGGCCCCGAGCGCTCCGATCTCCACCGGGTCGCCGGCGCGGGTGCCCGTGCCGTGCGCCTCCACGTATTGCGCCCTGGCCGCCGGGATGCCCGCCGCGAGGTAGGCCTTGCGCAGCATGTCCTCCTGGCCGCCCTGGCCGGGGGTCGTCATCGAGCCGCTCGTGGAGCCGTCGTTGTTGAGCGCCGTGCCCAGGACGAGGGCTCGCACCCGGTCGCCGTCGCGGAGGGCGGCGGAGAGGGGCTTGAGGACGATGACCGCCGCACCCTCGCTGCGCACGTATCCGTCGGCGCGCGCGTCGCCGAACTTGCAGCGCCCGTCGGCGGCGAGCATCCGGGACTGCGAATAGGCGATGCTGATGTAGGGGCTCAGGATCACGTTCGCCGCTCCCACGAGCGCCAGCGGGCACTCCCCCGCCCACACGCTCTGGCACGCGACGTGGACGGCGGCCAGCGATGACGAGCAGGCGGTGTCGACCGTGAAGCTCGGCCCCTGGAGGCCGAGGACATACGACAGCCGGCCCGATGCCGCGTAGCGGCCGCTGCCCGTGGTCATGTAGAAGTCCGGCCCGTTCGGGTCCTCGAGGAGCCGGCCTTCGTAGTCGTTCAACCACATGCCGATGAAGACTCCGGTCGAGGTGCCCAGTAGCCCGGCTACGGGCTGGCCGGCGTCCTCGAGGGCCTCGTGGGCGACCTCGAGCAGGAGACGCTGCTGCGGGTCGAGTCGCTCGGCTTCGCGGGGGGAGATCCCGAAGTACTCGGCGTCGAAGCGGTCGATGTCGGGGAGGAACCCCCCGTAGCGGGTACTGACCTTGCCCGGGGTCGCGGGACGGGGGTCGAAGAGGACGTCGAGGTCGAAGCGGTCCTTCGGGACCTCCGTGATGGCGTCCCGCCCCGAGACCAGGAGCTCCCAGTATTCACGGACGCCGGCCGCGCCTGGGAAACGGCAGCCCATGCCGACGATCGCGATCGGCTCGCGGGCAGCCCTCAAGGCCACGCTCCGGCGGCGAGGCTCTCCTCGAGGATCAGGCCTTCCCGGCGCGCGCGGCCCGCAGGCTCGCCGGCGTCATGTCGGTCCAGACCTCCTTGATCCAGGCGAGGCATTCGCTCCTCGTCCCGCTCTTGCCGGCGGCACGCCAGCCGTTCGGAATCGCCTTGCCGTCCAGCCAGATCGAGTACTGCTCCTCGTCGTTCACCACCGCGAGGTAGACTCTCGGGTCCTCTTCCTCCTCGTCCGCCATCTCGCCTCCCGGCCCCGGACCGGTGCACCCAGTCCCGTACGCTGATCGAGCGCAGGCACCCCTCGATCGCGAGCGCTCCGCGACGTCCCGGCCCCACCTCGATCGCCCGGAGCGACCAGTCCCGGGCCCGGCCACCCGCCACCCGCAGGAGCCGCGCCGGCTCGCCGGGAGCGAGGTTCACGTCGAACGTGTCGAGCGGCCGGGACAACCCGTCGCCCAGCAGCTTCACGAAGGCTTCCTTGCGTGTCCAGCCGTCGAAGAAACAGTCGAGACGCACGCGTTCGGGCAGGGCCCCCAGCGCGCGTTCCTCGACTGGCGAAAAGCAGCTCGCAGCAAGGCCGAGAAGATCACCGATCGGGCGAACCGTCTCCACGTCCACGCCCACCTCGCGGTCCCACGCCACGGCCACGAGGGCGGCGTCGCCGGAGTGCGAGAGGTTGAATCGCAGGACGGTGCGCGGGCTCGCGAGGAACGGCTTCCCCGAGGGGCCGTTCGCGAGGATCAGGGACTCGGGCTCGGCGCCGAGGTAGCCGCCGAGGATCTGCCGCAGGCAGCCGTGCGCCACGACGAACCGGCGGCGGTCGACCGGGAAGACGAAGCGGGCGGCGCGGTTCCGCTCTTCCCCCGACAGGAGATCCTGCAGGCACTCCGTGACGTCGGCAGGGAGATCGAGGGTCACGCGCCACACGTGGCATTCGTGACGCCGGAGCTCGAGGCGCTCCTGGGCACTGACGCTCATCGACCGCCTGCCGGAACGGGGGTCTCTTCGAGCTGGGCGCGTACGAGACCCACGACCTGCTCCTCGCAGCCACGGAAGAAGAAGTGTCCTCCCGCGAAACGACGAACGGTGAGACGATGCCTCGTCTCCCGTCCCCAGGCTTCGAGCTCGTCGTCGGACGCCCGCGCGTCGTCCATCCCTCCCATGGCGGTGATCGGGCAGTCGAGCGGCTCCTCGCTCGTGTACTCGTAGGTCTCCAGCATCTCGAAATCCGCGCGGAGGGCGGGGAGCAGGAGGCGCATCAGGTCCGGCTCGCCAGCCACCTCCGGGGGGATGGCTTCGTACCGGCGCCGAACCTGCTCCACGAAGGAGACCTCGGGGAGGGCGTGCACGGGCGCCTCGTCCTCTCGAAGGCTGGGGGCACGTCGCGCACAGACGAGCAGGTGACACGGTTGTGGTGCAGCGCGTCGCCGCAGCTCCCGGGCCACTTCGAACGCGACCAGCGCCCCGAGACTGTAGCCAAAAAGCGCATACCGATCGCTGAGTCGCGGCGCAATCGCCCCGGCCAGCTCCCGGGCAAGATCCGTCAG
>Ga0335085_10011069_pt1 | contig 13410 bp, 11 predicted proteins | sample Lox_Sample_45_FD_206712 | JGI IMG/M metagenome (GOLD analysis project Ga0335085, IMG submission 206712) | Soil microbial communities from Loxahatchee National Wildlife Refuge, Florida, United States - Lox_Sample_4.5 | ecosystem: Environmental > Terrestrial > Soil > Wetlands | place: USA...
TAGGACGACCAGACTCCACTCCCGCGCGCGGCAGGCCTCCATCGCTCGCTGCGCCCAGTCATCAGGATGGAGGAAATCCCCCGGCACCACATTCCACAGCACGCAGGTATACCCTCGCGCCTGCATCCGCTCCACAATTGCGCGCTGCATCAGATGCGGACCCACTGTGCCTCGTCCGCCATAAGGACGAAACAGCCGCTGCGTCTGCGGTCCGAGCGCCTCGACAGCCTGCTCGGTGCGGTCGAATTCGTCAAGGGCCGCGGCGGGGCTGAGCTCGCCCAGCGGCGTGGTGTGCGTGTACGTGTGGTTGCCGACGCGATGCCCTTCCGCGAGCGCACGTCGCGCAAACGGGGCTCGCTTCGGATCGCTCGCTCTTTCGCCGAGCACAAAAAAAGTCGATTTGAGTTCGTGGGCGGCGAGGCAATCGAGAATGTGCGGGGTGACGCCGGGCTCCGGCCCGTTGTCGAAAGTCAGCGTGACCCGCCGCTTGATATCAGGCATCAGATGCCGTCGGTGAGGGCTGCCAGCAGGGTCCTGCGCACCGGCCATTTGCCGTTTACGCGCATGTCGCTTTGGTAAAAACTGCCGGACGTCAGAAGTGCCGTGATCTCATCATCCGCCGCGGTCGTATTGCGCGCCGCGGCTTCTTTGAGAAGCCTGGTCGTGTTTTGCAGTTGAGTGGCGAGGGCTTTCGCGTCCTCCAGTGTGCGGCACGTGGCTTCCATACGGGCTTCGATGGCCTGGCCCGCGGGAACGAAGGTGATGACAATCCGGTCGGCGCTGGTCAGCGCTGAGAGCATCATATGCATTCCAGGGGGGAGCGAATTCTGCCGGCGGAGTTCGGCGCCCGGAACGGAGATCCATACCGGGGCGGAGGGTACCGAGGCTAACGGCTGGCTCGCTTTCGTGAGCCGTGTCGCCGCCAGATCGTCGGTGCTGACTGCCAGAGCCATCGCGTCATCGCGCAGAGGCAGAAAAGAGATGTGCCGTTCGGGTCTGCTTCCCTCGATGCGGCACAGATCCTGATAACAGGACCCGCCCTGGTGAATTGCGTATTCGCGCAGGCGCGGCCACTGAAAATGTCCGCGCGCGATAAAAAAAGTGCCGCTTTTGGAAAACGACGCCGCCACGAAATCGAGATCGCGTTTGTAATCGAATCCGGTCCCGTCGACGAACTGTTTGTAGTCGGGCTCAGGCGCCGCCTTTGAATCGCCCAACAGTCCCGCACGGCGCAGCAGCGACACGTCGATGCTGACTGCCAGCGCATCCTCTGCAGGAAAGCGTGAAAGCAGCCTGCGCGGCTCGAAGAAAGTAAGACTGGAGTACGTCCGATATCCGATGATGCCGCCGGCGGTGAGCAGAAGCCCGGCCAGGATGGCAACCCCCGCGATTTGTCTGCGCGCCACTGTCACGAAGCTAACATACAAGTTTCCGATGCAGGCTCTGATTCGGCTGCGGAACGTCACTGTGATGCGCGGCGGCAATGTCGCCCTGCGCGATCTCAGTCTTACTATTGGCCAGGGCGAACACGTCGCGATTCTCGGGCCGAACGGCTGCGGTAAATCGACGCTTATCAAAACCATCACGCGGGAGTGCTACCCGCTGGCCGGGGAAGATTCATCGGTGGAAATTCTCGGTCAGTCGTTGTGGAACGTTTTCAGTCTGCGCAGCATGCTGGGTATCGTTTCGAACGATCTGATGACGCAGTGCACCCGTGAGATCACAGGCGTCGACGTGGTGCTGTCCGGGTTTTTCTCCAGCATCGGGATCTGGCCGAACCATCACGTGACCGAGGAAATGCGCGAAAAAGCAGCCGAAGCGCTCATGCTGCTGGAAGCGCCGCACCTGTCGGAGAAGCCGGTGAACGAAATGTCATCGGGTGAAGCGCGGCGAATGCTGATCGGCCGGGCGCTGGTGCATGGACCGAAGGCGCTGCTGCTGGATGAGCCGTCGACGAGCCTCGATCTCTTCGCGCAACATGAGCTGCGCGAGACAGTGCGCAGGCTGGCGCAGTCAGGCATCGGAATTGTGCTGGTGACCCATCATCTGTCTGACATTATTCCGGAAATCGACCGGGTGATTCTGATGCGCGCCGGGCAAATTGTGGCGGACGGCGCGAAATCGGAGGTGCTGACCGCGCGCTCGCTGAGAGATTTGTTCGGAGTGGATGTCGAACTGGCGCAGCGCGACGGCTACTATCACCTCTGGTAGAGTCATCCATAATCTCGGTATGAAGGTTCCGGTGGAGGATCTGAGCAGGAAGGCCCGGCGGCAGGTGGAGTCGCGCTGGCCCGCCATTCTGGCCGGCCTCGCGATCGGAGTCCTCTTCTATGCGATGCCGGCGTCACTGACGTTCGGCCCTGACTGGCTGATGCTGGTCCTGATCGTCATCTTCGCCGTTCCGAGTTCGCTGGCTCACAAGGCCGGGCGGGCGGATGTAAATGAGATTCTGGCGTACTCACTTCTGGGCATCGTCACGCTCGCGGTGTTGTCATCGCTGGTGCTGCTGGTCACGCGGCTGCCCGCTCACAAGGACAGTCCGGTGGAACTGCTGCGCGCCGCGGCGGCGTTGTGGATCGCCAACATCCTCGTGTTCGCCTCGTGGTACTGGCGGCTTGACGGCGGCGGACCCAACGCGCGGGACAAACACGGTGTCCACACCGACGGCGCATTTCTCTTTCCGCAAATGATGATGGACCAGGAGAAACGGCGCCAGATGGGCGAAGATGCGTGGAGTCCCGGCTTCGTCGATTATCTTTTTCTTGCGTTCAACACGAGCACGGCATTTTCGCCGACGGATGTGCCGGTGCTGTCGCGCTGGGCGAAGGCGATGATGATCGTGCAGTCGCTGATTTCGCTCGCCACCGTGGCACTGCTGGCGGCGCGGGCCGTCAATATTCTCTAAGCGCTAGATAATCCCCATCCGATTGCCGACGCGCCTGAACACGTCGAGGGCCTGGTCGAGCTCAGCGCGGGTGTGCGTCGCCGTCACGATGGTGCGGACGCGCGCCTTGTCTTTCGCCACCGTCGGGAAACCTATGCCGGTCGCCAGCACCCCTTCTTTGAACAATTCGGCCGAGAGCCGATGGGCGCGCGCAGCCTCGCCGACAATGACCGGCGTGATCGGAGTTTCGCTGATGCCGGTATTGAATCCGGCATCGGCGAGGCCCTGCTTGAAGTAGCGCGTGTTGTTCCAGAGCTGCTCAATGCGCTCGGGTTCGTTTTCCAGCACGTCGAAAGCTGCCATACATGCCGCGGCGACCGCGGGCGGATGCGATGTCGAGAAGAGAAACGGACGCGCGCGATGGTAAAGAAATTCGATCAGGTCCTTCGTGCCGCAGACGTAGCCGCCGAGGACGCCGATGGCCTTGGAAAGCGTGCCGACCTGAATATCCACGCGCCCATGCAGCCCGAAGTGGTCGATTGTGCCGCGACCGTTACGGCCAAGCACGCCCGAAGAATGCGCGTCATCAACCATCATGATCGCCCCATGCTTTTCCGCGTGCTCAACCAGCCGGGGAAGGGGGCCGATGTCGCCATCCATCGAAAACACGCCGTCGGTAATCACCAGCTTGCGGCCGGGTACGGAATCGAGTTCAGACAGAATTCCCCCTGCAGCTGCGTGGTCCTTGTGCGGGAACACGTGAATCTTCGCGCGCGAGAGGCGGCAGCCGTCAATGATGCTGGCGTGATTCAGTTCGTCGGAGATGATGTGATCTTCGGGCGTGAGCACCGCAGCCACCGTACCGGCGTTGGCGGCGAAGCCCGACTGAAAAACCACGCAGGCTTCCACATTTTTGAAGCGGGCGATCCGCTCTTCAAGCTGCATGTGCAGATCCATCGTGCCGGAGATTGTGCGCACGGCGCCTGAACCTGCGCCGTACTTCCGTGTGGCTTCGATGGCGGCTTCGATCAGCTTCGGATGCGTGGTCAGGCCGAGGTAGTTATTCGACGCGAGGTTGATTACGTCTTTTCCGTCGAAGCGCGATTCGGCTGCGCTCGGCCCCTGCAGGATGCGCAGCCGCTGATAAGTGCCGGCGTTTTTCCATTCGGCAAGTTGTTGACCGAGGTAGGCGAGGGGATCGATACGCGCGGAAGTCATGACAGCACTATTGTGCCGCAGCGCCGGTTGTCAGGTAGGCATCGGCCAGCTCCGCGAACTCTGTCGGGGTGACCAGATGAAACCGGATCTCCAGAGAACTGAATTTGCGCAGTTCGCGTTGTAAGGTTTCCTCAGGGAGTTCGGAGCCGGCGATGTGCAGCTCGCCGCCGGCGACTCGGAATGGCAGCACGCTCCATTGGCGCGCCAGCTGCGCGGGAATGGATCGCGTGATCGGCACGGAGACAGTTTCGGGCTTGCCCAAAGGCAGGTCGTTCTGCAGACTCAGGGCCGTGTAGAGATCCTGTTCCGTGATGAGCCCCAGTTTCAGCAGGTGTTCGCCGAGACGCCTGCCGGGTGGACGCGATGCGAGCGCGGTTTCCAGCTGTTGCGGCGTAATCCACTGCGATCCGGTCAGGATTTCGCGCAGACGTTTTCGTTGCGGCATGAGTGCGGCGCGGTTCGGATATGCGTGTTCAGTCTTGACCCAGCGCAAAGGGCGGCTGCGAATTCGGGCATTGATGTAAATCGCGATGGCGCGCGTTGTAGCCACGCCATTGATCAGGTTGCTCACAATTACACGCAGGGGAACGCCGCACGCGAACCGCCAGCCGTAGATTCGCGCGCAGAAGATCGCGCGAAGAGTAGTCTGCAGCGCCTGAATCGACAAACCGACAGAGTAGAACGCATGAAAGCGCGACAGTTCGCGGGCCAGCAGCCATTCGTGATGTGTAAATCGCGACCAGGCCCAGGTCGAAGCACCGGTCAGGAAAAGGATGTTCGCTGCCGGCGTGATCAGATTTCCAATGAGCCCCTTGCGGTCGCGCCAGAACCAGTAAAGCTGACGTACTGTCTCGGCGGCGGAATGGAATTCCCAGGACTGCAGCGTGATTCCTATCACCCACCGTGTCCGCTGCAGAATGGCAAGTCTGAGAGTCTGCGGAAAATATTCGCGGGTGGCGATCGGGCGATGCTCGCGTACCTGAATCGGGATGAATTTCTGCGGCAGATGGAGCCGGTTGATGCGGAATCCGTTTTCGTAATCCTCCGTCATGCACGCCGGTTCGAAGATGCGGTTGTCGTACCACTCGGCCAGCGTTTCCAGCGCGCGCCGCGAGAATCCGGTTCCGACACCGTTCGAGGGAATGAATCCACCGAGCGCCTGGCGCGCGGGCATGTCTTTGAACTGATACTCAGCGAATTCGTCGCAATAAACGCCGTGCGCGAGCTTTCGGAAAGGCGTTCTGAGCGCCAGGACCGGAATCTGCACCATGTCGTTGAACTGCGCGTAGTAATTGATCCAGCGCAGCGCATCGGGATCCATGAGGTCCTCGGCATCATGCGTCAGGACCATATCGAAGCGCACGCCGTGCTCCTGCTCGTGAAGCAGCATACGCTGATAAATCCAGTTCAGGTTGTCGGCTTTGGACGTCGGACCGTCGTGCGGCGTCATCGCCATGTGGACGTTCGGATAGCGTTTGACGACCTCTTCAACCGCGGCGACGGTGAGGGAATCGTTCGGGTAGACGCCGATGAAAAATTCGACGCGCGGATAACGCAGCCGCCTCACGTTGTTGTCGATCATCTTCTGGATGACCCTGTGCTCTTTCCAGAGCGCCACAAAAACCGCCATCAGGCGCGGAGGAGCGGCATCGAGTTCGGCCTCGGTAGGGATTCGGTCGTCGGGATCCTTCGAACTGCGACGCCGGAAGTGGCTGTAGACTGCGGCGATATCGATGAGGATGTCATCGATGCCGTTGAGCAGAATCCAGAAGACGAGGGGGGCGAGCAGAGCTGCCAGCCAGCGATCGGTCATTTCCACTTGAGTAAGTGCCGATCCGGTTTAAAATTCTCCCTGGGAGGCGGCTTCGCTATTTCCCCGACATCGGTATTTCGAAGTAATAAAGCTCTTTACCCGTAACCGGGTCTGTCAATCCGGCGAGGGCCACGGTGGCTGCCGCGCTCGGCGCATTCACCTGGAAATATACGAAGCCGCTGGCTGACTGTCCCGCGGGGATCATCTTTGCGGAAAAAGCCCTGCCCTCGATCTCCCAGACATCGAGCGGATTTTTCGGCTTTTTGTGGATGTGGATGTCAACCGGCAGCGCGTTGGGCGCCTTTGCGCCGCGGAGATACTTCACGTCCTGCGCCGCCGTGGCCTCGATGCGCTGGCCATCGGGCATCGTGTATTCGACGCGCGCGCCATCCACTTTGATTGCATCCGGTCCGTTGTTCTGCACCACGATCAGAACCGGCAGAATGCCGTAGCGGTTGGGATTGAGTTTGCCGAACGCGTCATGAGTTTCGGCATCCGTCTGGAGCACCTGAGCCGCGACGGTGACCTTCTCGCTGGTCTGGTGATGCGGATACGATGCGGCTGGCTGCACTTCGAACTTCGGCCTGTCGTTGTCCGCTCCGAAGCCCGCGGCTATACTAACCGAGAGGAGCGGCAGCCATCTCAAACCATTGAAACGCAAAGCGATTTTCCTCCTCTACCGCGTTCTCCAGTGGCTTGTTTCACCAATTGTCCTAGTTTACCTGGTCTGGCGCGGGGTCCGGAACCCGCGGTATTTTGCCACAATGGGCGAGCGCCTGGGCGGCATTTCCCCATCGTGGCAACAGACTGTTTCCGCTTCGATCTGGTTGCACGCGGTTTCGGTGGGAGAGATCATGACCGCGATTCCGCTGCTCGAAGTTCTCCGCAAACGCCAACCGCAGACGCTGATCTTTGTTACGACTTCGACGCTCGCCGGGCGCGAAACGGCCGGCAAACGTTTGACTGGCCTGGCAGATGGAATTTTTTTCGCGCCGATCGATTACGTCTGGTGCGTGCGCCGCGTACTGCGCCGGTTGCGCCCCTCGGTTGTGGTGATTCTCGAAACGGAGATTTGGCCGAACCTTTTTGCTGAAGTGAAGCGCATCGGCTGCGGACTGATTGTGGTGAACGGCCGGATTTCGGATCGCGCACTGCCGCAGTACCAGCGGTTCGCGGCTTTTTTTGCGTGGGCCCTGGGACTCTGCGATGCGATTCTGGCGCAGTCGGACGAGATGAAGGCGCGATTTGAAGCAGCCGGAGCGCCGGCCGGGAAGGTGCGTGTCGGCGGCAATCTGAAGTATGATTTCGCGCCTGCCGCGGTCGCGGCGAATTCGGCTGTCCTGCAATTCCTCGAGGCGCAGCCGGAAAAACCGCTGTGGATCGCGGCCAGCACGTCTGCCGACGAGCAGATTGAAGAAGAAGCCTTCGTGCTCCCGGCCCAGCAGAATTTGCCGGGCTGGAGACTGATTCTGGCGCCGCGCAAGCCGGAACGGTTCGAGACGGTTGCGGGAATGCTGGCGCGGTCGGGTGCGAACTGGACGCGGCGCAGCGGCGCGGTCGACCCCCAGGCGGATGTTCTTCTGCTCGATTCGATCGGCGAGCTCAACGGTCTGTTTCCCTACGCGACGGTCGTTTTCATGGGAGGCACTCTGGCTGACCGCGGCGGGCACAACGTCCTCGAGCCGGCAATTTTCGGTAAGCCGGTGATCGCCGGCCCGCATCTGGAAAATTTTCGCGATATCGCGGACGATTTCGATCGGCGTCGCGCCATGCTGCGGATCGTTTCGGGTGATCAGCTGGCCGGAGCCGTTCGCGCCGCCGCTTCCGATCCGGGCCTGGGCGAACGCGCGCGCGTGGCTGCGGAACAGAGGCGCGGCGCCGCCGCACGCGCCGCCGGCGTGATTGCGGAGCTCTACGAAACCAGCTATCCCTCAGAACGCCCGGCGCAGCCGGGGTATGCGATTCTGTGGCTGCTCTCGCAGCTTTGGCGAGCGGGAAGCGCAGTCGATCGGCGGAGCAAGGCCGGCCGCGCGAAACATCTACCTGTTCCGGTCATCAGCATCGGCAATATCACGACGGGAGGAACGGGCAAGACTCCCGTCACCATCGAGCTTCTGCGCGCACTACGGAGCGCGAGGCCGGGCATGCTGACGCGCGGCCACAGACGCACGTCCGGCGAAGATGTGGTATTTTCTCCCGGCGACGAACACGTCACGCGCGATCTGACCGGCGACGAGGCGCAGCTCTGCATGCGCGAAGCGCGGGCGCCGATCGGGATTGGCGCCGACCGATTTGCCACCGGAATGCGATTAATCGCAACCTGCGAAACGCGCGCGCTTTTGCTCGACGATGGTTTTCAGCATCTGCAGCTGCACCGCGATTTCGATCTGGTTTTAATCGATGCGCTGCGTCCATTTGGCGGCGGACATTTGACCCCCCTCGGCAGACTGCGTGAACCGCTCGAAGGCCTCGCGCGCGCCGGCGCATTTCTGATCACGCGGGCCGACGAGGTCCCGAACACGCGCGCTATCGAATCGGTGATTCGCCGATACAACTCGTCCGCGCCGGTCTTTCGCGCACGCACCGTCCCGGTGCAGTGGCAGAGCGGGACCGGAAAACCGGAGGACCCCGGCTGGTTTCGCAATGTGCGTTCGGTGGCCTTCTGCGGGCTCGGGAATCCCCAGTCTTTCTGGGCTACCTTGCACGATTTGGGCATCGAGCCGCTCGCCCGGCATATATACGACGACCATCATCAGTACACTCCATATGAGATCCGGCTGCTGGCCCGGCATGCGCGCGATCTGGGAGCCGAGGTGCTGCTGACAACGGCGAAGGACGCGGTGAATCTGGATGCGGGTTATGGGGCGATGATCGGTGAGCTTCAGCTTTACTGGCTGGATATTCGGGTCGAGATTCAGGAACGGGAAGAACTGCTGAAGCTGATCCGCAGGTGCATCTGAGCGGCTACTGCTTCGACGCGCGGTCGACCGCCGCCTGCAGCGCTTCCGCCAGCGCCTGCGCCGCGCTGACGTTCAGCGAGACCATCACATCGAACACGCCATCCAGCTTGCCGGTTTCGCAGACGCGCAGCTTCACCGCGACCCGCCGGCCCGTCCAGTCCGAATCCGTAGCTCGCGCTTCCACTGTGTCGAGTTCCAGCACACGTCCGGCGCAGGGCTGGAATTCCGGTATCGCAGCGCGCAGCGCCTGCGGAAACGTGATCCAGTTGGGAAGCTGCCGCTGTAGTTGTGTGTTCATGCCGTAAATTCCTCATGCCAGGCCATCTGGATTGCTTCCAGTTTGCCTTCGGTCGATTTCGCCGGATCGTCTTTGAAATCCGGCAGCGCGGCCACCCACTTGTGGAGATCGGTGAACCGGACAGTCAGCGGATCCACATCCGGATGCGCGTCCATCAGTGCCAGCGCAATGTCTTCGGAATCGTCCCACGTGTATGCAGCCATCAGAGCCATAGTAGCCGGTTTTACGTGTTATCCTGCGGTTGAATCGTGTTCGCCCGGCCGGTCGGTATCTGCCTTCTCATAGCGGGGATTTGCGGACCGGCGGCGGCGCAACTCACTCCCAAACAAAAGGCGGACAATATCGAGTCATTCGAGGTTGTCTGGCGCACAGTCCGGGATCGTCATCCCGATCCAAAGCTCAACGGACTCGACTGGCAGTCTATCCACGATTCCACCAGACCGGAAATTGAGAAAGCGCAGTCGATGGCGGAGGTGCGCCGCATTCTGACCGGTATGCTCGACAGGCTGCAGTCATCGCATTACGCGATCATTCCGAGCGATCTTTACAGGGAGATCGACAGCACCGCCGGCGGCGACGGAAGCCCGGGAATCGTTCCGGTGATCATCGGCGACAAGGCGGTCGTCGGCAGCGTGGAGCCGGGTTCGCCGGCTGAACAGGCGGGCATTCGGCCGGGTATGGTGCTGGATGCCGTAAACGGAGCGAAACTCACGCCATCGCTGAAGCTGCTCGACAATCTGAAGAACCAGGAGTCGCCCCGGATCGTAGAACAATCTGTGACGAAAAAACTGAACGGGCCGGTGGACCAGCCGGTGGCGATCGATGTGATCGACGAGCACGGCCAGCCGAAACATGTCGAGTTTGAGCGGAAATCGCCCAAAGGCAAGCTCGTCCGTTTCGGGAATCTGCCGGAGACGCGGCTTTACTTCGATTCGCGAACGCTGCCGGATGGCGCGGGCTACATCCACTTCAACGAGTTTCTGGAGCCCGCTTCGATCATGCCCCAGTTTGAGGCCGCTCTGAAAAGTTTTCACAGTGCGCCCGGCGTGATGCTTGACCTGCGCGGAAATCCGGGCGGCATCGGCATCATGGCCATGGGGATCGCCGGGTTTTTCATCGACAAGCCGGGCCGGAAACTGGGCGATATGAAAATGCGCGACGCCACGCTGAGCTTCACCGTTTTCCCGCGCCCGGAGCGTTACGAGGGGCCGCTGGCGATTCTGGTGGATGAAGGTTCAGCTTCCACTTCGGAAATTCTGGCGGGAGGACTGCAGGATCTTAAACGCGCCCGCGTTTTTGGTACGCGCACAGCGGGCGCGGCGCTGCCATCGGATATCATTCGCCTGCCCAATGGCGATGGATTTCAATACGCGCAGGCGAGCTACACATCGGTAAGCGGGAAGGTTCTGGAGGGCGCCGGCGTCACGCCGGATATCGAGGTGCGGCAGACCCGCGAAGCGTTAGCGGCGGGACGCGATCTCGTGGTGGAGGCTGCGGATGCGTGGATTCGCTCGATGCACCCCTAGCCTGTTTGTTCTCGCCTCGGCACTCGTTGCGGCGCCGGAGAAGGCGCCGAGTGCGGGTCAGGTGCTCGATCGATATGTCACCGTCACCGGCGGTGCGGCAGCCTGGCGGGCGAAGCGCACGGAAACGGACGACATTGAAGGCCGCACTCTCGATGGGCTGCGCGTCGTTCTGCGCGCGACCGTTACCGTGGCACGCGGCGGAAACTCTCTGAGCCAGATTCAAATCCCGCAGGCAGGCAGTGAAGGCGTTTTCAAAAACGTGGCGTGGGTTTCGTCGCATTTCTCGGGTGTGAGGATCAAGCACGGCATGGAGCGCGATGAAGCGATGCGCGATGCCCGCATCCTCGAAGAAGCAGACTGGCGCGCGCTCTATCCGCGTTCTCGCGTGGCCGGTGTCGAGACGATCAATGGCGAGCGGAGTTATAAGGTTCTGCTTCTTCCCTCGCCGACCCAAAAGACCGAATGGTTCAGCATCGCGACCGGTCTGATGGTGCGGCGCTCGGCTTATGAGCTTTCATCCGCGGGCGACATGCCGGCGGGCTATACCGTCGAAGAGTGGACCTCGCGCGATGGAATCAAACAGCCATCGGTCATGCGCGCCTGGCGCGGCGATTTCCAGTACCGGCTGCGCGTGCTGAATACGATTTACGATCTCATGGGCGTCGATCTGCAGTATCCCGCCGAAGTCGGCGCATACCTGCAGGCCGAGCGCGCGGGGAAAGCGCTGCCGAACGCCGAAGAGATTATCGAGCGGCACATCTTTGAATCCGGCGGCCCGGAATTTTATGAGATGCTGCACACTCAGAAGATCAGCGGGACGCTCACGTTCATTTCGCGCAATCTGCAGGGCCACATGGAGACATGGGCTGCCGACGGCGGCAAATATTATCAGGCCACGGACATTCCCGGCATGGGCCGCCAGGAAGAAGGCAGCGACGGCCTGATTGCATGGGACCGTTCGCCCAGCATCGGCCCGCGCGTGAAGCCGCACACAAATACAGGCACGCTCGGGGTAACGCTGGATGCGGCCGCCATGCTGCAGTGGAGGCTTCTGCTCGACCACGTCCGTACCGAAGCCGAGCAGAAAGTCGACGGGCGGGACTGCTACCGCGTGCGCCTGACGCCGCGCGACGGATCGCCGGACATTCTCCGCTGGTATGAGCGCGACACGGGGCTGCTTTACAGGTCTGAACTGGCCGTTCAGAGCGATATGGGTCAGCTGTCGCTGGTGATGACGTATGAGCAATACCGCGACGTTAATGATGTGAAGTGGCCATCACGCGTACGCATCAGCGCGCCCGGACAGGACACGCTCTTCTCGGCCGACGACGTAGAGCTGAATCAGCCGGTGGATGATGCGGTGTTCGAAGTGCCGGCCGAGATTCGCGAACTGGCGCAGAAGAAGGCCGAAACCGACGGCGCGATGCCGTGATTCACTGGCGGGCGTTAACGGCGCTTGCCTGTGAAAAGGGCCAGATCGATCGCATCAGCCATCGCTTTGTAACCGGCATCATTCGGATGCAGATGATCGCGAATGTTGAATGCGGGCAGAATCTGCTTCGGATTATTCGGATCCTTCGTGACGGCGTCGAAATCGATCACCCCGTCGTAAGCGTTACTCGTGCGGATCCACTGATTCACGGCGACGCGTTTCTCTTCGCCCGAATCCGTATAGTATGCGGCGCCCTGAAACGGCGTCAGGGTCGCGCCGATCACTTTGATCCCGTGGATATGCGCGCGATCGATCATTTGCCTGTGAATGGCAATGAGGTCTTCCGCCGTGATCGCGTCGGCGCCGGTGGCGCGTCCCGTGATGCCGATGTCGTTGATGCCTTCGAGGATGATCAGATACTCCACGCCCGGCTGCGAGAGCACATCGCGATCGAAGCGCGCGAGCACTGAAACGCCGGCGCCATCCGCAAGGAGACGGTTGCCGGAGATTCCCTGATTGACGACCGCGACGTTCGCGGTGGCTTTGTTCGCGGCAAGGCGCAGTGCGAGCTGACTGGGCCAGCTGCTGTTGGTATCCGGGGTGGATGTTGCGCCGTCGGTGATCGAATCGCCAAACGCCACGACGAGGCGCGTCGCTGCGGGCGCCATAACGTCAACTGAAGAGATGAAGTACCAGGCCTGGCCGGTAGTGGCGTCGGCGATCGAGGGAGCGCCGGTGAAGTCTCCGGCTTTCGAGATATAGGTCGTGTGCAGACCGGTCAAGTGCGTGGTGGGAACCGCAACCTCGCCAGGGACGTAGACGCTGATCACCAGGTCGCCGAGTTTCGGCACATCGAGATCGACAGGATCGCTGATGACCTCGGCGCCCGGGGGAATGGTGATCGAAGCGCCGCCGCTGAACATGAGCGCGTGATCCGATGCCGGCACGATGGCTGAATCTTTATCGCGCAGCGCGATGTGAGCAGCGCCGATTTTGAGCGGGGCTGTGCCGAACGCGTTCGAAAGCTGCACACGCGCGCGGCGTCCGCCGATGCTGGTGTGCACCACCATGCGAATCGTCTGATTGCTGAACGCAGGCGGAGGCGGCAGGTTCGGGGCAGGGGGCGCCGGCTGGCCGGGAGCAGCGGCAGGACGCGGGAAATTGAAGCGGGGAGATTGCGGCGAGGCAGCCCATGTGGCCACCCAATGATCCTCAGCGGCTGCCGCTACGCTGACCAGGCCCGGCAGCAGAACGCCGAGCAGAACAATCCGTTCGAGAC
>Ga0335085_10011070_pt1 | contig 13409 bp, 9 predicted proteins | sample Lox_Sample_45_FD_206712 | JGI IMG/M metagenome (GOLD analysis project Ga0335085, IMG submission 206712) | Soil microbial communities from Loxahatchee National Wildlife Refuge, Florida, United States - Lox_Sample_4.5 | ecosystem: Environmental > Terrestrial > Soil > Wetlands | place: USA: Florida...
CGCTGGCCAGCGGCTCGGTCTTCGGCCGGTCCGCGCCGCTCGGCCAGTCGTCGCCGTTCAGGCACCGGGCTAACCTGATGCGCTCGGCGGGCGGCGGCCTGACCAGAGGCGGCCTGACCAGAGGCGGGCTGACCAGGCGTGCTCCCCGGCTCTCCCGCGGCGGGACGCCGAAGTCGCCCGGCCGGAACTGGCTCCGCGGCGCCTCGTCGCGCGGCACGTTCACTCGCCGGCCGGGCCTCAGCAGCAAGGGCCTCAGCAGCAAGAGCCTGACCAGCAAGGGCCTGGGCAGCAAGGGCCTCAGCAGCAAGAGCCTGACCAGCAAGAGACTGGGCCGGAAGGCCTTCGGGAAGAGCCGGATGAGCCAGCCGCGCGTGCCGCGGCTGAGCGCCAAACGCAGATGGGGGAGGAGGGGCGGCTACCTGTGAACATCGCGTCGCGGCGCCGGCTGCTGGTGCTCTACGTGCTCGCGGCCGCCATGCTGGTCTCGCTGGGCGGCAGGCTCTGGTACCTGCAGGTGATGAACAACACCGCCTTCACCAAGCTGGCGGACGCCAACCAGACCAGGAACGTGATCGTGCCCGCGGTCCGCGGCCAGATCCTGGACGACGTGGGCAACCGCCTGGTCACCAACTCCACCGCGCTGGTCGTCTCGGTCGACATGATGAACCTGTCCCAGCAGCCCGGCGGGGCCGCGCCGGTGCTGCACCGGCTGGCCCCCCTGCTCGGCCTGTCCTACCAGCTGCTGTCCGACAAGACCAGGCTGTGCACCAAGGGCATCCCGCAGCCGTGCTGGGCCGGCTCGCCCTACCAGCCCATCCCGGTGGCGCAGGACGTCTCCCCCCGGGTGGCGCTCCAGGTGATGGAGCAGCAGGCCAAGTTCCCCGGCGTGACCGCGCAGGTCCAGCCGGTGATCCAGTACCCGCAGCCGTACGGGGCCAACCCGGCCCAGGTGCTCGGCTACCTCCAGCCCATCACCCCGGAGGAGATCAAGAGCCGGCACCTGCCGGTGACCGGCTTCTCCGGCGTGGACCTGGTCGGCCAGGCCGGCCTGGAGGCCGAGTACGACGACCAGCTCCGCGGCCAGGCGGGCAAGCAGACCGTCGCGGTCAACGCCGCCGGGAACGTCACCGGTACCGTGAGCCAGACCCCGCCGGTCAACGGCGACGACCTGGTGACCAGCCTCAACTCGCAGGTCCAGGCGGTGGCGCAGAACGCGCTCGACGCGGCCATCGAGCGGTCGCGGGCGGCGGGCAACGACGCCAACCAGGGCGCCGCGGTGGTGATGACGACCACCGGCCGGGTGGTGGCCATGGCCAGCTACCCGGACTACGACCCCAGCGTGTGGACCGGCGGCATCACCCAGCGCCAGTTCAACAAGCTGTTCGGCAAGTCCGGCGGGCAGCCCATCATCAACTGGACCACCCAGGGCCAGTACGCGCCCGGCTCCACCTTCAAGGTCACCTCCACGGCGGCCGCGGTGGCCGACGGGTACCCGCTGCACGGCCTGTACGACTGCCCCGGCTCGGTCAGCATCGCCGGGCACACGTTCGGCAACGACGGCGAGCCGAGCCTGGGCAGCATGACGTTCTCCGAGGCCCTCATCCAGTCCTGCGACACGGTGTACTACAACCTCGGCTACGACATGTACCTGCGTGACCGTCCCGGCGCCAACGGCAAGAAGTCCGCCAGCGCCCCGGTCCAGAAGATGCAGGCGATGGAGCTGGCCTGGGGCTTCGGCAAGGACACCGGCGTCGACCTGCCCGCCGAGTCCTCCGGCACCATCCCGACCAGGCAGTGGCTTTACTACCTGTGGAAGGACAACGCCTACACCGGCCAGGACTGGTGCCGGAACGGCAAGGAGTACGGCAGCTACGTCCAGCAGATCGAGTGGCAGGACTGCAAGAGCGGGTGGATCTGGGAGCCGGGCCAGGCGGCCATCGCGGCCATCGGCCAGGGCTACGTGACCGCGACCCCGCTCCAGCTGACCAGCGCCTACGTCGCGCTGGCCAACGGCGGCACGCTGTACAGCCCGCGGATCGGCAAGGCGCTGGTGTCGCCGACCACCGGCCAGGTGGTCAAGCAGATCAACCCGCCGGTGATCAGGCACCTGCCGGTCTCCGGCGAGGCGCTCTCCTATATGCGGACCGCGCTGGCCGGCGTGGTGACCCAGGGCACCGCGGCCGGTGCCTTCGGCGGCTTCCCCCTCAACCAGGTCTGCGTGGCGGGCAAGACCGGTACCGCCCAGCTGTTCGGCAAGAACGCCACCTCGGTGTTCGCCTCGTTCGCGCCCTGCGATCACCCCAAGTACGTGGTCGTGGTCATGCTCCCCGACTCCGGTTACGGCGCCGACGCGGCGGCGCCCGCGGTGCGGCAGATCTGGGACGGGATCTACGGGCTCGAGGGGAAAAAGGCGGCGGTGCCGCGCGGCCTGGTGCCGGCCTCGCTACCCACGATCAGCCCGACCGGGGCGATCACCGCCCCGTCCGGCTATACCCGGCTCACCAGTGACTCGGGCACGGGCGGAACCGTCACGGGGAGGAAGTGATGCTGGGCCGGTCGACGAGTTACTCCGCGCGCGGGCTGACCACGGCGCGGCCGGGGGTGTTCAACGCCCGCCGGCCGCGGTCCCTGATGGCCCGCGCGTTCGCCAGGAACTCCCCGCTGCGGCACATGGACTGGCTGCTGATCGTGGTCGTGCTCGCGCTGAGCGCGATCGGCACCCTGCTGGTCTGGTCGGCCACCCAGCCCAGCCTGCTCGCGGCGGGCGCGGACCCGCGCACCTACCTGAAGAAGCAGCTGCTCAACGTCGTCATCGGGCTGATCCTGATGACCAGCGTCAGCCTGATCGACACCAGGCAGCTGCGTACCTGGGCGCCGGCCTTCTACGGCGCGACCGTGCTGTGCCTGGTGGCCGTGCTCACCCCGCTCGGCTCCTCCGTCAACGGGGCGCAGGCGTGGTTCTCGCTGCCCGGCGGCTTCCAGATCGAGCCCAACGAGTTCGCCAAGATCGCGCTCATCACGACCCTCGCGATGGTCTTCAGCCAGGCGCGGCCCGGCGCCTCTGGCACCCCCCGGGTCCGCGCGCTCGGCCTCGCGCTGCTCCTCGCCGCCCCGCTGATCGGCCTGGTGGTGATCGAGCCCGCCCTCGGCGTGGCCCTGGTCCTGGTGGTCGCGACCGCCACCCTGGTGCTGCTCTCCGGCCTGCGGCTGCGCGTCATCGGGGCGCTCGCCGCGGTGATCGCGGTAGGCATCGCCGCGGCCGGCGGCCTGCACCTGCTGAAGTCCTACCAGCTCACCCGGTTCACCTCGTTCCTGCACCCGGCCGACGACCTGGCCGGGGCCGGCTACAACGCGGCCCAGGCCAAGATCGCGGTCGGCTCCGGCGGCATGTTCGGCCAGGGCCTGTTCCACGGCCAGCTGGTGGCGGGCAACTTCGTCCCGTCCCAGCAGACCGACTTCATCTTCACCGTGGCCGGGGAGGAACTCGGCTTCGTCGGCACGATCGTCATCGTGTTCCTGCTCGGCGTGGTCATCGTCAGGGCGCTGCGCATCGCCACCCGGGCCGACGACCTGTTCGGCCTGCTGGTCGCGTCCGGCATCGCGATCTGGTTCACGTTCCAGTCGTTCGTGAACATCGGCATGACGATCGGCATCATGCCGATCACCGGCCTGCCGCTCCCGTTCGTCTCCTACGGCGGCTCCGCCGTGTTCGCCGACATGATCGCCATCGGCCTGCTCCAGTCCGTCCACCGCCGCCACACGGTCTTCGAGTAGCCGCGCCCCCGCGGGCGGCCGCTACTTCGACTGCAGCGAGATCGTGGTCACGTTCTTGTGGCCGAGGCCGGGGATGCCGACGGACTCGGTGAACTTGGCGAGCGAGTCGATCGTGCCCTTGATCCCGTGGCCGGAGAACTGGATGAACGCCACGGTGCTGCCGGTCTGGCTGAGCAGCGAGTTGGTGGTGACCTTATAGCCGTCCCGTGGCAGTGCCGCGGTGTAGAAGCTGGCCACCTTGGCCGGGGTGACCAGGGTGAAGAAGATAGCGGTCTGCTTGCCGTCGACGTTCATGGCCATGTTCTCGATCACCTTGGCCCCGGTCGGGACGGGGAACGAGACGGACAGGCCGTCCAGCTTGATCATGCGGCCGGCGGCCGCCCGGCTGGCCGAGGCCGATGCCGAGGCCATGGCCGCCGCCGACGCCGAGGACGCCACGGCAGCCGCGCTCCGGCTCGAATCCGCGGCGTCGGCGCTGGCCGAGCTGGTGGTGGTGATCCCGGCGGAGCACGCCGCCAGGGACAGGCAAGCCGCGGCGGCGGCCAGGGCGGCCGCGACATTTCGGTATGTAGTCACGGCGCTAAACCTAGGGCGGCGCCTTGCCAGGCGTATCGCGTTCGTGTCGCAGGCTTGCAACACTGGGCCCAATCCAGGTACAGAGCCCCGGTGCAGCGCCCTTTCTGGCGCCCGCGAGGCCAGGCTCGCGCGGTCCGGGACCACGGGTGACCCGCGTCGTTCGGCTAATCTGTTTTGATGCCTGTCGAATCCGTGTACCCGGCGCTTGAGCCGCTGCTGCCTGGCGTGCGCAAGCCGATCCAGTACGTCGGCGGCGAGGTGGGCTCGGTCGTCAAGGACTGGGACAGCGCCGATGTCCGCTGGGCGCTGTGCTACCCGGACGCCTACGAGGTCGGCCTGCCCAACCAGGGCATCCAGATCCTGTACGAGGTGCTGAACGAACGCGACGGCGTGCTGGCCGAGCGCACCTACACGGTGTGGCCCGACCTCGAGGCGCTGATGCGCTCCCACGGCGTCCCCCAGTTCACCCTGGAGGCGCACCGCCCGGTCGCCGCGTTCGACGCGCTCGGCTTCAGCTTCGCCGCCGAGCTGGGCTATACGAACATGCTGACCGTGCTCGACCTGGCTGGCATCCCTCTGTTTTCTAACGAACGGGGCGATGCTCACCCCCTGGTCATCGCCGGGGGCCACGCGGCCTTCAACCCCGAGCCGGTGGCAGATTTCCTGGACGGGGTGGTGCTCGGCGACGGCGAGCAGGCCGTGCTGGCCATCAGCGACGTGATCCGCGACTGGAAGCGAGAAGGGTGCCCAGGCGGCCGGGATGGCCTGCTCCTGAGGCTGTCGACGTTCGTCTACGTACCCCGCTTTTATGACGTGTCGTATCACGCTGACGGAAAGATATCAAAAATAACTCCGAACCGTCAAGGTGTGCCGGCCACAGTTTCGAAGCACACCCTGATGGACCTGGATTCCTGGCCCTACCCGCGCCAGCCGATCGTGCCGGTGGCCGAGACCGTGCACGAGCGGTACAGCGTGGAGATCTTCCGCGGCTGCACCCGCGGCTGCCGGTTCTGCCAGGCCGGCATGATCACCCGGCCGGTGCGGGAGCGGTCGATCACCACGATCGGCAAGATGGTCGCGGACGGCGTGGCGGCCAGCGGCTTCGACGAGGTGGGGCTGCTCTCGCTGTCAAGCGCCGACCACAGCGAGATCAACGAGATCGCCGTCGACCTGGCCGACTGCTACGAGGGCAGCAACGTCGGCCTGTCGCTGCCGTCCACCCGGGTGGACGCCTTCAACGTGACGCTGGCCGACGAGCTGAGCAGGAACGGGCGCCGGTCAGGCCTGACGTTCGCCCCGGAGGGCGGCTCCGAGCGGATGCGCAAGGTGATCAACAAGATGGTCACCGAGGAGGACCTGATCCGGACGGTCAGCACCGCCTACGCCAGCGGCTGGCGCCAGGTCAAGCTGTACTTCATGTGCGGCCTGCCGACCGAGACCGACGAGGACGTGCTGGCCATCGCGCAGCTGGCCCGCAAGGTCATCGCGACGGGCCGGGAGACGAGCGGGCGCCGCGACATCAGGTGCACGGTGTCGATCGGCGGATTCGTGCCCAAGCCGCACACGCCCTTCCAGTGGGCGGCGCAGTGCCCACCCGAGGTGGTGGACGCGCGGCTGCGCGCGCTCGGCGGCGCGCTGCGCGCGGACCGCGCCTACGGCAAGGCGATCGGCTATCGCTACCACGGTGGCCAGGACGGGATCATCGAGGGCCTGCTGTCCCGCGGCGACCGCCGGGTCGGCCGCGTGATCCTGGCAGCGTGGCGGGACGGCGCGCGGTTCGATGGCTGGAGCGAGCACTTCTCGTTCGAGCGCTGGCAGCGGGCCATCGAGCAGGCGCTGGCCGGGGAGCCAGTGGATCTCGCATGGTACACTGCGCGCGAACGTGATTACAGCGAGGTGCTCCCGTGGGATCACCTGGACGCGGGGCTTGACCGCGACTGGCTATGGCAGGACTGGCAGGACTCCATCGCGCCCGAGGGCGCGGGTGAGGTGGAAGATTGCCGCTGGACTCCGTGTTATGAATGCGGGGCTTGTTCTGCCATGGGCACGGAGATCCAGGTGGGCCCGACCGGGGAGCGCCTTGACGGGAGGCGGCTGCTTCCCGTAATAGGCGGGAGATAGCGTGCCAAACCCGGCCAAGCCGCAGCCGGCAGGCGCTGGATCAGCGGCCGTGCCTGCGGTGCAGCATCTGGTGGTTCGCTATGCTAAGCGCGGAAAGATGCGTTTTGCCAGCAGCAGGGACGTGGCACGCGCCTTCGAGCGGGGAGTGCGCATGGCAGGGCTGCCGATCGCATACTCGGCCGGCTTCACGCCGCACCCGAAGATTTCCTACGCGGGGGGTGCGCCGACCGGGGTGGCGAGCGAGGCTGAGTACCTGAGCCTGGCGCTGACCGCCCGACAGGACGGGGCACAGGTGGGCCGCCGGCTGAACGCGGCGCTGCCTGATGGGATTGATGTGGTGGACGTCACGGAGGCTGGGGGCGACGGGAGTCGGTCCGCTGGTTCCGGTTCGGCGTCATCTAGCGGTTTCGGCCACTTGGAGGCATCCGAGTGGCGGATGGTTCTACCGGGCGTGGCGCCGGAGGTGGCCCGCCGGGCCGTCGCCGGGTTCCTCGCCCGCGCCGAGGCGCCCGTGGAGCGCCTCACGGACAAGGGCGTCCGGCGACTGGATGCCCGCGCGGCCGTGGTCGAGTTGACGCTGCTCGACGAGACAGGCCTCGAAGGTTGTGCCATTCTTCGAATGGTTGTTCTACATACGGCACCTGCCGTGCGGTCCGAAGACATCGTGACCGCGCTGCGCGAGCAGGACGGCTTCGCGCCGTCGTCGCCGCCTATGATCACCCGGCTGGCCCAGGGCCAGCGAGCCCTGCTGACAGGGCAGGCCCTGCCGGCCGGCAAAGGTGTGTCATGACGGCGGCACGGCCGGGCTCTCCTGCCTCGGGCGCCGTACCCGTGAAGACAGAGATGAATAACGAATCCCGGTGCAGCCGGGCCCGCACGGGTGTCGTGCGGGCCGCCAGAGGCTGCCACGGCTGGGACCGACGGGGCCGGTTCGGCCTGCGCGGCTCCGCCTGGGCCTTCGTTGACAACGTGCTCCTGTGCGGCGTGCTTGCGTACCGCGGAACGCCGCCCCGTGGCGGAACGCCGCGGTACCGCGCGCCCGGGAGCCTGACTGGAGATTGCCCGAATGCTCGAGAGCGAGCTCTACGACAGAGAATCAAATGACAGCACTTCCAGGGCCAGTGCGCCCGCGGACAGTGCGTCCAGAGACAATTCGCCTGGCGGACGCGGCGTCGGCGACCTGAACCCGCCGAGTCCGGCGGCCCCAGTGGCCCCAGTGGCCCCGGTAGCCCCGGCGGTGCCCGCGGCGCTGTTCCAGCCGCCCGCGCCGGTGCTGTTCCAGGCGCCGACGTCCAGGCCCGAGCCCGTGGCTCCGGCCAGGGCGGAGAACGCGGCCCCGAGATCAGGATCGTCGGCCTCGGCTGGCGGCGGTGCCAGGAACGGCGCCAGAGACACTAGAGACAACGTCCGGGATGGTGCCAGAGATGGTGCCGGGGACAGTGCCAGCGACGGTGCCCGGGACAGCGACGGTGCCCGGGACAGCGGCGACGGCCCCGATGACGATGACGACGGGACCGGCGCCGGGCGGCGCCGTCGGCGGCGGTCAACCCGCGGCCGCAGCCGCAGCGGCGAGGACGCCGCGGCCGACGCGAACGACGGCCAGGCGGACTCCCAGTCCGAGGGCGCGTCCGCCGAGGACCAGCCGGAAGCCGAGGCGAGCGGGACCGGGACCCAAGGCGCCCAAGGGGCCCAAGGCGATGCCAAGCGGCCGCGGACCCGCAGCCGCCGGTCCAGAAGCGGTGCCCGGGACGGCGACGGAGCCGACGCCGACAGTTCGGTGAACGCGGACGCCGACGCGGCCGACGGCGACGGCGACGCGGACGGCGGCGCCGACGGCTCGGCCGAGGACGACCAGAGCGTCAGCGGACGCCGGCGGCGGCGCAAGCGCCGTCGCGGATCGGCCGACGGACCCGACTCGCCGAGCTCGGACGACCCGCCGGACACCGTCGTGCACGTCCGCGAGCCGAACGGCAGCCCGTCAGGCTCGGCTAGCGGTGACGTGCGTGCGATCAGGGGATCGACCCGGCTCGAGGCCAAGAAGCAGCGCCGCCGCGAGGGCCGGGAAACCGGCCGCCGCCGGCCGCCGATCGTCACCGAGTCCGAGTTCCTCGCCCGGCGCGAGTCGGTCGAGCGGTCCATGGTGGTGCGCCAGCGCAAGGACCGAACCCAGATCGCGGTGCTCGAGGACGGCGTGCTGGTCGAGCACTACGTCAACCGGTCCAGCCACCAGTCCTACGTCGGCAACGTCTACCTGGGCAAGGTCCAGAACGTGCTGCCGTCGATGGAAGCCGCGTTCGTCGACATCGGCAAGGGCCGTAACGCGGTGCTCTACGCCGGCGAGGTCAACTTCGACGTCAGCGGCATGGAGGGCCAGCCCAAGCGGATCGAGTCCGCGCTCAAGGCCGGCCAGTCGCTGCTCGTCCAGGTGACCAAGGACCCCGTCGGCCACAAGGGTGCCCGGCTGACCAGCCAGGTCAGCCTGCCCGGGCGCTACCTGGTCTACGTGCCCGGCTCGTCCATGACCGGCATCAGCCGCAAGCTCCCCGACACCGAGCGCAACCGGCTCAAGCAGATCCTCAAGAAGGTCATGCCCGAGAACGCCGGCGTGATCGTCCGCACCGCCGCCGAGGGCGCCGCCGAGGAGGAGCTGGCCAGGGACGTCGCCCGGCTCACCGCCCAGTGGGAGGCGATCGAGAAGAAGTCCAAGACGGCCAGCGCGCCCGCGCTCCTGTACGGTGAGCCCGATCTCACCGTCCGCGTGATCAGGGACGTGTTCAACGAGGACTTCAGCAAACTGGTGGTGTCCGGCGACGAGGCCTGGGACGTAGTCGACGAGTACGTCAGCTACGTCGCTCCGCACCTGGCCGAGCGGGTCACCCGCTGGGAAGGCGCGAAGGACGCGTTCGCCCAGTTCCGCGTGGACGAGCAGCTGGCCAAGGCGCTCGAGCGGAAGGTCTGGCTGCCGAGCGGCGGCTCGCTGGTCATCGACAAGACCGAGGCGATGACCGTCGTCGACGTGAACACCGGCAAGTTCACCGGGCAGGGCGGGAACCTCGAGGAGACCGTCACCAGGAACAACCTCGAGGCCGCCGAGGAGATCGTCCGCCAGCTCCGGCTGCGTGACGTGGGCGGCATCGTGGTCATCGACTTCATCGACATGGTGCTGGAGAGCAACAGGGAGCTAGTCCTGCGGCGGCTGCTCGAGTGCCTGGCCCGGGACCGCACGAAGCACCAGGTCGCCGAGGTGACCTCGCTCGGCCTGGTCCAGATGACCAGGAAGCGGGTGGGCGCCGGCCTGCTCGAGGCGTTCTCCACCCCGTGTGAGTGCTGCAACGGCCGCGGCGTCATCCTCACCTTCGACCCCGACGCCGACGGCCACCCCTCCCCGCACACCCACTCCCGTGGCCACGGGAGTGGCGGCCACGGCGGTGGCAGTCACGGTGGCGGCGGCAACGGAGGCAACGGCGGCAACGGCAACGGCAACGGCGGAAACGGCAACGGAAACCGGATGTCAGGCCCCGCCGCCGTCGCCGCGGCGTCCGCGCGAGGCCGCTCCGGTGAGCCCGCCGACAGCGACGCCGACGCTGGTCCCGCCACGGCCGCTCCGGATGATCCCGTCAGCGGCGACCTAGCCGCCGGCGACTCTGCCGCCAGCGGTCCCGCCGTCGCGGCCGCCGAGGCATCCGCCGGCGCTCCGGCCAGCGCGACCGCCACGGACCCAGGCGCGCCGTCCTCCGCCGGCCTTCCCCCGGACGCTGCCCCCGCCCAGACGGACAACGGCCAGGCCCCGGCCGAGGCCGCCCGCTCAGGCAACGGCCGCCGTCGCCGCCGCAAGCCCGCCGCCAGCGACACGCCACCGAGCGCTCCCGCCGCCAGTGACGCGCCCTCGGCTGAGGCGGCCGCTGCCGCGGAGCCCTCGGCGGTCTCAGGCGCCGCTGACGCCTCCTCGGCACCGAGGCCGAAGACGCGCAGCGCCCTAGTGTCCGCTGAGGTCCGGTCGATACCTGTCGCGCCGCTGTCGAGCCCGGCCATGCCGAAGTCGAGCCCGGCCGTGTCGACGTCGAGCCCGGCCGCGCCGCCGTCGAGCCCGGCCGGAGCACCGCCCGTGTCCGCCGCCGACGATGGCGCCGCCTAACCCGAGGCCCCAGGCCTCAACGGCGAGCTTTGGCGGCGCGGTCGAGCGGCGGCGATGCGAAGCCGCGACCGGTTCGTTGAAACGGCTGAGGTCTGGTAACCTTGCCACTCGGGAGTTGCCCGCTGCGCGGGCCCCTGTGCACGTTCAAGCGAGCCCGCCGTGGTGACACCGGAGTTCCGAGGCACGCAAGAAAGCGCAAGGAACAGCCCAACCGAAAGAGAGAGTTCTCGGGTGTACGCGATTGTGCGCTGCGGCGGCCGGCAGGAGAAGGTCGCGCTGGACGAGGTCGTCACCGTCGACAAGCTGCCGGGCGAGGTCGGCTCGAGCATCACGCTGCCGGCCCTGCTGGTAGTAGACGGCGACCGGGTTATCAGCGACCCTGCCGAGGTCGGCCGGTACCAGGTCACGGCGGACATCGTCGGTGACGCGGCTGGCCCCAAGATCAACATGATCCACTACAGGAACAAGACCGGCTACCGGCGTCGTCTCGGCCACCGCCAGAAGTACACGCAGGTCCGGATCACCGGTATCGGGACCGAGACCAAGGCGAAGGCCAAGGCCGGATCCAAGGCGAAGGCGGAGGAGGACTGAGATGGCACACAAGAAGGGCGCGTCATCCAGCCGCAACGGCCGCGACTCGAAGGCCAAGCGCCTCGGCGTCAAGCGCTACGGCGGCCAGGCCGTGAACGCGGGCGAGATCCTCGTCCGTCAGCACGGCACGCACTTCCACCCCGGCGCGGGCGTCGGGCGAGGCGGTGACGACACGCTGTTCGCGCTGGTGGGCGGGACCGTGCGGTTCGGCACGTTCCGCGGCCGCCGGGCCGTGAACATCGTCCCCGCCGAGCCGCAGGGATAAGGCTCGCCCCGGGGCAAGGCACCAAGAGACCAAGGGAAGGCGGGCCGGGACACCGGGCCCGCCTTTTCCATGCAGTAACCCGACGCAAAACCGAGAGGGACATCGTGGCGGAGTTCGCCGACCGGGTCACGCTGCTCGTGCAGGCAGGCCACGGCGGAAATGGCTGCGCCTCGATCCACCGGGAGAAGTACAAGCCGCTGGGCGGTCCGGACGGGGGCAACGGCGGCCGCGGCGGCGACGTGATCCTCGAGGTGGACCCGAGTTCAGCCACCCTGCTCGACTTTCACCGCCGCCCGGTGCGCCGGGCCGGCAACGGCCGGCCGGGCGAGGGCTCGCACCGCACCGGAGCCGACGGCACCGATCTCGTCATCCCGGTGCCGAACGGGACCGAGGTCAAGACGGCCGACGGCGAGGTCCTCGCCGACCTCCTCGGCGTAGGCACCCGGTTCGTGGCCGCCGCCGGGGGCCGGGGCGGCCTCGGCAACGCGGCCCTCGCGAGCCCGCGCCGCAAGGCGCCCGGGTTCGCCCTCAAGGGCGAGCCGGGCGAGCAGCACGACCTCGTGCTCGAGCTCAAGACGGTGGCCGACGTCGGCCTGGTCGGCTACCCCAACGCCGGCAAGTCCTCGCTGATCTCGGCCATGTCGGCGGCCAGGCCGAAGATCGCCAACTACCCGTTCACCACCCTGATCCCGAACCTGGGCGTGGTCGAGGCCGGCGACGTGCAGTTCGTCGTGGCCGACGTGCCGGGCCTGATTCCCGGCGCCAGCCAGGGACGGGGCCTGGGCCACGACTTCCTGCGGCACGTGGAGCGGTGCTCCACCCTGGTGCACGTGCTGGACTGCGCGACCGAGGAACCCGGCCGTGACCCGGTAACCGACCTGGCCGTGATCGAGGAGGAGTTGGCCCTCTACGGCGACGCCACCGGAGCCGAGTTGCTCGAACGGCCCAAGCTGATCGTGCTCAACAAGATCGACGTCCCGGCCGCCCGCGAGCTCGCCGACCTGGTACGGCCAGAATTCGAAGAACGCGGCTACCAGGTCTTCGAGGTCTCCGCCGCGACCGGCGAGGGGCTGCGCCAGCTGGGCTTCGCGATGGCCGCGCTGGTCGCCGAGGACCGGGCCGCCCGCCCGGCCGAGGAACCCGCCGAGCGGGTCCGGGTCAAGGTCGCCGTGAAACCCGCCGACGAGCCGGGCTTCGAGCTGATCAGGATGGGTGACAGCTTCCTGATCAGGGGCGAGAAGCCGCGGCGCTGGGTGCAGCAGACCGACTTCAGCAACGACGAGGCGGTGGGCTACCTGGCCGACCGGCTGGCCCGGCTGGGGGTCGAGGAGGCGCTGGCCGCGGCGGGCGCCGACCCGGGCGCCGAGGTCCTGATCGGCGAGCCGGACGACGCCGTGGTGTTCGACTGGGACCCGGCGGCGCCGATGGCCAGCGGGGCCAGCGACTCCGGCCGGCACAAGGCCAGGCAGCACCTCGGCCCGCGCGGCACCGACCCCCGGCTGTGACCATGACCGCCGTCACTACCGGGACCGCGAACCCCCCGCGCCCCGACATCGCCACGGCGGCCCGGGTCGTGGTCAAGGTCGGTTCCTCTTCGCTGACCACTCCGGACGGCGAGATCGCCGACGACCGGATCTGCGCGCTGGCCGCGGCCCTGGCCGCCCGCCGGGCCCAGAACACCCAGCTCGTCCTGGTCTCCTCCGGGGCGATCGCCTCGGGCCTGGTCCCGCTCGGGCTGACCCGGCGCCCCAGCGACCTGGCCACCCAGCAGGCCGCGGCCAGCGTCGGCCAGGGCCTGCTCATCGCGCGGTACACCGCCGCCTTCGACCGGCACGGCATCCGTACCGGCCAGGTCCTGCTGTCCGCCGACGACCTGATGCGCCGGACTCACTACCGCAACGCCCAGCGCTGCCTGGACCGGCTGCTCGAACTCGGCGTGCTGCCCGT
>Ga0335085_10011071_pt1 | contig 13408 bp, 9 predicted proteins | sample Lox_Sample_45_FD_206712 | JGI IMG/M metagenome (GOLD analysis project Ga0335085, IMG submission 206712) | Soil microbial communities from Loxahatchee National Wildlife Refuge, Florida, United States - Lox_Sample_4.5 | ecosystem: Environmental > Terrestrial > Soil > Wetlands | place: USA: Florida...
CGCGGCTCCGCCGACGGCGTGCAGGAGGGCAACACCTTCGCGGTGGTGCGCCAGGGCGACGGGTTGAGCAACGCCTGGGTGACGCAGTCGTATACCGCGGGCGCGGCGGGCGAGAAGGCGGCCAAGGTCGATGTGCCGGAGGAGAACGTCGGGTTGCTCCTGGTGGTCGACACCCGCGAGCACCTGAGCACCGCGGTGATCGTGAAGGCGGTGCGCGAGCTGCAGCCGGGCGACATGGTGGAGATGCGCGCGGCCGGCGGCAGCGGCGGAGGGCAGTAAGGGCCATCTTGGGCCGGTCCAGCCAGAGCGCGGCCGACGCGGCGGGGCCGGTCGGTCCCGAGACCGTCGCCGCCTGCGCGCTTTCGGCGGTGCCGGGGATCGGCGCCACGGCCCTGGAGCGCATCGCGAAGGCCTTCCTTTCCCTCAGCCAGGCGCTGGAGGAGGGGCCGCTGGAGATCCTCCGGCGCGCCGACTTCCTGGAGCTGCGGGCCGACGCGCGGACGTACCTGGGGCAGGGGCCCGATCTGCACGAGCTGGGCGCCTGGGCGCTGGGCGTCGCCCGCAAGGCCGGGGCCCGCGTGCTCCTGCCAGGCGACATCGGCTACCCGCCGCGCCTGCGCAAGCTGCCGCATCCGCCGGCCATCCTCTACGTGCGGGGCTCGCTCGCCCCGGAGGCCCGGCGGGTGGCGGTGGTGGGAGCTCGCGCCGCCGACGATGCCGGGCTGGAGATCGCCCGCCTCTTCGGAGACGGGCTGGCGCGCGCCGGGGTGGAAGTGGTCTCGGGCGGCGCGCGCGGCATCGACACGGCCGCGCACGAGGGGGCGCTCTGGGGACAGGGGAGCTCCGTCGCGGTGCTCGGCTGCGGCATCGACGTGGCGTATCCGGCGGAGAACCGCGGGCTGTTCGACCGGCTGGCCACGGGCGGCGGAGCGGTGATCAGCGAGCTGCCTCCCGGCACCCAGCCCTCGCCCAGGAACTTCCCCCGGCGCAACCGCACCGTGGCCGGCCTGGCCCAGGCGGTGGTGGTGGTGCGCGCGGCCCTGCGCTCCGGGGCGCTGATCACGGCCGCGCACGCGGCCGAGCAGGGTGTCCCGCTCTTCGCCGTTCCGGGCGACCCCTCGAACCCGCGCGCCGAGGGGCCGAACGCCCTTTTGCGCGAAGGGGGAGCGAAGGTGGCCACCGGTCCGGCGGACGTCCTGCGCCACCTGGGCTGGCCGGTCCCCGCGGGGCTCCCCGAGGCGGCCGACGCAACGCATTGGGGGGCTGTGGCATCCAATGCGCCGGTCGATCGGACGGACGAGGTCCTGGACGCCGCGGGCGTCAAGCTGTGGAGACTTCTGGACGAGAGGACCCCGGCTCATGTAGACGACCTCGCCCTGCGCGCGCAGATCCCTGCCCGGGAAGCGCTGGGGAAGCTCGCGGAGTTGGAGCTGAAGGGCATGGTGTTGCAGCGGCCCGGGAAATATTTCCTGCGCCGCTGAGCTTTGGAACCCATTTGGGAGTGCCGGCATCGATCGCCGCCCCGAGGGAACATGGCAACGAGCAAGAGCGCTGGAAGGACTGCGAAGGCCGCGAAGAAGGCGGGCGAGGGGGAGCCCGTCACCCGCGCCAGGGGCAGCACGCTGGTGGTGGTGGAGTCGCCCGCCAAGGCGAAGACCATCAAGAAGTACCTGGGCTCGGGCTACGTGGTGAAGGCCTCCGTGGGCCACGTGATGGACCTGCCCAAGAGCAAGATCGGCGTGGACGTGGAGAACGGCTTCGAGCCGGTCTACGAGGTGATCGAGGCGAAGAAGAAGGTGGTGGCCGAGCTGAAAGCGGCGGCCAAGACCGCCGGGCGGCTCCTGCTCGCCACCGACCCGGACCGCGAGGGCGAGGCCATCGCCTGGCACGTCTACGAGCAGCTGAAGCGGACGAAGATCCCCGCCTCGCGGATCCTCTTCAACGAGATCACCAAGAAGGCCATCCAGGAGGCGATCCAGAAGCCGCTGGAGCTGAACAAGGACCTCTACGACGCGCAGCAGGCCCGCCGGGTGCTGGACCGGCTGGTGGGCTACCAGATCTCCCCCATCCTCTGGAAGAAGGTGCGGCGCGGGCTCTCCGCGGGCCGGGTGCAGAGCGTGGCGGTGCGGCTGGTGGTGGAGCGCGAGGAGGAGATCGCCAGGTTCGTCCCGGTGGAGTACTGGAGCATCGAGGCCGATCTCCGCGCCGCGCTGCCGCCGCAGTTCCGTGCCAAGCTGATCAAGCTGGACGGGCAGAAGATCGAGCTGCCCAGCGCAGAGGTCACCACCCCCCTGGTGGACGAGCTGCGCAAGCAGTCGTTCACCGTGGCCGAGGTGACGAAGAAGGAGCGCCGGCGCAACGCGCCCCCGCCCTTCATCACCTCCAAGCTGCAGCAGGAGGCCGCCAACCGCCTCGGGTTCACCGCCAAGAAGACCATGACCCTGGCCCAGCGGCTCTACGAAGGCGTGGAGCTGGGCGACGACGGGCAGACGGCGCTGATCACGTACATGCGCACCGACTCCGTGCGCCTCTCGCCCGACGCGGTGGCGGGAGCGCGCGACTACGTGGCGCAGCGCTGGGGCAAGGAGTACCTGCCGGCCGAGCCGGTACAGTTCAAGACCAGGAAGAGCGCCCAGGACGCGCACGAGGCCATCCGGCCCACCTCGCTCGAGCAGCCGCCGGAGAAGGTGAAGCCCTTCCTGGAGAAGGACATGTTCCGGCTCTACGAGCTGATCTGGAACCGCTTCATCGCCTGCCAGATGGTGCCGGCGGTGTTCGATCAGACCACGGCGGACATCCGGGCGGGGAGGGCCACCTTCCGGGCCACGGGGCAGACGCTCAAGTTTCCCGGGTATCTCGCCGTCTACGGGCAGGAGGCGGACCAGCCGCCGGAGGAGGCGGGGGCGGAGAAGATGGAGGGCGAGGACGAGGAGAAGGGCGACGTTTCCCGCCAGCTCCCGCCGCTCGAGTCCGGCCAGACGCTGGAGCTGGTCGAGCTGATCCCCGAGCAGCACTTCACCCAGCCGCCGCCCCGCTTCACCGAGGCGTCGCTGGTGAAGGAGCTGGAGGAGAAGGGCATCGGCCGGCCCTCCACCTACGCGGCCATCCTCTCCACCATCCAGGACAAGGAGTACGTGGAAAAGAAGGAGGGGCGCTTCTTCCCCACCGAGCTGGGGAAGATCGTCACCGAGCTGTTGCTCGGCGCCTTCCCCAAGGTGATGGACGTGCAGTTCACCGCCCGGATGGAGGAGGAGCTGGACGAGGTGGAGGAGGGGAAGATCGACTGGCAGTCGGTGCTGGGCGAGTTCTACGAGCCCTTCAAGAAGAGCCTGGCGGCCGCTGAAGCGCAGATGCGCGACGTGAAGCGGGAGGAGAAGCCCACCGACCTGGTCTGCGAGAAGTGCGGCAGCCCGATGGTGATCAAGTGGGGCCGGATGGGCCGCTTCCTCGCCTGTTCCGGATATCCCGACTGCAAGAACACCAAGGACTTCGTCGAGCAGGACGGGAGGATCAAGGTGGTGGAGGACCTGCCCACCGACGAGGTGTGCCCCAGCTGCGGCAAGCCCATGGTGAACAAGCGGGGCCGCTTCGGCAGGTTCCTCGCCTGCTCCGACTATCCCACCTGCAAGACCACCAGGCCCATCACCCTGAAGGGCGTGGTCTGCCCCGACTGCGGCGGCGGGCTGGCGGAGCGGAAGTCGCGCTTCGGGAAGAGCTTCTTCGGCTGCGTGAACTACCCCAACTGCAAGTTCGCTGCCTGGGACCGCCCCATCCCCGGCCCCTGCCCGAAGTGCGGCAAGCCGTATCTGCTGCAGAAGTACTCGAAGCGCGAAGGCGCCTTCATCGCCTGCCCGGACAAGGAATGCGGCTACCGCCGCGAGGCCCCCGAGCCCGGCTCGGAGAACGACAAGCCAGCCGAAATCCAGGTTTCCTGAGGACCTGGACGCAATACAGGTTCTCGCCTGGTTGCCTGTTGCCGGCGGGCTGAGGCTCCTTACGTTCTCCCCGTTCCGCAGCCGGGCCGGTGCTCGCGGTGGGGATTCGGTCCCCACGGTGACGGTGGGTCGGTGGGCGGGTCGTGGGCTTGATGCCGGCCGGACTGCGGGGCGCTCATGGCATCGCCTCTGCGGGCGGCGCGGTGTAGAACAACCGCCCGCATGCAGCGCGAGGTCCACATCGTCGGCGGCGGAATGGCGGGCACCGAGGCGACGCTCCTGCTCGCCGATGCGGGCGTGCAGGTGGTGCTGCACGAGCAGAAGCCTGCCCGGCGGTCGCCGGCCCACAAGGAGGACGGGCTGGCGGAGCTGGTGTGCTCCAACTCGCTGCGCTCGGACAATCCGCACAATGCCATCGGCCTTTTGCACGAGGAGCTCAGGCGGCTGGGATCGCCGGTCCTGGAGCAGGCGGACGAGGCGCGCGTTCCGGCGGGAGATGCGCTCGCCGTCGACCGGGTGGCATTCAGCGGTGGGCTGACGGCGCGGGTCCGGGAGCATCCGCTGATCCGCCTGGTGGGAGAGGAAGTGCGGGAGCTGCCGCCCGGTCCGGACCTGTGCATCGTCGCCACCGGCCCGCTCACCGGGGAGGCGCTGGCGCGCTCGCTGGCCGAGGCGGTGGGCGCCTCGCAGCTCGCCTTCTACGACGCCATCGCGCCCATCGTGGCCGGCGACTCCGTCGACCCGTCGGTCGCCTTCGCCCAGTCGCGCTACGGCAAGGGCGAGGGCGCCGACTACCTGAACCTGCCCCTCACCCGCGAGGAGTACCAGCGCTTCGTGGACGAGCTCTTGCGGGGCGAGAAGGTGGCCCCGCACCCGTTCGAGGAGCCGCGCTACTTCGAGGGCTGCTTGCCCATCGAGGTGATGGCGGAGCGCGGGCGCGACGCGCTGGCCTACGGGCCGATGAAGCCGGTGGGCCTGACCGACCCGCGCACGGGGCGAAGGCCGCACGCCGTGGTGCAGTTGCGGCGCGAGGACAAGGCCGGCACGGCCTGGAACCTGGTGGGCTTCCAGACGCGGCTCACCTGGCCGGAGCAGAAGCGCATCTTCTCCTCCTGCATCCCCGGCCTGCAGCAGGCGGAGTGGATGCGGCTCGGGCAGGTGCACCGGAACACCTTCCTCAACGCCCCCGAGGTGATGGCGAAGGACGGCTCGCTCAAGACCCGCCCTCACATCTTCTGCGCCGGCCAGATCACGGGCGTCGAGGGCTACGTGGAGAGCGCCGCCTCCGGCCACCTGGCCGCCCGGCGAGTGCTGGCGCGCCTGCGAGGCGGGGAATTCGCTCCTCCGCCCGGCACCACCGCCCTGGGGGCTCTCCTCCGCCACGTCAGCGGCGAGGCGCATCCGGAAGGGTACGACTACCAGCCGACCAACGTCGTCTACGCGCTCTTCCCGCCCCTGAGCGAGCGGCACCGCAAGCACGAACGCAAGGAACGCCTGCTGCGCCGCGCCCGCCGCGAGCTGGAGGAGTGGGCGGCGCGGACCGGCGTCGCCCTGCGCCCCGGACCCGCGACATGGCCTTCCAGCGAATCGCGGCTCTAGCGCTTCTCTGCGCGGCGTGCAGCGAGTCGACGCCGGGCCGCAAGCTGGCCTCCGGCCTCGCCCGCGGGCTGATCGCGCGCGAGGGCGAGGTCGCCTTCCTCCTCGCCGCCCGCCGTCCGGAGGATCCAGGCGTGCCGGAGGATCTCCTCACAGGCGATCTCTGGCTCGACGATCGCAAGGTCGGCTCCGGCGTTTCCAGCGGCGAAGGCGCCTACGCCTTCTCGCCGGCCTCGGGCGAGCTGGCCTTCCTTGCTTCCTGGCGGTTCTCCCAGGGCGAGGGCGACCTGTGGGTGGCCGTGCGCGACCAGGCGGCCAGGCTGGTGGCGAAGGAGGCGCGCACCTTCGCCTGGTCCTCGCGCGGAGAGCTGGGGTGGGTGGCGCGCGATGCCGCCGGCGTAGGCGAGCGCAGCCTCAAGCTGCCCGGAGCGCAAGCCATCGCCTGGTCCGCGGACGGCAAGCGCCTGGCCGTGCGCGCCTCCGCGGCCGCGGGCGGAAAGCTCTGGGTGGTCGACGGGCCCTCCGCCGCCCCCCGGGAGATCGCCGCGGCCACCTCCGACTTCGCCTTCGCTCCCGACGGCACCCTCGCCGCCCTTGGCCCCCCGCCGGCAAAGGGCGGAGATCGGCCGCTGCTGCTCGACGGTCACCGGGTGGCGGAGGCCACCGCCTTCAGCTTCTCGCCCGAGGGAAAGGAGATCGCGCTCCTCTCCACCGCACAGCGGCCCGGGGAAGCCAACGGCGATCTGTACCGGATGCCGAAGGGCGGCGCCCCGGTGCAGGTGGCCTCGCGCGTCTCCGGCTGGCGCTGGAGCGCGGGCGGCGACCTGCTCTGCCTGGCGCACTTCGACCTGCGGTCGCGGGCGGGAACGCTGACCGTGTCGACGCCCGGCGCGCCCCCGAAGGAGATCGCCCGGCGCGTGCAAGGCTTCTCCCTCTTCGGGCGGCGGGTCCTCTATCTGGTATTGGCCCCGACCAAGGGCGACTTCCGCGTGGAGCTGTGGGGATTCGACCTGGCGGCGCCCCAGGCGTCCCCGCACCGGATCGACGAGGGCGTCTACGGCTGGGACCTCTCCCCGGACGGCAGCGCGCTCTACTACAAGGCGCGCTGCTCCGGCGGCCCGCGGAGCTGCGCGCTCTTGCGCGCCCCCTTCTCCGGCGGCGCGCCCCAGCTCCTCGCCGCGGACGTAGCCGGATTCGATCTCTCCCGCGACGGTGCGCGGATCCTCGTCCAGCAGCCCCACCGGGGAGCGCCGAGGGCGGTGGACCTGGCGGTGATCTCCGCCACCGGGCCGCCGCCCGGGACCGTGAAGCCGTTCGTCCTCGAAGCCGATCCGGCTTCGCGCTTCGCCGACGCCGGCGGGCGCAAGGTGGCGTACGCCGTCATCGCCGCCGGCAAGGGCGGCGTGTTTCTGGCGGACGTGCCCTGAGCGGCACACAATCCGCCCCCGTGCATCCCGAGATCGAGTCGTTCGCCGCCCACCTGGCACGGGTAGAACGCGCTTCCCCGCAGACGCAGCGGGCATACGTCTCGGACCTGCGCCAGCTGGCCGCCTTCCTCGACGAGCGGGGGACGCCGCTGGACGCCGCCACCCGCGACGATCTCCGCGCCTTCCTCGCCTCCCGCTTCTCCGCCAGCACCGCCTCCACCCTGGCCCGCAAGCAGGCCAGCGTCCGGGCCTTCTACGAGCACCGGGTGCGCATGGGCCACATCGCCGACAGCCCGGCGCGGAGGCTCGCCTTTCCCCGCCGGCGCCTCTCGCTGCCCAACGTGGTGAACGTCGACGACTGCGCCGCCATCGTGGAGGCGCCTTCGGGGCGGACGCCGGCCGGACTGCGCGACCGCGCCGCGCTGGAGCTGCTCTACGGGGCCGGGCTGCGTGTCTCCGAGCTGGTGGGGCTCGATCTGGCGGACGTGTCAAGCGACTCGGTGCGCGTGCGCGGCAAGGGGAACAAGGAGCGCATGGTGCCGATGGTGAGCAAGGCCCGCGCCGCGCTCGACGCGTACCTGGCCAGGCGCTCCGAATTGCGCCCGTCGGGCGGCGCCCTGTTCCTCAACCGCCGCGGCGGCCGGCTCACCGCGCGCAGCGTCGCGCGCGACCTGGACAAGTACGCTCTCATCGCCGGCGCCCGCCGCCACGTCCACCCGCACGCGATGCGGCACAGCTTCGCCACCCATCTCCTGGACATGGGCGCCGACCTGCGCGGCATCCAGGAGCTGCTGGGCCACGCCTCGCTCTCCACCACCCAGCGGTACACGCACGTCTCTTCCGAGCGGCTGCTGCAGATCTACGAGGACGCGCACCCTCGAGCGAAGAAGTAGTCAGCTACCATCCCGCCGCTTGCGCGCGATCTCGATCTGCCCCTCGAGGAAGGAGAGCAGCGAGGTGCCCTCGACGGCGAGCTGCTGGGGAATGAAGGAAGCGCGGGTGAGGCCGGGCAGCGTGTTGATCTCCAGGAACACCGGGCCGTCCCTGGAAGCGATGACATCGGTGCGCGAGTAGCCCTCGCAGCCCAGGGCGCGGTGCGCGGCCAGCGCCAGCTCCTGCGCCGCCCGGGACACCGCCTCCGGCACTTCCGCCGGGGTGATCTCCCTGGTGCCCTTCCCCAGGTACTTGCCCTCGAAGTCGAAGGCCCGCCCCTGCTCCAGCCGCACCTCGCTGGGCGGCAGCGCCCGCGGGCCTTTGGGGCCGTCCACCACGCCCACCGTCAGCTCGGTGCCGGGGACGAACTCCTCGGCCAGGTACGCCTCGTCCGCCTGCTCGACGCGCCGCGCGGTCTCCTCCACCTGCGCCTCGGCGTCGAGGTGGAAGAGCCCCACGCTGCTCCCGCCCGCCACCGGCTTGGCCACGACGCGGCCGGAGAGGGCGAGCATGTCGCGCAACTCCTGGCGCATCACCTTGGGGTCCTTGGAGAGGTGCACCGAGCGGGCGATGCGCACGCCCGCGGCGCTCACCACCTGCTTGGCGACCTCCTTGTCGAAGGCGCAGGCGCTGGCCTCGGCGCCGGGGCCGGTGAAGGCGATCTTCCGCGCCTCCAGCATCCGCTGCAACGTGCCGTCCTCGCCTTCGCCGCCGTGCAGGGCGAGGAACCAGACCCGCCCGGGCTCGCTCTCCAGCGCCGCGATCACCGAGGGAAACTCCGCGGGCCCGCCCGGCGCGAAGTCGCGCTCGAAGGGCCGCTCGAACTTCGCCAGCGCCTCGCGCGGCACCTTGTGCACAGCGCCGGTCGGGGCGAGGAACCAGGTCTCCGCTTCGCCCAGCGCGGCGGAGACGTTCTGCGCGGAGGCCACCGCCACGCGCCGCTCGTTGCTCGTGCCCCCGAAGAGGATGATGACGCCCGATCCGGACATTGCCCGCCAACGTAGCATCGCATGAGCCGGCAAGCAGCGTTAGCATGCGGCTGGCGATGGCAATCCGCTCGACGACGGTGGTGTGCGTGCGCAGGGACGGCAAGGTGGCCCTGGGCGCCGACGGCCAGGTGACGCTGGACAAGACCGTGCTCAAGCACGGGGCGAAGAAGCTCCGCCGGCTGGGGGACGGCTCGGTGCTGGCCGGCTTCGCCGGCGCCACCGCCGACGCTTTCACCCTCTTCGAGCGCTTCGAGGCGAAGCTGAAGGATTTCAACAAGAACCTCGCCCGGGCCGCGGTCGAGCTGGCCAAGGACTGGCGCACCGACCGCTTCCTGCGCCGCCTGGAGGCGCTGCTGGTGGTGGCGGACAAGGAGCGCACCCTGATCCTCTCCGGCACCGGCGACGTGGTGGAGCCCGACGAAGGGGTGGCCGCCATCGGCAGCGGCGGCCCCTATGCCCAGGCGGCGGCGCTGGCGCTGCTCAAGCACTCGCCGCTCTCCGCCCGGCAGGTGGTGGAGGAGTCGCTGCGCATCGCGGGGAGGATCTGCATCTACACCAACGATCAGATCTCCATCGAGGAACTATGACCGTCGCCGGCAAGGACCTCACCCCCCGCCAGATCGTCGCCGAGCTGGATCGCTACATCGTCGGGCAAGGGGCGGCGAAGCGCGCGGTGGCCATCGCCCTGCGCAACCGCTGGCGCCGCTTCCGCCTCTCGCCCGAGATGCGCGACGAGGTGATGCCCAAGAACATCATCCTGGTGGGGCCCACCGGGGTGGGGAAGACGGAGATCGCCCGCCGGCTGGCCCGGCTGGCCGGCTCGCCCTTCGTCAAGGTGGAGGCCTCCAAGTTCACCGAGGTGGGCTACGTGGGCAAGGACGTGGACTCGATGGTCCGCGACCTGGCGGAGGCGGGCGTGGCCCTGGTGCGCGAGGAGCGGCAGAAGGAGGTGCAGCCGCGCGCCGAGGAGCTGGCGGAGGAGCGGCTCCTGGACCTGCTCCTGCCCGGCTCCCGCGACTCCACCCGGGAGAAGCTGCGCGGCATGCTCCGCGCCGGCGGGCTGGACGACCGGACGGTGGAGGTGGACGTGCAGGAGAGGGCCGCGCCCACCATGCAGATCTTCGGCTCGCAGGGGATGGAGGAGATGGGCCTGAACCTGCAGGAGATGCTGGGCAACCTCCCCTTCGGGAAGAAGAGCAAGAAGCGCAAGCTGGCGGTGCCGGAGGCGCGCAGGCTCCTGGCGCAGGAGGAAGGGGAGAAGCTGGTCGACCGGGAGTCGGTGGTGCGCGAGGCCCTGGACCGGGTGCAGTCCAACGGGATCGTGTTCATCGACGAGATCGACAAGGTGGCCCTGCCTTCGGGCCAGGCGCACGGCCCCGACGTCTCCCGCGGGGGCGTGCAGCGCGACCTGCTCCCCATCGTCGAGGGCAGCACGGTGAACACCAAGTACGGGCCGGTGAAGACCGATCACGTGCTCTTCATCGCCGCCGGCGCCTTCCACGTGGCGAAGGTGGCCGACCTGTTGCCCGAGTTGCAGGGACGCTTTCCCATCCGGGTGGAGCTGGAGGCCCTCACCCAGGCCGACCTGGTGCGCATCCTCGCCGAGCCGCGCAACGCGCTCACCCGCCAGTACACGGCGCTCCTGGGCGCGGAAGGGGTGGAGCTGGTCTTCGACCAAGGCGGGATCGAGGAGCTGGCCAAGGTGGCGCAGGAGATGAACACCCGGGCGCAGAACATCGGCGCCCGCCGCCTGCACACCGTCCTGGAGAAGGTCCTGGAGGACGTGTCGTTCTCGGCGCCCGACTTCGCCGGCAAGTCGGTCCGGGTGGACGCGGGCTACGTGCGGGAGAAGCTCGAGCCGGTGCTGAAGGACGAGGATCTGTCCCGCTACATCCTCTAGTGCCGGTGCACGGCCCTCTTGGCGATGGCCTTGCCTTGGCCCTCCACCTGCACCACCCCTTGCTCCAATAGCTCGCAGAGGATGCGCGCCGTGTCCAGCCGCTTGAGGCCGCAGATGGCGTAGAGGTCCTCGAAGGAGACCTCGCCGTCGATCTGCGCCAGCACGAACCCGGCGCGCGGGTCGAGGTTGAGCCAGATCACCTCGTCGGGCGGGATGGCGATGCGGGGCCGGGCGTCCATGCCGCCGATCTTGCTCTCGAACATCAAGGTGAGGTTGTGCTCGCAGATCTCGTACTGCCCCAGCGCTTCCTTGTCGTTGGGCTTGCGCTCCAGCACCTTGTTGAGCAGCTCCAGCGCCCCGGAGAAGTCGTTCAGCGCCACCAGCTCGCGGGCGCCGCGCATCCAGACGTCGGTCTCGTCGTCGGACACCGCCTCGCCCGCCGGGGCGTGGTCGTGCATCGACCAGGCGCCGTTGCCGCCGTCGCCGGCCTCCTCCCGCTGGGGGATGGCCAGGGAGGGCCCGTCGTCCCAGGGGCTGGGCGGGGGTGGCGGGGCCTTGGGAGCCTTGGGCACGGTGGCCGTCTTCGCGGACTTCCTGGCAGCGGGAGCCGGAGGCGGCGGGGGCTGGGGCGGCGCCTTCTGCTGGGGCAGCGGCGGAGGCCTCGCTGCCGGCGCGGGCGCGGGCGCAGCCGCGGGCTGGGAGGGCAGCCAGGGGTGCGGCGCGGTTCCCGGGGCAGCGGCCTGCTTGCCCCCCGGCGTCATCACCGCGTGGATCCGCTCCAGCGCCGAGCGGAGGAACTCCCGCGCTCTCAGGTTCGTGGGCTCGAGCAGGTACGCCTCTTCCCAGGCGCGCACCGCGTCCAGCATCCGCCCCTTGCGGTAATGGTCCAGGCCTTCGAGGAGCAGGGCGGAGAACCGGCCTCCTCCGCCACCGCCGGCGGGCTGGTTCATCGCGCGCTCCCCTGGCGCTCCAGCGCGCCCTTCAGGGCCTCGAGCATGCGCTCCAGCCGCTCCAGCGAGCTGGCCAGGGCATCGCTCTCGCGCTGCGCGAGCTGCAGCCGGGCCACGGAGAGCGCGGCCTGGGCCCTTTGCAGCGGCTCCTGCCCCAGCCCGTTCTGCGCCGCCCGGGTGAGCCGCGGCCAGAGGGCCTCGAACTCGCGGAAGATCTCCTCGGCGCGCGCCTTGCGGTCCTGGAACCTGGGGTCCTCCTTCTGCGCCAGCATCCAGTCCTCGTTGGACTGGGTGGCCTTCTTGATCTCGTCCTCGGTGAGGCCCGAGGAGGCGGTGACGGTGATGCTCTGCCGGGCGCCGGTCTGCACGTCGATGGCGGAGACGGAGACGATGCCGTCGGCGCTGATGTCGAAGATCACGTCGATGTCCACCCCGCCCCGGGGCGCCGCCCGCAGGCCGGTGAGCATGAACTCGCCCAACAGCTCGTTGTCCGCCGAGAGCTCGCTCTCGCCCTGCAGCACGGTGATCTTGGCCGAGGTCTGCTCGTCCTTGACGGTGGTGAAGACGTGGTGCGCGCTGGTGGGGACGGTGGTGTTCTTGGGGATGATCTTCTGGAAGAAGCCGCCGGCGATGGCGATGCCCAGGCTGTGGGGGGTGACGTCGAGGAGCAGCATCTCCTGCTCCTCGTGCAGGAGCATGGCGCCCTGGATGGCCGCGCCCAGGGCCACCGCCTCGTCCGGGTTGACGTTCTTCGCCGGGTCCCTGCCGAAGAGGCGCTTCACCTCTTCCTGGATCCTCGGCATCCGCGTCTGCCCGCCCACCAGCAAGACGTCGCCCAGCTGGGCGGCGTGGACCTTGGCCTCCCCCAGCACCCGCTCGCAGACCTGGAGGCAGCGCTGCACCAGGTCGCCCGTCATCTGCTCCAGCTGCTCGCGGGAGAGGGTGGACTGCAGGTGCAGGGGACCGGCCTGCTGCGAGGCGGAGATGAAGGGCAGGTTGATCTCCACCTGCTTGACCGCGCTCAGCTCGCACTTGGCCTTCTCCGCGGCGTCGCGCAGGCGCTGCAGGGCCATCTTGTCCTTGCGCAGGTCGGTGCCGTGCTCCTTCTGGAAAGGCTCCGCCAGGTAGTCGATGATCCGGTTGTCGAAGTCCTCGCCCCCGAGCAGCGAGTCGCCGCCGGTGGCCTCGACCTCGAACACCCCCTTGAACATGTGCAGGACGGTGAAGTCGAAGGTGCCCCCGCCCAGGTCGAAGACCGCCACCTGCCGCTCGCTCTGCGCCTTGCCGAAGCCGTAGGCCAGGGCGGCCGAGGTGGGCTCGTTGATGATGCGGATCACCTCCAGCCCGGCGATCCGCCCCGCGTCCTTGGTGGCGTTGCGCTGCGAGTCGTTGAAGTAGGCGGGGCAGGTGATCACCGCCTTGTTCACCGGCGCGCCGAAGAAGGCCTCGGCGTCCAGGCGCAGCTCGGTGAGCACCATGGCGGAGATCTCCGGCGGCGAGTACTGCTGCTCGCCCATCTGGATGCGCACGTCGTCGTGCGGGCCCCCCACCACGGAGTAGGGCATGCGGGAGAGCGTCTCCTGCGTGGTTTTCGCCGACCAGCGCCGCCCCATCAGCCGCTTCACCGCCACCACCGTGCGCTCGGCGTTGGTCACCGCCTGCCGCCGGGCAAGGGCGC
>Ga0335085_10011072_pt1 | contig 13408 bp, 13 predicted proteins | sample Lox_Sample_45_FD_206712 | JGI IMG/M metagenome (GOLD analysis project Ga0335085, IMG submission 206712) | Soil microbial communities from Loxahatchee National Wildlife Refuge, Florida, United States - Lox_Sample_4.5 | ecosystem: Environmental > Terrestrial > Soil > Wetlands | place: USA...
CAAAGGAACACAGAAACAATATGGATAGAGAACAAGGTGTCGTGAAGTGGTTCAACAATTCGAAGGGCTATGGATTTATCCAGCGCGCTTCCGGAGATGATGTCTTCGTCCATCACTCCGCCATCCAAGCAGAAGGCTACCGATCGCTGAACGAAGGCGAAGCGGTGGAGTTCGCCGTCACGAAGGGTCCCAAAGGCCTGCAAGCTGAGAGCGTCAAGAAGCTCTAAGAATCACCCCACAATTATCGAACTGCCCGCGCCTTGCTCCGTGCAATGGCGCGGGCGGACATCCTTACCCCCGGGAGGAAACCATAATGCAAATCCAATATGTCGGATTTCAACTAAAAGCGCATGGTCGGGATTACACCTACCGGGTTATTGATAAACAGGCGGAAGACCGCGAGTTTATCTTCAGCATCTCCAACCGCGCCTTTTTAGAAAAGCAGCTACCCTTTCAAGACGCAGCCGCGCTCTGCTATCAGAAGCTGCAAAAGGCCCTCGATCTCGAAACAGACGACAAGCCTCTGCCGCGGCGCACCACTCTCTCCGACCAAGAGCTCGATGTCTACCGCGAGTCACGTCGCCCCGTACGCAAGCGCTCCTGGTAAAGTGCCGCTCGATTGCGTTTGCCGTTGCTGGACTTCAAAGACGCTTGCCACGCTGAAGGCCGGCGTGGGATTGCCACTACACCAGTATTGTCCGTGTTGCCCTCTCGCATAATGGTGTGCGCGGTTCGGTTCCAACCGTACCATGATGCCGCACGCTCAACCAACATCGTGCTATACTGCCCGCCGATGGAGCCCCTCGCTCCCAAGAGAAAAACCCAGGAAGGGTTTGAAGAGATCCTATGACACCCAAACAACGAATGCTCGCCGCGCTTGAACGTCGCCAAGCCGACCGGCTGCCCGTGACCACGCATCACATCATGCAATACTATCTCGACAAGTATGAGGGCGGACTTTCCGCCCAGGAATTCTTCGATCGCTACGGGCTGGACCCCATCACCTGGGTCGTGCAGCACAAGCCCGCTGCCGGCACAAGAGATTACTTCGATCCCTTGCAAGGCGAGCCAGGATTTCTTGAAGCGCGGCGCATCTGGTCCGACCAGTGGCGAACGGAATGGGAGGACGTTCCGGACGACACTTACAAGACCCGGCGCTATCGTTTTGTAACGCCCAAGGGCACGCTCACCATGGTGACGCAATCGAACGATCAGACGACATGGGTCAGCGAACATCCCATCAAGAACAAGCGCGATATCGACCTGATCGGCGCATTCGTCACCGCGCCCTGGTGCGACGTGGAGGCCACCAATCTCACCGCTGAGGCATATGGCGAGCGCGGCCTGGTGCGCAGCCACATTCCGTGCTTTGACGTTTACGGCCAACCGGGCGCCTGGCAGGACGCATGCTGCCTCTATCCCACCGAGCAGCTCATCCTCGCCACCTACGACGATCCCGCCTGGGTGCACGAGTTTCTGCGCATCCTGCACCGGCGCAAGAAGGTCTATATTCAATCCATGGCCGGCGCGAAGGTCGACCTGGTGGAACTGGGCGGGGGTTCGGCTGTTTGAGGAATACGTCGCACCCTATGATACGGAACTGATTGCGCTCGCGCACCAGTCCGGCCAGCGAATCGTCTACCACACCTGCGGCGGCATGATGCCGATCCTCGAAAAAGTTGCCGACATGAAACCCGACGCCATGGAAACCTTTACCCCCGCCGCCATGGGCGGGGATGTCATCCTGGCGGAGGCCAAGCGGCGCATTGGCGACCGCGTCTGCTTCATCGGTGGTTTTGATCAGTTCCATTCCCTGATCGATTGCACACCGCAGGCGACCCGTGCCGCCGTGCGCGCATGCTTTGATGCCGCCGGTGAAGGGGGCGGCTATATCCTCTGCCCCTCTGACCACTTTTTCGACGCTGATCCGCGCTTGGTCCGAGCCTACGCGGAGGAAGCCCGTCAATGTGTGTACGCCGCGTGACGAATCCGTCAAGGCCCGGTTTCGGATCAGGCGCATGTAAAAACTTGCCGGCGTACAATGTGTAAATCGTAGGACTAGCCGCCGCACTGACTTTTGGGATGTCATATTGCGCCTTTCGCCGCAAAGCGCGTGTGGCCGTAACCCCACTCAGTCCCGGAAGAGCCGACACAATATGGCCCACGGCTACGTAAACCGCGAACCAACCGAAGGGATTAACCACAGAGACGCGGAGGCACATAGGAAAGGCCCTTTCTTTTTATTTCTCCGTGTCTCGGCGGTGAGAGGGTTGAATCGGATTTCGGGGCTCGGGTCTAACCGATAAGTGTCGGCTATTAGCTGGGTTCTGCGCTTGCCGCTGGGGCAAGACAACATGTATCGCGGCAAGATGATTCGCGTTAGTATTCCCCCTAAATCTTGGTGTGCGTAGTTGTGTAACGAGGTTTTGCTTGGTTGAGGGCTAAACATGGCAACTTCGTCGCTGGCGAGAGGCGGCTTTACGCCGCCATTTGGAGAGGTAAACTCGCCGCAACAGCATCAAACTGAGACACTACTCCTGCGCGATTCCTCTTGCGCGGAGTCCGCAAGTTGTCGTAACGTAATAACATTATGAAGATCATGCATCGGTAGTTCCCCATTCGCGACACTCTGAATCCGCGCGGCCCCGCTCCGGGCCGAAATCAGTACCTAACCTTATAGTTTGGTTTCTATGGCCACTGCCATCACAAATCGCCAGTCGTCATCTTTCTGGGCCTCGGTTCGCGAAGCGCTGCGGGGTTCGCACCAGGACTACACCACGGGCAGCTTGACGCGAGCGATTTTTTTCCTCGCCGTGCCCATGGTTCTCGAGATGCTTATGGAATCCCTCTTCGCCATCGTGGACGTCTTTTGGGTGGCGAGGCTGGGAGCAGAGTCGGTGGCTACGGTGGGATTGGTTGAGGCCATGCTTACCGTGATGTATGCGGTGGGAATGGGCTTGGGCCTGTCGGCGACGGCAATGGTGGCGCGGCGCGTGGGCGAGAAGGATGGCGAAGGCGCTTCCGTGGCGGGTGTGCAGGCCATCGCGCTGGGATTGCTGGCCGGCCTCTTGATGGGTGCTCCCTGCCTCTACCTCGCGCCCCATCTGCTGCGGCTGATGGGGGCGTCTCCCACCGTCCTAGCCGTGGGTTCAAGTTATGCTCGGATCACTCTGGGCGGTTGTTGCGTGGTGTTGCTGCTCTTCCTTAACAACGCGGTTTTTCGGGGATCAGGTGACGCTGCCATTGCCATGCGCGTCTTGTGGCTATCCAATTCCATCAATCTCATTCTCGACCCCTGCTTAATCTTCGGCCTGGGGCCGTTCCCACGCCTGGGCGTGACGGGCGCCGCCGTGGCCACTCTCACCGGTCGGAGCATGGGAGTAGTGTACCAATTCTACCAGCTATATCGCGGCGGAGAGCACATCCGCATCGTGGCGCGGCAGGTCCGCATCCATGCGGAGGTTATGGCGCGGCTGCTCCGTGTGTCGCTCACCGGCATCGCGCAGATGCTGGTTCCACATATCGCCTGGATCAGCTTGATGCGGATCGTCAGTGTATTTGGGGTCGCCGCCCTGGCCGGATACACTATGGGCATCCGGATCATCGTCTTCTTCATTCTGCCTTCGTGGGGATTGAGCGGCGCGGCTGCCACCCTGGTGGGCCAGAATCTGGGCGCCCGGCAACCCGAGCGGGCGGAGCAGTCCGTGTGGAAGACTGGCGTCTACAACGCCCTGGTGATGGGGGGCGTGGGCATGTTTTTCATCGTGTTCTCCGGCCCTGTGGTCCGTCTCTTCACTCACGACCCGCAAATTGTTTCCTTGGGCGCTGCCTGCCTGCGCATCGTGAGCATCGGCAACATTGGCTACGCTTACGAAATGGTCATGATGCAGGCCTTCAATGGGGCCGGAGACACCCTTACGCCCACCGTCGTGAATTTTTTTGGCTTCATCGTGCTGGAAATCCCTCTTGCCTACACACTGGCCATATCCCTCGGCATGCGCTCGAACGGCGTCTACTGGGCGATAACCGTTTCAGAATCCGCCATTGCCGTGGCCATGGTTATTCTGTTCCAGCGGGGGAGTTGGAAGGAGAAGAAGATTTAGATTGTATTGGTTTCTATTCCGGAGGGGTGGCGAGCCAAGCGCCGGGGTGGTTATCTCCTGGAGCCGAAAACATAAAGCCGCAATCAGCACCACCCCGTACTCCCTCCTCAACTGAGGAGGGGAGCGTTTTCATTCCAGCGGCGCGGCGAAGCGCCTGGGAACTTTGTGAACAGGTCGCCGCCACTTCGCAAATGAAGAAACTCCGGAGGGGGTAGCTTGCGCGATCACACTCCAAGGCAGGCTACGCCGCCAAAGTTTCATGAACGCACGACCGTTGACGATCAGGCCTGCGCTTGGGGCTGAACGGTGGCTTTCTTCCGGCGCCTGGCAGGCTGTGGTTTTGGCGGAAGAACTTCATTGGAGAGCTCAACCACCATGAGCTTGGTGACAAATTTCTTCGGTCCGTGCAGGTGGAAATCGATCGAGGTACGTTCGGCATCCGACTGGGTTACTACGCCTAAACCATACTGAAAGTGCCTGACGCACCTTCCTTCCGGAATTGATTGCATAAGAGCCTCCTTTTTAACGTAAAGATTGTTTGGATAAGACCCATGCCTTCCTTGATTCTGGCGGGCACCGGTCAATCTCCGTCGCCAGCAGATCGCAACCCCTGTACTAAGTCGCAGCGCAGCGTACCCGCCGCAAATTCAGAACATTCTCTACCGCGCAATTCACGACGTGTGTGAGTTCGCTCACGGAGAGTGGAGGCACAATGAAGTCAAACGCGCCTCCTTCCATGGTATCCACGTAGAGACTCACATCAACCAGCCGAGACACCACGATGACCTTCACGGGCTTGCGCGCCCCCCGTGCCTGTTTCACGACGTCCGCCCATGTCCCATCAGGCAGTTTCGCCTCGGTAAAGACCAGGTGGGGTGGGTTCGCAGCTTGCAGCAGGGGCGCAATATCCCGGAGAGTCGCCAGCCAATGAATCTCGATCGTTTGATTTTCCAGGGCCAGTTTAAGCAGGTCCATCGAAGCGCCCGCTCTGTGCAACAGAATCGCCGTAACCCCTTCCTTCCGGGGACTACTCCCGGATTCCGTAAGGCCTCGCCTGGCCATCGCTGGCGGTCCCATCGTCGGCACGTTGAGAGGCTCAGCGGAAGATTCCGGCAGATCTTTGTGCCCGAACGCCTTTACCGGTGGGTAATGGCGCCCCAGGTATTCGCGGATGTCCTTTTCACTGATGCGCAGGTCGAGTTCGGCGTGGGAAGCCGGCGTCTCCCGGCCCAATTCCTGCTCCAATCGTTCAAAACAAATGCCGGGGCCGTCCTGGAGCTTCAACGAGGCCCAAAGATTCGTATCGGAGTGAATTCTGACATTGAATTCACGTGGCTCCCGGCTCGCGTCGAGCACTTGGAAGTTGTAAATGCGAGAATTCGTAGCTACCTGGAATCCGGTGTACTGAATATACATTTCATTTGCCTGCTGCGATGGCTGGCTTTAATGGTTTGCCCGTCAAAGCCTTCCGCAAATCTCGCATTTGCCTCCGCAGGATAAGTTTGCGGACATGCTGCCGCCCGAATCTGGCTTTGTCACCGTTTCTTTGAGACATGGCTCCCTCCCGGGCGAGATCTGAGCATAATGGTTGGGGGGCCCAAATGAACACCAGGGCGATTGGCTTCCTGTTTACGATGCTGTGAACATTGGAAGCCTCATTGCTCCTGCTTTTCGCCTGACAGGTGCATCATGAGCGTCCAGCGCTCCACCTACTTGCGAGTTTTTTCTCCTACGGCTGCCCGTCACGCAGCGTGAGAGTGGGACAGCCAGCGCGCTTCGTTTCCGGGTGGGGGCCTAAGGTAACCTGAAGCAGTTCAGATGACCTGGAAGGAGAGGGGAAAGCGCTCAACTTCTTAACCATTTTAGGTGAATTAGCTTGATTTGTCAACCGGAATCTGGCACTTTCAGGAATAGTATAAGTACTCTTGGTTAAGTCCAGGTGAAACCCTATGGATCTGGCTCTTGTCCTTCGGCAGCGCCTCGAGCAGTTGAATCTGGAACAACGCAGTCTGGCGGCTGCCGCGCAAGTCACGGAATCCTACATCTCCCAGTTGCTCTCCGGGAGAAAAGCTCCCCCCGCTCCAACCCGGACGGATATTTATGACAAGCTGGAACCCCTGCTGAAGTTTCCCAAAGGCGATCTCGCGCGCATGGCTGAACTCCAGCGGCAGGAGGAAATAAAGAGAAAGTTGGTGGCCTCCCCCGCGCCGCTGTTCAAGGAGGTTCGCGATTTAGTCCTATGCAAATGCCAACCCGACAAGAAGAAGCAGGTGCATGCCATCTTTGAGCAGCAACCCTTCGGCGAATTGGAACGCTTGGTAACGCAGAAGCTTCTGGAGGTAGTGAAGGAGATAGCTAGGAAAGAACTGGCGAACGAAAAATGGTTGCGGCAGGTGGCTCGACTCAGTCGCCGAAGCTACGAACAGATGCGTGTGACCATTCTGGAGTTTCTGGATGAAGATGTGTTTAGCTTGTCACCCGACAACTGTGTGGCCTTTTTGCAGCCGCTCATTCAAGCGTGGGATATCGACCTGAAAACTTTTGGCATGGACATCGTCTTGAACCACCGGGTAGCCCCGGCGAGAGCGAAAAAATTCGAGTACGTGGAAAAGGAGCCGGACAGTACCGCCAAGGAAGAACCAGGGCTTACCTCTTTCTTGCAGAATACTTCCCTGAGCCGCGATGCGACCACGGACGAGATCGAGTTTCTGAGGAAACTGCGCTTCAATGGGAAAAAGCCCACGGCACTCTATTATTACCGGGAGATTCAGAACCTGAGGGACCCCCTCCATTTTCAGTCTGCCTAGCGGCTAACGCCGAGGGCGCGGGAACAGCGGGTCAGTAGAGGTATCGGGAAGATGCTCCTTCCCTCGAAACCCGATGCTCCCCTCCGCAGCGCCGCCGTCCTGGCAACACAGAGCCTGCAAGATGTCGGCGCCACGGACTACCGAGGCTTCCACACTTCTGCTTTCCCTCCCCCATTTAATCATAGATAATGTCGCGGTCGGCGCTTCTCTCGTCAAGGTCAGCGCCCAATTTATAAGATGAGGCTTTTATGGGTAACGATATTCACCCGCCACCCTTGGTTCAAAAGCGCATTGCTTCCATCGACGCCCTGCGCGGGTTCGACATGTTTTGGATCGCCGGGGGAGAACGAATCATCCACTCACTATACAAGGTGTGGCCCTGCGCGGCCACCCGGGTGCTGGATGCGCAATTCGAGCACGTGCCATGGGATGGCTTCCATTTCTATGATCTGATTTTTCCCCTGTTTCTCTTCGTGGTAGGAGTGGTGCTGCCTTTTTCCCTTACGCGGCGCATGGAGGAAGGAGCGGATCGCCGGCAGCTCTTCCGCCACATCATTCAGCGATTCCTGCTGCTTTTTCTGTTCGGTTTGTGCTACGGCGGCTTGCTCGACTTTAACATTCAGCATTTGCGCATACCCGGCGTCCTGCAACGGATTGCGCTTGCCTACTTATTTGCCGGGTTGGCGGTCATAATTACCAAAATTCGCGGCCAAGTGATTATCGCGGGCAGCATCCTGGTAGTCTATTGGTTGATCATGTGGCTGGTGCCTGTGCCGGGCGTGCCGCATGCGGCGTGGGCCACGCCGGAAGGCAATCTGGCAGGCTTCCTGGATCGCCACATCATTCCGTTGCGATTCTGTTGTTATCCCTTTGGCGACAATGAAGGGCTGCTCTCAACTTTGCCGGCCATCTCCACCTGCCTGCTGGGCGTGCTGGCCGGACATTGGCTGCGTTCCGGCAAATACACACCGAATCAGAAAGTGCTGGGACTGGTCGCCGCGGGCGTCACGAGCCTGTTCGTGGGTTGGGTGTGGAGCTTCAACTTCCCCATCATCAAAAACATCTGGTCGAGTTCGTTTGTCCTCTGGGCGGGCGGCTGGAGTCTGCTGCTTCTCGCGCTCTTCTACTGGATCATCGACGTAAAGGGCTATCAACGTTGGTCGTTCTTCTTCAAAGTGATTGGCATGAATGCCATCACCATTTACCTGGTCGACCGGTTCTTTGATTTTGGGATCATCACCAGGGTCTTCCTGCACGGCCTGCTACCAATTTTTGGCACACTCGAACCCCTGGTTTGGAACTGCGGCGTGGTTTTCACCATGTGGCTCTTCCTGTATTTTCTCTATAGGCAGAAGATCTTCCTGCGGGTGTGAGCATCAAGACTAAGGGGCGTACTTCCATACGCCCCTCCTCCGAATTGCAATTTGTCACACCAACCACCAAACCTGATAGGGCTGGAGCTTCGTGCGGCCGGTCACGCTTGCCCCAGATATGCGATCCGTGCCAGACCGTGAAAGCTGAACCGGCATTTCCTGTCCAGTGGTGTTAACAATGAATAGGCTGTTATCCATATGCGGGACTGCTACTATCCCTTGCGGGGCCGCCGCTGCAAGGAAGCTCCCGCTGTTCGGAACGAGCTGTTTGATCAGGCGAAGCAAGCTGTCGTCCCCCGGCCAGCAGCCCAATTTGACCACCCCGCCGCGGCCGAGTTTGCGCTGGGTCGCAGCGGGCCGGCCATTGAGAATGGTTTGGCCGCTCTTGAAGGTGGCAATTACCTCTGCCGGGGAGTCCACTTCCATTAGCTCGCAGTACCCATCCAGGCCCACCGGCGAGAGGCCGCTCAAACCCCCGCCATTCCATTGCACGTCGGGATCAAGTCTCAGGGTCATGGACGATGAACCGAACCCAAACGAATGCGTCCCTGCCGGCGAAGGCGAATTCCCCGAACCCGTCCACCGGACGGTGCGCACCAACCCTCCGGTCAACTCCCGCAAATTCGCGGCAAATCCGTCCCCGCGGAATATTCCATCCTCGTCCATGTAGGAGGTGAACGGCGTGACGATCACCACTCCCCCGCCCCGCGCAAAGTCGCGGAGCGAGGCCGTTACCTCCGCATTGTCTAAGGCGGTGGCAGCGGGTATCAGCAGCAGTGAATACTTCTTCAGATTTGACGGCGCCGCGGCGGAGGCCAGATTCATGCTGTCCACGCCGATTCCCAGCCGGTGCAGGGCGTCGAAACATTGCGGCAGCAATGTATGACTTGAGGGGATGTGCGGGTAGATTTCCAGGGCAGCACGTTGGTCAAAGTCGGTGAGAACTGCGGCAGTGGCCTTCACCGGGTTGTCGATGAGATGCTTTCCCCATTGGGCATAGATTTTGCCCAACTCAACAGCCCAATCGAAATCCGGCTCGGGATGGCCCGACCAGTCGAGCAGCCCTCCCCAGTGCGGCCAGTGCCCTCCCCGCCAACGGTTACCGCTCCAGTAGAGCAGCCCGCAAGTTCCAAAAGCCGCGGCTTCCAAACCCCACATGAGAAACTGCTCGCGGGTGGGAGAGGGATTGGAGATATGCGTGTCACCCGTTACGCCAAAGCGGTTTTCCGTGGTGATGAAATGTGTCCGCCCGTAGGCCGAGCGGTGCATGTCCTGATGCCAGGCGAGATTCGCCCAGAAGTTGCAATCGTCCTCCCGGGGTTGATAGTCGTTCAAACCAGCAATATCCATGCTGTTCCCGGCCAAGGGATCGTCCGCTACGGCGTTCCATCCGGTGTTCCAATCCGTCAGAATCCACTGCTGAACGCCGGCTTCGCGAAGCGCCTCGGCTTGCATCAAAAAGAAATTCAGGAGAACATCTCGCCGGAAGTGGCGGTGCGCCAAGGTCAGGGCTGCGATCTGCGCCCCGCTTTCCTCCACCCCTTCGCCAGGTTGGGGCACCTCGTCGAGCGCGTCAACCTTCATGCCCCAACTGACTAAATCGAGCCTCCGGTTGAATTCTTTCGGGGTGTGGTAGGTTCTCTTCAGCCAGTCCCTCCAAGCCTGCTCACATGCCGGGTTGTAACAGATTCGTTCGACGCTGCCTTCCTGCTCGTTTCCCAACTGCCAGCCGATCACCGTGGGATGGTCTTTGAACTCCTTGCCAATGGCGAGAATGTATTGGCGCAGGGCGGTGCGATACTGAGGATGGTTCAGGCAGGGCGCATGCCGCGCCATCGGATGTGCTTTCACTCCCGGATGAAGTTGGACGAGTATCTCCGGGTTCCCCGCCGCCAGCCATTGCGGAGGAACATAGGAGCCAGTCCCCAAGATAGCGCTCATCTTTCTCTTTGTCAGGTCGTCCAGGAAGTGGCGAAGCCAAGCGAAATCATAACGTCCGGGAGCCGTCTCGAGATTTCCCCAGGACGACTCGGAAACGCGCACGCAATTCATTTGGGCCTGCTGGAAGTAATCCAGCATGGCGTTCCACTCGCCGCGAGTTTGCAGTTCCGGGTATGCGCTTGCGCCAAAATGAAATTCGCTGATTGCTTGCCGCGACTTCGGCACCGCCTTCGCCAAGTTGGAGGCTAGTTCATGTTGTAAATTTGTGCCGGCCGCGGGCGGTATCGAGAGGAGCGCTTCTCCCACTACAAGTTTTCCTGTGTTGGACAGGAATTTCCTTCGCGATGGATCAGGGTTCCTAGGCATGGGATAGATTCACTCTGTCACCCGGTCCCAATCCTCCGCAAGCAGACCGTAGACTTCAATATCGAGGTAGAGGTCGTCATAAGCTTGGGCCTGGCGCAGGAAACCTTCTTTCGAGAAGCCCAGCCGTTTGGGAACAGCGCAACTCCTGGGATTACTGGTAGCGCAGCGAATCTCAAGGCGATGGAGCTTGAGCTCGGAGAACAGGTAATCAATTAGGGCGCGGCACGCGCCGGTCACCAAACCTTTTCCCTGGTAACTTTCACCCAACCAATAGCCAATCATGGTTGAGTGGTTTTCCCAATCGATGTTACCCACACCAATGACTCCGGCCAGGCGGCGTTTCCACCAGATGCCCAGGGTGAATCCGCCGTTGGCAGCCAATTGCTCAAGCGACGTCCTGATGACCTTTTTGCAATCGTCGAGTGATTTCTGTACATCCCACTCCGGCAGCCAGCGCCGGAGGTAAGAGCGGTTGTGTTCGATCAGAGCGAACAGTTCGTCGGCGTGATGATGCTCAAGCAGCCGCAGTTCCGCACCATCGGCGAAGGAAAAGGTTAACATAATTGGTATCCACCGCCCGCCCGGCAATCAGGGACTGACTACCGCCTCAGGCCACGGCGTCGGCTTCAATTTCTACGAGCATTTCGGGATCGATCAGGCAAGCCACGCCAATCAAGCTGGTGGCGGGGTGAACCTGGCCAAAGAACTCCGCGTGAGCTTTGGCCACTTCCTCCCACCGATTGATTTGGGTCACGTAGATGCGGGTGCGAACCACGTGTTCCAAGCCCAATCCCAGCCGCTGCAAGGCGCTTTCGATATTCCGGATGGTCTGCACGGTCTGCGCATACATATCACCGGGGGCCAGCACCTTACCGGAGGGATCGGTGCCCGTGGTGCCGGAAACGTGCACGACGTCGCCCACTTGCACGGCCCGCGCATATCCCACTTTGGGTTCCCAGGGTGTGCCGGAGAAAGTCTTGTTTCTCTTGATCTTCATCTGTAGGCCTCCGAATTCAACTTCGCAGCGATCGGCGAATCACTGCGGGGTGCGTGCGCTTGCTAAGTCCTTTCAAAGTAGCGTCGATGGGCCCGCGCGGCAAGGGCTAGGCGTTGCCGGCGCCGAAGGAGCGCCTCGCGATAACGCCGTTTTTCTTCCTGAGTCTGGGGAATCACGGGCGGGATCTCTTGTGGTTTTCCGGAAGGATCGAGGGCCACATAAGTGACGAAGGCCGAACTGGTCTGTTGCCTCTCACCCGTCAAGTAATCCTCCCGATATACTCTTACCTCCGCTTCCATGGAGGTCCGAAATGTGCGGGTGATATGGGCGCGAAGAACCACAAGTTCACCCACGCGGATGGGATAAAGGAAATCGAGATTGTCCACCGCCACGGTCACCACCTGGGATCGAGCGTGGCGATGGGCCGATATTGCTCCGGCAATATCGATCAGGTGCATCACCCTGCCGCCCAGGAGATTCCCCAGGGGATTGGCGTCGTTGGGTAGCACCATTTCCACCATCTCGGCGGCAGATTCCGCAACGGTTTTCCCGGGAAGTCTTGCCATCTTCTTCAATCTTCAAATCGTTTAGTCGTGGCGCGACGCCAAGCCACGTGAAGGAGCACTCAGAGGAGGAGCAGGCCCTTCCGGATCCTGATTCTTTCGAAGACACGCCCGCTCTCGTTCGAGGTCTCCGAACCAGAGCAGGACCGGAACCGTTCCGCACTCGTCACCAACGAAACTATAAAGTCCCTCCGAAAAATTTTGCCTTGCCTGGTTCGTACGCCTATACTATGCGAGCCGGTGGGGCGATGCAACCGGAATCAACGATAGTGGGTTGATTTGATGTCGAGGCGACTTTACACCGCCATATGGCGAGCTGAACTCACCGCGACCGCACCAAATTGACCTGTTAAAGGATCAACAGCTTGGCGTCGCCATGCCAGAAAAGCGTTCCGGCGGACCACTCTGAAATACCTGGGATGGGCAAGAATCAAGACGAAGCCGAGGAAAAGAATATGTCTGCGGAAGCTGAGACGACCCGGCGTGAATTCCTGGAAGAAGCCCTCCGCCAAGATCCTCATAATACTTTCGCCCGCTACGGACTGGCAATGGAGTTGGCGAAGAGCGAACCCACCGCCGCCTGGACCCACTTCGAGTACCTGCTCCTGCACCATCCTGAGTACTCGGCCACCTATTTCCAGGCTGGCGCCCTCCTCATAAAGCAGGGGCGGCTTGATGATGCGCGCAAAGTGCTGGCCAGGGGGGTGGAAGTCACCGGTCGCCAAGGGAAGCAGCACGCTCAGGCAGAACTCCGGGTGGCCTTGGATGATCTCGGCGAAAGTTGACAGTGCCCTACCGGCCCTTTCTGATGGCCTTTTCTGGTACGATTTCAGGCAAGGGTGGAGGTAAATGGAAAGCTGTATGGGTGCGGTTATTTTGCCAGATGGCGGCGTGTAGCCGTTTCTACGTCAAAGTGATCCACTGCCCGCGCAGGCAAATGTCCACAATTCCGGATACATTCGGGTCCAGTGATTACAGCCGCGAGAAGCAGGCTGTTGCCTTGACGTCCGTCGGGGCGGCAGTGCTGCTGACCACATTGAAATTGACGGTCGGGATTTGGACCGGCAGCCTGGGAATTCTCTCGGAGGCAATGCACTCCGGCCTGGACCTGGTGGCGGCGGCAATCACTTACATTTCGGTGCGGGTTTCGGATCTACCCGCGGACACTCAGCACCCCTTTGGGCACGGGAAAGTCGAGCACCTTTCCGCCTTCATTGAGACGGGCCTGCTTATCGCCACGTGTGCGTGGATTGTGTGG
>Ga0335085_10011073_pt1 | contig 13406 bp, 8 predicted proteins | sample Lox_Sample_45_FD_206712 | JGI IMG/M metagenome (GOLD analysis project Ga0335085, IMG submission 206712) | Soil microbial communities from Loxahatchee National Wildlife Refuge, Florida, United States - Lox_Sample_4.5 | ecosystem: Environmental > Terrestrial > Soil > Wetlands | place: USA: Florida...
GCCGCCGTTGACGGTTGGAGGACAAACCACGTCGCCCCAGAACGGAGCTGCAGGCGTACCCAGCTTAATGAATCCGTCTGCCGCCCCATTTCCTGTGTAGACGCTGCTCTGGCTTCCCGGACCAGAGTAGGCAATACGGTCGTTGAAGGTTCCGTTCTGGTTGGTATCAACACCGCCATCGAATAGCGTAAACGGCACGCCGCTCTGTGCGTCCACGATACCCGAGACTGACCAGCCACCGATCCAGCGATTCTGCTTGAAGAAGGGCAGATCGTAGCTCCAACTGATCACGAAGCGATGCTTGATGTTGAAGTCAGACGGGCCATAGTCGAGCTGCGGATTCAGACTATCTTCGGGTGTGAAGTTGCCCCCGACGCTGCGGGTGGTAAATACGTCGCTCAACTGATCGAGCGACTTGGAGTAGGTGTAGTTGGCGTCAAACTGCAGTCCGTTGGCGAAGCGTTTGCGGAGACTGGTTTGCAACGCATTGTAGTTCGAGCTGTAACCGTTGGTGCGCAGGTTGATGCTGGCCAACGCGGGATTTTCCCGAACACTGGCATTGCTCAGACCGAAGGGGTTGAGTGGATTTGTTCCTCCTGCGCCAGTGCCACTGCCTGCGGTGCGACCGGGGTAGGTATTCAGGTTCTTAATGCCGATCAGCTTCCGCCCGAATGTACCCACGTAGTCGGTCTCCCAGATAAGGTCTTTGGCAATTTCATACTGGAAGCCGTAGTTGGCCTGCTCGTAATAAGCGGTGACGAGGCTAGGATCAATGGCACGGGGAGAAGCTTTCGACGGTGTTCCCAGCGTGGGGCTGTTGAACAACCCGAAGCTGGTGAAGGGCACCGTGTACAAGCCCGGAGTCGCCTGCGCCGAAGCAGGGGCCCCGTTCCCACCAAGCGTGCCGATGGTCGCGAACGAGAAGAACGGCGGGTTGAATCGCAGGTTCTCGAAGACGTTGTTGAACATGCGGTCATAGGCGATGCCAAAGCCGCCGCGCATCACCAGTTTTTGCTTGCCGGTTACATCCCACGAGAAACCAATCCTGGGACCGAAGTTATTGGTGTCTTTGTTCCAGATTTCGCTATTGCGGACGGCTGAGACGCCGTTGGCGAAAGACTGCAACAGCGGATTGCCGACGGGATAGAACTGGTTGACGATGTTGCAGGGACCGCTGGCAGTGTTATTCGGAGGGTTGGGGTTGGTGGTCGAACAGGTCGGTTCGATCGGCGAACCGGGATAGTAATTTCCATCGAGGTTGGGAAGGTAATTGTGTGGCGGGCCAAAGTAGTCCCAACGCAGGCCCAAGTTCAGGGTGAGTCGCGGATGAATGCGCCAGTCGTCTTGCACATAGGCAGCGAGCTCATTAGCGCGGAAACCACGGTAGTAAGTCGGGCGGGTTGCGGGTTGGACGGTGGGGTTGATGGAAGCCTGTTCGTAGAACAGCGAACCATAGCCGTTCAACGGACTGCCAAAGAGCGCGGTGTCTGCGCTTCCACCGAACTGATTGTCGGTCAGCAGATCTTCCACGCCGTAAGGCAGGAAGAATCCGTTGTAGGCCGCGTCGAAGCTGGATCCGTTACGGGTGCGGCTGTAGAGGGCACCGACCTTGAAATTGTGCTTGCCGCGAGTGAGCGAGAGATCATCGCGCCATTCGAAGCGGTTTTCGGTAAAGAACTGGGGCAAGGCGCTGGAGTTGCCAAACGAGCCGTTAAAGGCATCGAAGGCGGTGGCAATGGCGGGAATTCCACCCGCGTTTTGCGCCGGGGCGCCGGGAAAGTTGGAGGTGTGGCGAGTGTAGCCGAAGCGCGCCTGATTCAGCACGGTCGGGCTGAAGGTATGAGTCCAGGCGATCCCGGCGTTCTGCGCGCGCGCGTGGTTGGGAAGATCCGGGCCAAACGTGCTGGTACCGCCCGCCCATTGGGTGAAGGCATCGCCGTTGTCATACAGATAGGTTCCGCTCAGCTGATCGTTGTTGCTCAGCTTGTGGTCCATCTTCGCGGTGTAGCGACCCTGATCGAGGGTCGTAGCCTGGGGTACGGTGACGGCCCCAAGCACGGGCACGGGATAGATCTGGGCAGGCACGCCAAAAGCCGTCCCGGTGTACAGACCGCCGCCGGTGGAAATCAGATTCGAACAGTTTCTGGCGCCCGGTACGCAAAGCGGCAACGGCTGGGTGGCGAGCAGGTTTGAAGCGATGGGTCCGAGGGTAGATTCTGCTGAGAATGCTCCCGGGCACGCACTGCCAAGGAACGTGTTGCAGAAGCCATTGCTGGAGGCGTAAGCGCCGGTGCCTTCCTGGAATTGCTCGAACTGACCGCTGTTGACGAAGTTGATGAAGTCGGGAGTGAGCGAGTTTCCGGTCAGCGGGCTGTTCTGCCGGTCGCGGCGGAATTCGGTGGTGAAGTAGAAGAAGGTCTTGTCTTTGATGATCGGGCCACCGACCGAGCCGCCAAACTGGTTTCGTACGAGTGAATCCTGGAATCCACCGCGGTTTGAGAAGAAGCTGTTCGCAGCCAGGGCCTGAACCCGGTTGTACTCAAACAGCGATCCGTGCCACTGGTTGGTGCCGCTCTTCAACACCGTGTCGGTGACAAAGCCGCCGGCGTATCCATATTCCGCGGAGAAGTTGTGGGAGATGACGCGGTACTCCTGAATGGCGTCGGGAGAAATAGTGGTATTCGCGCCACCGGTTGAGGCGCCGATGGAACCGCCGCCGCCGAGTCCCTGGTCATTGTTATCGAAGCCCTCGACCATGTAGTTTCCGGCGCCGCTGCGGGTTCCATTGACGGCTGCACCGCGGTCGGTGCCGCCGTTCATGCCCAGGGCCACGTTGCCCTGCGCCGCGCCCGCCAGCAGGTTGATGAAGTTGTTCTGATCGCGGGTCTCCAGAGGCATCTGCTGCCATACCCGGCGATCCACCAAGTCAGAAATCGCAGACTCGGAGGTCTGTACCTGTTGCACGTCGGCCTCGACCGTGACCGCTTCGGTGCCCGCTCCGACTTCGACATGGATGTCCTGGCTGACGATCGTACCGACACTAATGACGATGTTGGCAATCTTTGCTTCTTTAAAGCCCTTTGGCGCGGTCGCCAGGGTGTAGGTACCGACGACGGGTAATGCAGGGAAACGGTAGGTGCCGGCGGTGGTGGTGACCGTTGTTCGGGTTTCGCCGGTTGCCGTATTAGTGAGACTAACCTGGGCATTAGCGATCACGGCGCCGGTAGGATCTGTTACCAGTCCTGTCAGTTCGCCTGTTCCGCCTTGTCCCCACATTGTGCCCACCAACAGCCCCAACAAGGCAACAAGCAGCAAACAACGAGTGAGTCTGTCATAAAGCGTGTCTACCATTGTGAAGTATCTCCTTCAGGCTTTCACGGAATCCGGTGGTTCGTGGACCCTTCTGCGCGCGGGACGCTTCCGCCACGAGTGCAGTTCAGGAAACTGCCATGCACGACGCAGGCCAACGGCGAGGAGCACAAAGCAAGGGACTTAGGCGGGAAGCGGCGCGCCACATTCCAATTTGCGGAGAGGCTCCAAAAAGCCTCCGACCCGCAGTCTTGATGTCTGGCCACAGTGCTGCGGGATTACGTCCCGCAGTCTTGTGAGTTCGCCGCAGGCGGGCCGAACCTCCAGATTCCTGGAAAGTGGCGACGGGAGACGGCGGCTGGCGCGCGGGAAAGGAAACTAATCAGAGAGGAACGAACTGCTGTTGATCCACGACTCGGCAAGATGGCTGAGATTCTTCTTATAGGTCCGCGTCACCGTATATTCCTTACCATCCTTGAGCCGCAGTTCATACTCTCCGGTGAGGCAGGGCTTAATCTCCTCCACAAACAGCGCATTCACCAAGACCGAGCGATGAATTTGCACGAAGCCATAGGGGCGGAGTTTTTCGGCGACCAGGGACAGAGGTTCGCGCAACAGGTAGGAGTCGGAAGAGTGCTGCAGCAGCACATAATTGCCCTCGGCCCGGACCGACAGAACCTCCGCCGGGTTCAGGAACAAGATGCGCCCTTTGACCTTTACCGCGATGCGTGTCGGTTGCGGGCGCGGTGGCAGAGAGCGTGGCGAGAGGGCTGTCCATAACCTGGCCGCCCGGTCCGCTTCGATCTTTTGTGCCGCCCGCGTAAGCGCCATCGAAATCCGCTCCGCGGAGAATGGTTTGAGCACATAGTCGACGGCATGTTGCTCAAAGGCTGCCACCGCGTATTCGCGATGGGCCGTCACAAAGACCACGACCGGCTGGGGGTGCAACTGCTGCAGGCGGTCCACCAGGGTCGCACCCGATAAGCTGGGGAGATTGATATCGAGCAGAAGGACGTCGAAAGCCTCGCGCGAGAGTTTGTCTTCGGCTTCCGCAGCATCACTGGCAAAGGAGAAATATTCCACGTCACCGCGCCCGTTGAGAACTGTTGCCAGGGCGGCACAAGCGTTACGTTCGTCGTCGACAATCAGCACCCGCATGAGTTCCCCACCCGGTCCCACTTCAACGAAAGCACACTGTTCTGACAAGTTGGGCCGATTTTTATGTAGTTAATAAGGTGCACGGGATGCGAAAAAAGATGTCTGCACGCAAACTGCAGCACACTGCTTGAACCACGCGGCCACGCAAGCATGCTTTTTTGTCGCGAACGTGTTAGCGCTTCACAAATGAACGTTCAAGTGGTGTTAAGGTCGCAGCTCAGCACAAGCACCCGGCAGATGAAAGTTGTTGCGCATTGACAGGGGCACGAGGCTGAACCATACTTCGTGCGTTTTGGGCCGGGCCCAGGAAAACACCTTCTAAAGTGAGGAATAAACCATGCACTGGCGTCGCACCCTCATTGCAGCGTTACTGGCCGCGTGCGCGACCCTACCGATGAGCGCCCAGATAGCTCTGAACAACCCCGAGGGAATCACCTTCGATAGCGCCGGAAATCTCTACGTTGCGAACTACGCTACCAATCAGATTCTGATCTACAACTCCGCCCTCGTGCAGACGGGTTCCATAAGCGAAGGTCTATCAGGCCCGAACCGCCTGGCTTTTGATCCGGACGGCAATCTGTACGTTTCAAACGGAAGCAGTAACGCGATTACGGTTTACGACCCGCAGGGAAATCAGATTGTGTCCAAAAAGATCACGAACCGCGTCAATCGTCCGTTGGGCGTTGCGGTTGACACCTCGGGCAACGTTTTCGTCTCAAACAATGGCACCAACAATATTGCCGCTTACTCGTCGAACGGGGCTCTCATCGGAACCTTGAGCCGGGACAATCATCATCGTTTCCTCGCGCCGGGCGTCATGGCGATCCTCGGTCCCAACTTATATCTCGGAACCGGCCCGACCGCGGGCCAAAGCTATACCAACAGCTACAACATCGACGTGCTTTTGACCGGGCGCGCGAGAGAAGTCGTCACCTATTTCGATACCTTCGATGAAGGACCGACTGGAATCGCCTTCGATTCGGCTGGCAACGTTTATATCGATTACTTCTATACGGGTACGGCGGTGAAATACAGCCCGTTTAACAACGTACTGCTGACAATCAAATACGCAAGCTACGGGCAGGGCGAGGGCATCGCGGTGGACGGACAGGGGAACATCTACATCGCGTTCGGACCAAACACCATCAACGTGTACAGTCCAACCGGGACGTTAATCAACACGCTTCACTAATCATCCGCAGCTTGAAACGAAAGGGTCCCGCGGAGTTGATCCGCGGGACCTCTGTGTGTTTAGCGACGATCCAATTCTACGTACTTCTGCGGGTAGGCGGGCCCGATGTAGTCGGCGCGGGGGCGGATGAGGCGGTTGTCGTCGAGTTGCTCGATGACGTGCGCGGTCCATCCGCTGACGCGGGAGACGGCGAAGACCGGAGTGAACAGGTCCACGTCGATGCCCAGCGTGTGGTAGGTGGAAGCCGAGTAGAAATCCACGTTGGCATTGAGTTTCTTGTCGGCCTTCACGAATTCTTCGATGGCGTGAGAAATTTCAAACCACTTCGGCTGTCCGCTCGAGGTGCCGAGATCACGCGACATGGTGCGCAGGTGGGTGGCGCGGGGGTCCTCGGTGTGATAAACGCGGTGGCCGAAGCCGGGGATCTTCTTCTTCTGCGCCAGCATGCCCTTGACGTACTCGACCGGGTCGGCGCCTGAGCTGTCCACGGCTTCGAGGATGCGGAAGACTGCTTCATTAGCGCCGCCGTGCAGCGGGCCTTTCAGCGCGCCGATGGCCGAGGTGACGGCGGAGTGCATGTCAGAGAGTGTGGCTGCGGTAACGCGGGCGGCGAAGGTGGAGGCGTTGAGCTCGTGATCGGCGTGCAGGATGAGCGCGATATCGAGCGCGCGCTCGGCGGTTCTCGAAGGATGGGTGCCGTTGAGCATCAGCAGAAAGTTGGCGGCATGCGAGAGCGAGCGATCGGGCTCGACGACGGGCTTTCCTTTGCGGATGCGATCGTAGGCGGCGACCACCATGGCGATCTGCGACGTCAGGCGGATGGCCTTATGGAAGTTGGCGTCGCGGTCGTTATTCTTCTCTTCGGGATCATAGAAAGAAAGCGCGGACACGATGGTGCGCAGCACGTCCATGGGCAGGGCGTGCTTGGGCGCGAGTTGCAGGCGGTAGATGATGGAGGCGTCGAGCTTGCGTTCTTCGGCCAGGCGCTCGCGCAGGTCGCGCAATTCTTCGCGGGTGGGCAGCTTGCCATACCACAACAGGTAACAGGTCTCTTCAAAAGTGGAATGATCGGCCAGTTCGTGAATATCAATGCCGCGATAGGCTAGGACTCCCTGTTCTCCATCGATGTAGCAGATGCTGGAGGTAGTAGCGACCACCCCCTCGAGACCCTTGGGAGCGTGCGTAGTGCTGAGGCTGGACATGGGACCTCGCTCAACGATTCCTGGATGAATTGCGTTGTGGCTGCACGGAAGGAAACGCGGGCGTGCGGTCGCAACTAACTTTTATACGCCAAAGCCGGGAGTTTTCCAACCCGCGCACTGTGACCAGGGTCACCGGAAGTGGTGACGGCACGGGGTTTTGCAGGCGCTTCCGGCCAGCCGGAACGGGGGAGAAAAATGGCAAGATGAGCGCGATGTGCCGTTCTGCGTGTGGTGCACCTAAAGGTACATGCCCCGGCGGAAAGCGCTCGGAGGCCGGGCCCCCGGCGGGTACAATCGAGAAGCATGCGCGGCTTCGCCTCGATCCTGGGAATTTGCCTGCTGGCCTCTGTGGCGTGGGGAGCCGATCAGCCGCCGGCCGGCGTGGCCATTTTGCCCTGCGGGCAAGGTGCCGGGGGCGGGGTAAACTGCGCACCCTCCAAGCAAGACCTGAAGCAAGCCAAATCCGCTTACGAGCGCGGCCTGAAGCTGGCGCGGCAGCACCAGGGGGAGCAGGCTCTGTCGGAGTTCGAGACTGCGGCCCGGCTGTCTCCCAAGAACGTGAACTATCTGACGGCGCGGGAACTGCAGCGCCAGGACCTGGTTTCGCAACATCTCGAACAAGGCAATAACGCGCTGCTCAGGGGAAAGCAGATCGAGGCCATGGCCGACTTCCGCGCGGCGCTGGGGCTCGATCCGAGCAACACTTTTGCCCTGCAGCGGCTGGACGAGGCTTTGCAGGAGTGGGCGCCGAAGGCTCCCAACCGTCCGGTGGTGGTGCCGTCGGGCGGGGAGATTGAAGTGTTTCCGGAGTCGACGCGCGCCGATTTCCATTACCAGGGCGATTCCAAGGCGCTGCTGACGCAGATCGCCACGGTGTTTGGATTGACGGCAAATATCGATGACGGAGTGACCGCGCGCCCGGTGCGTTTCGATATCACCAACGTGGATTTTTACGAGGCGATGCGCGCCGCCGGGGTGCTGACGAAGACCTTCTGGTCGCCGATGAGCGAGAAGCAGATCCTGATCGCGCCCGACACGGCCGAGGCGCACCGGCAATTCGAGCGGCTGGCACTGCGGACTTTCTGGATTCCCTGGGCGACAACGCCGACCGAACTGACGGAGGTAGTGAACACGCTGCGTTCGGTGTTCGACATGAAGTTCATCAACCAGCATCCGCAGTCGAACACCATCACGGTGCGCGCGCCGGTGGCCTCGATCGAGGCGGCGACGCAGTTTATCGAGACCATGGGCGATGCTCGGCCACAGGTGCTGCTGGATGTAAACATCTATGAAGTCAGTCACACGGTGATGCACAACTACGGCATTCACCTGCCCAGCCAGTTCACTCTCTACAACATCCCGGCGGCGGCGCTGGGAGCGCTGGGGGGACAGAACATCCAGCAGTTGATCAATCAATTGATTGCCGGAGGAGGCATCAACCAGGCGGGCAACTCTTCCCTGTCGTCTTTGCTGGCCATGCTGCAGGGCGGGCAAAACTCGATCTTCAGCAATCCACTGGCGACTTTCGGTGGCGGGTTAACGTTATTCGGCTTGACCCTGGATTCGTTGGAGGCGCAACTGGGATTGAACGAAAGCTCGATCCGGCATCTGGAACACGCAACCTTGCGGGTGTCGCAGGGGAACGAAGCCTCGTACAAGGTCGGCACTCGCTACCCCATCCTGAATGCCAGTTTCGCGCCCATCTACAACACACCGGCTATTGCGCAGACCATTCAGAGCAACACGTTCGCCACGCCCTTCCCCTCGTTCAATTACGAGGATATCGGCCTGACGTTGAAGGCGAAACCGGCGATCAATCCTAATAACGAAGTGAGCCTGCAACTGGAGATGCAGATCCGTTCGCTGGGCGCACAGAGCCTGAACGGAGTACCGGTGATTTCCAACCGCGAGTACAAGGGCGGCATCACGCTGCGAAACGGCGAGCCCAGCGTGATCGCGGGCATGGTGTCACGGACCGAGACCCGCAGCCTGCAGGGCATCCCGGGCCTGGGCGCGGTGCCGGGCGTGAACCAGGTCATGTCGACGAACGCCATCGAAAACGATGACGATGAATTGCTGGTGGTGATCGTCCCTCATGTGATCGCCAACGTCAGCCGCGGGGAAGAGGCGTTGATCTACATGGGCCGGTAAGCCCGAGGTTACACCTTGGGGTTTACCTGTTGGGAACTGAGAACCTGCGGTTACTTCTGTTTTTCCGCGAAGTCGACAATCTTCTTCAAGGTATCGTAATCGAGGCCGCCAGGGATCATGCGTCCGTTGATGAAGAGTGTCGGCGTGGCGTTGACCTCGAGCGATTTCCCCAGAGCGACTGACTTCTCCACGCGGGAAGTGGTTTCCGGTTTGGCGGCGCAGGCGGCGATTTCGGTTCCCTTTGCTCCGGCTTTGTCGGCCAGGTCGGTAAGCTTTGCGTCTACGTTGCCGGCGGTGATGTCATTCTGGGCGGCGAAGATGCTGTCGACGAACTTGAAGAAGACGTCGCTGGGGCCGCGTCCCACGCAGTCGGCATAAGCGGCAGCTTTCGATGACCAGTCGTGCGAAGGCAGGGGGAAGTTCTGGAAGATCTGGCGCACGTTTTTGTTTTCGTCGGCCAGGCGGTTGAGGTTGGGCTGCTCCTCCTTGCAATGCGGACACTGCAAGTCGCTGAACTCGACGAGGGTGACGGGAGCATTCGCAGGACCGCGCGAGGGACCGGTGACGGACTTCTCCAATTCCTTCTCGGTGGCGGCGAAGGGACGGGCGCCAAAAGGCATTATTTCTCCGGCAAGAGCGTGCTTGCCATCTTCCGTGACATAAAGCTTCACGCTCTGCGGGCCCTTGGGACCGGTCAGGATCAGGTCCACCTGCGACAAGCCCTGCGCCTGTGTGGGCTTGATGCTGACAACCTTCCAGGTGAGCTCGGGCTCATAGCCGAACATCTGCTGCATGAAGGCGTTGACCGTGTCCTCGGAGGGCATGCCGGTAGCGGAGGCGGGCTTAGCGGCCGGGGCGGTGTGCGCGGCGGGCTTTTGCTGGGCGAAGGCGAAGCTGGCGAGAAGTACAAGAATCACGGCGAATTGGCGGGACATGCGGTCCTTTCGGTAAAGCGCGATTTTTAAATGTCAGCTTTGGCGGCGATGGGAAAACGGCGTCCGTAGCCGAAAGCCTTGGCGGTAATCTTCAACCCGGGAGCAGCCTGCTGGCGCTTGTATTCCGCACGGTTCACCATGCGGACGATTTTGCGCACCAGTTCGAGATCGAAGCCGCGCTGTTCGGCGATGGTCTCTGCGGGCTTCGAATCTTCGACGTAATCTTCCAGAATGGCATCAAGGATATCGTATGGGGGCAAGCTGTCGCTGTCTTTCTGGTCGGGGCGCAATTCGGCCGACGGCGGCTTCTCGAGGCTGGACTGAGGAATCACCGGACGCAGCGAATTGACGTAGTGGCTAAGGCGGTAGACCAGCGTCTTCGGGACATCGGAGATGACAGCCAGGCCTCCCGCCATGTCGCCGTACAGGGTGCAGTAGCCCACTCCGAGTTCGCTCTTGTTACCGGTACTGAGAACGATAGCGCCGAATTTGTTGGAAAGCGCCATCAACAGGCTGCCGCGGATGCGGCTCTGAATATTTTCTTCGGTGATGTCTTCTTGGTATCCGGCAAAGACGTTCTTGAGGGTTTTGCGGTAGCTCTCAAAGGTCTCGGTGATGCAGAGCAACTCGAAACGGATGCCAAGGTTCTGGGCAAGGGCGCGGGCATCGTCAATCGAGCCTTGCGAGGAATATGGTCCGGGCATGCCAACGCCAACGACGTTCTCCGGACCGAGGGCATCGACGGCGATGGCCGCGGTGAGGGCGGAATCGATGCCGCCGCTGAGTCCGATGATGACCTTTCTGAATCCGCACTTGCGGACGTAGTCGCGGGTGCCCAGCACCAGCGCGGCGTAAACCGTAGCCTCTTCCCCTGTGACCTGCTCGTGGACTTCTCCCGCCAGGGTGTCGGAATCGAAGTAGACGAGATCTTCCTCGAAAGACTTGCCGCGCGCGACGACTTCGCCGGCGGGATTCAGCACCATGCTGGAGCCGTCGAAGATCAGGCTGTCGTTGCCGCCGACCTGGTTCACCATCACGACCGGAACGTTGAAGTTGCGCGCGATGCTGGCGAGCATGTTGCGGCGCACGCCGCGCTTGCCCAGCCAGAAAGGCGAGGCGGAAATATTAAGGACAAAATTGCCGCCAGCATGCACCAGCGCTTCGACCGGATCGAAGGTGTAGAGGCGCTTGTTCCAGTAGTGTTTGTCGTTCCAGGCGTCTTCGCAGATCGTGAGCGCCATCTGCTTGCCGCAAAATGGGAACAGCACCTGGCTGCGCGCGGGGGCGAAGTTGCGCATCTCGTCAAAGACGTCGTAAGTGGGCAACAGCATCTTCGACTGCAGGAAGGCGATGCGGCCATCTTTGAGCAGCGCGGCAGAGTTCATCACCGACTTGCCGGTTTCCGCCTGCGCCGGGGTAACCAGGCCACAGACGACGGCGATGCCCCGGGTTTCCTTGGCAATGCGATCGACCGAATCTCGGTTGTGAGCGATGAAGGAAGGGCGCTCGACCAGGTCGCGGGGAGGATATCCGCAGACGGAGAGTTCCGGAAACAGGATGAGGCCGGCACCGGCGCCTTGGGCGCGGCGGGCGAAGTCAATCATCTTGTCAGCGTTGCCTTGGAAATCCCCGACGGTGGGATTGATCTGTCCCAGCGCAATCTTCACCTTACCAGTGTAAAGGCAGGCATACGAGTGCGCCAAGTGAAGGAGGCTGTTCTATGCGCGGAGGCTTGCTTGCTCGGCGATTAAAACATCCACGGCTTGGTACGCAGCGGGCTCTTATGCTTCAATTCGACCGGTGGCAACTCAACCAGGGAACGTGATCTTACGTCTACTTTTACGCGGATCCCGCGCCGGAACTTTGCCGGGTCGATGGAGAGTGTCTCCAGTTGCGTGACATCCCAGCCGTGACGGGCCGCGAGCGAGCGGGCGCGCTCTTCGACCTCCGCCTGAGTAATCTTCCGGTCCGGGTCTAAAATATGAACGCGATGGTAATGGGCGATGTGGCCGGTTTTGGGATCGAACAGAACGGCCATCAAGAGCCGCGGCTCAATTGGCTTTCCATCTCTCATGCCTGGCATGGCTCGGGTTCCTCCGTTTCTTAAGTGAACCAGATCTGGTGAACGACATCGCCCCGGGTTGCGAACGTGCCCTCTCCGAAGTCCCCAACGCCCAGCGCAAAGGTCACGCTGTCCACGTTGGAGTCCACGACGATGTCCGCCAAACTGAAGCTTTTACTCAAAGTACCGGGCGTAATCACCTGGTCGGTGCCGGTATTGGGGTCGCGCTTCCGGTACTCCAGAATTCCGGAGAAGACCCAGCCATCGTTGGTGGCCGCCGTGCCGGTCATCATTGCCGTTGCCATGATGTTGCTGGGCGGAATTTCAAAATCCTCTGTCCCACTCGCACTTTCGTTCTGCGACCATCCCCAGTACGAGTCGAAGTAACAGCCACTTACACTCATTGCATCCTCCATTCAGAAATTTGTTTTTCGGGTTACGGACGGCGTATCTACAAACGCGACCGTCGGTCTCGGCCTGAGTGCCGAAATTATATGCCGATTGATCCAGCAGCGTGGACTAAGATATCCACAGTCGCGATTGCAACGACACCGCAGCTAAGGACGCCGCGAATCTAAGAAATCACATCCCACCGCGTCCCCGGCGTTCCTTTGCGGTTTTCGTTCTAGCCCAGAGAGCGGCTACTTCTCCGCCGTCAGATCTCGTGGCGCAGCATTGTGATTGACCAGCGCCGTTTTCAGGGTTTTGCCGTGTGGCTGGTAAAGAATCAGCTCAGTCCCCTTCGGGCCGTCCCATTCGATGGCGACGAACTGAATGTCCCTTTCGGGCTTGACGTCGTCTCTCTCGACGGTGAAGAGATGGTGGAATTGCTCCGCATGAAAAACACCTTCTGACCAACCCAGGCTTCCGGCGGGAAAAAGAACCGACCAACGTTGATGGTCTTCCGGATCAGGCGAATGCTGATTGTCCATAAGAAGCGCTGCTAAGCCATCTTCCGACGACGAACTTGTGTAAGTTACCAATTCGATTTCGCCAGTTCCCGGCCCGCCCAGCCAGTCGCACGAGCTGGTTTTTCTGTTTTCCAGGTCCTCAGCCTGTTTGGAAAACCCATCAATACAGGCCGTCCTTTTGGTAATTCTTTCTTCGTCAACGCCCCAGATGAACATCTTTTCGTAGCTGACGGAATCTACCAGCAGACAGTTTTCTCCGCGAGTTACGCCTTCCTCCGTCTGGTAGCGACCGGCACCAAGCGGATGAACCTTGGTTGCCTTCAGCGGCCGGCCGCAAATTGCCCATGAGAGATTGGCCCCTGGTTCTTGCGGGTCGGCGAGGGGGGTGAGTTCCGTCTCGGTCTTAGCAACCGCAAACACCCATCCCTTGGTGGGATCCGTTTTGGGCTTTTGACAGAGCGCTGGAAGGCCAGCCAAGAGAAGTAA
>Ga0335085_10011074_pt1 | contig 13406 bp, 8 predicted proteins | sample Lox_Sample_45_FD_206712 | JGI IMG/M metagenome (GOLD analysis project Ga0335085, IMG submission 206712) | Soil microbial communities from Loxahatchee National Wildlife Refuge, Florida, United States - Lox_Sample_4.5 | ecosystem: Environmental > Terrestrial > Soil > Wetlands | place: USA: Florida...
GTAGCTCCCTCAGTGACAAAAGACGCCCAGGGGAATATCGCCGTGGGCGGTGCGACGTCCTCGCAGGTCGGCTTTTCCGTAGATGGAATTTCCACGGCCAACGTGCGCTTCAACGGGTCGCTGCAGGACGCCTATCCATCTTTGGAAGGGATCGATGAGATGAAAGTCACGGCGTTCAACAACAACGCGGAGTTCGCCCAGATCGGCGACGTGACCTTCGTCACCAAAAGCGGAACCAATAGCCTGCACGGCAGCGCGTTTGAGTATTTTCAAAATAAGGACCTCGACGCCACGATTTTGAATTTCAGCACCAAGGCGCCCAAGAACTTCAATACCTTCGGCGGCAGCTTTGGCGGCCCCGTGACGATTCCGAAGCTTTACCAGGGGAGAGACAAGACGTTTTTCTTCTTCGATTACGAAGGGAACCGGAAAACCCAGTCCTACCCGGAGGAACTTCTTGTACCGACGGCGGCTGAGAGGAACGGTAATTTAAACGACATGGTGGCAGCGACGGGTTTGCCTTTGATCAATCCCTTCACCAACGCGCCTTTCCCCAATAACACCATCCCGACTGGCTCCTGCCCGTACTGTATCAATCCGGTGGCGCAGGCATTGCTGAATTACTATCCCATGCCGAACGCCAATCTGGGTGTCGTCAACCCCTCCTACAACTATCAGACACTCGTGCCGACGCCATCGAATTCCAACGGGGTCGACATCCGGCTCGATCATGTCATTAACTCCAAACAGCAGATCTACGCCCGCTTCAGCGCGAAGAACGCCTCTTATACGGAGTTCAATAACGCCGGTGTTGTTGCCCCCGCGAGCAACTTCTTACCGAGCGACCGAGCGCACGAACGAAACCGCAGCATGGTAGTTTCCTACAATTATTCGATCACTCCGACGCTGCTGAACGAACTACGCCTCGGGTTCACCGATTACGATGAGAATGACACCTTCCCCATCGAAGGGGCCAATGCCATTTCTCAACTTGGGCTGACCCTCGATCATGCGGTAAACCTTGGCTCGCATCCCACCGGCGATGCCTTTCCCACCTTCAATTTTGCCGACGGCACCATTACCTCGATCGGCCAGGACCGGGTGGGATCGACACTGTCGAGGAACATCCAGCTCACTGACAATCTCACTCGCATCCACGGCAAACATACGTTTCGATTTGGGGTGGATGTCCGCAGACCACGCTATAACGCCCTCATGTATTTCGCGCCATCCGACGACTATGGCGACTTTACCTTCAGTGGCGCCATGACGAATTACTCGTACGGCGATTTTCTGCTCGGGCTGCCGAACCCTTCTTACTTCGCGGTGATCGGCCCACAAATGGATGCACATAGCGTCCACTGGGGTGTTTACGGCCAGGACGAATGGCGGGTAAACAGCCATCTCACCGTCAATTACGGATTACGATGGGAACTGCTACCGCCGTTTGTGGAAAGCAACGGCGATATTGCCACCATTCTTACGACACCGAGCAGCATAACCGTCGTCGTTCCGGATAAATTTTATCCGTTCATCGCAAGCAGTCCGCTCCTTCAGCAGATTCACCAGGGATTTCTGCAAGGATTCAACGCGTGTTCGCTTCCGGGTAAGACCTCTCTGCTGCCGTGTTCGAATATCGAAACGGCAAGCCAGGCCGGGCTTCCGCAAGGCCTTCGGTTTTGGAATTGGCATGATTTCGACCCGCGCGTGAGCATCGCCTATCGTCCCTTCGCCGACAACAACACCGTGATTCGCGCCGGCTTCGGGATCTATACCATGACGACGCTTGGGCCCATGTCTTTCAACAGCGGCATCATCGCCCTCTCGGATCTGCTCACCTACAACAACTCTTTCACGAACGGCGCTCCGTCGTTCCAGTTTCCGAATACGTCCCCTCCCGGGGCGCCGGCAACAATAGGCGGCGGCGATTTCGAAGAAGGAAACAACCCGCACTGGAAGGATCCTTCGTCGGCGCAATGGAACCTGACCCTGGAACGGGAACTGACACCCAACACGACGGTCCGGTTGAGCTACACCGGCCAAAGCAGCTACCATCTTCCCATCACGGTAGACTTGAACCAGATTCCGGCGAGCACGACTCCTTATACGATTCCGAATAACGGATACTCGGTGGTGGATCCCCGCGCTCCCTACCAGAACTGGCTTCTGTTGATGAATTCGGAAAGTATGGGAAATCAAAGCTACCAGGCGGGCACCGTCGAGTTCGCACACCGAACGTCGGGCGGGCTGACGTTTCAGGCAAACTACACTTTTGCGAAAAATATCAGCAATGCGCAAGGCAACGATGCACCGTCGGCGTATGCCGGCGAAGAGCCGTATGCCGTCGAGATCGCGAACCGTTTCAATGAGCAGTACGACCGGGGTAACGTTGTGGGATTGCCACGGCAACGTGTCCTGCTGACGGGTGCATACCAACTGCCCTTCGGAAAGGGACAGAAGTTCCAGGGCCCCCGCTACGCGAACGCGGTGATTGGCGGCTGGACGCTGAGCACGGTTACTACGATACAAACGGGACAATGGCTGACGCCCACGATGCCTGCAGCCGACGATCAATCGAACACCGATATGATCGAGCGAAACACCGGCGGCGCCATTGCGCGGCCGGATTGCGTTGGAAGTCCCTACGCCAATCAGACTTCGCAACAGTTCTATAACCTCAACGCGTTCGCCCTGCCGCCCGCCAGTGCCGGGCGCTTTGGAAGTTGCGGCGTCGGTATCTTGCAGGGGCCGCACATGATTGACGTGGACATGGGCCTCTCCAAGCGCTTCAACATTGGAGAGAAGTTGCACGTCCGCTTTGAAGCGACGTTCACCAATATCCTGAATCACACCAATTTCGCGCCACCCGCGATGAATATTACGAGCCCCTCCTTCGGGGTCTTGCAATCCGCGCTGCCCCAGGGCGCTGGAGGCAATCGTACCGGACAGCTCGCCTTGCGGGCCGATTTTTAGGGCTGGCGGCAAGGACTCCCTTGCCAGGAGCAAAGCCATGACGTGCAGCCTTTGCCGGCGGCATCGGGCAGCCGAGAGGCTGCCCCGCGGCTGGAAAGCTCGGGGCCCCACAGTTTTCTGCCCGGATTGTCGCCGCCGGCGATTCAGGCTCCGATTCGTCACGATGACCGTGGCGGAGCCGGTTGGAACGGGATGGGAGGAGTTCCAGATCGTCTTAGAAAAGGTGTGGAGACCCGCACTGGCATTGGACCTTACTGATGGCAACTGGGAGCTAACTACTTTCGGGGGCCGGCGCATCGTTCGCGTGTTCATCGGAGATCGGTGGTGGGATCTACGCCTGTTCGACACCCAATGGTCGCGCGGCCGGAGGGAAGCCTACGAAGCAATCGCAGGCGGTCAAGCTGGTGCCGGAGAATTTACGCTGTATCGCCGGCCTGCACCCGAAGGACTGGTAAGAAATGATCGGACCAGGGACTCTCGGCCGTACGAGGTCGAGTGCAAGACCGTGGCATGGATTCCTCGTGAGCTGGCGGAGGACAGTCCGTCACGCGCTCTGCCGGCGACGCCTGATCCCAAGGTTCGGAACCAGAGCGTCGGCGAAGTGAATCTCGCCAGGTTGCGGAGGGCGATTCGAGACAACCGAATCAGTTTTCCGTCGCAGGTTCCAATATTTCCCGGTTGCGGCCGGCCGGACCTCCAGCATAAGCTAGTCCAGCTCTATTTCGTGATGGGATGGAGCTGCACCAGTATTGCGGCCCGGTACGGGTTGGTTCGGCAACAAGTGCGAGATGTGTTAAGTTCCTGGAAGCAGAGAGCGGCGAATACCGGTTACCTCCAACATATTCCGTCCGAGGAAGTCATCGGCACATCCGCACCGGCCTACACGCCGGTGCGTGATCCGGAAGCGCCGCCGGATGCTCCCTTGCGCGCCATTCAAGGCGAGATACGCAAGACGGAAAACGGGATTGTCAGATCTGGTGAGACCGCACCGGAATGGTAACGGGACCGGCTCCCAGGACCTTACTCCAGGCCCGCTTTCCAACCGCGCTCGCTTCTTTGACGATGGCCGCCTCATCCATGGTGAGGATCTTGCGGTCCCGCATGACGAACTGGCCATCGACCATGATGGACTCGATGTCCGATGGTTGGCCGTTATGGATCCATGCGGACACAATGCGCATCGCGGGCACCAGGTGCATGCGTTGGGTGTCCAGAACCAGGATATCCGCTTTCTTCCCAACCTCGAGCGTGCCGAGATACTTCGATTGCTGCGTGGCCCGTGCGCCTCCTTGCGTTGAATCCGCCAGCATGTCTTCCGGTTGAGGCCGCAGGCCGGGAGTGGCATCATTGCGGCGGACTCGTTCGGTGATCAGCGCAACCCGCATGACCTCGAATATGTCATTGGCGTTGTTGTCAGTGCCATGCGCGATGGTGCAGCCCGCGTCTCGCAGGGCGGGAATGGGCGGGATGACGCCGCGGTTCCCTGCCATGCACGCCTGGTGTGAAACGATGGTGCCGGAGCGGCCCAGCAAGGCGATCTCGGAGTCGTTGGGGTACCGGCAGTGCGCCGCGAACAGCCTGGGCCCAAGGAACTCGTGCGCTGCCAGGTATTCCGCCGGACGATAGCCGTGGAACTTCAGCATGTAGTCGGCCTCGGCGTAGGTTTGGCACAGGTGAATCGTGTATCCGAGATCGTGCTTCTCGGCGAAGTCGCGGACATCGTGCAGCAGTTCGGGTGAACAACTCTCGGCGAGCCCGGCAGCCGGGAACACCGTGATGCGTCCGTTGTTCTTGCCGTGCCAGGCGCTGTGCAGGTCCTGGATGCGCTGCATCCCTTCCTCGCGCATCTTTTCCGAGAACTTGGGCGCCTGACTCTGTTCGAACAGCTCCGGCGACATCGCCCCCGCAGGCCCCTCTTTATCTCCGATGGATTCCGCGAAGACCATGCGCATGCCGATCTGCGCCAACGACGGCGCGGAGCTGGCAATATTTCCTGCGACCTGCACCACCGTGGTGCCGCCCGCCCGTAAGTTTTCGAGCGCGCCGACGGTGATCATCAGCGTAGTCTCCTCTTTCGACAGGAGACTGTTTGGATTGATCGCCAGGTGCCAGGAGTTGGGGAATCCGAAGTCCTCATTGAAACCGCGTTCGATGGTGGCCGCCAGATGAGCGTGGCAGTTGATGAGGCCCGGGAACAGAGCCTTCCCACGTCCGTCGTAGACTTCGGCGCGGGGATATGACTTCAGGACCGCGTCGGTGGGGCCGATGGCCGCGATCATATTTCCCTCCACCGCGAGCGCTACGTCGTCCCGAACCGTGTCGCCGGTCACCACGGAGGTATGCGAGAAGACGACGGCCTTCGGCGACGGTGCCTGGGCCCGAAGTCCGGCCGGATCGAGGAGGACGGCTGCGGCGCCGGCTCCGGCAAGCAATCGGCGCCGGGTCAGGTTCAACGGTTCGTTGGAAGGTTGGGGTAAGCCCGGCGAGCCAACGTTTGCGGATTCTGCCATAAAAACCTTCCTGGCCATTCGGCCGCTAAGCATTCAGGTTCTGGTAATGGAAGAGAGATTCGCGACTTGGGGATCGCCGTTTCGGGCAGGCCTTCAGACGGAGAGAGGCGGTTTGCTTGTTCCAAAAACTCTAATCCATCGGCGAACGCGTGTCAAGATTTCGCTGCTTTTGATGCTTTGAATGGGGATCCGGACGGCACTGGGATCCGTACAATCGTGGTGTTCAACCCCGACTCGCCCGCGATCTTGACGAGGCGATCGGCAGGCCGGTTATCCTGGAACGAGGATGGGTTTCCTCGATAACCTGGAAGATAATCTCAAGTCCCTGGAGTCGCGCGAGGAGGGCAGGGAGGCAGCGGACCGCCAGCAGCGCGTTCGGGAATCGGAACGCGCGCAGGCGCAGGCCATCGCGCCGTTTGCCGAGCAATTGAAAAAGTCGCCATTCACCGCTGGGGTGCTCACGCACGCTGCCCGGGTCGGCCATTCTCTGCGCACCAAAGTGATCGTGGCCTGGCTGGGCAACACGCTTCGCCTTGAAGCCCGCGGCCGGCGCCTGGAATTGCGGCCGACCGCCACTGGAATCGTCGCCGTATCCATTGAAAATGGAAAAGAGATTGCTGCCACTCCCCTCGACCTTTCCCGCGACCCTGAAAAATTAATCCGTGAATGGCTGTCTGACGGGATCGAGCCCTGAGAGGGGCGGGGGCGGTTCGCATTTCGTTCCACGCCCTGCGGTACCAGTGGGGACCGGGCGGGTTGTGGAATGAAACGCCGTTCTTCCACCAGGGGCCGTGCTTGCCAATGAAGAGGATCACCGCGTAGAATCTTTGGCTGGGCGAAGCCCGCTATGACCCGCAGAAGCTCACGCGTAAATCAATGCCAGAATCCGACTGGATGGCTGGGACGATTGGTTCTGCGGAATATGAATTCGCGCCACTCCAAGGTCACGGATTGGGGCTTGTCGCATGCGTTGATAAGGAAACAGGACATCATCCTCGATGTAGGCTGCGGCGGAGGCCGAACTGTGAGCAAGTTGGCGGCAATCGCCATTCAAGGCAAGGTCTATGGCATCGATCATTCGACCCAGAGCGTGGCAATGGCCATGCGAATGAACAAGCAATGGATCGATATTGGTCGCGTTGAGGTTCGAGAGGCGTCCGTCTCCCGGTTGCCATTTTCGGACGGTGTCTTTGATGTCATCACGGCGGTCGAAACGCACTTCTGGTGGCCTGCTTTGCCGACGGATTTGCGCGAAGTTTTGAGAGTCCTGAAACCCGGTGGCAGGCTGATCATCATCGCGGAAGTCTACAAGGGAGCAGAGGCCTTCACTTCAAAAGCTGCGGAGAGATACTCTGAAAAAACCGGGATGGCGCTCCTCAGCGTTGAGGAGCATCGCGAACTCTTCACGGATGCCGGTTACTCAGATGTTCAGGTCATTACGGAACCACGCAAAGGGTGGATTTGCTGCATCGGGAGCAAGCCCCCAGTTTCGTAAGGCCTGACCGAAAGGATGGACGTCGCAATCCCGACGAAGCGCTTGTTTCCGGATTGCTCTGGGTTTACGCGCGATCAGGAAATAGCCTGTGCGGGGTCCGACGGTCGGTCACCTAAATGGGAAAACTGCCTGTTCGTTGCTAATCCGGCTGAACACCGATTGCAAGCCAGAGCGACTCCCGCCGGAATCCGCCGGTAGGCCCTCGACACCCTCCTCGCCGGCAGGTACAGCAAACGTTTGCTCACGCTAAACTAAAGGCGGTAAGAGCCTGTACTATGCTTCGGCTTTCGCTGTTGGCCATATCGGTGCTGGTACTCGCATCTGCGCAGGATCAGAGTCGCGCGATCCAGGCGCAACAGCAGCGCGAAGCTGAGGAGCGCGGTGAGCAGCAACGCCGGGAGCTGATCCGGCAGGAACGCCGGCGGGAAGCGCAAATACGCGAGGAGGAGGAGCTTGCTGCGCGCCGCCGCGCCGAGGCGCAGGCCGAAGAGCAACGTCAGCGCCAACAGGCGGAGACCGAAAATCCACAACCGGCGCAGCAGCCCGATGCCACGCCTCCGCGCGTGACGCAGACGCCCGCGGATTCCAATGGTGCAGGGCCGGTGAACTCCGGGAACCTGGCCTTACGGGTAACCGGAATCGCGATCATGGCGGTCTGCGGCCTTTCCATCCTGGGCATCTTGATTCGCTACCGGGTTAGAAGATCCTGATACCTATCTGCGGTTCGGGCGGTTTTGCCGGGTCGCTGCAGCGGCGGTCACACCACCAGATTCGCGTCCCGCGCCAGCACCCACCGGCCGCCCTCGCGCCGGTAGATCCCGATGGTATGGCCGGAATGCCGCATCGGCGCGCCGCCGTCCGGCGGTGTCACGGTCACCGCAAGCTTCAGCCAGCAATAGCCGAGATCACCAGCCACCCGCACTTCTTGCACGTCCGCCTGCACGGAGACCTTCACCTGTCCCGCCGATTGCCGCGACCCTTCCAGAAACTCCCGCTTGCCGAACGGCTCACCGCCGGGCGTCAGAAAGACCATGTCGTCCGCCATCAGCGGCGCGAGCGCGTCCACGTCGCCGGCCTCGGTGGCCCGGCACCATGTGTCAATCAGGTTGCGGATTGCGAGTTCGTCGTTTGCCATTCGAAGTTCCTAGCTTAAAAGGAATGCACAGGCCTCGCGCCGTCAAGCCGCTTATCGGCATTCACTTTCCTGGGGAATCGGTCCGGCAGCCGGTTGTCTCCGCGGTGTACACGATGGTCGCGATCTTCCAGCCTTCCGCCGTCTTGAAGAGGCTCGCCGCATCCACCCCGCAATGGCTGAATTTGCCGTCGCGCAGGAACTCGTATTCGCCCCAGACCTGTGCGACCCGGCCCCGAACCAGCACGCGCGGTGCGCTGGTGAACCGCTCCAACAGCGTGCTTTTGTTGGCCGCGATCTGGCTGGCCATATCGGCCACCGCGACGCTGGTCGGGACACCGTTGTCCCGAATGGCGTAAATTCGCGCGTCCGGCAGCATGGTCGAACGGATCATTTCCCCGTCGTGAGCGGCGATCCCATCGAACGTCCGCTGCAGAACCGCGACGCTCTGCTTTTCGTCGTCGCTCTGCGCAAACAGCAAAACCGCGGTGCACGCCGCTAAGCCAAAAATAAGTCGCATGGCGTCTATTATGCACCGGCAGCGGGCCGCCACGCGGACTGGATGGATCAAACCATAGAAGAGCGGCCGCACTCGAAAACGGCCAGGCGACTCTTCCACCGATGCGGGATGAAACGCTTCCCGGCTATGACGCACCATTGAGACACAGAGGATGAAGGAAATGTCTGGCCCTAGCCCGAGCGATTTCGTGATGCCCAATCGTGCAGATCAGGTTTGTTTGTCGCGTGCGCAGTTGCTTCTTCAGTACTTGCTCGCGCGTGGGAATGATGTGGCCAAAGCTGAACCGGGTCCGGCACCGGTTGCTCGAGTTGGGACCGTTCACCGTTAATTGCCGTTCAACCCGTACACGGTGGCCGGGACCGATTCCTATCCCTACAGTGGTCAGGATGGGAATACGACAGAATGGCAATATGCGGTTCATGAAATCCGCGGTACTGGTGGCGTGCGCCGGCCTGGCGTGCGCGCAGTCGATGGACTGGGCGACCATCTCACCGGCGGACGCCGGCCTGGACCCGACAAAACTGGAAGCATGGCGGAGCAGCCTGGCCGTACACCGGACCACCGGTCTGATCGTCGTACGGCGCGGGCGGATTGCAATGGAATGGTACGCGCCCGGGTGGAACGCCAACCGGCCGCACGGCACGGCGTCGATGGCTAAAGCGCTGGTCGGTGGAATGTCGCTCGCACTCGCCATGAGCGACGGGCGAATTGCTCCGGACGACCTGGCGTCGAAGTACATTCCGGGCTGGCGCACGGAGCCCCTGAAGTCCAAGATCACAATCCGGGAACTCGCGACCCACACCTCCGGGATCTCCGACGCGGAGCAGGACTCGATTCCGCACGATCAGCTCCCAGGCTGGAAGGGTGACTTCTGGAAGCGTACACCCGACCCATTCTCTATCGCTGTTCGGCAGGCTCCCGTGCTGTTCGAGCCGGGGACGCAATACGCTTACAGTAACCCCGGCATGGCAGTGCTGTCGTACGCGATCACTGGAAGCTTAAATGGCGGGGACATTCGCAGCATGCTGAAGGAACGGATTTTGGACCCGATCGGCGTGCCTGCCGAGCACTGGTCGATTGGGTACGGCCGGGCATACGACGTGGACGGCCTGAAGCTGTACGCGAACTGGGGTGGCGCGAACTTCACGGCGCGGGCGGCGGCACGCATTGGGCAGCTCATGATGATGCAAGGGGAATGGAAAGGGCGCGCGCTGATCCGGCGCGATGTGGTGAAGCAGGTGTTGACCGATCAGGGAATGCCGCGTCCGTCTCGGAGCGCGGCGGACCCGGCCCCGGCATCAGGGCTGGCATGGTACACAAATGCCGACGGTATCTGGCCCTCCGTGCCGCGGGACGCCTTCATGGGCGCCGGCGCGCAGCACCAATTCATCATGGTGGTCCCCAGCCTGGATCTGGTGGTGGTTCGCAACGGCGACGCGTTGGGCGATACCAAGGATGGATTCTGGGGACCGATCTACGAGCTGGTGGTGACGCCACTTATAGCAGCGGTAACCGTCCAGGCTCCCTATCCGTCGAGCCCCGCGATCCGTGCCGCGGTATTGGGGAACGAGATTCGGCGCACGGCAATCGACAGTGACAACTGGCCGCTGACCTGGGGAGACGACGACACGCAGTACACCTCTTATGGGGACGGATACGGCTTCGAGCCGTATGTGGAGAAAAAATTGGGTATGGGCTTCGCCCGCGTCGCCGGTGGTCCCGATGGTTTTCGGGGCTCGAACCTCCGTTCCGACGGCGAGCGGACCGGGAATGGCGTCAAGAGCCCGAAGGCCAGCGGCATTCTGATGGTGGACGGCGTTCTATATCTTTGGGTGCGCAATGTGGGGAATGCTCAACTGTTGTGGTCACCGGACCGGGGTAAGACTTGGCAGTGGGGATTCAAGATGGAGACTGGATTCGGCTCTCCGGCATTTCTGAATTTCGGCCGGAACTATGCGGGCGCGCGAGACGACTTTGTCTACACCTACTCTCAAGATGGACCCTCGGCATACGATAGCGACAATAGCGTGGCACTGGCGCGGGTACCAAAGCAGCGAATCCGCGAGCGCGGAGCCTGGGAGTTCTTCGCCGGGTTGGACGGGTCCGGACGGCCGTTATGGACAGCGGACGTCACTCATCGCGGTCCGGTGTTTTCGTATCCGGCGAACTGCCAGCGGGTCGATGCCGTCTACGACCCCGGAATCAAGCGGTACTTGATGGCATTAGCATATGATCACGCCGGTGGATGGGGCCTGTTCGATGCGCCGGCACCTTGGGGACCTTGGACCACCATTCTGCACCGGCAGTGGGATGTGGCCGGCACGCACGGTTATCGCCTGCCGGCGAAATGGATTGGCGAAGACGGGCTCAATTTGACACTGGTTTTTTCTGGCGTCAAGCCGAATGATGCCTTTTGCACACGCACGTTGACGCTGCAAAGGTGAGTGTCAATATCTCATGGGCGGGTGGAACGCCCCTTGGTTTGGGGATCGTGGTCGCGGACAAGCTCGTTTTTGGCGTCTATGATCGCTCGCGTCCTCCAGCACTGAGAAGCATGTAGAATCGTCTGATGGCTGTGCGGCGTGCGACCGTCCGCGCTGAAGGTGATCGGCAGGAGGAAAGACCCGATCGCACTACGATCGATCATGGCCATTGTACGTCGCGGTGAGCAAACGACCTTGCCGGCAAACGGGCGAGGTTCACAGCGGAACTGGGTGCTGCGGTGAGTTATTGGAAGTTGACGTGGATCGTGATTGGCTGGGCCGCCCTGGCGATTTCGCCGCCCGTTCGCTCGCAGACCGCTTATGGAGTGATTACCGGCACGGTTCGCGATGCCGTCACTGGGGAAGCCGTTCCTTCCGCCGCCATCCGGTACACCAACCTGGACACGGGGAAAATGGAAACGGTCTCGGCCACCAACGGAGCGTTTACGTTTTCGGCTCTTTCCCCCGGCAAATATCAGCTTTTGACCACAGCCGACGGCTACCAGGACCGCCTCGTCGAGCAACTCGAACTTCCTGTGGCCGGCCAGTTCGAGGTCACGTTCGATCTCTGGAAGCTGTCGGATCCCTGGCACTCCGGCGCTTTTCGGAGCGTGGTCATGCCGGGATCTCACGCCGTGAGCTCCTTCTACGGGCCGGATATCGATAGCAGCCGGTCGGACACGTTTGAGCCGGTTCCGGTCAACGTAAGCCGGCTCGAAAGCGCGGTTTCCGCGGTGGTCGATTCCCGGGATATCTCCGAGCTGCCGCTTTCGGGCCGGGATGTCTATACCGTGCTGGTTCTGCTGCCGGGCGTCACGGCAGATCTGGCCACCGCCCGCGGTCTGGGATTTTCGGTCAGCGGGCAGAGGCCTTCGTCATCCAACTATCTGCTCGACGGCCTGGAGTACAACGACCTGCTTGTTACCGGTCCTCTGGGTGCGATCGCTCCGGAGTCCGTGGAAGAGTACCGCATTTCGACCAATAACTTTTCCGCGGAATACGGCCGCACGTCCGGGTTCATCGCCAACGCCGTCAGCAAAAATGGAACCAATGCGCCGCACGGCATGTTGTTCACTTATCTGAAGAACGAACTCCTGGACGCCAACGGTTTCCAGGAGAACGCTAATGGCTATGCGCGTGCTCCTCTGAAAGAAGTGCAGCCGGGCCTGGTTGCGTCAGGGCCGTTGCTTCCGGGACGCATGTTCGGCTCGATATCCCTTGACCTGCTTCACTTCGGCAGCCGCAACGACCCGCAGCCCTTTGCGCTTCCGACCGCCGAATTCATCAGCAGTGCAAGCCCTGCGACGCCCGGCGGATGGCTGCTCCATCATTATCCGGCCGCCGCGGTTCCGCAGTCCGGCGGCGATTTCGGAGTCGTCACCATTGCGCCTCCGGTTACGCTGGAGCGGGCCATGGGACTCGCCAGAATCGACTATCTGCCCGGAGCGCGCCACCGGCTCTTTTTGCGCGCCTCGGTCAGCCGCTCGCGCATGCCGGACCTCATCTACAATCCTTACCCTCAGTTTTCGTCGCCGTATCACCAAGGTGCAGCCGGCCTGGCCTTCGGATGGACCTGGCAAGCCTCGGCGGGGACCGCCAATGAATTGCGGATCGGCTTCACGGGCGATTCGGCGAAGTACGACAGACCCCATAGCGAGGTCCCGCAACTAGGTATCTCCGGAGAGAGTGCGCTCAATGGCACCCTGGGGATCACTCTCCCGGCGAGCCAGTCCGATCTGGGTTTCCGCTATGTGCCCCGTAACTGGGAGGTGGTAGATAACTGGAGCCGGAATCAAGGGCGGCATTTCTGGAAAATTGGCGGCGGAGCGCTTGGGCGCACTGTCAATTCGGCGTTTATCGCCGATCGGGATGGCTGGTACACATTTGACGATCTGAACAGTTTTGTACAGAGCACGCCGGATCACGTTCTGGTTGCATACGACCGTGCCGCCGCCGGGTACAATCCCGTTCCATACAATCGCACTTATCGATATACCGATCTCGATGCATTCGCCCAGGACACTTTTCGTGCGTCCGGCAGGCTCGCTTTCAACTATGGTCTCCGATACGACTATTTCGGCGCGCCGGTGAATATCGGCGCGATCAAGGACACCCTGTTGCAGCTGGCTCCCGGCGGCGTGACCTTCCAGACTCCCACTTCCGGGAATGAGCAGCTTTTCAAGCCGGACAAGGGTGACTGGGCGGTCCGCGCCGGCTTCTCCTACGACCTCACCGGACGCGGCGGAACGTTGTTGCGCGGCTCGTATGGGATCTTTTACGACCGCCCGTACGA
>Ga0335085_10011075_pt1 | contig 13405 bp, 15 predicted proteins | sample Lox_Sample_45_FD_206712 | JGI IMG/M metagenome (GOLD analysis project Ga0335085, IMG submission 206712) | Soil microbial communities from Loxahatchee National Wildlife Refuge, Florida, United States - Lox_Sample_4.5 | ecosystem: Environmental > Terrestrial > Soil > Wetlands | place: USA...
CCGCTTTCGGACAGGTCATCGCGAGCTGTGCTGCGCCGCGCAAGGGCGAACCCGGCACATGGATCGGAGAGGCGATGACGGCGGCGTATCTGGAGCTGCACCGGCTCGGCCACGCGCATTCGGTCGAGACCTGGATCGACGGCGATCTCGCCGGGGGGCTCTACGGCGTCGCGCTCGGCCGCGTGTTCTTCGGCGAGTCGATGTTCTCGCGCGCGCGCGACGCCTCCAAGATCGCGCTGGCGGGCCTGGTCGCCCACCTCAATTCGGCCGGGTTCGGCCTGATCGATTGCCAGATGCACACCCGGCACCTCGAGACGCTCGGCGCCCGGGAGATTCCGCGCGCGCGGTTCTCCCGCCTGCTCGAAGAATTGATACACTATCCGCGCTCTCCGGGCAGTTGGTCCGGCGCATTTTTCGCGCAGGTGCAATGTCCCAGCTGAACGATCTGCCGCACGCAGTACTGCAGTTCTACGTGACTGCGCCCTACCCGTGCAGCTACCTGCCGGGCAGAATGGCGCGCTCTCAGGTCGCCACCCCCAGCCATCTGATCGGCACCGAGCTGTACGCGGATCTGGTTCGCCTCGGGTTTCGCCGCAGCGGGATCTTCACCTACCGGCCGTACTGCGACCACTGCCGCGCCTGCGTGCCGGTGCGCGTTCCCGTCGCGGAATTCCTTCCCTCGCGCAGCCAGCGCCGCGCGGCTGCGAAGCACGCCGACCTGCAGCACGCAGTGACCGGGCTGCGCTTCCGCGTCGAGCACTATTCGCTCTACCTGCGCTACCAGGCAAGCCGCCACTCGGGCGGAGGCATGGACCAGGACAGCCGCGACCAGTACTCGCACTTCCTGCTGCAGAGCCGGGTCAGCACGCGCCTGGTCGAATTCCGCGACAAGGGCAGGCTGATGATGGTCTCCATCGTCGATCAGCTGAGCGACGGTCTTTCTTCGGTGTACACGTTCTACGACCCGGAAATGCCGGGCGCGAGCTTCGGCACGTACAACATCCTCTGGCAGATCGAGCAGTGCCAGCGGACCTCCCTGCCCTATCTCTATCTCGGCTACTGGATCAGGGACAGCCGCAAGATGTCGTACAAGGCGCACTTCCGGCCGATCGAGGGCTTCGTCGACGGCGCCTGGCGGCGCCTGCGGCCGGACGAGCTCGAAGCCTGAGATCCGCCGCGCGGCCTGGAGCCGGAGCGGGCCGCGGTAGAATCCGCCGATGCTCTACCGCGCCGTCCGGCCGCTGCTGTTTTCTCTCGATCCGGAATCCGCGCACTCCTTCAGTCTCGAATGCCTCGACGCGCTCTCGCGGCTGGGCGCGGCGGCGCTGCTCGCCTGTCCGACGCCGCGGCTGCCGGTGCGTGCCATGGGTCTGGACTTCCCCAATCCCGTGGGCCTCGCGGCCGGCATGGACAAGGACGGCGCGCACATCGACGGGCTCGCCGCCCTCGGATTCGGCTTCCTCGAAGTGGGCGCCGTAACGCCGCGCCCCCAGCCGGGCAACCCGGGCCCGCGCGTATTCCGGCTTCCCGAGGCGGAGGCCCTGATCAACCGCCTGGGGTTCAACAGCCGCGGCGTCGACGTTCTCGTCGAGAACCTCCGGCGCTCGCGCAGCCCGGTCATCCTCGGCGTGAACGTCGGCAAGAACGCCGACACGCCGAACGAGAGGGCGCTCGAGGACTACGTCGCCTGCCTGCGCAAGGTGGCCGAGCGGGCGGATTTCGTCACCGCGAACCTTTCCTCGCCGAACACGAAGAATCTGCGGGACCTGCAGCGCGCCGACGAGCTCGACGCCCTCCTCGCCTCCCTCGTCGCCGAGCGGGACCGTCTCGCCGTCGAGCACGGGAAACGCATTCCGCTCGCGGTCAAGGTCTCGCCCGACCTCGACGATGCCGGGATCGCGGCGGTCGCCGACCGCGTCGCCGCGCGCGGGATCGACGCGGTCATCGCGACGAACACCACCGTCTCGCGCGAAGGCGTCGCGCACCTGCCCGGCGGCCGCGAGGCGGGCGGTCTCTCCGGCGCGCCGCTCAAGGCCCGCTCGACCGCCGTCGTCGCCAAGCTCAGGCGCCTGCTTCCCACGGGCACCGCGGTCATCGGCGTCGGAGGAATAGCGAGCGCGGCGGACGCGCGCGAGAAGCTCGACGCCGGCGCAAGCCTGGTGCAGCTGTACACCGCGCTCGTCTACCGCGGGCCGGGGCTGGTGGGCGAGATCGTGCGCGGCCTCGCGGCCGGTGCTCCGTGAGCCCGCTCGCCGTCGCGATCGACCGTCTGCTGCCGCAGACCCAGTGCACGAAGTGCGGCTATCCGAGCTGCAGGCGCTACGCGGAGGCGATCGCAGGGGGCGAGGCCGACATGAACCAATGCCCTCCCGGCGGCGAGGCGGGCATACGCAAGCTCGCCGCGCTGCTCGCCCGCGAGCCCAAGCCGCTGAACCCGGCGAACGGGGTCGAGCGGGCGCGCCGGGTCGCGGTGATCGACGAGGCGCGCTGCATCGGGTGCACGCTGTGCATCCAGGCCTGCCCCGTGGACGCCATCGTGGGCGCGGCCAAGCTCATGCACACGGTGGTGACCGGGCTGTGCTCCGGCTGCGACCTGTGCGTCGCGCCCTGCCCCGTCGACTGCATCGAGATGGTTCCCGCCGAAGGCGACGATCGGCTCTGGGATACGGCCCGCGCGGACGCGGCCCGGATCCGTTTCGAACGGCGCGCGGCGCGGCTCTCGCGCGAGAGCGAGGAGCGCGCGGAGCGCCTCGCCCGGCGTGCGCTGCCGGGAAGGCGCTCCGATCCCGAGGCGGAGAAAAAGCGCGCCATCATCGCGGCCGCGGTCGAGCGCGCGCGCGCCAAGCGCGCTGCGGGCGAGGGTCCGCGATGAGCCCGGAGAAGCGCAAGGAATTCTTCCGGCGGCTGCGCGCGGCCAACCCCGAGCCGAAGACCGAGCTCGCCTACCGCACGCCTTTCGAGCTGCTGGTGGCGGTGGTGCTGTCGGCGCAGGCGACCGACAAGAGCGTCAACGCCGCCACGCAGGCCCTTTATCGCAACGCCAACACTCCGCAGGCCGTGCTGGCCCTGGGCGAAGCCGGTTTGATCGCCCATATCAGGACGATCGGCCTGTTCCGCTCCAAGGCGAGGCACATCCTGGAGACCTGCCGGCTCCTGATCGAGCGCCACGGCGGCGAGGTTCCCGAGTCGCGCGAGGCTCTGGAGGCGCTGCCCGGCGTCGGCAGGAAGACCGCCAACGTGATCCTCAACACCGCATTCGGCCATCGCACCGTCGCGGTCGACACCCACATCTTCCGCGTCGCGAACCGCACCGGACTCGCGCCGGGCAAGGACGTGCGCGAGGTCGAGGACAAGCTGCTCGAGGTCGTGCCTGGCGAATTCCTCAGGGACGCGCACCACTGGCTGATCCTGCATGGGCGCTACGTATGCAGAGCGAGAAAGCCGGATTGCCCGGCGTGCATCGTCCGGGACCTGTGCGCGTACCGCGGAAAGACGAAGGCGTAGAAACGCCTAGCGGACGGACTGCAGCGTCCCCTTCTGGCTGGCGAAGTAGGCCGCGAGATCCGCCATGTCCTGCGCGGACAGGCCGCTCACCTGCCCGCCCATGATGGGATTCTTGCGCGCTCCCGACTTGTAGTCGCGCAGCGCCTTCAGAAGATAGTCGTAGTGCTGTCCCGCGAGCCGCGGAAAGTCAGGCCCGGTGGGCGCGTTGCCGTCTGCGCCGTGACATGCGCCGCAGGCTTGCGATTTCTGCTTGCCCGACGCCGCGTCTCCGGCCGCGTGAGCCGGAGCGGCGAAGCAGGCGGCGATCGCGAGGGCGACGAGCGTTCTCATTTGGCGGCCTTTCCGCCGTAGTACGCGGCGACGTCGGCCATGTCCTGGTCGGAGAGCCCTTTTGCGATACCCTGCATCGTCGGGTGGCTGCGATCGCCCGCGCGGTACTCCTGGAGCGCCTTGACGATGTATTCGGGCGATTGGCCGCCGATCATCGGCACGGAGTAGACCTCCGGAAAAGCCGTCTTGTACATGGGAATCCCGTGGCAGCCCATGCACATCGAGACCTTTCCCTTCGCCGCTTCGGCGTTTCCGGCCGTCTGGGCGTGAGCGGTCAGCGACACGGAAAGGGACAGGAACAGGGGAACGAGCGACATTCTCATTGTGGTGATCGTCAGTCTGCAAAACCCCGGCGATTCTATACGATGCGCTTCGCGCCGGTCAAAGCCGGCCGAGGCAGCGCGAAAGGCCCTGCGCCACGGCTCCGGCGACGCGCCCTCGCGTTTCCTCGGACTGCATCTTCAAGTCCTCCTCGCGGTTGAGGATCACGCCGGCCTCGAGCAGAACCGCCGGCGATCTCGCCGTCTTCAGCACGATCAGGTTGTCGTAGTAGTGCACGCCGTTCGCCTTGTCGGCGAAAGGCTTGTTCTCTCCGGGGATCGCCTCGGCGTGGTACAGCGAGGGCGAAAACCCGGCGCCCCGCAAAAACGCTCCGATCGCCGAGGCGCAGGCGAGGCTTCGGCCGGGCGCGCGGTTCTTCCGCGAGACGAAAAGCGAGAAGCCGGAGTGCAGGTCGCTGAACCAGCGCTCCACGCTGTCGTATTCCCAGGTCTCGACCAGGTAGGGCTGAACCGAGTCGTGATGCACCGACAGGAAGAAATCGGCTCCCGCCGCCGCGGCCGTGCGGCGGGTCAGTTCCGACATGAAGCCGTCGTATCCGATGAGGATCGTCTTGAAGCCGCGGGCCCGCAGGGCCGCTTCGACGGCGACCGCGAGGTCCCTGTTGAAATCCAGCTCGGGCCGGCCGTGCGCGCTGGTCGCGCCCGGCTCCTCGATGAAGTGGCCGACGTCGACGGCGACGGTCGCCGCCCGCGCGGAGGTCGCGGCGAGAAGCAGCAGGAGCAGCAATCGCACCGACCGATTGTATACAATGGGAGCTGGTTTGAGCGACGAGAAGGCCGATGCGGTTCAAGGGATCCGAGACCTACGTTTCCACCGACGACCTGACGCTCGCCGTCAACGCGGCGATCACCCTGCAGCGGCCGCTGCTGGTGAAGGGCGAGCCCGGGACCGGCAAGACCATGCTCGCGGTGGAGGTGGCCCAGGCGCTCGGCCTGCCGCTGCTCGAGTGGCACATCAAGTCGACCACCAAGGCGCAGCAGGGGCTCTACGAGTACGACGCGGTGTCGCGGCTCCGCGACTCGCAGCTCGGCGACCCGAGGGTGCACGAGATCCGCAACTACATCCTCCGCGGGATGCTTTGGCAGGCGTTCGCCTCCGACAAGCCGGTGGTGCTGCTCATCGACGAAATCGACAAGGCCGACATCGAGTTCCCGAACGACCTGCTGCGCGAGCTCGACCGCATGGAATTCTTCGTGTACGAGACGCGCGAGCTGGTGAAGGCGGCGCAGCGGCCGATTGTGTTCATCACCTCCAACAACGAAAAGGAGCTCCCGGACGCGTTCCTGCGGCGCTGCTTCTTCCACTACATCCGCTTCCCCGACAAGGAAACGATGGAGAAAATCGTGGAAGTGCACTTCCCGGGCCTGAAGAAGGCGCTGCTGCGCGAGGCGCTCGAGGTCTTCTTCGAGGTGCGCGAGGTGCCGGGCCTGAAGAAGAAGCCCTCGACCTCGGAGCTGCTCGACTGGCTGAAGCTCCTCCTCGCCGAGGACATCCCGCCCGAGGCGCTGCGCGCCAAGGACCGCAAGACGATCATCCCGCCGCTGCACGGCGCGCTGCTCAAGAACGAGCAGGACGTGCACCTGTTCGAGCGGCTGATCTTCATGTCGAGGCAGAGAAGCTAGGGCGGCCGTGCTCTCCGGGTTCTTCGTCAAGCTCAAGGATCACAAGATCCCGGTGTCGATCAAGGAGTGGCTGACGCTGCTCGAGGCGCTGCGGAAGGACGTCATCTCGCCCTCGATCGACGAGTTCTACTACCTGTCGCGCACCGCGCTCGTCAAGGACGAGAACAACTTCGACAAGTTCGACCGCGCCTTCGGCGAGTACTTCCAGGGCGTGGAATCGGTCGCCGGGATCGAGCTCGACGTGCCCATCGAGTGGCTGCTCAAGCAGGCCGAGCTGAATCTGTCGCCGGAAGAGAAAGCCATGATCGAGGCCATGGGCGGGTGGGAGAAGCTCATGGAGACCCTCAAGAAGCGCCTCGAGGAGCAGAAGGGCCGGCACCAGGGCGGCAACAAGTGGATCGGGACCGCGGGAACCTCGCCTTTCGGCGCGTATGGCTACAACCCGGAGGGCATCCGCATCGGGCAGGACAAGTCGCGCAACCGCAGCGCGGTGAAAGTGTGGGACCAGCGCGAATACCGCAACCTCGACGACTCGGTCGAGCTCGGCACGCGCAACATCAAGGTCGCGCTGCGGCGGCTGCGCAAGTTCGCGCGCGAGGGCGCGCCCGAGGAGCTGGATCTCGACTCCACCATCGACAAGACCGCGCGCAACGCCGGCTATCTCGACCTGATGATGCGGCCGGAGCGCCACAACGCCGTCAAGGTGCTCATGTTCCTCGACATCGGCGGCACCATGGACGACCACATCAAGCTGTGCGGGGAGCTGTTCTCGGCGGCCAAGACCGAGTTCAAGCACCTGGAATATTTCTACTTCCACAACTGTCTCTACGACTATGCATGGAAGGACAACCACAGGCGCCACTCCGAGCGCACCCGCACCTTCGACATCATGCACAAGTACGGGCACGACTATAAGGTCGTGTTCGTCGGCGACGCGACCATGAGCCCCTACGAGATCCTGCAGCCGGGAGGCTCGATCGAGTACTCCAACGACGAGGCGGGAATCGTGTGGATGAAGCGCGTCCTCGAGGTCTACCCGAGGGCGGTGTGGCTCAACCCGGAGCCCGAGGAAATCTGGGGCTACCGCCAGTCGATCGGCATCCTCAAGGAGATCATGGGCGGGCGCATGTACCCGACCACCCTGCAAGGACTGGAGCGCGCCATGCGCGCCTTGGTCAAATGACGCCGCGGATCCTGACCGCGATCCTGGTGCTGCTCGCGCTGCTCATCGTCGCGCTCGACGCCGCGGCGGCGCGTCGCGGGAACCGGCAGCTGTGGGGCGCGATCGCGTACAGCACGAAGACCGGCTCCTACGGATACGCAGTCGACCAGAAGACCAAGCGCGACGCCGAGACCGAGGCCTACCGCCAGTGCGGCACGAACTGCGACCTGATCAGGACCTTCCGGGACGCCTGCGGCGCGGTCGCGGCGAAGCCGAACCGGGTCTCGTCGGACACCGGGGCGTCGCGCGAGATCGCGGAAATGAAGGTGCTGAAGAAGTGCGGCGACGGCTGCACGGTGAAGGTGTGGGCCTGCACGAGCGAGAAGTGACGGCTGCCGAGCCGTCATCCTGAGCGAAGCGAAGGATTCCCGCCGCTGGAAGCTTTTCTCCTCTCCGCGTCGGTGGTCGCCCTCGCCGAGATGGGCGACAAGACCCAGCTCCTCGCATTTCTTCTCGCCGCGAAGTTCAGGAGCAGGCCTCCGATCGTCGCAGGCATTCTCCTCGCGACGCTGGCGAACCATTCTCTCGCGGCCTCGGTCGGAGTCTGGGCCGCCGGCCTGGTGTCTCACGACACCCTGAAATGGACCGTCGCGGCGCTGTTCTTCGCCTTCGGCGCCTGGGCGCTCGCGCCCGACAGGATGGAGGAGAGCCCGAAGCTCCCCGTCGCCGGGGTGTTCGTCACGACGCTCGTCGCCTTCTTCCTCGTGGAGATGGGCGACAAGACCCAGCTCGCCACCGCGGCGCTCGCCGCCCGCTACGAGTCGCTGGTTTCCGTCGTGCTGGGCACCACGCTGGGCATGTTGGCCGCGGACGTCCCCGCGGTCTGGATAGGCGAGACGCTCGCCCACCGCGTCAGCATGAGAGCAATGCGATGGGTGGCCGCGGGGCTCTTCGCCCTGCTCGGCGTTCTCGCCCTTCTCGCGTGACCGCCGCGGACGTGGCAAAATTTCCCGCCGAGAGCGGAGCAACCTTGGCGAGCCTCTACGACCTGTCGACCAGCGCCATGCGGCGGATCTACGACCGCCGCATCACCGGCGCGCCGGTCCTCGACGTCGAGTCCTACTTTCCGGGGGCCCGGCGCTTCGTGGACGTGTGGCCCAAGCTCAGGGAGGAAGCCCTGCGCGTCGCCGAAGACCTCGGACAGGTGCCCCGCTTCCACGAGCTGATGCCGGAGCAGGCGGAGATCTCGGCGAACGACGGCCGCGACTGGCGCATGCTGGTGCTCAAGGCGTACGGCACGTCGCTCCCGCGGAACACCGCGCGGTGCCCAGTGCTCGCGCAGACCGTGTCTGCGGAACCGGATGTCCTGTCCGCCGCCCTCTCCTTTCTCGCGCCGGGCAAGCACGTGCCCGAGCACCGCGGCCCGTTCCGCGGGGTGATCCGCTTCTACATGGGTCTGTCGGTGCCTACCTTGGCCGACGGCCGCCCTGCTGCGGTTCTCACGATCGACCATCGGGAGCATCGGGTCGCAAACGGGGAGTGCCTGCTGTGGGACGACACGTTCCCGCACGAAGTGCGGAACCGCGGCGACCAGGTCCGCATCGCGCTGCTGCTCGATATCCGCCGGCGGGGCATGCCCCTCGACATGGCGCTGCTATCGGGGGCGCTGATCTCCGCGATCGGGCTATCGGTCAGGCTGCGGAGGAGCCAGCTCGATCACGCCTGACCGGGCGGGGGCGCGACCTTGATGACTTCCTCGAGCGTGGTGACGCCCATCGCCACCTTCATCGCGCCGCTGATTCGCAGGGGCTTCATGCCTTCCTTGTAGGCGATGTCGCGGATCTTGGCGATGTCGGCCTCGGCGGTGACGAGGCGCCGCACTTCCGGGGACAGCAGCAGGATCTCGTAGAGCCCGACACGCCCGGAATAGCCGGTGTTGCGGCATTCGAGGCACCCGACGGGCCTGTAGATGTGCGTCGGGCGCTTCGCCTTCCAAGGCGCGACGAATTCTTCCCAGCTCATGTCGCCCGCCCGCCCTTCGTCGAAGGGGATCTTGTCCTTGCAGTGCCTGCACAAGGTGCGCACCAGCCGCTGCGCCATGACGCCCAGGATCGTCGAGTTGAGCAGGTAGGGCGCGACGCCGAGATCGAGAAGCCGCGTGATGGCGCTCGCCGAGTCGTTGGTGTGCAGCGTGGAGAGCACCAGGTGCCCGGTGAGCGCGGCCTGGATCGCCATCTCCGCGGTCGGCAGGTCGCGCACCTCGCCCACCATGATGATGTCCGGGTCCTGGCGCATCAGCGCGCGCACGCCCTCCGCGAAGCCGAGGTCGATCGCCTGCTGCACCTGCATCTGGTTGAACGCGGGCTCGATCATCTCGATCGGGTCCTCGATGGTGCAGACGTTGACCTCGGGGGTGGCGAGCGTCTTCAGCGTCGAGTACAGCGTCGTGGTCTTGCCCGAGCCGGTCGGTCCGGTGACGAGGATGATCCCGTTCGGCTGCTCGATCATCTGCTTCCAGCGCGCCTTGTCGTCCTCGGAGAAGCCGAGCTCGGCGAAGTCCTTGACGATGACCTCCGGGTCGAACACGCGCATCACCAGCTTCTCGCCGAACGCGGTCGGCAGGGTCGACAGCCGCAGCTCGACGTCCTGGCCGTCGGCGGTGCGCGTCTTGATGCGGCCGTCCTGCGGCCGGCGCTTCTCGACCACGTCCATGCGGCCGAGGATCTTGATGCGCGAGGTCATCGCCGCCATCACCGGCATGGGGATCTGGTACACGGGGTGGAGCACTCCGTCGATGCGGAAGCGCACCTCGCCCACGTCGCGGCGCGGCTCCATGTGGATGTCGCTCGCGCGCTGGTCGAAGGCGTACTGCCACAGCCAGTCGACGACGTGAACGATGTGCTGGTCGTTGGCGTCGAGCTGCTTGTTGGTCTGGCCGATCTCGACGAGCTGCTCGAAGTTGCCGACGCCGCTGCGCTGCTCCCCCTTCTGCGCCGCGCCCTTCACCGATTTCGCCAGGTTGTAGAACTCGACCTGGTAGCGGCTGATGTCGAGCGGGCTCGCGAGCACGCGCTTGATCTCCAGCCGCAGCACCTGCCTCAGCTCCTTCTCCCAGTCCTTGACGTAGGGCTCGGATGTCGCGATCACCGCTTCCTTCGTGTTCACCGCGACCGGCAGCACCCTGAAGCGCGCGGCGTAGGCGCTCGACATCACCTCGGTGATGGCGGAGAAGTTGATCTTCAGGGGATCGATGTGGAAGTACTCCATCCCCGTCTGCTTCGCAAGCCACTCGGTGAGCGACTCCACGCCGAGGACCCTGTGGGGAGGCTTCGCCGAGCGCCACTTCTGGTCCGCGACCACGACCAGCGGGTGGTGATCGCCGCGGTGCAGCCTGCGGTCGGCGACGAGCTTTTCCGCCTCGGCCTTGGGCACCAGCCCGTCCGCGACCATGGCCTGCAGCACCTCGGAGAGGGTCAGGCGATGGTCCTGCCGCGCTTCCGCCACGGTCTGCATGGCGGGCAATATAGCCACGCTCTGCGTGCCCGGCAAGGCATTTTGACTTTGCAATGCAACTGCGCGATGCTAGCCCTTCCCAAGAACTCACCATTCCCGGAGACCGAAATGACGATCAAGGTCGGCGACAAGCTCCCCGACGGCAAGCTTTCCGAATCCACCGAATTCGACGAGGCCGCGGGCTGCCCGATGCCGCCGAAGGACGTTGCAGTGAGCGACGCGCTGAAGGGCAAGAAAGTGGTGATCTTCGCCATTCCCGGCGCGTACACGCCGACCTGCTCGGCGAAGCACCTGCCGAGCTACGTGAAGAACTACGACAAGCTCAAGGCGAAGAAAGTGGACGAGATCTGGTGCGTGGCGACCAACGACGCGTTCGTGATGGCCGCCTGGGGCCGCGACCAGAAGGCGGGCGGAAAGATCCGCATGCTCGGCGACGGCAGCGCCAACTGGACCAAGGCGCTCGGCCTGGAGCTCGACCTGAGCGCGCGCAACATGGGCATGCGCTCGCAGCGCTACTCGATGCTGGTCGAGAACGGCGTGGTGAACAAATTGAACGTCGAGGCGCCCGGGAAGTACGAGGTGAGCGGCGCCGAGACGATGCTGTCGCAGCTTTGAAGCTCCGCCTGCCCGCAGCGGCGCTCGGTCTGATCGCCGCCCTGGGCGCGATCGCGCAGGAGTATCCGTCCCGGCCGATCCGCCTCGTCGTGACCTATCCGCCGGGCGGCACGGTCGACATCACCGCGCGCATCGTGCAGCCGAAGCTGTCCGAATATCTGGGGCAGACGGTCGTCATCGAGAACCGCGGCGGCGCCGGCGGCGCGGTCGGCACCGAGGCGGTCGCGAGGAGCGCGCCCGACGGCTACACCTTCCTGTACACGCTCTCCTCGCACACGATCAATCCCTTCCTCTACAAGCTCAGCTACGACGTCGAGCGCGATTTCGCCCCGGTGTCGCTGGTCGTCAGCGCGCCGCAGCTCATCGCCGCGAACCTGAACGCGCCGAAGACCCTGAAGGAGCTGGTCGCCGCGGCCAAGGAGCGCCCGGGCTTCTACACCTACGCCTCGCCCGGCGCCGGCACGCCCGGCCACATCGCGGCGGAGCTGCTCAAGCTCAAGACCGGGATCAACCTCGTGCACGTGCCCTACAAGGGAGGAGGCCCCGCGGTGACCGACGTGCTCGCCGGGCAGGTTCCCTATCTCTTCCTCACCGCCTCCGCGGCGTTTTCCTTCACGCGCTCGGGAAAGCTGCGCGCGCTCGCGGTCACGACCAAGAAGCGCACCGCGGCCGCGCCGGACATTCCCACCGTCGCCGAGGAGCTCGGCCTCCCCGATTACGAGGTCGATTCCTGGTGCGCGATGTTCGCGCCGGCGAAGACGCCGCCCGCGTACGTGGCGCGCATGCAGAAGGAGATCGCGCGGGTCGTGAACCTGCCCGAGGTGAGGCAGAAGCTCCTCGAGCAGGGCGCTGATGCCGTGGGCAGCAGCTCTGAAGAGCTCGACCGCGTGGTGAAGTCCGAGCTCAAGAGCTGGGCCGCGGTGATCCGCGACGCCGGGATCAAGCCCGAGTAGCGGGCGGCGCAGCTACAGCGAGCGCAGGAAGTTGAGGACGTCCTGCTTCTGCTCGTCCTGGAGCCTGTCGAAATTCTTCACGACGCCGCTCGCTTCCGATTCGTTGCGGGCGAGGAAATTCCCGCTCCGGTGCGCCTGGATCGCCTCCTTGAGGTCGGCGGTTCTCCCGTCGTGCAGGAAGAACAGGCGCTGTCCCAGGCCCCAAAGGGGGGCCGTGCGGAATTCCCGCGGGCCGGCTTGTCCCTGCGTGACCCCGTCCTCGAGCCCCGGCCCCATGTCGTGGACGAGGAGGTCCGAGTACAGATTGACCGGCTGATTGCGCAGCGCGGCGACGTTGCTGTTGCCCGTGTGCAGCGTGGGCGTGTGGCAGAGCGCGCAGCCCACGTCCTCGAAGAGCTTGCGGCCCCGCGCGATGGAATCGGCTCCCCCGGGGGTGTCTTTCGACGGCGCCGGCGGCGCGAGGAAACGCGAGAAGAAGGAGAACTTCTCGATCGCGCTGACCGCGTCTGCGGGCGTCTTGGCCGCGGTGTTGCCGACGTCGTTCGGAAGCGCCGCGAACTGGCAGCCCGGCGTCTCGTCGCGCTCGGTCTGGAACAGCTCGTTGGTGATGCCCATCTCGACGTTGTAGGCCTCGCCGGAAAACAGCAACAGCGACTTGTTCTGCGCCTTCCAGCCGAAGCGCGCGACGGTTCCGTCGTTGCCGTTGTTGTTCGCCTGGCCCGAGATGGCGTGGCCGGCGAGGACGAAATTGGCGCGGCCACGCACGCCCATCTCCTTCTTCTTGGGCGCTTCGGTACGCTGGTTGCCGAGGATCTCCCGGTCCGGGATCTGCTCGATCAGGCCCGCGCCGAACACCGGGGTCGGGATCCTGAAGATCACGTTGCGGTTCGCGAGCTCCTTCGCGAAGTCGGGTTGCGCAAGCGCGCACCCGGGTGCATCCGAGCGTCCGCTGATGGTGAACAGATCGTGCACCCCGCCGTCCGGCGTTCCGTCCGCGTTCCTCACGAACCTCGCCTCGCGCACCGGGCCCTTTGCGGAGATGAACGAAGGTACCGCGTTGGTCGCGCCCTTCTTGGTCGCGAACGCGACCTGCGGGTTCACCGCAGGGCTGGTTCCGCCCACCGCCGGCTGGAGATGGCAGCCGCCGCAGCCGTCCAGGTTCATCGTCGGCCCGAGGCCGTCTGGGACTTCCTCGGCCTGCGAGAACTCATCCTTGCCCGCGTTGAAGAACGCGAGCTCGCTCGCCGTCAGCCCGGCGATCGGCCCACCGGCGCCCGCCGGCCCGCCGCGCACGCCGGGATCCCGGGCCTTGGACGTATCCGGGGAAGAATTGGGTGAGCAAGCCGCGACTGCAAGCGCCAGCG
>Ga0335085_10011076_pt1 | contig 13405 bp, 10 predicted proteins | sample Lox_Sample_45_FD_206712 | JGI IMG/M metagenome (GOLD analysis project Ga0335085, IMG submission 206712) | Soil microbial communities from Loxahatchee National Wildlife Refuge, Florida, United States - Lox_Sample_4.5 | ecosystem: Environmental > Terrestrial > Soil > Wetlands | place: USA...
CTGGTGTTCCCGCTCGCGCTGGTGGTGATGCCGACGCTGTTCGCCAGCTACTACGCGAGCTACCGCGACGTGTTCGGCTCGGCGCCGGAGGGCTGAGATGACCGCCCGGCTGCGCGAGATCCCGTACAACTACACGTCGTTCTCCGACCGCGAGATCGTGCTGCGGCTGCTCGGCGACGAAGGTTGGCGGCTGCTGTCGGCGCTGCGCACGGAGCGCCGCACCGGGCGCTCCGCGCGCATGCTGTACGAGATGCTCGGCGAGATGTGGGCGGTGCGGCGCAATCCGTACCTCGAGGACGGGCTTATCGCCGGCCGGCGCGCGCGCGCGCAGCTCATTCGCGGCATGCGCGCGCGGCTGGCCGAGATCGAGGCGCGCCGCGGCGACAACGAGAAGGTCGCGCGGGTGCTCGAGCTCGCCGGCGAGGCGCTGGGCCGCTTTGCCGCCTCGTTCGACGAGACGCGCACGCTGCGCGCAAGAGTGCTCAAGCGGCTGCGGCGGGTCACGCGGGGCGACAACATCGCCTTCGACGGCTTCGCGCGCGTCGCGCACGTGACCGACGCCACGGATTGGCGGGTCGAATACCCGTTCGTGGTCGTCTCGCCCGACAGCGAGGAGGAGGTGCTGCCGCTGGTGCGCGAGCTCGCCGAGCTCGGGCTCACGATCATCCCGCGCGGGGGCGGCACCGGCTATACCGGCGGCGCGCTGCCCCTGACGCCGCGCGCGGCGGTCCTCAATACCGAGAAGCTCGAAGCGCTCGGCGCGGTGGAATTCCAGGACCTGCCCGGCGTCGGGCGAAAGGTGCCGACGTTGCGCTGCGGCGCCGGCGTGGTCACGCGCCGCGCGATGGAGGCGGCCGAGGCGGCCGGGCTCGTGTTCGCGGTGGATCCCACCTCGGCCGACGCCTGCTGCATCGGCGGCAACGTGGCGATGAACGCGGGCGGCAAGAAGGCCGTGCTCTGGGGCACGGCCGTCGACAACCTGACGTGGTGGAAGATGGTCACGCCGCAGGGCGAATGGCTGGAGATCGAGCGCTACGGCCACAACCTCGGGCGGCTGCAGGACAGCGAGACCGCGACCTTCCACCTGCGCCGCATCTCGCCGGACGGCAAGAAGCTGCTCGAGGAGCGCGCGATCGACCTGCCGGGCCGTGGGTTCCGCAAGGCGGGCCTAGGCAAGGACGTGACCGACAAGTTCCTGGGCGGGCTGCCGGGCGTGCAGAAGGAGGGCTGCGACGGCATCATCGTCGCGGCGCGCTTCATCCTGCACAGGATGCCCGCGCACACGCGCACCGTGTGCCTGGAATTCTTCGGCACCGCGGCGCAGGCGGTTCCCGCGATCGTCGAAGTGCGCGACTACGTGGCGGGGCTGGCCGGCGTTCGGCTGGCGGGCCTGGAGCACCTGGACGAGCGCTACGTGAAGGCCGTGGACTACGCGACCAAGTCGCGCCGCGCCGAGCGCCCGCGCATGGTGCTGATCGGCGACCTCGTGGGCGAAAACGTCGACGAGGTGGCGAGCAGCGCCTCGGCCGTGGTGCGGATCGCCAACGCGCGCGGCGGCGAGGGCTTCGTCGCGGTCTCGCCCGAGGCGCGCAAGCGCTTCTGGCTGGAGCGCGGCCGCACGGCCGCGATCGCGCGCCACACCAACGCCTTCAAGATCAACGAGGACGTGGTCATCCCGCTCGAGCAGCTCGCGGCCTATTCCGACGGCGTCGAGCGCATCAACATCGAGTGCTCGATCGACAACAAGCTGGAGCTGCTCGACGCGCTGGAGGAGTATTTCCACGGCGAGCTCCCGCTCACGCAGGGCGACGAGCGGCTGCCGCGGCCGGAGCTGCTGGGCGATCGCGCGCAGGCGGCGCTCGATCTCGTCGCCGAGGTGCGCGCGCGCTGGCAGCGGCTGCGCAACGGCCTCGACGTCGACTTCGAGCGGCTGCAGACGCGCGAGCTGCGCCTGTCGTGGAAGACGGAGGTGCGCGAGTCGCTGCGGCGCATCTTCGCCGGCGCGCCCTACGCGAAGGTCCTGGAGCAGGTCGAGGCGCTCCACGCCCGCGTGTTGCGCGGCAGGGTTTTCGTGGCGCTGCACATGCACGCGGGTGACGGCAACGTGCACAGCAACATCCCGGTCAACTCCGACAACTACGCCATGCTGCAGCGCGCCTCGCAGGTGGTCTCGCGCCTGATGCGGCTGGCGAAGTCGCTCGGCGGGGTCATCTCCGGCGAGCACGGCATCGGCATCACCAAGCTCGAGTACCTCGAGCCGGACGAGCTGGAGGCCTTCCGGGCCTACAAGGCGGCGGTCGACCCCGACGCGCGCTTCAACGCCGGCAAGCTGCTCGCCGGCGGGGGGCTCGAGAACGCCTATACGCCGAGCTTTTCGCTGATCGGCGCCGAGTCGCTGATCCTCGAGCAGACCGACCTCGGCGGCGTCGCGCAATCGATCAAGGATTGCCTGCGCTGCGGCAAGTGCAAGCCGGTGTGCGCGACGCACGTGCCGCGCGCGAACCTGCTGTACTCGCCGCGGAACAAGATCCTGGCCGCGTCGCTGCTGATCGAGGCGATCCTGTACGAGGAGCAGACGCGGCGCGGGGTGGCGCGCGTGCACTACGACGAGTTCGCCGACCTCGCCGACCACTGCACCGTGTGCCACAAGTGCGCGAGCCCGTGCCCGGTCGACATCGACTTCGGCGACGTGTCGATCGCGATGAGGAACCTCTTGCGGCGCGCCGGCAAGCGCCGCCCCAACCTCGGCACGCGCGCCTCGATGTTCTTCCTCAACGCGACCGACCCGCGCACGATCCGCCTGGCGCGGCTTGCGCTCATCCGCTGGGGCTACACGCTGCAGCGCGCGGCGCACCGCGTGCTCGGCGTCCTCGGCCGCCGGCAGACGCGGCGGCCTCCGGCGACGACGGGCCGCCCGCCCGCGCGCGCTCAGGTGGTGCACTTCGTCAACAAGCCGATGCCGGGGCGCCTGCCGAAGAAGGCCGCGCGCGCGCTGCTCGACATCGAGGACCCGAAGATCGTGCCGATCGTGCGCGACCCGGCCAAGGTGACCGAGGACTCCGACGCGGTGTTCTACTTCCCTGGCTGCGGCTCGGAGCGCCTGTTCAGCCAGGTCGGCCTCGCCACGCAGGCGATGCTGTACGAGGTCGGCGCGCAATGCGTGCTGCCGCCGGGATACCTGTGCTGCGGCTACCCGCAGACCGCGGCCGGCGAGCAGGAGAAGGGCGAGCGCATCATCACCGCCAACCGCGTGCTGTTCCACCGGCTGGCGACGACGCTGAACTACCTGGACATCCGCACCGTCATCGTCTCCTGCGGCACCTGCCTCGACCAGCTCGAGAAGTACGAGTTCGACAAGATCTTCCCCGGCTCGCGGCTGCTCGACATCCACGAGTACCTGCTGGAGAAGGGCCTCAAGCTCGAGGGCGCGGAGGGCGTGCGCTACGTCTACCACGATCCGTGCCACACGCCGATGAAGCTGCGCGCGCCGCTCGAGACCGTGCGCGCGCTCGTCGGCAACGAGGTGCGGCGCTCCGATCGCTGCTGCGGCGAGTCCGGCACGCTGGCCGCGACGCGTCCCGACGTGTCCACGCAGGTGCGCTTTCGCAAGGAGCAGGAGCTCAGGCGCGACCTTGCGGCGCTGCCCGGCGAGGGGCCGGCGAAGATCCTGACCTCGTGCCCGTCGTGCCTGCAGGGGCTCGCGCGCTTCGAGCCCGACACCGGGGCCGAGGCGGACTACATCGTGGTCGAGATGGCGCGGCGGCTGCTCGGCGAGAACTGGCTGCCCGAGTTCGTCGGGCGCGCCAACGCGGGCGGGATCGAGCGCGTGCTGCTGTAGAGTACGCCGCGATGAGCGATCCGCAGGCGTTCCGCCTTCCCGACGTCGACCCGGCGGCGCGGCCGGAGTTCTCCGACGGGCCGACGTGCAAGGCCTGGCTGGAGGACGTGCCGCTCGCGAACGTGGCGGCGGCCCAGCACCAGTTGCTCGTGCAGGCGGAGGAGTTCAACCGCTACGCCGCAGGTCCCGAGGACCGCTTCGCGGCGCTCGAGACGCTGCGCGAGGCGGTCAACTTCGTGCAGATCGAGCAGGCGAAGCGCTTCACCAACCGCGCGTTGCCGATGCTCGAGGCCGAGGCCGCGGTGTTCGAGGACACGATCGAGCTGTGGGAGCAGATGCGCCAGGGCTACCTGCGCTGCCTGGAGGCGCGCAGCCCCGCGCTGCGCGCGCAAGGCGCGCTGCTCTGCCAGCGCGCGCTCGCCTATTCGGGCCTGCGCATGTTCCATCACTACCGCGCGTACCGCCAGGTCCCGGGCCGCGACTGGCGCGAGCTGAACCGCGTCTACGCGCTCGCCGAGTCGCTGGGCGCGGCCGAGCAGGCCGTCAAGGACTATCTGAACCGCGACGTGCACGACACCTCGCCGCGCATCGCGTACCTGCGCGCCACGTTGATGGGCATGTGCAATCCGCACGAGCTCACGCCGCGCCAGCTCACGTTCGTCGCCTACCTGCTCGAGCGCTGGGCCGACAAGGTCGAGGTCACGCGCACGCCGGTGGACGAGGGCGAGGCGCCGCCGCTCGCGGTCGACCTCGCCGGCGAGCGCTGCGCCGAGCGTGCGCCGGCCGAGGGCGAGGCGCTGCGCTACCTCGATGCGCGACGCCTCTCGAAGAGCCTGCGCAACCGCGTGGCGCTGCTGCGAAAGGGCGAGTCGCCGGCGCGGCTCGCGCTCGGCGAGGACTGCGTGCAGCCCTCATGCGAGCAGCTGCTCGTCTTCCTCTACCGGCAGTGGTGCCAGGCGCGCGCCACGCGCGGCGCCGAGCGCAAGCGCGTCGCCGACGCCGCGCAGCTGTGCACCGACCTGGCGGCGATCCACTACTACATCTCGGGCAGCGTGTTTCGCGCCGCCGCAGCGTTCAAGGAGCTCAGCGCCAAGCAGCGCGACGAGATCGCCACCTTCGGGCGCGTCAGCACGCGCGAGGACGAGGACTACAGCGTCGCGCAGGGGTTCCTGCTCGAGCACTGGCGGCTCGAGGACGAGAGCACGATCGGGCTCAAGCTGCAGCGGCGCGCGGGCGCCCCGGGTCGGCGCATGGCGCACGGGCAGCTCGTGGCCGTGCGCACGGTCGACGCGAAGAGCTTCCGGCTCGGGCAGCTGCGCTGGCTGATGTCGAACGCCGCGGGCGACCTGTACTGCGGGCTGAAGTTCCTGCCCGGCGTGCCGCTCGCCGCCGCGGTGCGCGCCACCGGCGTGGGCGCCGGCGACGAGCGCTACGTGCAGGCGATCGCGCTCGCCGCCGCGCCCTCGATCTCGGCGCCGCCGACGCTGGTCATGCAGACCGGCTGGTACAAGCCCAAGCGCGTGATCGAGGCGGCGCTGCAAAAGCCCACGCGCGTGCGGCTGACCGAAGTCATCGAGCGCGGCATCGACTTCGAGCGCGTCGCCTACGAGGTGCTGCCGGACTGAAGCCTCACGCCGCGGCCTGCGCCGGGCCGGGCGGCGAGACGCGCTGCGCCGGGAACACCGCGCGGAACACCGAGCCCCGGCCCAGCTCGCTCTCGACGTCGAGGCTCGCCTGGTGGCGCGTCAGCACGTGCTTGACGATCGCGAGCCCGAGCCCCGTGCCCCCGGTCTCGCGCGAGCGGCCGCTGTCAACGCGATAGAAGCGCTCGGTGAGGCGCGGGATGTGGCGCGACTCCACGCCGATGCCGGTGTCCTCGACGCCGAACACGCCGCGATCGTCCTCGACGCGCCAGAACAGCGTCACGGTGCCGCCCTCGGGCGTGTAGCGCACCGCGTTCGACACCAGGTTGGAGAACGCGCTGTGCAGCTCGCGGCGGCTGCCGGTGAGGCGCGAATCGCCTTCCACGCGCGCCAGGATCCGGTGGCGTCCGGCGGAGAGCGCGCGCGCCTCCTCGGCGAGCTCGTCGAGCAGCCCGCGCATGCCGATCGGTTGCTCGTCCTCCGGCGCGGGGCTCGATTCGAGCGCCGACAGCGTGAGCAGGTCCTCGATCAGCTGCTGCATGCGCCGCGCCTGCTCGGCCATCAGGCCGAGGTAGCGCTTGCGCTGGGCGTCGCCGAGCCCGATCTTGGGGTCGCTCAGCGTCTCGACGAAGCCCGAGAGCACGGTGATCGGCGTCTTCAGCTCGTGCGAGACGTTGGCGACGAAGTCGCGCCGCATCGTCTCGAGCCGCTCCTGCGCGGTGACGTCGCGCGAATTGAGGAGCTTCTGCTCGTCGCCGAACTCGATCAGCCGCAGCTGCAGCACGGCCTCGCCGCGCGCGCCGCGCAGCACGAGCGGCTCGCGGAAGTCGCCCGCCTCCAGCCACGCGACGAACGCCGGATGGCGAACGAGGTTGGTGACCGGCTGGCCGAGGTCGCGCCGCGCATCGATGCTGAAGTGGCGCGTGGCCGTCGGGTTGGCCCATTCGATGCGGTAGTCCCGGTCGAGCACGATGACGCCGTCGGGCAATGCGCGTCCCGCCTCGCGAAAGCGCGTCAGGGCGTGGCGCAGGCGCTCGCGTTCTTCGTCGCGATCCTTCAAATGCCGGTGCAGCGCGGCGAAAGCGTCTTCCCACACGCCGCGCCCGGTGGGCAACGCGTCGCGCAACGGGCGGCGCACCCAGCGCAGGAACGCCCCGAGGTGCATTGCGTGGTAGACCACGCGCAGCGCGAGCACGGCCGCCGCCGCGGCCCAGCCCCAGGCTGCGTCCGCGACCTGCCACGCCACGAGCCCCGCCGCCGCGGCCGCGGCGGCCACCAGCAGCGTGCTCGCCCAGACCGGATTCAAGCCGGGTGCGCAGTCAGTCGGTAGCCCGAGCCGCGCACCGTCTCGATCAGCCGGTCGTGGCCCGAGGGCTCGAGCGCCTTGCGCAGGCGCCGGATGTGCACGTCGACCGTGCGCTCCTCGACGAAGACGTGGTCGCCCCAGACGTGATCGAGCAGCTGCGCGCGCGAGTGAACGCGCTCGGCGTGCGTGAGCAGGAAGTGCAGCAGCCGGAACTCGGTCGGCCCGAGCTCGAGCGCCCGCTTCGCGCCGTAGACGCGATGCGTCTCGGGCTCCAGGCGCAGCCCGGCGAGCTCCACCGGGTCGTCGGTCATTTGCGGCGCCCGCCGGCGCAGGACGGCCTTGATGCGCGCCAGCAGCTCGCGCGGGGAAAAGGGCTTCGTCACGTAGTCGTCGGCGCCGGCTTCGAGTCCCGCCACCTTGTCGCTCTCCGTACTGCGCGCCGTGAGCAGGATGATCGGGATCGTGCGCGTGCGATCCTCCTGGCGCATCTGGCGCGCGAGCGCCACGCCCGACATGCCGGGCAGCATCCAGTCGATGAGCAGCAGGTCGGGCAGCGCGTTCCTCACGATGCCGAGCGCGCCTTCCGCATCCTTCGCGCGAATCACGTGGTGGCCGGCATGCTCGAGGTTCACCGCGATCAGCTCCTGGATCGCCGGCTCGTCCTCGACGAGCAGGATGTTGGCGGGCATGGTGACGATAATAAGAACTTTTCGTGACGGTATTGTTGCAGGATGGCGGGGTATCATGGGCCGGCCATGCCGACGCCGACGGCGATCACGCTGCACCAGAAGTCTCGCGTGCTCGAGATCGCGTACGACGACGGGAAGACGTTCCGGCTGCCCTACGAGTACCTGAGGGTGTATTCGCCCTCGGCCGAGGTTCGGGGGCATGGGCCCGGCCAGGAGGTGCTCCAGGTCGGCAAGCGCGACGTCGAGATCCGCTCCCTCGAGCCGGTGGGCTCCTATGCGATACAGCCGGCGTTCTCGGATGGGCACAATACCGGCATCTATTCGTGGGAGTACCTGTACGAGCTGGGTGCGGAGCAGGAGGCGCGCTGGGCGGCGTATCTAAGTCAGATCGAGGCCGCTGGCGCGGCGCGCTAGCGTAAGTCGTTGCTCACCCATGTCTGACGCGGACTTCGGCTACGAGCGCGTCCCCGAAGAGGACAAGGGGGCGCGCGTGCGGGGCGTGTTCGACAGCGTCGCGCCGCGCTACGACCTGATGAACGACCTGATGTCGCTCGGACTGCACCGGGCATGGAAGGCGTTCGCCGCCGCGATCGCGCGCGTACACCCGGGCGAGCGGATTCTCGACGTCGCCTCGGGAAGCGGCGACCTCGCGCGCGCGCTCGCACGCCGCGCGGGGCGCACGGGCGAAGTATGGGTCACCGATATCAACCGGCGCATGCTCGAGCGCGGCCGGGACCGGATGCTGGACGCCGGCCTGCTGCTGCCCGTCGTCCAATGCGACGCCGAGCACCTGCCGTTTCCGGCCGGCTACTTCGATTGCGTGACCGTGGCCTTCGGCCTGCGCAACATGACGCACAAGGACGCCGCGCTCGCGGAGATGGCGCGCGTGCTGCGCGCGGGTGGGCGGCTCGTGGTGCTGGAGTTCTCGCGCGTCTGGGCGCCGCTGCGCCGTGCCTACGACGCGTACTCGTTCGGCGCGCTTCCCTGGCTCGGCCAGCGCATCGCGGGCGACGGCGCGGCGTACCGGTATCTGGCCGAGTCGATCCGCCGCCATCCGGCGCAGGCGGAGCTCGCGCTCATGCTCGAGCGGGCCGGTTTCGCCGACGTCGACTACTTCAACCTGAGCGCGGGCGTCGCGGCCGTTCACCGCGGCATCAAACTCGGGTAGCATCGCTGGACGAAAGGACAAGCGGGGAGCGGGCGGCAATGCGGCAGTCGTGGCTCGGAATTCTGGCGCTGGTGGCGGGACTGGCGGTCGCGCTGCCCGACGCAGACGCGAAGCGACTCGGTGCGGGGCGCGCGGTCGGCGTCCAGCGCACCATGGCCGCCCCCGCCAAGGCGGTGGCGCCCGCCAAGCCCGCCGCGGCGGCGCCGGCGCAGAGCGCGGCCGAGCCGCCGAGCCGGTGGCCCACGCTTGCCGGTGGCCTTGCGCTGGGTGCCGTGGTCAGCGCGCTTTTCGCGGGCTCGCCGGTGCTCGGCACGCTGGCGGGCGCGGCGATCCTGGGGTTCGTCGGCTTCATCGCATTCGCGCTCGTTCGCTTGATGCGAACGCCGCCCGCGGCGCCCTCGACGCTGCAGTACGCTGGCCTGGGCAACGAGACGGTGGCGGCGCCGCCGCCGTCGCAGGCGGCCGGCCTCGACGGCCGCATTTCGTTCCTCTCCGGCAGCGGGCGCTCTTGCCTGCCCACGGGCTTCGACGTTGCGGCGTTCCTGCGCGCGGCCAAGGAAAGCTTCGTGCGCCTGCAGATGGCGAACGATCGCGGCCGGCTCGACGAGCTGCGCGGCATGACCACGACCGGGATGTTCGAGGCGCTGCGCGCCGAGGCCGCAAGCGGGACGCAGAACGACGTGCTGACCCTGCAGGCGGACGTGCTCGAGGTCGCCACCGAAGGCGAGCGGCACTGGGCGAGCGTTCGCTTCTCGGGGCTCGTGCGCGAGTCTCCGGGCGGCGAGCCTGCCGGGTTCGAGGAGGTGTGGAACCTGGTAAAGCCGGTCGATGGGACCACGGGCTGGCTGCTCGCGGGAATCCAGCCGCTGCACTGATCGCTCTATACTGACGCCGGGCCACCTCCCACGGTGGCCTTTTTTGTCTTCATGGCGACGCTCGAAACCCCGCTGGTGGCAGCCCTGAACCGGGTGCTGGAGGCCGAGCGCTGGGCGCTCGAGCGCCTGGCGCCGTTTGCCGGCGAGACCGTCGCCCTGTGCGCCCCGCCGCTGCCCGAGCTGCGGTTCGCCATCGTGGAGGGCGGGCGCCTCGCGCCCGGCGGCGAGCCGAGCCTGCGCCTCACGCTGGGCCCGGGCTCGCTCGCGGCGCTGGCGCGCGGCGAGGACCATTTCATGCGCGCCGTCGACATCGAAGGCAACGCGCGCCTGGCGCAGGAAGTGCTCCACCTCGCGCGCAACCTGCGCTGGGACGCCGAGGAGGAGCTCTCCAGGATCGTCGGCGATGCCGCCGCGCATCGCCTCGCGGGCCTGGCGCGCGACTTCCTCGCCTGGCAGCGCGACGCCTTGCGCCGGCTCGCCGAGAGCGCGATGGAATACGCGCTGGACGAGGCGCGGCTGCTGGCCCCGCGCGCCGGCCACGAGGCGCTTGGGGCGAGGATCGCGCGCCTGCGCGACGCGTTGGAGCGGCTGGAGAAGCGCCTCGAGCGCCTCGAGCCCCCGCGATGAGGCGCCTCGCGCGCATCGTCTGGATCGCGCTCCGCTTCCGGTTGCACCGGTTCCTGCCGCGCTTCGCCGGCCGCCCGGATCCGGACCGCGGCGCGCGGCTGCGCCAGGCGCTGGAGACGCTGGGGCCGATCTTCGTCAAGTTCGGTCAAGTGCTCTCGACGCGGCGCGACCTGCTCCCGTCCGACGTGGCCGACGAGCTGGCGAAGCTGCAGGACCAGGTGCCGCCGTTCGACCCGGCGCTCGCGCGCGCCGAGGTCGAGCGCAGCCTCGGCCGTCCGATCGAGGCGCTGTTCGCGAGCTTCGAGGCCGAGCCGGTGGCGAGCGCCTCGATCGCGCAGGTGCACCTGGCCGTGCTGAAGGACGGCAGCGAGGCCGCGGTCAAGGTGCTGCGCCCGGGCGTCGAGCGCGCGATCGCGCGCGACGTCGCGCTGCTGCAGACGGCGGCCGCGCTGATCGAGCGGCTATGGGCCGACGGCCGGCGCCTGAAGCCGCGCGAGGTGGTCGCGGAGTTCGCGCACCACCTCGACGAGGAGCTCGACCTGCTGCGCGAGGCGGCGAACGCCAGCCAGCTGCGGCGCAACTTCGAGGATTCGCCGCTGCTCGCGGTGCCGCGCGTGTACTGGGACGGGTGCGCCGAGCGCGTGATGCTGATGGAGCGCATGCACGGCATCCCGGTGTCGCAGGTGGCGCGGCTGCGCGAGCGCGGCATCGACGTCCCGCGCCTGGCGCGCGCGGGCGTGGAGATCTTCTTCACGCAGGTGTTTCGCGACGGGTTCTTCCACGCCGACATGCATCCCGGAAACATCCTCGTCGCCGACGACGGGCGCTACGTGGCGCTCGACTTCGGCATCATGGGGACGCTGTCGGAGACCGACAAGCGCTACCTGGCGCAGAACTTTCTCGCCTTCTTCAACCGTGACTACCGGCGCGTCGCGCAGGCGCACCTGGACGCCGGCTGGGTGCCCGCCGGCACCCGGCTCGACGACTTCGAGGGCGCGATCCGCGCGGTTTGCGAGCCGGTGTTCGCGCGGCCGCTCAAGGAGATTTCCTTCGGCCGGCTGCTGCTGCGCCTGTTCCAGGCCTCGCGGCGGTTCAACGTCGCGATCCAGCCGCAGCTCGTGATGCTGCAGAAGACGCTGCTCAACATCGAGGGCCTGGGGCGCGAGCTCGACCCGGATCTCGACCTGTGGCAGACGGCCAAGCCCTTCCTCGAGCGCTGGATGAGCGAGCAGGTCGGCTGGCGGGCGCTCGTTCGCGCGGTGCGCGAGGAGGCGCCGGGTTGGGCGGCCACGCTGCCGCAGTTGCCGCGCCTGGCGCACCGCCTGCTCGCCGAGGACCGGCTCGGCGCGCTGCAGCGCGGGCTGGACCGGCTCGCCGCGCTCGAGGCGCGCCGCAACCGCTGGCTCGCCGCCATCGCCGGCACGCTTGTCGCGGCACTGATCTTGCTTATCATTGCGGCAACATGCTGATCGCCTTCGTGCTGCTGTACCTGGCCGTCACCATCGGCATCGGCCTGTGGGCCGCGCGACGCGTGCACAACGCCAAGGACTACGTCGTCGCCGGCCGCAGCCTGCCGCTGTACATGAACACGGCCACCGTGTTCGCCACGTGGTTCGGCGCGGAGTCCGTGCTGTCGGTGTCCGCCGAATTCAACAAGGGCGGGCTGAACGCGATCATCGCCGACCCGTTCGGCGCGTCCGCGTGCCTCGTCGTGGTCGCGGTGTTCTTCGCGCGCGCGTTCTACCGCATGGACCTGCTCACGATCGGCGACTTCTACCGCAAGCGCTACGGCCGCACGATGGAGATCGCGACCAGCGTCGTCATCGTCTTGTCCTACCTCGGCTGGACCGCGGCGCAGCTGACCGCGCTCGGGCTCGCGTTTTCCGCGCTCTCGGGCGGCGCGGTGCCGCTGCAGACCGGCATCGTGCTGAGCGCGGCGATCGTGCTCGCCTACACGATCTGGGGCGGCATGTGGTCGGTCGCGCTGACCGACCTGTTCCAGTCGGTGATGATCATCGTCGGCATCACGATCATCGCGTTCGTCGTCGGCGACATGGCCGGCGGGTTCGGCAAGGTCGTGGGCGCGGCGGCCGAGGCGGGCAAGTTCGAGTTCTGGCCGCGCGGCGGCGCGAAGGAGTGGCTCGCCTTCTTCACGGCCTGGCTCACGCTCGCGATCGGCTCGGTGCCCCAGCAGGACGTCTTCCAGCGCGTGACCTCGGCCAAGGACGAGAAGACCGCGGTGCTCGGCACGCTGCTCGGCGGCGCGATCTATTTCTGCTTCGCGTTCGTGCCGATCTTCATCGTCGCCGCGAGCCTGATGGTCGATCCCTCGCTTGCCGGCCTGCTCAAGGCCGAGGACGCGCGCGAGACGCAGCGCATCCTGCCCTCGTTCGTGCTCGGACACATGTCGCTGTGGGCCCAGGTCCTGTTCTTCGGCGCGCTGCTCTCGGCCGTGCTGTCGACCGCGAGCGGCGCCATCATCGCGCCGACCTCGCTCGCGACCGAGAACATCATCAAGCCGTTCTACCCGCGCATGGGCGACCGCCAGTTCCTGCTCACGCTGCGCGTCACCCTGGTGACGTTCACGCTGGCCGCGCTGCTGTTCGCGCTGCACTCGAAGCAGACCATGTACGACATGATCCAGAACGCGTACACGGTGACGCTGGTCTCGGCGGTCGTGCCGCTCGCCGGCGGCATCTACTGGAAGCGCGCCACCAACGCCGGCGCGATCCTGTCGGCGGTGTTCGGCCTGGTCGCCTGGCTGACCGCCAGCGCCCTCGCGCCCGATGCGCTGATTCCCTCGTCGCTGGTCGGCCTGGGCGCGTCGCTGGTCGGGCTGGTCGCCGGCTCGCTCGTATCGCGCGTGCCGGCGGCGCACCCGCACCACGGCTAGCGCGTGCGCGGCTCGCCGCTCGCGCGCCTGCTGTTCGCCGTCTACCTGCTGCTGGTCGTCTACGCGTCGCTCTACCCGCTCGCCGGGTGGCGCGACCAGGGGCTCTCGCCGCTCGAGTTCCTGTTCGCGCCCTGGCCGCGGCACGTGGTGGCCTTCGACGTCGCCGCCGACGTGATCGGCTACGCGGTGTTCGGCGCGCTCGCGGTGCTCGCCTGGCACCCGCACCTTCGCCGCGGCCGCGCGGTGCTCGCCGCCGCCGCGGCCGGTGCGGCGCTGTCGATCGCGATGGAGGCCACGCAGACCTATCTTCCGGCGCGCGTCGCTTCGAACGTCGACGTGCTGTGCAATGCGGCCGGCGCGCTGCTC
>Ga0335085_10011077_pt1 | contig 13405 bp, 12 predicted proteins | sample Lox_Sample_45_FD_206712 | JGI IMG/M metagenome (GOLD analysis project Ga0335085, IMG submission 206712) | Soil microbial communities from Loxahatchee National Wildlife Refuge, Florida, United States - Lox_Sample_4.5 | ecosystem: Environmental > Terrestrial > Soil > Wetlands | place: USA...
GGGGTGATTTTGCCACGCTGTCCACATCGGACGGATCGATTCCAGTTCTTCCACGCGGCGGATCACAGTGCCGCGGAGTGGCGCGGTTGATGTTGGAACGGTTGTTTTGGCAGGTGCGGAATCGACCGAGTTTGACGCTTCCATGGAGTAGGCACCTTCGTTACCAAGTGTTTGCATTGAGATTGGCCCTGGAATTCTCGAGCGGAACCCCGTTCTCGGGGCGACGATCATCAAACTTTGAGAGTAAATTTGGAATGGCTTACGTGAGTGCGGGGGGAATTCTGTCGAATCATGCGGGGCCGCGGCGCAGGTTGGATGGGGCCACGTGCCGCGACAGGTTCCGCTAGTTGGGCCAGAAACTCGGGCCGGGACATGAACAGGGAACTCCCGCAGAGCGTGGAGATGATCGCCAGGATCAAATACCAGTTCACGAAGTTCTGATCAAAATAGCTTACCGACATGAAGGTGATCGCATGGGCGAATAGCGACGCGCCAATCGCCCAGTACAAGCGAACATCCGGCTCCGGCTGGTGACCTTCCGAGAGTCTCACCGTGCGGCCGACGGCCTTGAAGGCCAGTACAATCACGGCGATGAAGAGAATCATCGTGATGATGCCACCGTTGGCCCCGGCAAGAATATAGGAGTTGGTGACATCGAACAGGTGATCATCCACATTGGACCAGGCTTCGGTGGATTTGGTCCCAACCAACCACCAATCCCCAAAATTTGCGATGGCCCGGTCAATGAGCAGCGCGCGGTGATAGCCTGTAGAACCGCTGACGATGTCAATGCGCCCCAGCAGATACCACACCGGCGCTTTCATCACCAAGTGCAAGGTGGTCAGCACGACCACGAGAGCCCATCGTACCTGGCGCATCTTTCCTCGAAGGGGCCAAAGGAACAGGGCCAGTGCTCCCATCAGGAGAGTCAGGAGCGGGCCACTGGAAGCGGAAGTCACGGTGATGACGATCGTAGCCGCAATGGCGAGAACAACGATGAATCGCTTCTTTCCGAGGTATTGCCAGAGACCTATGAACAAAGGCATCAGGGTTGCCCCGAACGTGCCTGCGAGAATCGGGTGGGCAAAGGGCCCTTCGCAACGCAGGCGGCCATCCCGAATCAGGGTGGACTCCGGCACTCCGCCGAAGAGGGCGAAAGGGTTTCTACCGGTGGCTTGTTCCAAGAGCATGGCGCCAGCGAGAGGAATAATGAAATAGGCGAACAGCTTGAGAGTGCTGACGATGTCTTCTTTGTCTCGCAATAAGAAGCGGAAGAAGAAATACATGCCGAGGGCATTGTAGACGCTGCCCAAGGTCCATTTGAAGGCCTCGGAAGTTCCGTAGAGGAGGGTGTAGGCGATCATGAAGGAGAATTGCCCCGCGATGATCGTCTTATCGAGCATGTTGAGGTTAATGCGACGAAATTCGCCGCGAATCACGAGGCGCATCCACGCGAACACAAGCAGGATGCGGATCATCGTGAAGTTCATGCCGCCGACCATCACTCGCATGCCCATGGTCATGTAACAGGTGAGCGCCAGGACCGGGAGCATCGCGTAGCGGCGGGGCAAAACCAGGATCAGCACGCCCATCAAGAGCGTGAAGGCGAGCCCCAACGGGTTTATGAATGTCGACCCGTCCGTGATGATCGATGGATCAGGAGGATGCATGAAAGAAAATCCAGGTCACTTGGCCGGAGACTCGGCGATCTGTTCCAGGCCCAGGCTCCAGCGAAAGATGCTCCGCCATTTGCCAAACGACGCCGGCCAGGACCCGTCGCCATACTTACCCAGCGTCACACAATAGAGTACGAGGAGCAGCGCCAGCCGAAACATAGCGAAGAGGCCCGCCGTGACGCGGAAGACACCGGCATACAGTGGCCCACGTCGAACCTTGAAATAGCTATACAACGACTCCCGGATCATGACCGCGGCAAAGTTGCTTTCCGCCTTCTTGCTGGAACTCTGTCCGCCGTGATGGACCACCGTTGCGCCGGACAGATAAACCACCTTCCAGCCGGCGGAGTGGACTTTATAACAAAGGTCCACATCTTCGGAGTACATAAAATAATCGGTGCTGAATTGTCCAACCTCTTCGAAAACGTCTCGGCGGATCATCAAAGAGGCGCCGGAGATTACGTCAACCTTGGCGGGAGCGGGATCGTCCCGATACAAGGCGCTCACTCCCCAGAGGGACGAGTTCGGAAATAGTCTGCGCAAGGCCTCGGCGTCAAACACTTGATTCAGGATGGTTGGGAAGGCCTGGACGCAACTGGTCTGCAAGGAGCCATCAGAATTGAGGAGTTTGGGCCCGACGATGCCCGCCTTCGGATCGGCTTCGAGGCAATTCACGAGCATAGCCAAAGCGTCGCCGGTAATTTCCGTGTCAGGATTCAGAAAGAGGATATATTTCCCGCGCGAGCGCGCGAAAGCCTGGTTGTTTCCGCGGGAAAAGCCGAGATTGTCTTTGCTTTGAATGAAGAGAGTCTGGGGAAACTCCCGGTGGACCATTTCTTCCGAGCCGTCGAACGAGGCGTTGTCGATGACAATGACCTCGAAGGGCAGATCCTTCGTTTCCTGCACGATGGTTCGAAGACATTGCGCCAGGAAAGTCACGGAACGCCAATTGACGATGACGATGGAGAGGGTGGGAGAGTTCGGAGCGAAAGGCATGGTCAAGCCGCGATAAACTGCCTGTGCCAAAGTTCGAACGACATCAGAAGATAGATGTGGCGAGTGTTCCTGGCTTCATCCCGTTCGTGGCGTTCCAGGGTCTGGCGAATAAAATCGCGATCAAAAAACTGGCGAACGCCGGCGGAATCGCTCAGCAGGCAGTCGTTCACAAACGATTTCATTGAAGAACGAAGCCACTTGTCGATGGGGTTCGCAAAGCCTTTCTTCTTGCGATAGACCGCTTCTTTCGGCAGCCACTTCTCCGCAGCCTTCTTGTGTAGATATTTGCCGCTCAGGCCACGAAGCTTGAGGTTGGGTGGCAGAGTTTCGATGAATTCAATCATGCGGTAGTCGAGGAAGGGAACGCGGACTTCCAGGGAGTTGGCCATGGAGGTCTTGTCGCCGACCATGAGCAGATCATCCGGGAGATTTGTACGCGTGTCCAGATAGAGCATCTGCGTGAGGGGATCGAGGTCCGCCACTTCGCCTTGCAGTTGGGCCAGCGCTTTCTTGGCCTCCAGGCCGTTGGTGGAAATCTGCTCCAGGATCGCCGGTTTGAAGAGCTTCTTCTTCATTTCCGGCGTGTAGAAGGAGTAGATTCTCACGAGCCGGGAGAGGATGTCCTTCTCGTGCAAGGCCATTAATCCGCGCTTCAGTTGCTCCTGCTTGACGAAGTGTTCGCCAATAGGGCTGAGAACATTTCGCGTCAGGACGCCGGGCAGTTTGGAATACATCGTCGAGATTTTCATGCCCAGGTAGCGGCCATAGCCTGCCCACGGCTCATCCGCACCTTGACCGGTGAGCGCTACCTTCACATGCTTGCTGGTAATGTGGCTCACAAAGTAGAATGCGGCGGCCGTTTCATTGCCGACCGGCTCTTCGAGGTCCCACAAATAGCGTTTGTAGTAGGCTTCGTAATCTTCCGGGCTGATCACCAGTTCGGCGTGATCGGAGCCGAACATCTTTGCTGTCACTCTGGCATCGTCCGTTTCGTTCGATTTCTCGCCATACTCGAATCCAATAGTGAACGTCTTCACCGGTTGCGGTGAAAGCTTGCTCATGAGAGCCAGCAAGCAGCCGGAATCGACACCGGAACTCAGGAACAGTCCGACCGGCACATCGCTACGCATTTGAAGGCGCACGGCATCCTCAACGAGCGATTGATACTCTTCGACGAGTTCATGTTCGTTCGTTGTCTTGCGGATCTCCGGCTTGCGCGTCCAGAACCGTTTGATCTTGACGCCGCTGGCATCCACGACCATGGAATGCGCGGGCGGCAGTTTTCGTATTCCTTCGAATATGGTTTCCGGAGACGGCACATAGCGCAATGTAAACAACAGACTGAGGCCGTTCACATTCACGGCGCGGCGGCAACGCGGATCCGCCAGCAGGGCCTTGATCTCCGACGCGAAGAGAATCTGGTTGTCGATAAAGACGTAGTAGAGGGGCTTGATTCCCAGGTGGTCCCTGGCAATCAGCAAGCGTCGCTGGCGGGAATCCCAGAGCGCGAAAGCGAACATCCCATTGAAGCGGGCCGGGCAGTCATCGCCCCACTGCTCGTAGGCGTGAACAATGACTTCGGTGTCGGAGCGGGTCTTGAAGCGGTGACCTTTGCTGATCAATTCCTCGCGGAGTTCGATGAAGTTGTAGATTTCGCCGTTGAAGACGACGTGAATCGTGTCGTCTTCATTCGATTGCGGCTGCTGGCCACCCTGCAGGTCGATAATGCTGAGCCGCCGATTGCCTAACCCGAGGTTCTCGCTGACGAAGAGCCCTTCGCCGTCCGGGCCACGGTGGGCGATCCGGTCGTTCATTTTTTGCAGCAGGGCGCGGTCGATCGGTGCGCCTTTGAAATCAAAAATGCCAACGATCCCGCACATTACGCTTGTCCCTGTCCTTTTTCTGGCACGTTGTTCGAATGAAAACCGCGCTTAAAGGGCTGGATCAGCCGTTGCTTCAATTGGGCGCGATAGAACTTGGCTTCAGCATCGTCGACCAGTTTCGGCGAGCCCTTGAGCCACGCTCGCAGGTAACCCCAGACCATCGCTGTGCCGGCAATGATCGGCGGTTTTCCCTGCAGCATCCGCATGGCGGCCTTGATGGAGAAATAGAACGGTCCGCCGTTGGTAACGTAAAAAACGTGTCCGTGCAGGACGTTGGTGCTCAGGCCGCCCATCGCCGATCCTTCTTTGCGCAAATGATCGAACCGAAGGTCGCGGAAGTGGCGAGTTTCCCAGCCGTGAGCATGCGCCTTGATTTCGTCCGCGGTATCCCATCCGGGATAGAGAGGGAAGCCGCCGATATCGCGGAAGCACTGGGCGCGAACCACTTTTGAAGCTCCACTGGCATGGTAGGGCGGCATATCCACTTCCGTCCAGATGCCCTCGTGGTTTTCGAAATAGACGCCGGAAGCAATGCCGAGGCGCGGGTTCTCGTCAAACCGGGCGAGAAGCCGCTCGAAATAAGCGGGTCCAAACTCGAGATCGCAGTCCAGTTTCACCACAAAGTCAAAGGGTTCGTTCTGGACACTTTGGAAGCCGGTTTCGAATGCCCGAATCTCCGCCGATCCGAGCTTCCGCTGCGCGTCCCGGTTGACGCGGATAACGCTCATCCAGTCGGTGTTCAGTCGATAGGATTCCAGGATTTGCGGGGTGGCATCCGTCGAACCATCATCCACGATGACCCATTTGACTGGCTTCACCGTCTGCTTGAGCATCGACTGGATGGTGCGTTCGATGCGCGCGGCTTCATCCTTGGCCGGAGAGATTACGATGTATCGGTTGTGCATGGAGGTGTGTTGTACTGCGTTGCTGCTCATCGGTTGGTTGGTTTCGCGTGGGGCAGCAGTTCTGTTTTGAGCTAGAACTGGCTGGCCCGCTGCATCATGGTTGTGTGGTGGAACATCGACTTCTTGAATCGTTGGGGCCAGTGCAGCCAATCGTAGCCACCCTCAAGCTTGGCGCGGAGAAAATGATCGTCGTCCCAGGTGTTGACCGGCAGGCGCGGAAGGAAGAACCGGTTGTTTTTTTTGCAAGCGCGCCCCAGGATGGTTGACACTCCCACCTCATAGCCCAGATTCTGCATCAGTCCTTCCAGGTAGGTCGTAAAGGATTGATCTTCCTCTGGAAACGCAAACGGGTAGGAAAATGAATCGACCTTGGCGCCGAGATTCTGTTCGATGGTTTCTTTGGAGCGACCGAGTTCATACTCAATCTGATCGGGACCAAGAGAACGCAAATCCGGATGCGTCACGGTATGAGAACCGAAAGTGACGCCTTCCGCGTGCAATTCACGCACTTCGTTCCAGGTGAGATAGTCCGCACCGTGAATTCTGGCCGGGACCGTTCCGATGCGGTCCGTGGCGAGGAATATGGTGGCCCGGAGACCGCATTGCTTCATGATGTCCAGGCCATCGGTGTAGAAGTCGCGATAACCGTCGTCAAAGGTGATGACGACAGTGCGGGTCATATCCCTGCCAGCCTGCAAGCCTTCCCACGCTTCGGGCAAGTCGACGCTGCGATAGCCATTTTGGCGAAGCCAGCGCATCTGTTGGGCGAATACTTCGGGAGTCGTGTTGATGTGATAGTAGGGGTGCGACATCCCGAACAGGTTATCCGAGATGCTGTGATACATCAGGATGGGCACGCGTGTAGCCTGCCGTGGTCCTAACACTCTTGCCAGGGGAAACGACAAACAAAGCGTCGTCAGGCGGTCAAATCGAGGCATGGGTGCATCCTAAGAGTGAATTGTCGATCGTCCGAGGGACCAGGAGCCAGAGACTTACCGGACCTTCGCGGCCAGCTGTTCTTTCACTGCGACCGCAACCAGATCCTGTTGCGCGTGGGTCATTTGCGGGAACATGGGCAGGGAAACAATCTCGGATGCGACGCGCTCGGTTACCGGGAAAGCGCCCTTCTTATAGCCGAGATGTTCGTAGGCCTTTTGCAGATGCAGTGGAATCGGGTAGTGAATGCCGGTGCCGATGCCAGCTTCTGCCAGCGCAGCCTGCAGAGCTTCCCGGTCGGACACGCGCACGACGTACAGGTGATAGACTCCCTGGGTCCAGGGGGCTTCCGCCGGAACCACGACAGAGTCCTTCAAGTCGGCGAAGAGCTCGTGATAACGGTGTGCGAGGTTGCGCCGCGACTCATTCCAACCGGCAAGGTGGCGAAGCTTCACAGAGAGCCAGCCGGCCTGGATGGAATCGAGCCGGCCGTTGTAGCCCTCGATGTCGTGGTAATACTTCTTGGCCTGGCCGTGGTCGCGAATCATCTTCATGCGCTGAGCCATCGACTCGTCGTTTGTGGTGATGGCGCCGCCTTCGCCACAGGCCCCAAGGTTTTTACCCGGGTAGAAGCTGAACGCCGCGGCTTTGCCGATGGAACCGGCCTTGAGCCAGGCATTGGCCTTCTTCGAGAAGTATTGTGCGCCATGCGCCTGGCAGGCGTCTTCGATCACGAACAGGCCGTGCTTTGCGGCGATTTCCATGATCGGATCCATGTCCGCGGTCTGCCCGTAAAGATGCACGGGAACAATGCCAGCGACGCGCTTGCCGGAGGATTTTTCGATCAGCGTGCCATTCCGGACTTCGCATTTGGTTTCGACGTATTCGCGCAGCTTGACCGGATCGAGCGTGTACGTTTTCTCGTCGATGTCGACGAACGCGATGGTGGCACCCGCCTGGCTCATGGCTTCCGTGGTGGCAATGAAGGTGTGAGGGACGGTGACGATGATATCGCCGGGTTGGACGCCGGCCGCCATGAACGCGAAGCGCAGCGCGTCCGTCCCGCTGTTGACGCCGACACAGAACTTCGCCTCGCAGAATTTCGCGAACTCGCGTTCAAACTCGTCGACCATGGGCCCGCCGATGAACCCGGCATTGCTGAACGCCTTCTTGACCACATCGAGCAGTTCCTGCTGGAGTTCCTGGTGGGGCGTGACGAGATCGAGGAACGGGACTTTCGTTGGATTAGCCATGGACTTACTTTTTCTCCTCTGTGAGATATCGCAAAACTTTTGCGGGATTTCCGGCAACGATGGCGTTGGCCGGCACATCCTTAGTAACCACACTGCCGGCGCCGACAATGGCGTTCTCGCCGACAGTCACATTGCACAAAATCGTGGAGCCGGAGCCCACCGAAGCCCCTTTGCAGATCCTGGTTTTTTCAACCTTCCAGTGCGCTTCGGTCTGCAGCTCGCCGGCTTCGGTCGTGGAGCGCGGATAGGTGTCGTTGATGAAGGTCACGCTATGTCCGATGAAGACGTTGTCTTCGATCTCCACGCCCTCGCAGATGAAGGTGTGGCTGGAAATCTTGCAGCGTTTCCCCACGGTCGCGTTCTTCTGGATTTCGACGAACGCGCCGATCTTGGTTTCGTCGCCGATTTCGCAGCCGTAGAGATTGATGAACTTCGAAAGTTTAACGTCTTTGCCAAGCTTGACTGTCGGCGCAATGCAGACAAATTCGTTCACAGGGTGATTGCCTCTCCGCGGTTGTGGATGGACCGGTTCGCCGCTTCCAGAATGCGCACGACCCGAAGGCCGGCGACTCCATCGTTGAATGGAGTCTTGTTTTCCTGAATGCACTGCAGGAAATACGCCGTCTCCGCGCGCAGAGCTTCAATCTGCTCGACCTGCGGAGCGTACATGTCTCCGGAGCGATAACTCACCAGCAATTGGTGCAAGTTGGAGGGATTGGCCGACATGCTGACGCCCTTGTCGTAGATCTTGATCTTTTCGTCGGCTTCCAGATCATTCCAGACGAGCATCTTCTTTTCACCACCGATCAGAGTGGTGCGGACTTTCACGGGCGAAAGCCAGTTGACATTGATGTGGGCGATGATGCGCTTCGGGAAATAAACGGTGATGAAGGCGACGTCCTCGACGCCGTTCAGGTGTTTTTCACCGGTGGCCACAACGGCTTCCGGTTTTTCGCCAATGACATGATCCATGATGGAAAGATCGTGTGGCGCGAGGTCCCAGATGACGTTGACATCGTGCTGGAACAGGCCCAGGTTCACGCGCAAGGAATCGTAGTAATAGAGCTCGCCCAATTCCCGCTTGTCGACCAGTTCTTTGATCTTGCGCACGGCACCGGTGAACAAAAAGGTGTGGTCGACCATAATCTTGAGGTTCTTTCGGTCGGCCAGTTCGATCAACTCTTCGGCTTGCGCGACGCTGCAGGTGAACGGCTTCTCGACGAAGACGTGCTTGCCATTCTCCAGTGCCCGCTTGGCGAGGTCGTAGTGCGTCCATACAGGAGTGACCACGGCGACGACATCGATGTTCGGAGAACTCAGGATGTCGTTCTCGTCGACACTGAACGGAATCGACGGGAACACCTTGTGCAGGCGGTCACCACACTTCGCACTCTTGTCGCACACCATCCGCACTTCCGCGCCATCCTGCGTGTGGAAGTTCCGGACGATGTTTGGACCCCAGTAGCCATAGCCGATCACACCGATGCCAGTCATAGATCCTTCGCTTTCTGAGAGGTCTGCGTGGGACACGGGCAGACCGATAGAGGATTACTCACAAGTCAGGGACGCTTCAGAACTACAGCACACAAACCAGGAGAGAAACTGCGGTGAACAAGTTGGAACCGATAGCAGGGAAACTGGCGGAGCGCTTTTTTAGTGCGCTCCGTCACCGATAAGAACGGCGGCTGGCGTCTGCGCCAGGATTTTGAGGTCGAGCCAGATCGACCAGGAGCGCGCATATTTGAGATCGAGTCGAACCATGTCATCGAAACGAGTGCGGCTGCGGCCTTCGACTTGCCAAAGGCCCGTAATGCCCGGCTTGATTTCCAGCACGCGGCGACGGTGCCAGACGTTATAAGCGCGGTATTCGTAAGCGACGGGCGGACGAGGGCCGACCAACGACATGTCTCCAATAAAAACGTTCCAGAACTGAGGAAGCTCGTCCAGGCTGGTCTTGCGCAGGAAGTGGCCAACACCGGTGATCCGAGGATCGCGCTGGAGTTTATAGACGGGCTTGTTCGACTCGGCGCCCGCGTCAGTGTTGTCTGCTTTTCCGGCGATGAACTGGCTCACATAGGCTTCATGGATCTTGGAGTCGCAATCGGTGCGCATCGAGCGGAACTTCAAAACTGTGAAGCTCTTCCCGTGCTGTCCCAGCCGTTCCTGACGGAACAGGACGGGGCCCTTGGAGCTCATCTTGATGGCGATGGCGATGGCCGCAAAGAACGGCGAGAAGAAGAGCAGGGCGGCGGTGCTGCCCGCGATGTCGATGGCCCGCTTGAGAGTCAAGGAGAAGCGTTTGCGCTCTTCGCGACGAGCAAATTCCGGATAGAGAGCAATGTTGGCGGAATGGTCTTGATCAGACTCGCCGATTTCTTCCGGGAAAAAATGGAAGGAGACGGAAACCGACCCGGCCCGGTCTTTACCGACGGCCGATTCGCAAATATCACGCAGCTTGCGGATAAAGCGCTCTTGAATTACGCCCAGCGACGCTTCGCCAATCTCGGTTCCAATGATGCCGATGAGCTTGTTTTCCACGTACCAGCCGATGATGTCGGTCTCGCGCGTATCGCTGGAAAGTCCAGCAGCAATCTTCTGTACGGTGCGGATCTTCTGACCGTCGCCGAGGATCCGGCTGACATCCATGAGGACCAGCACAAACCGTTTTTGCGTCCGCTCGGCCCGCCGCCGTTCCAGATAGAGCATGGAAACGAAAGCATCTTCGTTGAGAAGAATCCGGGCAGGAGAGTTTTCCGTTTGCGGGACGGAAACGTGGGCTTTGACTTCCAGTCTCCGTGGGGCATTGGGTTGGGGCAATGCTGTGTTCAGTGCACTCATGTTTCGTCTTTCTATAACCTTGTCTTTCACCTTGGGATCGGACATTAGTAACTGGTCACCGGTACGCTGACAGACTCCTGGACTGCCAGGTGGCGCGTCTCCTTTTCAATGGCGGTCAGCCAAGACAAATCGACTTCCACGGCCACCGAGCGCTGAAGGAGGCTTACGGACAGAATGACGCGGTGGCTACCCTTCATGCTGGTCAGAATTCCTTCGACACCACGGAGGCTTCCGTGATTGACTCGCACCCGCTCCCCGACATTAATGTAGGGCCAGGGCTGGCGGGCCACCTCCGACGCGACCGCCACTTGGAGTCTTTCGATTTCGCAATTGGCAACCGGGAGAGGAACCTTGCCATTGCCGACGATCTGGATCACGCCCGGCGCCATCACCAGGCTGCGACGATTGTGAAAATCGAATCGAGAAAACAGGTAGCCGGGGAAAAGTGGCTGCTCGAGCTCTTTCACCCGATCGGACCATTGGCGGCGGGCCTTATAGGTAGGGAGAAAACACTCAAAACCCAAGCTCTCCAGATGGGCGGAAACGGACGACTCTTTTCGCGACCAGACTTGAAGCGCGTACCAAGCCGGCTTGCCGTTTTCGGAGAGCTCTGCTTTGTGAGAGAACAAGCTCAATTAGGGCTCCTTAGGACTATGCTTGGGCGGAGTGTGCGAGGGAGGGCTGATAGGCTACCGCCATTCGACTCCCATGCGCGATTCCTTACGCACTTGGGTAAGGCAATTCGGTTTCCAACCTTGCTCGACCGCAATGAGAAGACCGAGTCAATTCCTTGGCTGTATGTTGAACAAAAATATACGGCTTAAAAGGGTTGCGCCATTGTAATGGGGATGTATTGTGGTCGCTCCCCTGAATTTCGGCGGAAGTTGGAAATCAAATGCTCTATAATTGAAATGCGGTTCCAAACATTTTCCACTCTGTGCCGGACCGAGCCAGTTCCGCCCTAGCTGCAGTTGAGTGATAACCGATAGAGACAAATCCTTGCCACATAGTGGAACTGATCGGGGACTGGCTGTGCCTCCGCTGATCGGGCAAAACCCAGCTTGTCAACGTAAAATATAGAAATAAAAAGCTTTACCTATAATGAGCCAGTCTCGCTCTGAGGGCTATCTCCTGGTACCCAATTTGCTCCCTTCCTTGGAGTAGAGAACATCTGGGCTGGAGAGTCAGTCCTTGGTGTTTCCTTAGGACAGATCGCGCTCTTCAAGAAGGCATAACCGTGCAGGCAGAAGCGACAAAAAATGGCCTCTTTCCCGAGGACGAAATGGACAGCATCGTCTGGGGCAATGCGCCAGCCATTCAGGAGCTCAACGCAGCAGTCAGAGGGCTAGCGCGCACCACCATTCCGGTCATCTTGGTGGGCGAGAGCGGCACAGGCAAAGAAGTCTACGCACGAGCGGTTCACCGGCTTTCCGGCGGGCAACCCGACGGATTCAAGAAGATGGCATGCGCTGCAATGGAACCGGCGCAGTTGGTACACACTCTGGCAAGCCTTCGCCTGGACCCGTCTTCGCAGCAGACTCGCACCTTATTCCTCGATGAAATCGCGGAGCTTGCGCCGGATTGTCAGAAAGTATTGCTCACCATGGTGCCGAGAGGGGAACTCTCGGCAGAAGCTGGAACCATCCGCGCGCGAGTTATCTCCGCGACAACCCATGAGATGGAGAAAGAGGTTGAGCTGGGAAGATTTCGGCCGGAACTCTATTTCCGACTGAACGGGGCACGCCTGCGGCTGCCACCCTTGCGGGAAAGGGTTGAGGACATCGCTGCTCTCGCTGACTACTTCCTGCAACGAAATGCGGAGGAGTTCGGGAAGACGACGCCGGCTCTTAATAAAGAGACCTTGGAATTGTTGTTGTCATATCATTGGCCGGGTAACATCCGGGAACTGGAAAATGCCACGAGGAAGATGGTGGCACTGGGTGACACCAGCCTGGTGGTGAACGATTTGCACCAGGCCCGGATGAACCTTACCAACGGGGCAGAAATCGCGAAAGGTTCGTCGCTCAAGATGGCTGCGCGCGCCGCTTCGCGACAGACCGAGCGCGAACTGATTCTCAGCGCTCTCGAACGCACGAAGTGGAATCGGAAGCGGGCCGCGCGGGAACTCCAAATCAGTTACAAATCGCTCCTCTATAAACTCAAGCAGATCGAGGGCCTTGATGGCCCGAGAAACAAGTGAGGAATTCGAAGATGAAAAACGCATGGAGGTTGACCCTGGCTGTGCTGGTTTGCGGAATTGTCGCTGTCGCTCAGGAACCCAAGCCGGGAACCAACGCTCCCGTAGCTCAAAAGGCCGAGCCCGCCTCGAAGCCTGACGTGGGTGCCAATTACAAAATTGGGCCCCAGGACATGCTTCGGATCGACGTGTGGAAGGAGCCGGATATCTCCCGGACGATTCCTGTCCGGCCCGATGGCAAGATCTCCTTGCCGCTTTTAAACGACGTGCAGGCCGCCGGATTAACTTCGATGGAGCTGTCGGCGGTGATTCGGGATGGGCTAACGAAATACATTATGAATCCGCAGGTCACCGTGACGGTGATGGAAATCAACAGCCGCCGGGTCTATTGCACAGGTGAAGTCCTGAAACCAGGTGCACTGACGCTCCTCCCCAACATGACCGCCCTGCAAGCGATCTCCAGCTGTGGTGGATTCACGCAGTTCGCCAGGATCAAGGGAATCTACATCCTTCGAGTGGAAAACGGGAAACAGGTTCAGCATCCCTTCAATTACAAGGACGTCGTAAAGGGCAAAAAGCCGGAAGACAACATCCTATTACAAACCGGCGACGTGATCGTGGTGCCTTGAGGTAAGTCATATGAGTCGATCGATACAGATTTTGAAGCTGGCATTGCTGTTGGTGACAGCGTCAGTCATGGCCAGCCCTTTGTTTGCGCAAG
>Ga0335085_10011078_pt1 | contig 13405 bp, 14 predicted proteins | sample Lox_Sample_45_FD_206712 | JGI IMG/M metagenome (GOLD analysis project Ga0335085, IMG submission 206712) | Soil microbial communities from Loxahatchee National Wildlife Refuge, Florida, United States - Lox_Sample_4.5 | ecosystem: Environmental > Terrestrial > Soil > Wetlands | place: USA...
AAAACCGCCAGTCCGGCAACTGCGGCAACCTTCAAGGCAAAAGGCCGAATCGGTCGAAAGGGCGTTGCACGCATTTTTAGGGACCTCCCGGTGAGAAATCTGGAAATGATGATGGCATCCGGCAATGACCTGGTCAAATAATTAGGGTCAAATAATTAAGACGAAATCGTCTATCTAATTAGATCGTCTAATTAGGAAGAGATCGTTGCGAACCCCGGTGGGCACAGCGCTCCGCAATGAGTTGCTTCGGTTCCGCGCCCTCTAGCAGAACACGCAGCCTTCAGCCCACCGAAACAGGGGCAGTCAGCAAATCGGCCTCAGCCGCGGCGCAACCAGCGTGTAGTAGAATAGAGCTCTCGTCAACCGTCGGGGAGTGGCTCAGCCTGGTAGAGCACCTGGTTCGGGACCAGGGGGTCGGAGGTTCAAATCCTCTCTCCCCGACCATCTATCCCAAGTAGACTCATTCGATTAGCGAGCTTCGGAGGAACTCTCCAAAACCCGAAAGCGGGGACCAAGGGGACCATCGCGCAATTTTTCGTCCATTCTCAAGGCCACCGCGCAAGCCGCGCGTTGTTTGTACTCGTGGTCAAAATGCGTGTAGCGCGAGGTCGTCTGTAGGCTAGAATGCCCAACCCACTCTTTGACCAGGTCGCTAGGCACGCCCCGTGCTTGCAGTACCGACACGCGGCCATGACGGAATGCGTGCAGGCCCCCAAGCCGTATGTTCAACGCGCGGAGTGTTTCGTGTAGCTTGCGCCGAACATTGCCTTTCGAGAACGGCGTGCCGCTCCGCGTTTGGAAGACTCGACCGCCCCGCCGCCCATTGAGATGCTCTTTCAACAGCGCCACGAGCGAAGGATCGATGTTCACCACTCGATATCCCGCCCTAGTCTTTGGGGTGACTTCCTGACCGTTCCAGACCGAACGACGAACCGTGATGGTGCCGACCTCGAGGTCGAGGTCATCGACGTGGAGACCGAAAGCCTCTCCCGCGCGGAGACCCGTGGAGGCCAAGGTGGCAAACAGCACGCGCCACTGGCCTTTTGAGCCAGTGATGATACTCTGCATCTCCAGCTCAGTGAAGTATCGCTGCTCTCGCCGGGGAACTTCCGGAAGCGCTAGAGTCCAGTCCCGGGACCGTTTGCCAAGGACGAGCCTCAAGACGCCAAGGATGTTCCGCACAGACTTCGGACTTAGCCGCCTGCGAGTCCGTGTGCCATTCGGAACGACGTATTCCGCGCGACAAAGCTCCGTTACCAACTCCTGGGCCCTGCGCTCGCTTATTTCATCGAGCGTAAGGTCAGCGAGCCTCGGGAGAAGGTATTTGTCCAAATGCGAACCCATCGTTTCCTGAACTGAAGGTTTATACCGCGACAATTTGTTTTCTCGCCACCACTCCGCCTCTTGCCGGAAGGTACGCGCGTTGATGATTCGCTCCAGATGCCTGTTGTCGTTGATACCGATCTCTTCAAGCAAGGAGCGCAATTTGCGCTTGGCTTCCGACTTCGTCATGGTTGAGGTCGGGCCAAGGGTTACGCTAGTTCGTTTCCGTTCGGTGGAGCCGAGCACATCCGCGTAATAACGGCCCACCCATCTTTTTCCTTTGTGAACGACCATACCACTCTGTCCAGGTCGAAATGACATACTCTTCTGCCCTTTCCGACCCGGCACCGCTGAGGAAACTGTAGCACGAACGGAGCTTGCTTTTGCCGCTTGAGAAACTGTGGTGCGAAGCGAATTTGACCTGTCTGTCACGTGTCTCCACTACGACAGACGACTTGGGTCTCACCGTATTGACATTGCTATTTTTGAATGACCACTCCGACGGGCGACGGCGCAAGAAGCATCCCAAGAAGAGGCACTTTGGAGGCAAATGGCGAGGTTCCAGGTCTAGTCAAATTGCGCAGTGCCCTTACCCGTGAGGGTGTAGGCGGCTCCTGCGACGTTATGGACGATTAAGTGCCAACGCATGGTGCCAAGATCCAGATCGCGGTGTTCTTCCTTAAGGTGCTTCAGAATGCCGCGCGCATAGACCTCGCCCTTTCGCTCGCCAGCCCGGTAGATGATGGCTTCCTCCAACTCGTGATGGCCATCCCGTCCCAGGACATGGCGATGGGCATGTTTCGCAAGCCCGCGTTCCACATCATGGAACAGTTCCGCTGACTTCGACAGCGGCATCGGAATTGCAAACCATTCACCTTGGCGCCGGATGTCGAGACCTGTTTCCTCCGCCTGCTGGACTACCCTGGGTTTCAGAAGGTTGAGAGCCTCATCGAGCGATCGGGGTGCCTTGGACGTGAGTAGTTCTGCCAGAAAGTACATGCCCTCGCCCACGCCGGTCTCATCCACTGCGGAAAGGTAGAAGCGGTCGTGAACGCGCACCACCGAATCTCCCAACGAGTGGACTTGCCGGGTGACATCATGGCCGTCCTCGTCCTTTTCAACCACGTCGCGCCAACGTTCCCCGTTGCTCGATACGACTATTTCAACGTCCCTCCTAAGGGCCCAGGTAGGTATGGGTCTTTGGTCCCAATCATTCCATTCCCCATCGGTCCACGCAGCAACTATCGAGTGAAAAGGTATGACAGCAAACTTACGGTCTGACTGCTCGAGGGCTTTGAGCACATCCCACTGGTGACTGTCCATGGGGTTTGCGAGGCGGGCACCGTTTGCCAGTATGCCTCCGTCTTGAAGCCGTACGGCCAGCGGAGCTTCCTTGCCGGCCGCGGTTTCTCTCCATGGTTTCTGTCCGTATGGTCTGTAGCTCTCGGGAACCTGTGAGTAGAGCATGTCTTCGCTCGCCTTCACGTACGTTCCCTTGCCCTCGACTCCTTCCCGAATAAAATTCTCGATTACCTGACTGTGTGTTTTCATAGGCTCGAACTAGCCCTGTCCCTGCCATTCGCCTCCAGAGGGATAGACGGCCCGCCTGCCGCCGATCCGATAGGGAATTGAAGATTTTTTCGCGGAAGAGGAAACCCCACACCGCCGCAGGTCGGCAGCACACGCAAGTCTGGACGCTCACCCGCCGGGGCGCTAGGCCCCGGAATCACCGAATCTCGCGCATCATGCCGGAGACGCTGCCGTCCCCATCTTTTCGGCGGAGCCAATTCAACAAATCCCCAGCCACCCCGCTCAGAAAGTCACCAAGGGCCTCGGAGCGCTTTCCCGCGGCATCGGCAAGTTCCGTCGCGGTCTTCGGCTCGGGGGGATCCCCGAAAAAGACCTCGACCTGGGCGGGTCAAGCTCCAAGACCACGCGGCCGTTTTTGGCGTACCACTCGATGTACGGATAGCTTACGTACGCGTAGCGGAGTTTGCCTTCGCGGGCCTGCTTCATTAACTCCGCGACGACCTTGTGCCGTAGCTTCGCGAGCTCCGTGCTCCGGATGCCATCGTCTTGCCAGTCGGTCTCGAGTCGTTGCTCAAGACGGCGCGCAAGATCCTGGGTCCAGAAGCCGAGTGGAAGCCCGGCGGTGATGTCGCCGACGGAGCCACGCTGCAGGGGACAAAACCTCTCCATGTACGTCCCTGTCCGATCGAGTTCGGTATTCCGATCAGCTGGCCGCGGGTTCGAGAGTTTGAGTACCGCTCCGCGAACGTCCTCGTGAAAGTCCCCCTCAAGTTCGAGACGAACCTTCAGCGGACCCATGCCACGCCGGAAAAAGCGCAACCATCCGGTGACCTTGCCGGAGGTGCGGTTGTCGAGTTCCCCGTCGATGAGGTTCTCGTAGGGTCGCCAAGCCATAGTGCCTGGAATTAGGAATAATCCCGGATCTGTGACCCGGCGGGTGAGCAAAAATCGGGAGGCGGTCGGAATCCCCCGCGGCGACGATGTCGACCGCAGGCGAAGGCCACCGCCTCCCGTACTGTCCGCTGCGACAAGAGGAAAACGCCGCGTTCCTGATCGATAGGAACCTGGTGCGGTTCCGCCCATCTCTAACGGACAAACCTGATAAGAATTCGTATTTAGAAATCTGGAAGGTACCGGTGCGGTTAGCCTGACGGGCGTGATCACCCGCCTATCCCCGCCGCTCTCGCGATACAACCCCGTCCTCCTTCCCTCGCTCATCCGGTACCTCCTTCTCTGATTCAGACGACTCGTAAACACCATTTCTGACTTCTGCAGCTGAAGACGCTCGTTGCGGTGCTGGACGGTTAGCCTGACGGGCGCTGCTGCCCGTCTATCCCCGCGTTCTTGCAATCTGTCCAGCCTCCTTTCTGCGTTTAACCAGCACCGCCTCACAATAATCAAGACGCCACCAGCGGAACTGCACTGATACGGTTGAGCCAAAAATGTGGATGAGACCAGATATTGCCCGGTTGACGAAGGGCGAAACCGGCCAGTTCCAGGCGTCGCAGTCTTACGAGCATCAGTAATCCTCCGGAAACATGAGCGTGAGCCCCCGGACTTCATTCGGGACCAGCCACAGTTCCTTGCCTTCATATGTTCCAGATCGCCAGCCGTCCTCATCTGCCTTGATCGCCAGCATCCACCGGATGACTCCCAGGAGCGGACCAATGTCGGTCACGGGTCCTGTCACCTCGGAAGTACCCAACAGAGTCGTGTAGCGATCAAATACCGCCCGAGTGACCCGGTTGACGGGTGCCGCATCAACTTGCACGAGCACACCGTCAGCGAGCGCCTCAGCGTCGGTATAGGCAAATATCAGGTTGTCGAATTCTTGTGCCATATGTCGGGCGGCGCCTGTCCTGCCGGATTCGCCCTTCTTAAGGAAAGACGGCCCGAACGAATGCCACATGACACGTGCCTAATAGGCAGGCGGGAGTTCTCGAGGAAGTTATTGAAAATACGTGGATTACGGCTCGCAAGGGCTCTTCTCGGCAAGAGGCTCGACACGACCGGTATCACGCGGCGCCAAGCTCACCCAGACCCTGTCGCTGCCCCGATACCCGTGTTAGATCTCGGAACAGGGGAGCCCCGATGCCCGCTGCCAGGATCTCCTCCCGCAGCGCGCCGAGGATCTGGCGAAAAAATCCGACTTTCCGCAGTTGCCGGGAAAGTTCTTCAAGCCGGGAGGGACTCTCCGCAATCACCAGGACCGCGCGAAAGCGAATGCCCGAGAGCCCCTCCTCATAGGTGCGGAATTTCCGGACCAGCGTCGCGAGGGTCTCCGTACTGCGGTCATACTCCAGGAAGAACGTCTGACGATCCGGCAAACGCAGGCCAAGCACCGCGTCGGGAATCAGGGCGTGGGACCACCCAAGCGCTTGAATCTCCCAGGAGGCGAAGAAATACGCCACCTGCAGCGTGCCCGTCTCCACGGCTACACGGACATCATTCAGGCCGATCAGGTGCTCGCTCTGACGTGGCGGCGTGCGGGCAACTTCCCCGGCAAACCCCTTGGCCTCCAGTAGCGTCTTGCCTTTCGACCCGAGCCCGTGCAGGGCCTCTGCCATCTGATGCTCGCGGTGGCTCACCACATACCCTGCCTCCGAAAGCCGTCGCAAGGACTTCCTTACCGCATCCAGCGTCACCCCCGGAAAGTACAACCGCGCCAGCTGCCCGGTGGTCAGCCACTTGGCCACGGCGCACTTGGCCACCACCCGCAGATCACGGTCGGACAGTCGTATCGTCGTCATGGCTCAGGCAACTTGGTCGTGATCCCGCAGCCGTAGCAGCGAACCACGCAGGGGACCGAGGCGCATACCGGGCATACCGTCAACAAGTGGCCCTGGTAGGTAAACCCGCAGCCACATTTCCATAAACCGACGAGCGCCACCGCCGAGCCGCACTGGCATCTAACCTCGCTCTGCGAGGCGACCAGAAAAAACCGCAAGCGCCGCACCGCCCGCCGCAGGGCTAGCACCAAAAGAACGGGACTGGCGAGAACAAACAGTGTCCCTTCCCACAACACATGCTTCAGGCTTGGCATAGAAGCACCTCGCGGCGGTACGCCTCCTCCCACCGATCCTCCTGCGTACCGGCCTCCTCCCCAGCGCCGAACCATTCCCGATCCCGCGTTACAATCTCCGTCAGGTATTGCGCGCGGCAGACCCGTCCGCCGATCGTGGAATCCGCCCGCAGCTTCTCCACTACGTCCCTGAACTCGGGCCCGTTTGGCAATGGCGCACTCGCCGTATGGAGTCTCAGAGCTTGAGCCGCATGGGTCTTCAGCCATAGATACCCCACCCGATCCGGCAAATGGGCGATACCGTCAGCCAGAATCCCGCGCTCCTCCAAGGGGGAATAGAGACTCCGTTCGCGAAAGGGCTGCGCCTCAGGCCGTTCCAGCCGGCCCGTGACCGGCAGGGCTGAACGCAAGAATTGCGCGTCCCGGGGACTGCCACGCAAGGTGAGCGACCAACGGATATTGGTGTGCAGGTGTTCAAGCACCCGGGCGTCTGGGATCGCCGTAGACAGGTTCTGGCACAGGAAGTAGAAGAAGGAACCGAAGGACCGCGCCATGGTCAGGATATCCGCCATGTTCTCGGCTTGTTGCTTGGTAAGAAAGAAATTCTGCGCCTCGTCCGCACACCACAAGTACGTCACCGGCGGATTATTCGGCCGGGCAAATATGGCTTGGCGTATGTCAGCCAGGACCAGACCCTGCAGCAGGAGCCGCACCCCGCGGGTGATGGTCGTGCCGGCACAGTTGACCAGCACGATCTTGCCGTCATTCTGCAGACTTCGAAAATCCGGGGCGCTCGAGCCCGCGAGAGCCAAGCGCACGCTTTCTGACGCAAACAGCGCCTCCATGCGTGAGCGCAAGGCGGCAATCGTCTGCTTGCCTTCCGCGGCGAAGTGCCGTTGAAAATAGAGGCGTACGGCAGGATTCTTCGACTGCAGGAGCAACTTCTGGCGGAACGTATCGTCGCCGAGGACCCCCTCCAGATACGTGAGCGGCAAACCGAACTCGGCAAGCAAGGTAAGGACATTCTTGAGGACGTTGCCGCCCCGGAGCGACAGCTTCTCGCCGGCAGGCAATAGTTCTCGCAGAGTCTCCAGGCGGCTCGTCACGAAAAAATCGACGTCCGTGTAGGGCCAGCGCGCCAGGATGTTGTACGGGCTTAATGCCTCACGCGACGAAAAGTCGATGACCACAATGCGTTCCCGCAGCTCCTCGCGTTCCCGTCCCTTTAGCTCCGCCAGTCGCGTCGACAAGAGGTACAAAGCCCGGTCGAAGAGCTCCCCCTTGGCATCGAGCACGCCGAAACTCATGGTCTTGTTGCCCGGCAGCAATCGGATGAGGGTCGCGATCGGCAACAGAGCGAACATCGTCTTGCCCGAGCCCATGCCGCCAGTGGTCAGCCCGCAGGCACCCACAAACTCGCGGAGTGGCACATGGACTTCTTCAGCCCAGTCTGTTTTGCCCAGTTCCACCTTCGGCCCGGCGGTGGTTCTTAGTTTTTGGAGGACGCCCCCAATTTCGCGCCGCGCCGCGAGTTCCGGTTTCTTCTGCAACCCGTCCAGATACTCGCGCGTCCGGCGGCGCAGGAGTCTGCCTCGGACTCGATCCCGCATCCAGAGCGTGATCATGCCTCACCTCCGCTCCGCGGCATCTGCGGTACTCGTTCGGCACCCTGGCGTCCGGTTTTGCGCATGGGGCGGGGATGACGATATCTCCAAACGAAGTACGCTACGACGCTTGAGAGCATCAATGCACCTAAAAGCTTCATTTCATCAACAGCTGACAGATGCACCGATGCAATCCAGCGGGCGAGCACGTTGACCGCGATGCACAGAGCCAATAGCCACAGGTACATTTTCACGATGACCTTCACCGATCGCTCGATGATCTTTGCGATTTCCATATCCATCTCCTTGTAGGCAGCTCTTAGGGGCTCCCGTACTACTGGAGACGACTGGAGCGGTGAAACTCTGACAAGAATTGAAAAAAGAGAATTACTAGGACAAGAAAAAGCGGACAGGGTTCGACGAGCCCCGTCCGCATTAGAACTGAGGAATGTTACGCAACATCGAGTAGGCGCAAACTTTCGCTCCGGCCTTGGTAAAATACGCCAGCCAAAAATCCCGCAAGGAATTCCAGTACCCCACCGATTTTCCCGCAGAGTCCACGCCGAGTACGTAGACGTCTATGCCCTTCAGATCCCCGATGAGGCTCTCTCGCGCGACCCTTTCCAACGTAGGTTGGACCCGGATGGCGGGGAGTCTGGCAAGGTTGAGTGAGCGTGTTTCGTGGCGCATATCTGAAAGGATTACCAGGACATTGTGGTGCCCGTCTCTTGGCTCGAACACCTGAGAGGCCATGACCAGGGTGCCAAGGAGGTCCGTCTGTGAAAAGTTCACAACGAACGCTTGCGAGCGTTTTTGCCAGGCGGCAACGAGTTGTTGGCGGGCGCCGTTGATTCGCTCTTGAAAATATCCCGGATTGCCATCCAGGCGGGCGGAAAGAAGCACATAGGGTTGCGCAAAGCTGCGATCCGTAATGCCGACCACGGTCACTTGAGCACCGGGTGGAACGGAAGCCAAGATTTGACCAACCGAAGCCACGTTCCGCTGCAGTTCGGTCTTCTGGTCAAATCCGGCCGCGCCCGAAACGGACGCGGTAAGATCCACCGCAACAACAAGGTTTAACGGCTCGGCAGCATATGCGCGCGACGCGCCTCCCCAGAGGGTCAGGAATACCAACGCCGCTCCGAACATTTTCGTAAACCGGTTGCCCTTGATGCCGCGCAGCTGCGCCTCGTGGTAATCTCGCCAGAATCGGTTTACGAATTCCTCCGGCTCTTGTTCCCACGCCTCGATCTGTTGGACAAGATTGATCCTCCGCTGTTCAAGCTCTGCGCACCTCTGCCGAACTTGATCGGCATTAGCCGGCATCTCTTCCCACAGGCGACATGCCGCGTGGAGGGCAAGGCCTGCCGCGAGTTCCATCGCCAGAGTCGTAAAAACGGAAAAGATGGTCATAAGACCAGCCGTCCTCTCGAAAAATGTGCTCGGCGTCGGCATCGTGACTGGCGCGTCGCCATCAATGACGATAGCGGTATTGGCCTGTTTCATCTCCTCGGCGAGAACCTGGGATCGAATGAGCGTCAGGGAGCCGATTGCGATGCCGGCGAACACCAAGTCCGACACTGCCAGCCAGTGCAACAGTCTCTCGGAACGGTTCTCGTTGATAAGGTAATGCACCGCAAACGGCAAGATTCCGGCGATCGCGACCGACAGGAAGTACCGTTTCCAGTCCGCCATCAACGGCTCCAGGCTGAAAAGGGCCGACACAAAACCTCCGACGCACAGCACCAAGAAAAAAGCGAATAGGTACAACGCCTTTCGCCGCCGCTTGCGGATGTCGCCTTCGGGAGGAAGCTTGCTTTCCTCCTGCCTCAATTTGTGAAGATCGCTTTCGACCCCAACTAGATCCTGCTTGGCCGCCGCGATCTTTGGCCGGTTGGTCGCCTCCAGGCGCTGGCGCTCCGTGCTGCAGTATCGGCCCGCGCGGTCGTCAATCTGCTCGACTCCAGCGTAGCCTAGAGCAGCGCCGATCGCCCCCGATGTGTATGCAACCCCGTTTCCGTTGCTTGCGTGTCCGTTTCCACGTCCGTTGCGCTCATTCATTGTTTAGCCTCCATGCGGGAAAATCCCGCTCACTTACATAGGACGACCGCACTTGCTCGCCTCTGATACACAGGCTTGCCCCCAGTTACGAGAGGGGGATATAACCGAAGGCAGGAAAAGGCGAGGCATATGCGCATATGCATATTATATGCGCATCAGCATTCGTTCGAACACAAAAATTTCCATGACCACATCCAAGAAGCCGGCAATCGACTGGAAGGCAGTTGGTAGGCGCTTGCGTGAGCTGCGGGGGTTCGACATGAACCAGGCGGAGTTTGCCCGGTCAATAGGAATCAGCCAGGGGCAACTGTCGCGTTATGAGAAAGGGAAGAGCGAGATCGGGGCAGAAGTTCTACTTCGGATCTCGCAACAGTTCGGCAAGAGCATGGAATGGTTTCTAACGGGAAAATAAAGGCGACTTCTTCTTTGTGGATGGTGCCATTCAAAGACTTGATCATCGCACGGCAAGGAAGGTGCTTAGAACAGATTCCGCCTGAGATACCCTGTTTTGTTCCACACGAAGACCGTCTCGCAGCGAGGAAAATCGTGCAGTGAACTCAGCTTCGGCCCTAGCTTTAGCTTCCGTCAAGAGATTCTCGGCGGTTACACGCGCTTTTTCTTGTGCTCTCTTCTCCTCGCGCTCGGCGCTTTCTCCGGCTCTGCGTTCTTCCAATAATTTATTCTCCGCGGCTCGGTTTCGGGATTGCATCGAAAGCCGAGCGTAGAGGTAGATGAACAGAACCCATCCGCCAAGAAGCCACAACGTATACAGTACATCACCCACAATGTTGGTGTGAGAGGGTACTGTGAGACCCCCTGTGACCAGGTAAACGATCGCCATCAAAACGATGAGATGGGTCAGGCAACCCAGACCCACATCTGCACCTGACGGGTCGACTTTGGAGTCCCGTATCGTCTCGGCATAATCAGCCTCGGACTTTTGAAGCGCAAGCCGCACGCGCCGATTCTCAGTGTCAGCTTGTACACGGGCCTTTTCAACTAGGGCGTTCCCTTCCCGATTTGCATTCGCGAGAAGTGACTCGCTCTGCGCCCTTATTTGGCTCAAAGTCAGTTCACTTCTCGCTACCGCGCTTCTCCTAGCCTCGATTTCTACTTGGATTGCTCTTGTACATTCAGCGACGACACTCCCGTGGACTTTCAGAACTCTTTCTTCCGTTGCCAAAGCAGTAATGTAGTCCGCCTTCTCAAGCCGCCGGACAATCCCCTCGATTTCTGTCCTACACGCACGAAGACAAACAAGCTCGAGTGCCAGAAGTTTTTCCGCATCTGCAGCACCTCGAAAAACTCGCTTGCAGCGGTCAAGTTTGTTATCGACGCGCTTCCGAACCTGTTTCAGTTTTCGCGCGGCTAACTGCTCAAGCTGCATTAACATCAACCTAAAGGCTGGTTCGGAAAATATTGTGATAATAGTAGTCGCCTGCATATCGATACACTGGTCTAGCCAATCGACAACCTCTTGTTCGCGCCCGATCTTCGCGGCGCAGCGTGCTGCATCGTACATGATGTCATGATCGCGCGATATTACGAGTGCCCTGTGGATTGTCCTGTATGCGTCTTGGTATCTCTCCAACTGGAACTGCATATAAGAAAGGTGTCTTAAGCTTAGAACATGGTAAAGATCACGTCCGGACTCACTTAAGCGTTGAGCACGGTAAAAGGCATCCTCCGCAGCCACCAAGTTGGAATCATGTTTCCATAGGAGCCAGCCTATTTCAAAGAACGCCACGTAATCCTGCATCCCTATCGGGTTGTCAGTCGCAGATTTCAAAAGACGCATTGCATCCTTCCAATCCTCATCCTGCTCCCTGCCCCCTCTTTCCATTCCGCTAAGAAGCCACTTGTGCGCCTCGCGGCGAAGCTCGCGTGCTCGCATTTGATAGGGTTTCTGCAAAACGGCGGCAATGTCATCCAGAGTTTTCTGCTGAGCAATTATTTGTCCGGAGATATGTCTAAGCGATGTCTCAAGGAAGTTGGAAAGATCCGATACGGCATCAAGCGTTTCGTTTGCAGTTGTATTGAGATCCCCCAACGCAACATTAACCTGTTCCATGCCGCCAACCAATGCGGTCAAATATTCTCCCATTTGGGCAACACTGGTTTCCGCTACCGACTGAACTTCAGCGGATCGCTCCACAGCGCGCAGGATCTCGACGGCAAGTTCAGACTGGACCTTCAGAGCCTCCTCCTGAAAAGTTTTCAAATCCTCGGTATTCTTGGCAGTCATACGTAGGTGATAGTCCCGCTCGATTTGACGGCGGAATTCGGGACCACCCGGCGTGAAGAGTTCAGCGATTCGCACGCCCACCCATCCTATCGGTACGGTACAGCGGCAAGAGTATACAACGATTGATATTAGACGGGAGCAAAGTTATCGGATTGCAAAACGCTCGCGTGCGAGAGCTACCTTGACAGTGCATATTTATCTCTCATACTGAGAAGGTAGGGGGCAGGTCACCCCGACTCATACTCCTCAGTTGGGTCCCGTCTCTGAACAAACATAAGACTTCCTGATGTTTGAAGAAAAAGGAGAGTTCTGCCTATTTCAAGAGGCCCAGGCGGCACTTCACAACAAAGAAACGGCATCAGAAGCAGTAAACGTTACCGATAGAAGCGGTCTTATTCGTTCTGGCGAGCCAGCGCCACAAAAGGCTTCTGGCGAAATAGTGGAAGCTGAATATGTCGAGTCCGAGGAGGAAATTGATCCGTACATCCGAACAATAAAACAACTGCACTCGTCCGGCGATCGCGAAGGGCTGATGCGATATATGGAATCCCCCCAAAGTGAGCGGGATTTTCATGAGCACATGGAGATTGTTGGCGATCGCAGCATGATGGAGGTGCTGAATCACGAAGCGCAGGAATATGGTGGACCGCCTCCTTTCGATAAGGCCAAAGCAAAAAAAATCCTTAAACGCAATCATGAGACGCGAGAACAAGTCCGGACCGCCGAAGAAGTGGACGAATCCGCATCTCTAGATCTGAAGCGGCTTGCAGAGTTACGAAGATCGTTGAACTTGCCGCCGAGCCCCGACGAAACGCATTTGCTGAAATCGGAGGAGCAAGGAAAGTCAGAACAGTCAAGCAATTAAAAAAAGAGTGGTTTTAAGTCCCTCGACAGGTCGGCGCCACTCACGATGTAAGCTGGCGAACTTTTGTTGTGCTCGGATGTCTCAAATGCTTCTCTGTGATCAATCCGGAGTTACTTTCTGAGATACATCCACGCGGCTAGTGCCAGCAACACGGCCGCCAGGGCCCAGAGGGAAGAAGCACCCATTCCTGTTTTCTTAGCCATTCGTCAATCCTGAAAAAGCCAACGGCTAAATACGCCGCTCGTGCTCCTTCGATTCGGTGACAAGACTGCCTGGCCGAGGTACCCGAGTTGCGCATTCTTGCCGCAGCCCCGAACGCCACCGACTCGCCGCTACCTCGAGCTAGTGTATCGAGCTTGCTGCAGCCGAAAAGACATTGTTGGCGTTCGAGCCGACGAGTCGTATGGTACCGACCACCAACACGAGGATTACCGCCAGCATCACGGCATACTCCGCGATGTCTTGGCCGTTTTCTTCGACCCAAAGCATACGAAGAAAAGCCATCATCTTCCACCTCCTGCCCGAATACGGAACCGGGCATGAAAAATATCGTCTTTCCTTCGGAACCGGGCGGAGGGGTGAGTGCTAGATCCGATGGTAGGCTGAGGTTCGGGGATAACGGTTAACTCTCACCCCTTAGGTGCGCGCAATTCTCCTCCCCTCGCATACCCTTGTCAACACCCGAATCCCCGGGAAGCAACACGGCCACCGGAGAAGTGCCCCTCTCAAGCCTTCTCGGGGCGCACAGCGCATAC
>Ga0335085_10011079_pt1 | contig 13405 bp, 13 predicted proteins | sample Lox_Sample_45_FD_206712 | JGI IMG/M metagenome (GOLD analysis project Ga0335085, IMG submission 206712) | Soil microbial communities from Loxahatchee National Wildlife Refuge, Florida, United States - Lox_Sample_4.5 | ecosystem: Environmental > Terrestrial > Soil > Wetlands | place: USA...
TCGGCAAGCTGTTGACGCGGTACTGATGTTGTCTAGCGAATTCCGATCAGCTTGTGTGTCTGCACGCTGAGGCGCCACTGCGGATGGCCAAGGCAATACTCGGTTGCCGCGCGCGTGTTGGCAACCAGCTCCGGCCCATCCATCGGCTGCAAGAAGAAGTGCTCGAACGCAAGATGCCGGTAGCGTTCCGGCTCGGCACCAGCTTGCGGATAGACGAGTTTCAATTCGTTGCCTCTCGTCAGCAGAGGGGGCGCTTGCGCTTTGGGACTCATGCAAATCCAGTCAAGCCCATCGGGAGCACGTTGGGTCCCGTTCGTCTCGACCCCGATTTCGAATCCGGCGCGGTGCAGCGCATCAACGAGATGTGCGTCGACCTGCAGCAAAGGTTCTCCGCCGGTGCACACGACGTACGGCCGGCCCTGACCCGGCGCCGGCCATCGCGCAGCCACAGCCGACGCCAAAGATGCAGCATCGATAAACTTGCCGCCGCCCGGTCCATCCGTGCCGACGAAGTCCGTATCGCAAAACCGGCACTTGGCGTCGAGCCGATCACGCTCGAGCCCGTTCCATAGATTGCAACCGGCAAATCGCAGAAAAACGGCCGGCCGTCCCGCGTGCGCGCCTTCGCCCTGCAGCGTGTAATAAATTTCCTTGACCTGATAGCTCATCGCGCCACGTAGCGCTGGTACCCCCGGGCCCGCAACTCGCATGCGGGGCAGCCGCCGCATCCATATCCCCAATCGTGGCGCTGCGACCGGTCGCCCTCATAACAGGTAACGGTTTCTTCGATGATCAAATCGACGAGCGGCGCCCCGCCGAGGCGCTCAGCCATTGACCAGGTCGCAGCCTTGTCAAGGCGCATGTGAGGCGTGTGAATCGTGAAGTGGGTGTCCATTCCCAAATCAAGTACGTGCGCGACGGCCTTGATCGTCTCGTCGCGGCAATCGGGATAACCGGAATAATCCGTTTCGCACATCCCTCCTACAAGATGGCGTATGCCCCGGCGCCAGGCGAGCGCGCCAGCCGCGGCCAAAAACAGTATGTTGCGCCCCGGAACGAAAGTCGTGGGGAGTCCCTTGTCACCCATCTCGATCTTCAGCGTGTCAGTCAGTGCACTGCCGCCGATGGCCTTGAGCACGCTCAAATCCAGAAGATGATCCTCTCCCAGTTTGTTGCTCCAAGACGGAAATTGTTCCCTCAGCGCGGCGATGATCCGCGGCCGGGCAATGAGCTCGGTCGCGTGTCGTTGGCCATAATCGAATCCGACCGTTTCTACGGCCGCAAACTTCTCGAGAGCCCACGCGAGACACGTGGTCGAATCCTGCCCACCGGAAAATAGTACTAAGGCCGCGTTCGGAGTCATAATGCGACACTCAGTATCATCGATTGCGCCCGCAGGCGAACAATTTGCAAGATCCCCAACTCCCGTTGACAATTCTCGTCGAACCGGCGCAGCCCGTGCCGTGCCACGTCATTGCCTTGCAAAGACGGATGCGATACGAAATGGACGCGGGGTGCGGTTCGACACGGTCCCCCAGTTTGATATCGGACCCATTTTGAAATCGGGCAGCGGGATAATTGTCAAGGTTTCCCCCCATAGGGCAATCGGATGGAAGCAGTCTCCGGCGCCTTCACGCCTACCCGCTGGCATCGCCTTCGTCTCACGTGCTAGCATCGCGAATACTGAGCGCCAACTCGACCTTCTGCTTCAGCTGAGAAGCTCGCCGACAGCCTGATACCGGATTGACCGCAGATCATGAGCTTAATGCACACGATCCAACCCCTTTATGCGCTTTCGGGTCTCGTCGTTGGCATTCTCGTCGGCATGACGGGAGTGGCCGGCGGATCCCTCATGACCCCGGCGTTGATCCTTATATTCGATATCCATCCGGTCACGGCGGTCGGTACGGACCTGCTCTACGCTTCGGTTACCAAGACGAGCGGCACATTCGTTCACGGATACAACGGAACCATCGACTGGCGCGTGGCAGGTCGCCTTGCGTTGGGCAGCGTGCCGATGACCGTGATCACGATCTGGGCGCTTTACGCGCTTGATGCGCACGGCGATGCTACCCACCAGATCGTCACCAAGATATTGGGCATCGCGCTGCTGCTGACCGCGCTGTCGCTCATCTTCCGCAAATCGATCATGCAGGTCTACTCGCGTCGCGTCAGCGAACTCGACCCAAGCCTGGTCCGTAACCTGACGATAGCCATGGGTGCCGTACTTGGACTCCTGGTGACGATTTCCTCGATCGGCGCCGGTGCCATCGGCGTCACCGCCCTGATCCTTCTTTATCCGAAGATGCCCACCGTGAGGATCGTCGGATCCAACATTGCGCACGCCGTGCCTCTCACTTTGTTGGCAGGTCTCGGCCACTGGTTTATCGGCACGATCGATTTCACCGTTCTGGGTTCCCTGCTCGTCGGCTCCATTCCCGGAACAATCGCCGGCAGCTTTCTCGCCCCACGCGTCCCCGACCCGGCGCTGCGCCTGACGCTCGCGACACTCATGATTCTCGTTTGTGCGCGTTTCTGGTTTTTCAAATAACCGGACGGCCGCGACGCGCCATGACGCGGCCGGGGAGGACGCGAACGCCCTGCCGTGTGATTCCTCTGCTGCAACGGCACGATGGCCCAACTCCGACGAATTGTGCGAATGTGCGCCGCCCATGCCGGTTGAACGACGCCGCGGGAACGGAAGAACGATCCTCGATGGATAGCCATCATTAGGTCAGCATGTCTCCTGCACGAGCCAATCCAGAATGCCAGACGCCAGACGAAATCCTGGCTCAGCTGGAACGCCGGATGGGGCCTTTCCACGCCCGCCAGCGGCTCGGGATGGAACGCGATCATGAAGCGCGCGTGTTCGGTCACGGTCTGAATTTCTTTCATCCGGAGAACTGGTACGCGGCCCACGCGATCTTGGCCCTTCTTCTCAAGGGCGTGGGGCTTTACTGGCGAGGACGCAGAAACGCGCAAGCCATCCGGATCAACCGCAACACGATCGTGAGCCCGGCCCTGCCCGCCGCATTCGACGGATTCAGCATCCTTCACTTGAGCGATCTGCACGCGGATACGAACCCGGAAACCATGTTCGTCATGAATCGCCTGCTGCGCGGGCTCGACTACCGGCTTTGCGTCCTCACCGGAGATTATCGCGGCGCGACCCATGGCACGTACGACGCAGTGCTCCGGCAACTGGCGGAGATTCGGAGCCATCTGGGAACCGAAGCGTATGCGGTTCTCGGCAATCACGACACCATCGAGATGGTACCGGGAATGGAGGCGGTCGGATATCGCCTCCTTCTCAACGAATCGGTCGCGATCGAACACGACGGTGCCCGCATCCACCTCGTCGGCATCGATGATGCACATTACTTTCGTGCCGATAATATCGAAAAGGCCGCCGCGCACATTCCGCACACCGAGTTTTCGATTCTGCTTTCCCATACGCCGGAGATTTATCGCCAGGCCGCATATTCGGGATTCGATGTGATGCTGAGCGGCCACACGCACGGCGGCCAGATCTGTCTGCCGGGCGGCATACCGCTGACGCTCGATTCCGCCTTGCCGCGCTACATGGGTTCCGGCGCCTGGAAATACGCGAATATGCTCGGCTATACCTCGGTCGGGGCGGGCACCAGTATCGTTCCCGTGCGCATCAATTGTCCGCCCGAAATCACGCTGCACGAATTGCGCCGCGGTCAATAAGGCCGATCGCGCAGATGGAGCTTGAACAGGAGTTTCGAAACAAACAGCTCCAGAACGAAAAAGGCCAAAACCACACAGGCCATGTCCGACGCCGTCAGACCCAGAAACGGTGCGCATGCCAGAAGCGGAAAAAGCGACTCCGGCACCTGATCGAGACCCAGCGCCATACTGCTCGGCGCCAGCCGCATGCGCCGCTTCACGAAGCTCGAGAACATGTCGCCCAACATGGCCATTGCACCGGCCAGCGCTCCCGTCGCCCAGCTAAAGCCCAGAAGAACGCCGCAAACGGCACTGACCAAGATAGACAGCACGACGCCGCGCAAAGACTTCGCATGTCCCAGCAAAGGCTCGCCGTTAAGTCGTCTGCCGCCGTCTATCGGAAACGCCAGCCGGTCGCCGAAGATCTTCTGCGACAGGACCGGCGTGCCATTGGCAATGCCAATCAGAAGCAGCAATTTCAAATCAAGAACCCACTGCATCAAACCGCTTCAGTCATGCAAGGATGAGACAAACGTGCTTAGCGCATCCATCAACGACACCCGCATTCCGGCACATGCGACTGTCTTTGTCCGCGAACGCGCCGGCAACATCCCATCGAAATCGCTCGCCAACTATTCCTGAAGCAGGTCGGACTGACAATGACCGGTCTTTCGGGCTCAGCGAGCCCGTAGATAGCCGCGCGGTGCCTTCAGCGCAGCCACCAGCTGTCAAGACGTATGGGTCTGAGAATGCGCGGACGGGCAAAATAGATCAACCGCTCGGAGACACGGCGATTGAACGTGCCGCGGGGGAAGACTCCGCTCCGCCTGCGTGCCCCTGCCGGCATGCCGGTCAGCACCTCGATCGCTTCATCGACCCGCTCCAGCGCGTGGACGCTGAACCGACCCTCGCGGACGGCATCCACAACGTCCTGCCGCAGCATCAGCTTGCCGACGTTGACCTTGGGAATGATCACGCCGTTGTCCTTGCTCAGACCGCGGCTCGCGCAGATGTCGAAGAACCCCTCGATCTTTTCGTTGATGCCGCCAACCGACTGAATGAGGCCATGTTGATCGATGGAGCCCGTGATACCGATACCTTGCTTCACCGGGACATCGGCGATTGCGGAAAGTATGGCGACCAACTCCGCCAACGATGCGCTGTCGCCGTCTATGGGACGATAGGACTGCTCAAAGACAAGGCTTGCGGAGAGTGACAAGGATCGCGACGCCGCGTAATGCCCATTCAAGTAGCCGGCCAGAATCTGCACGCCCTTGGTGTGACCCGGCCCGCTGAAATCCACCATTCGCTCGATGTCGATGACGCTGCCATTGCCAGGCTGTACGCGCGCGGTGATGCGCGCCGGCAGGCCGAAGCAGTGTCCCGGCTCGCGCATTATCGTGAGACCGTTGACTTGCCCGACATACTCGCCGTCCGTATCGACGATGACGATACGGCGTCGAATGAGCTCTTGTTCCATGGCCTTCAGGCGGCCAGCCCTATCCTCGCAGGCGGCTACCGCGACGGCAACGTCCTTGGCGCCGATGAGAGGACGGCCGGCCCGGCCCGCAAAATAATCGGCCTCGCGAAGGAGATTGCTCAGCTTGCCGGTTCGCACGCAGACTTTTTCCGCGTCGCCGGCCATGCGGGCTGCCTCGTCGATGAATTTTGCGGCGCCTGTGCGGTCGAGCTGGCGCAGCGACTCGCTGCGCGCCACATCCGACAGCAGCGAGAGCAGCTGACGACAGTTGGCATCGTTGCGATCGACCGTCGTCGAGAAATCCGCCTGGACCTTGAAGAATTCCTCGAAGTCGGGGTCAAGTTCGCGCAGGCGATCAAACAGCCACGGCTCCCCGAACAGGACGATCTTGAGCTTCAGCGGTATTGGTTGCGGCTTGATGCTGACCGTCTGAGTGCGGTCGATAACCTCCGCCAAATTTTCGATGCGAACTTGCCTCTCGCGCAGGGCGCGCTTCAGTCCTTCCCAGGACACGTCCTGCCGCAGAAGATCCAGCGCATCGATGAGGAGGAAACCGCCATTGGCCTTGTGCAGCGCACCGGACCGGATGAACATGAAATCGGTAATGAGCGTCACGAGGACAGGCAGGTGCTCGACCTTGCCGACCAGATGGGACAGCGAAGAAAGCGTCAGCGAAACAACAGGCGCACCTCGCATCCCGGAATTGTCGACCAGCAGGTTTGCATCGTAGTAGTGATAAGGAATTTCCGGGCCGCGTCCGCTGTCGCCTTCGCCGCGTGCCGCCGCCTGCAAATCGTCGAGCCGCCCAACCACATCTTTGACAATGGCTTCAAGATGGGCATGCGCCTCGCGGTTCGGCCCGAAGCGCTCCAGAAGCGGCTTCATCAGCCGGCGAATCTCCTTTTCGCCCAGCTTGCGCTCCAGATCGCGTACCCTGTCGCGGACACGCGCGCGCAACGCGGCGATCGCCGCGATGATTCCGTCGAGCTTGCCACGCAGCACATTGACTTTGTCGCTCAGACCGTCGCGGACAAATTTCGACAGCCCGCGGTATTCCTCTTCCGACATGGGCAAGCCGTCGCGATGAGGAAAGAAGTCGAACTGGCCCTCGTCGCGTTCGATCAGCGCGAGGCCCTGGCGCTCCGCCAGATTGCGGAGACATTCGAGCGTGTGTTTGACGTTGCGGCGAAACTCGTCCTCGATGGCATTTCGGTCCTTGCGGTATGCCTCGCTCTCGAACAGGGCCGGCATCGCGGCTTTGAGGTCGCGCACGAACTCCGCCAGCGCCCTCTTGAATTGAGCCCCCTCGCCGGCCGCAAACTTCAGGGCAAGCGGCATATGCGGCGCCTCGAAGTTGTGGACGTACCCCCAATCGGGGGGCACCGGCATTTTTGCCGCGATCTGCTCGAGCGCCCGCTTGACCGAAGTATGCTTGCCGGAGCCCTGCGGCCCCGTCACGAAGATGTTGTAGCCGGGCTGCGCGATCCTGGCGCCGAAGGCAATGGCGCGCATGGCACGATCTTGCCCGACCGGACCATTGGTCGATCTGAGTTCCGCGGTACTATCGAAAGGCAGACGCTCGGGGTCGGTCTTGAGACACAGCTTGTCTGCGCCAAGAGACTCGACGCTCATTCCCAATCCTCTGACCCAACCCCGGACATTCCTTCGCAAAAAATTCGCCGAAGGCGCTGTTTGGCCGATTGTGTTGCAAGTGGTGCGCCAGCCAGAACGCAAGCGACGATCTGAATTGGGACAAAAAAGGTAACCGTGCTCCGATGCCCGATCGAACCCCTCCCCGCGCCTGGCAGCGTATGCTGAGCGGGCGCCGCCTCGACCTGCTGAACCCCTCGCCGCTGGATATCGAGATCAGCGATATTGCGCACGGCCTTGCGCGGGTTGCGCGCTGGAACGGACAGACGCTGGGACCCTACGCTTTCTCCGTGGCCCAGCATTGCCTGCTTGTCGAGGCACTCGCCACGGCAATGAAGCCGAGGCTTGCCCGCCCGATCAGGATGGCTGCGCTGCTGCACGACGCTCCCGAATACGTCATCGGTGACCTTATCAGCCCGTTCAAGGCCGCGGTGGGGCTCGACTACAAGGAATTCGAATTCAAACTGCTGGAAGCAATTCACGTACGGTTCGGAGTGCCTGCAAAATTGCCCAAGGACATGTTGGCGCTGATCAAGCATGCGGACCGTATTGCGGCCTTTTTCGAAGCCACGCAGCTTGCCGGCTTCGATCTGGCCGAGGCACGCAAATATTTCGGTATGCCGCCCAAAGGCGTGAAGCATTTTGCCGTTGTGCCGCTGGCAACCGCCGAAGCCGAGGCGGAATTCCTGGCGCGCTTCTCCAAATTGAGCGCCTGAATTTCGCCTTTCCCGCGCCGCTGCGGAGGAGTAGCAAGAGCGCGATTGGAGATAATCGCGCATGCCGTTCATTCTGGTTACGCCGCTTTCAGCCGTCCCGGACTCCATCCGCCGGTACAGTCCGTCGCACCTCGTCACACTTCTTTCACCCGAGCACATGATTGAAACGCCGCACGGCATCCCGAGCGACAGGCACCTTCGTCTGGCACTCAATGACGTTGCCGGCGAGTGGGAAAGCGATACGCCCCCCGCCGCCCATCACATCGAGAAGCTCGTCGGCTTCGGACACGATTGGGACGCGGAGCTTCCTATCCTGGTGCATTGCTGGGCGGGCATAAGCCGCTCGATGGCCGCCGCCTACATATTGTTGTGTGATCGCCTGGGTCCGGGCTGCGAGGGTGAAGTTGCAGCCGCTTTGCGCAACCGCGCGCCGCATGCCTGTCCGAACGCACTTATGGTACGTTTGGCCGATGATTTGTTGAATCGGAACGGCCGGATGATCGAGGCGATTCAATCCATAGGTCGCGGCCGGTTTACGGCCGTCGGCGAATGTGTCGAACTGCCGATCGCTCTGACCGAATTATGATCGGCACGCCGCCCAAAAACGTCGTTACCATCGGCTTGAGCGCGGCGATCGTATCGATGGACGGCGAATCCCCGCGCGTGCTCGTGGTTCATCATGCGGCCTCGCCCGATGGGCTGCCGTTCGGTCCATTCGATCCTTTGGGCCATCGTACGCTGGAAAGCGGCCTGCGCAGCTGGGTACGGGAACAGACGCTTCTCGAGCTCGGCTATGCCGAGCAGCTCTACACATTCGGCGACCGTGGACGTCACCTCCAGAGAGCCGGCGAGGGCCCCCGCGTGGTCTCGGTGGGATATCTTGCGCTCACCCGTACCCGCGGCGAGCTGCAGGCCCCCGACACAACATGGCGCGACTGGTACCTGTTCTTCCCCTGGGAGGATTGGCGGCTGGAGAAGCCGCCCATCATCGAGTCCTCGATCCTGCCGGCGTTGAAATCATTCGTGAAACACGCTCCGGGGCAGGCCGAGCAGGAACTGAGGCGCGAAAGGGCTCGGCTCGCATTCGGCTTCGAGGGCCCAGCCTGGGACGAGGAGAAGGTCCTGGAGCGCTACGAGCTGCTCTACGAGGCAGGTTTGGTCGAGGAGGCAAGACGCGACGGGCGCGCCGGTGCCGAGCCCCTGCCCGCCTCCCTGCTGGGCAGTTCCATGATGTTCGATCACCGCCGCATCCTGGCGACCGCGATCGCCAGGCTGCGCGGCAAAATGAAATACCGTCCGGTAATCTTCGAGCTGCTCCCCCCCAACTTCACCCTTCTCGAGCTGCAGCGCTCGGTGGAGGCCATCTCCGGCCGAAGACTGCACAAACAGAACTTCCGCCGGCTGGTGGAGAACCAGGGTCTCGTGGAGGGGACCGGGAAAAGCCTTCGCACGGCGCGGGGGCGGCCGGCCGAACTGTTCCGCTTCCGGCGCGAGGTGCTGGCCGAACGGCAGGCGCCGGGTGTTCGGCTCGGCGCCCGCCGGGTGGGGGCTAGCCCATTTCCCACTTGACCGATTTATGCTGGGGTATAGCATAATTGCCTCCCGGCCTTTATGGCCGGTATTTTGGTCCCATATATATACTCAGAGAGAGTATTATGGAGGTGGCGATGGAAGGCTCGACAGGTTCCCTGCACAAGGGGGAAACCGACAAGCTTTACGCCAAGGTCGCGCACGTCATTCCCGCGATAGAGTGGGCCGTGCACGCGCCCACTATCGCCGCGATCAATGATTTGAAGCGCCGGCGCAATGCCGTCATTCTTGGGCACAACTACATGACGCCCGAGATTTTCCACTGCGTGGCGGATTTCGTGGGCGATTCCCTCCAGCTCGCCCGCGAGGCCGCCAATACCGACGCACGCGTCATCGTTCAGGCCGGCGTGCATTTCATGGCGGAAACATCGAAGATCCTCTCGCCTGAGAAGACCGTGCTCATCCCCGACCGCGAGGCGGGATGCTCGCTGGCCGCATCGGTGACCGGCGCCGACGTGAGGCTTCTCAAGCAGAAATATCCCGGCCTGCCGGTGGTGACCTATGTCAACACATCGGCCGAAGTGAAGGCCGAAAGCGATGTCTGCTGCACGTCCTCCAATGCCGTGGCCGTGGTGGAAGACATTGCCCGGGAGCGCGGCACCGATACTGTCATCATGATCCCCGACGAGTATCTGGCACAGAATGTGGCGCGCCAGACCACGGTGAAAATCATCGCCTGGAAGGGACGTTGCGAGGTTCACGAGCGGTTTTCGGCTGCAGACATTCTTGCGTTCCGCGAGGCCAATCCCGGTGTGGTGGTCCTGGCCCATCCGGAATGCCCGCCGGAGGTGGTTGCGGTATCCGATTTTGCCGGCTCGACATCGGCGATGATCGGCTATGTCGGCCGCAACCATCCCTCTCAGGTGGTCATGGTAACGGAATGCTCGATGAGCGACAACGTGGCCGTCGAATTTCCGAGCATCAAATTCGTGCGGCCCTGCAATCTCTGCCCGCACATGAAGCGGATCACGCTGCCCAAGATTCTTCATGCCCTCGAAACGATGACCCACGAGGTGTTCGTCGATGCACAGACCGCTGTGCGTGCGCGGGCGGCCGTCGAGCGGATGCTTGCCGTGAAGACAACCCCGCAACGCCTGGCAGCATGAGGCAGGTGCCGTGTCTCGCCGCTTTGACAATGTCATTCATGTTCCCGGGGCCCTCATCCTCGGAGCCGGCCTCGCCGGCCTGTTCACGGCGCTGAAACTCGCGCCCTTTCCGGCTTGCGTCCTGGCGGGCGCACGCGCCGGCGCAAGCGGCTCAAGCGCCTGGGCACAAGGCGGCATCGCGGCAGCACTGGGGCCTGACGACGACTGGAATTCTCATTGCGCCGATACGATTGCCGCCGGCGCCGGCACAGTTGACGAGGCGGTGGCCGCCATCGTGGCTCGCGAAGCCGCCGCCCGGATTGACGACCTCCTCACCTACGGCGCCCCCTTCGATCGAAATTCCGACGGCTCACTCGCGCTGGCGCGCGAGGCTGCGCATTCCGCACCCCGGATTGTCCACGTCACCGGCGATCGCGCCGGCGCTGCAATCACGCACTGCCTGGCCGAAGCGGCGATGGCGACGCCTTCAATCCAAATTCTGGAAGGGTTTCATGCGCTCGAGCTTGCGGTCGAGGACGGGCGCGCCATCGGCATTTTCGCCCGCTACGGCAAAGGCGAAGATGCCAGGCTGATCCTGTTTCGCGCCGCCGCGATCGTTTTCGCCACCGGCGGACTGGGAGCGCTATATGCGGTCACCACAAATCCGCTCGAGTCGCGCGGCGAAGGATTGGGCATGGCCGCGCGCGCGGGTGTGGTCGTCGCAGATCCCGAGTTCGTGCAGTTCCACCCGACCGCCATCGCGGTCGGCCGTGATCCTGCCCCGCTTGCCACCGAGGCATTGCGTGGCGAAGGCGCGCTCCTGATCGACGAGACCGGTCGGCGATTCATGACGCCGGTACACGACGCTGCAGAGCTGGCGCCGCGCGATATCGTATCGCGCGCCGTTCATCGCGAACTGATGGCGGGCCATCGCGTGTTCCTCGATTGCCGGCACGCGATCGGAGAAAAATTCGAGCATCACTTCCCCACTGTCTATGCCGCCTGCCGGCAGGCCGGCATCGATCCCGTGCGGCAGCCCATTCCGGTCGCACCTGCCGCGCACTACCACATGGGCGGGATCGCTTCGGATACGCGCGGCAGGACCTCGCTGGACGGACTTTGGGCCGTTGGCGAATGCGCTTCGACCGGCCTTCACGGTGCCAACCGCCTCGCCTCAAATTCGCTTTTGGAGGCGCTTGTGTTCGGCGCACGTACTGCCGAGGACGTCAAGAACATCGTCTCGAATGTTCCGGCTTGCGGCGTGCCGCCCGCCCCGGAGCGCCTGGCAGCCGCACCTCCTCCGCGGGCGCTGCGCGAGGCCCTGACAAAACATCTTGGGCTCGAGCGCGACGCGGCAGGAATTCTTGCCGTCCTCGACGTCATCGCAGCGGTCGAGCGCGCAGGCGGCGGTGAGCCGGCGCTGCTCAACATGACGGCCACGGCGAAGCTTGTAGCCGCGGCGGCATTGGCCCGCACCGAGAGCCGCGGGGCGCATTTCCGTCGCGATTTCCCGCAACTCGGAGCGCCGAGGCGGAGCTTTTTCACTCTGGAACAGGCCGAAAAATTCGCCGGCCTTGCTTCACAGAAGCGGACCGCGCGCGCATGACGGTAGAGCCGCTGCCTTTCACGCGGCCACCGCATCGACTCATCCTTGAGCCGATTGTCCGGGGCGCGCTTGAAGAGGATCTTGGTCGTGCCGGCGACGTAACGAGCGAGCTGACCATACCATCGAGCCAAAGCGTCACGGCCCGGCTGGTCGCGCGCGATGCGGGAGTGATCGCCGGGTTGATCGCCGCCGAATGCGCGTTTCGCCTGATCGATCCCACGCTCGACTTCCGGGCTGAGATTTCCGATGGCGCCGTCGTCGCGCGCAGTACCATGCTGGCGCAGATCGAGGGTTCGGCGCGTAGCGTGCTTACGGCGGAGCGCGTAGCGCTCAATTTCCTCGGACACCTTTGCGGTGTTGCAACCGCCACGCAGACACTCGTTGCGGCGGTCGAAGGCACGAAGGCGCGCATCGTATGCACGCGCAAGACCACGCCGGGCCTTCGCGTGCTTGAGAAATACGCCGTGCGCTGCGGCGGCGGCTTCAACCATCGCTTCGGCCTCGACGACGCAATCCTCATCAAGGACAATCACATCGCGGCCGCGGGCGGTATCTCGGCGGTGATGACACGCGCCCGCCGGGCCGGCGGTCACATGGTCAGAATCGAAATCGAAGTCGACACTCTTGGTCAGCTCGAAGAGGCATTGGCGGCTGGCGCAGAAGTAATCCTTCTCGACAACATGACGCTGGATGAATTGCGGCGGGCGGTTGCCGCAACTGCCGGCCGTGCCATTCTCGAAGCATCCGGGGGCGTGACCCCTTCCACGGTCCGCGCTATCGCCGAAACAGGCGTGGATTATATTTCCTCAGGCGCGATCACGCACAGCGCTCCGAGTCTTGATGTGGGGTTGGACGTCTAGAGCGGTTTCAGCAAAAGTGTGCGCACTTTTGCGCCCGAAACCGCGACAAGACAACAACTCGGAGCGAAATGACGATTCGAAGAAAAGTTATTTCGCTCTAGTCGAACCGACCGGTTCGTCAGCTCGATTTTGTGCGCGCTACGCGGCGGTAGAAGACGTGATTGCCGATCTGAATGGTTCGTTCGAGATGATCGTTCCAGCCAGGTTGCACATCGACGGCATGGAATGAAATTGCACCCTCGGTGACATCCTCGAGCGGGACGGCTCCGGCCATGATCTTCGCCGCGAGCATTCTTGCCTGGTGCCAGGCTCCCGCTTCCCTGGGGCGATCGCTTTCGCCGCCGCAAGCAAAAGAAAACTGACAATGGCCGAAATTCGCGCCTTCATAAACCACGCCGCAAATCGAATGCGGATATCCGCGCGCATGGGTGCGATGGAATACGACCTCGGCAATCGCTTCCTCGCCTGCAGCTCCCTCGCCGCGCGCCTCGTAATACATCGCTTCGGCCAGACAGCGTTGGTCGGCGAGAACCTTGAGCAATGCAAGTTCGACGGCCGACTGCGGTGCAGCTACTGCCTTCTGCAATTGCGTGAGCGGACTGGGCGAAGGAACGAACGATGCGGGCAGAATGGAAACGACGCTCGCAGCATCGTGTCCCTGTTTCAGTATCGATTGGCCGGTTGCCACCGCAACGTCTTCGGCGCCACGCGTGAGCTGCACTGCG
>Ga0335085_10011080_pt1 | contig 13404 bp, 10 predicted proteins | sample Lox_Sample_45_FD_206712 | JGI IMG/M metagenome (GOLD analysis project Ga0335085, IMG submission 206712) | Soil microbial communities from Loxahatchee National Wildlife Refuge, Florida, United States - Lox_Sample_4.5 | ecosystem: Environmental > Terrestrial > Soil > Wetlands | place: USA...
CGCGCCAGTGCGCGAAGCCGAGATGGTTTCGCTCGTCTCCACCGGCTCCGTAGCTAATCGTTCCTCAGGCATCGGCGAGTGTTCAGTGGGCTCCTGCTCTGGAGTCGGGCGACAGATCTTCCTCTGGCCGCTTGGCCGGCGGGTCCTGGGCAAGGCTCTGGATTACCGCGTCAGCCACCAGCGCGTTGCCGGCGGCGCTGTAGTGCATGTCCCCGAAGATGAACAGCTTCAGATACCAGCAGCCGGGCTGGAAGCGGGGACACTGGTCCTTCACGGCGAAGAACTCCGGAAACACGCTGATAAACCGCTTGCACTTGCCCGCGCACCAGTCACGCCACAGACGTACCTGCCGGGAATCCACTGTGTCATGGATGAGCTGAGGCACATAAGGGTAAACAACAACACTGATGGGAATGTTGCGCCGGCCCAGCTCCTGCCACAAGGCCGTCATCCGGGCTTCCGCTTTGGCGATGCCGCCGTCGACGCCCAGCGGCGCCCAGGCGATGGGATTGATCGCCCGGTAGGTCCAGGCGTGCGGGTCGGCGTCGAACACGGGAAGGTCGGGCCGGGATGCGGTGACCGAATAATGACCGTGGGCAACCAGAAAGCGCTCAATCATCTCCACCAGAGCGTGGGTGAGCATGAATTGGTTGGCCAGGTACACGTAGTGTTTCTCGTACCAGTAATGAAGCCCGTGTCGGGGCTCGGAAGGTTTGCGCACCGGGGTGACCGCGCCGGAATCGCCGACATCCTGGTAACTGGCGGCCTCGTCGAAGACGTCAGACACGCCCACGAAGACGATCACCTCATCGATCTCGACTCCCTTGGCGAGCAGGATTCTGGCCGTGTTGAGGTAGTTGGAGGGCGAGTATCCCATCACCCCGCCGTTGAGGAAATCGTACTGCGGGAAGTGGGCCGCGATCCTGCCGACATAACTTTCCTGCCAGGTGCCTTCGCTTTGGGTGAAGGAATTGCCCAGCATCAGGATCCGGGGCCGGCTGTCGGCCAGCGGAACCTCGCGGACCTTTTCGTCGCGCAAGCCAAGACTGTTGGTAGCGAACTCGAAGGGGTACGGTCCCCAGGCCATCGTGGAGACGCAATTGGATTTGAAAGCTGTGTAGCGTATCGGATCGGAGATCCCGCAACTGAAATGGCTCATCCCGGTCCAGGAGCGCCGGATCGCGGCGCTGCGCAGCCAGTCAAGAGCGAGGAACGCTACCAGGCCGAAGGCGATGGACACAGCCAACAACGCCAGCTTGCCCGTGGGCCGCGGACTGAGGCGCGCGGCGGAAGCGGCTTCGTTGACCGGTCGAGCTGCAGAAGGGTGTTCAGGCATGAAGGAAATACGTCACGGTGCGGCCCGGCCTGAAGCAGGCTCAGGCGGGAGATTTGCTTTCGGAAGTTTGGCTGGCGGGTCCTCGGCAAGACTCTTGATTACAGCGTCGGCTACGAGCGCGTTGCCGCTCGAACTGTAATGCACGTCTCCATAGGCGTAGAGCTTCTCGTACCAGCAGCCGGTCTGGAAGGGCGAGCACTTGTCCCGGGCGGCGAAGAAGGCGGGAAACAGGGTGATGAAGCGCTTGCACTTGCCCTCACACCATTGCCGCCAGATGCGGACCAGGCGGGAATCGACCGTGTCATGAATGAGCAGGCCAGGATAGGGATACACGACCACGCTGATGGGGATGTTGCGCTTCTCCAGTTCCTGCCAAAGCAGGTCCATCTTGACCTTCTCTTTGGCCAAGCCGCGGTCGAGTCCGAGCGGCGCATAACCCGCAGGGTAGGGCGCGACTTCATCCACCTTGCGATAGGTCCATGCCGCCCATTCCACGTCGAACACATAGAGAATCCTGTAGAACCCAAGACCCACCAGATGCCGTTCCAGGAACTGGAGCACATCGCTGGTGGCGAACATGTGTTTGGCCAGGCGGAAGCGCATCTCGGTGTACCAGTCATGGCGGCGCAGTTCGTGTTCCGGGCCGGTAACGGCTCCCGAGGCATCCACATCACGATAGAACGAGGCTTCGTAGTGGGGACTGGTGTTGTCAACGAACACGATGACCTCGTCGAGGTCGAAGCCGCGGGCGAGCATCATGTGCACCACGTTGAGGTAGTTGGAGGGCGAATAGCTCGGCTCGCCTGCGTTGAGAAACTCATATTGCGGAAAGCGGTCCGCCATCCGGCCGACAAAAGTCTCGTTCCAGGTGGTCTTGCCCTCGGTGAAGGAATTGCCCAACACCAGAATCCGCGGCCGGGGATCGTTTTGCGGCACATCCCTGACCTTCTCGTCGCGAAAGCCCAGGCTGTTGGTTGCAAACACATAGGAATCTTCGCCCCAGCGATCGATGGTGGCGCAGCTCGGCTGGAAGGCATGGTGCCGCACCGGATCAGCAATGCGGCATGAGGGCAGGTTGGCAGCAGCAGTCGCCATGTGTGCCCGCTTCATCGCAGCGCTGAAAGTCCAATCAAAGGCAAGGAACACGGCCAGGCAGAGGGCGCCGGACACCAGGAAAACCGCCAGCTTCAGCAGGCGGCGACGCCGAGGCTGTTGGAGCGGCGTAGAGCTTACTTCCCGGAGCTCGGTTAGATTGGTGCTCATCCTGTCAGAGCTGAGAAGTCAGTATGCACTCGATGGCACGATCGGCTTGGGCTGAGAACTGTCTTGCGGCCGCTTGGGTGGAGGGTCCTCGGTCAGAAGTCTGGTCATCACGTCCGCCACCAGAGCGTTGCCGGCGGCGCTGTAGTGAAAGTCACCGAAGATGAAGTTGTCCAGGTACCAGCATCCTGGCTGCAGTCGCGGGCATTGGTCCTTTGCTGCGAGGAATGCCGGAAACAGCGAAACGAAGCGTTTGCACTTGCCCTCGCACCATTCCCGCCAGATACGCACCTGGGGAGAGTCTGCACTATCGTGAATGACCTGTCCCGGATAAGGATAAACGACCAACGTGAGCGGGATGTTGCGCCGGGCCAGCTCCTGCCAGAGAAGATTCATCTTGGCCTTCTCCTTGGCGAGGCCGCCTCGCACACCCAGCGGCGCGTAACCCGCGGGGTAGGGATCCACTTCATCCACCTGGCGATACGTCCAAGCCGCGCCCTCGACGTCGAAGGCGTTCACCGCCAATAACGTCATGGTCAGGTGGTAGTAACCGTGTTTGACCAACTGCCGCTCGAAGAACTCAAACACGTAGTTGGTCAGCAACAGATGCTTGGTGATGAAGTGACGGAGCTTGGCGTACCAGTCGCTTCTCCAGCGTTGCTGCGCCGGTCCACCTACGGCGCCTGAGCTGCCGATGTCGCGGTAGAACGCAGCCTCGTCCGCCAGGTCGGCCGTGTCGAGGAAGACGATGACCTCGTCAACATCGTAGCCGGCGGCGAGGACCTTCCGCGCCACATTGAAGTAGTTCGAAGGCGAATAGCTGCCTACTCCTCCGTTGAGGAAATCGTACTGCGGGAATCGCGCGGCGAGCATGGCTGCATAACTGTCGCGCCAGGCGAGCTGACCTTCGGTGAAAGAATCGCCCAGGAGCAAAATTCGCGGACGATTGTCGGCCAGCGGCACCTGCCGCACCTTTTCATCGCGAAACCCAAGGCTGTTGGTGGAGAAATCGTACCAATCCTTTCCCCAGTGGTCCTTGAAGGTGCAGTTCGGCTTGTAAGAGTGATGACGCTCTGGATCGGAGACGCGGCAGTTGGCAGTACCAGCGCGAGCTGCGGCCGCGCGCGCGATGGCGGCGGTGCGAATCCAGTCGAGCGCAAGGAACGCCGCCATACTGAGGACGATGGAGACCAGAAGCAGCACAACCTTCATACCGCGCTGCTGTGCTTGACCCTCCGGCACCGGGCCTGCTTCTTTAAGTTCCCTCAGACTGGTGCTCACGACTCGCCTTCCCGTGTTGAGAAAGCTCGTTCGCAATCCTTTGCAGTGCGAGAGAGTGCATTCATTGCGCTGGAACCCTCGAGTTCGCGCCTAAGCCAAAGTCCGTCTTCACGGAGCACAGGATGAAGTCATCCAGTTGGTGACACTTTCCCGGACCAGTGGGGCCCTCGGCAATTACCGCCGCCAGCGAGGGCGTAACCACGTACGCCGTATCTGGCGAGAGGGGCTGCTCGGCCAGAGCAGCAATCGCCAGCCGGCAGTGGAAATCGCGGTTCACCGCAGTGTACCGGGCCGAGTAGTAACTGTTGGTACGCATCTTTTGCTGCGTGGCCAGGAGGCCAAAAATCCAGAAGCCATCCCAGCCGCCGGGCGACGCCTGTGCGCCGCACTGCCACGCGGGAAGTACTACGAGGTTCTCGTGAAGGGAACCGAGCGTGGACCAGACCGGAGACTTCAGGGGGTGCAGTTGCGGCTGATTCACCGTCGCACGCACCCACCTTCGGAGCGGAATCGTATCCACCAGTTGCACCGCCAGCACGATAGCCAGCAACACGTTGGCTCGCGAGCGTGGGAAGAGCAGAAAAGGAGCCGCCAGCGCCACGGTCAGGATGGTGTAGTAGGGAACCCAGAAGAGGCGCTCGCTGGCGCGCAGGGGAGCCAGGAAACGGCTCAATCTTTGTCCCGGGTCCAGATCCACCAGAACAGTCGAACCAATAGAAATCCTGGTTGAGAGTGCCAGCAGCGTCAGCGCCATGCAGCACAGAAACAGAGGGACAACCCAGCGCCGGTCGAGCGAACGTAGTTTCTCGCGTTGCTTCACAAGCAGGATTGCAACCAAGAGCGCGAGCAGGATGATACCCAGGCCAAGATAGTTGGAGCCTGGGTGCAGGGGGCCATCCGGGGAGTGGGGCAGCCAGGGAGACAGGATGGATGCGTAGAAGTCGGGGTCAAAGGGCGCCAGCAGACTCAGGGAGTAGAAGCGGTATCCCAGAGCGCCGTAACCTTTGCCTCCGGCAATGAACAAGCCGAGTGAGTAGGCCACAATCGAGCAGGTCATCCCGAGGCCGGCCATGAACCCCGCTGCCCCAAGCGGCGACAGCCTGCGCCGCCACAGCAAGCTGCCCACAGTGGCCGTCAACACGAGCATGACCTGAAAGGCGAGGTATGGGTTGATGGCAACGGCTACCGCCCCCAAGACGAGCCCGGAGATGATAAATCGCCGGACGGTCCGGGGCGATTCCTGCTGCGCCTGAAAGAAGATGAGCAGGGCGGCAATCAGCAACCAGTGATTGCTCAACGAGTAATGACGGGTCAGTCGCCAGGCCAATGCTGGCGAAAGCAGGAAGAACAGGCTGCACAGCACTATGCCAAGTGGCTTTCGACCTAGAAGGAGCCGGAACAATCGGATGGAGAAAAACACCTGCAGGGTACAAACCAGGACAGCCTCGATGCCGAAATACTGGAACGGGTCCGGGAGTAGTGGCGAGAGAGGTTTAAGCAGGACCGCCAGCAGCGGATTGAGATCCACCAGGGCCACCGCCTCTCCCCGCGGATAACCCAGGCGATCGGTGTAGGTGAGTGGCCAGTGCCAGTGCGGGTCCTGCCGAAAGAGCTCCCATCCGATGTAGTGGTCTGCGGGATCCCACCTTACCCAGCCAACGTTGCGAGGATTCAGGGCGGGACCCAGCAGAAGAGCCGCGTAAAGAAATCCGATAACGAAGGAAATCGCCAGACTGAGCCAGACTGAATCGGTCCAGTCAGAGCCAGCTCTACCGGGAGTACCTGCCGCCGCAGCCTTCTGGTCGTCTGCGCTACGAGTGGCTATAGAAAAATCACTGCCGGTTTTCATACCAACGAAGGGAAGCGTTGCATGGTTAGTGAAGTGTAACTGTGCGGCAAGGCCTCTCGACAGGCAAGTTATCTCGCAGCATCCAGTCTCCAATTGCGCACTTGGCGCGGCATTGAACCCTGAGTTATGCTGCCTGCACCGAGGCGAGGAATACGATGTCCGTGGACGTGAGCGCTGCGCGCTTGTCGGCTGCCGTTAGCGTAAGCGGTACACAGGCGCGACGCTTCGCCACGTTTGCCGTGCTGGCCGCACTCTCCGTGCTCGGCTGGCACGCACAAAACCGGCCGACCATTACGTTGGATTGGACTACGGCGGGCCTTGTGCTGGCCGTGGTTGTGCTGCTTCGGCCCTCTTCCAAAGTTTTGTTCCTGAGCCTGGCAGTGGCCGAGGTTCTATCGGTATTGATTGCCCTCCCGAGTACCAATACCAACCGGCTCCTGCAACTTTTCATATTCGCGACCATCGCCTCCACTGGCTTGTATGTGCTGGCCCGCTTCCGAAAGCTGGATGCGGGAGCATGGCTGGAGCTGTTTCAACCGCTGCTGCGTCTGGAGCTGGTCATTGTTTATGCACTCGCCGCGTGGCACAAGTTGAACCTGGATTTCTTCAATCCCCAACTTAGTTGTGCCGTTGTCTTGTTCGAGCGGGCTCCATTTTTTCACCTGCACGCCGGCAGTGAGATGCTGCGCTGGGCGCTGATTTTTGCCACCATCATCACGGAAGCGTCCTTGCCCGTGCTGCTTTCCCTGCGCCGGACGCGCAATTTTGCCGTCTGCTACGGAGTTCTGTTCCACATCGCGCTTGGGCTGAGCGAATTCTACGCATTTTCCGTGACCATGATCTCGCTTCTGTTCCTGTTTACACCGGACAACTTCAACGATGTCGCCGCCGAGTTCTGGCGTAGTCGCAGCCGCGTGGTCAGGACTGCCGTGATGGTGGTCGCGCTGCTGATCGTAGCCATCGTTCTGGCCTGGAGCGTAGCCCACTTCGGACCGTCCCTTGCTGATCTGCGACACATCAGCAGTCTCAAGGGAGGTCTCAACATGATCTGGGGGAAGGTGTCGTATTGGTCGGGGTATTGGATGCTGCCGCTGTACCTCGCGCCCGTGGGACTATTTGTCTGGCTATGGTACCGGCAGCCGAGCGCCTTTCAGCCGGCGGCACACAGCTATCGCCCGATCCCCGCGCTCTTCTGGGTCATTCCCGCCTTGCTGATCTTCGACGGCATCAATCCCTACCTGGGACTAAAGACAGACACTGCCTTTGCCATGTACAGCAACCTGCGCAGCGAAGGAGGCATGACCAACCATCTCATCTGGCGTCATCCTCTGGACCTGGCCCATTACCAGGAAGACCTGGTGCAAATTGTTGACTCCAATGACGCGGTTTTGAAGCTGGCTGCCAAACGTGGCTGGCCTATTCCGTTCTTTGACTTGCAGCGGCACGTTTCTTACCAGGCCCATATCGGCGTGAAGAACATTTCCGTCACCTACATTCGGAATGGGGCGACGATTCATGTGGAGTCGGCAGAATCCGATCCCGTACTAGCGGCCAGGCCCCCGCTGCTGGCGAGAAAGCTACTCCTCTTCCGTGCCATTGGGCGCGAAGGATGCCCGCACTAATTGGGGACCGCGAGTTCCAGTTTTACGGCGTGATTTCCCATACTGCACCGGCGCCGTAGGCTCCGCCCTGGGGTGTGGTTCCATACAGATTGCCGGCGGCGTCCAACGCCACACTGCCCCAGGGATGCGCTCCATCGTGGCCGCCTTTGAAAGTATAGAGATTGGTGTAGGTCCAGCCGCCGCTCGAGTGACTTAGCCTGAAGACCGAGCCATATTCGCCGCTTGCATTACCATAAGTCGTGCCATACAGGCTGCCGGCCGCATCCATCGCGAGTGTGTCTTGCGGAGCGCCCTGATCCGTGAAGTTGTAGAGAATGGCATAGCTCCAACCGCTGCCGGAGGGAGAAAGCTCGAAGACGGTACCCAGATCTTGGGCGCCTCCTACGGCGGTTGTGCCATAAAGACTGCCAGCGGAATCAGAGATCAGCGCACCCTGAGGATCGATCCCGTCGCCGTTCCCCTGGAAAGCATGCAGGACATTCTGCTGCCACCCCAGTGCCGAAGGAGTCAGTCGCAACGCCATTCCGTAGGTGTACTGGCCTCCGTAGCTGGCCGTCCCATATAAATTGCCGGCCTGGTCGAAAAGCAGGCCGCTTTGCGGATAGGATCCATTGGCGCGATCGAATGTAAGCAGGACACTCTGCGTCCATCCACTGCCGGAGGGCGACAATTCGTAAACGACGCCCACGTCGGAGGCGCCGTAGCGGCCTGTCGTTCCATAAATGTTCCTCAGCGAATCAAAGATCAGATCGCCAAGTGCGGGATAGCCGCCGTCATTCCCGCCCGTGAACTCATAGAGGATGGTCTCCGTCCACGAGCATTGCGCTGACTTGCACACCTTTTGCGGCGGCCGCAGACTGTAAACCGTTCCACAACCGTTGGTGCAATTACTGACGCCTCCATAGGTCGTGGTGCCGTAGAGAGAGCCATCAGGACCGAAAACCACCCTGCTTTCAGGCGATGCGCCATCCTCTTTGTGCAGCGGATCGAAGCTGTAAAGGGTGTTGAGAACCCAGGTACCATTCGAGGGCTTCAGTCGGAAGACCGAACCGTGGTCGGCCGTGCCTCCGGACGAGGTTGTTCCATAGAGATTGCCGGCTCGATCCATGGTTAAACCGGCGTAGGGGAGGCTGCCATCCACGCCGCCCGTGAAGTCGTGAATCACCTTGAAGGTTTGTGCCTGGGTTAACGGAGCCGATGCAAGTAGAAGCAAAGCTTCTATCAACGCTGGCGAGTGGAATGGGTGCTTCATGGTGGGTTCTCCCGCAGTTCCGGACTAGGTGCACACCCCCAGATACGGAAAACAGTATCCCAGCCTAGCACTCGTTTTCTAAGGATGAGGGAGCTTCAGTGTTGGTCCAGCGCCAGGTTGCTCACCGCGTCCGGCCCGCGATATTCCAACTGGTACTGCACTTTTTCTTTGCTGGCTATCGGGAAATAAAGATAGCCGGCCTGCGGTTTGGAGACTTCGCCCGTTTTCAACTCCTTGTCGCGCAGTTCAGTCTCCATGGTTTTGCGGTCGGAATCCGTGGTTGCGGTTGAAGTGTTCTGATTGACTCCGACTCCCATGCCAACACCCACCACCGGGCCGCCGACTTGCTTAGTGCCTGTGCCGTTATACACAGGCCAGCTTGCGTAACCGACGTTGGCGGTCGGATAGAGGGTAACATCCCGACTGCTGGGCGGGCGTTGCTGCAAAATGGAGGCGATCTCTTCCGGGGCAGCAGGATTCACCCAATCCTTGCCGTCAGCCGTGCGGAGCAGAAACGCATCTTTTTTCAGCTCGAGGGTCTTGTTGTCGGCCGGGTAAATGCCGATCTCCACCACGACATAATGGCCTGCCAGCGGGGTCGCAAACGAGTTTTGGATTTGGGTTTTGGAGAGTACTTTCGCGCCAATGGAGTAGTTCGACTGCGTCTGTGAGGCTGGATAAGCGGCAACCGAGGCTTGCGGCGCCGGCGGAGTCTGTGCGCCGGCCAGGGCGCAAATCAATGATGCAACCAACGACCCACAGATGCTGTACCTCATGGTTCCTACTCCAGATTTACTTTGAGAGTCTTGCCGGTCAGAACATAAATGCGCTTCTTGTGCGGAGCCTGCCCTTGGGGGCGAACTTCAAGCTCATAGACACCCGGCGCCAGCCAAAATTTCTTTAAAGTGGAGGTTGTTCCCGCATACGCGTCGTCGAGATAGACGTCGGCGTTCTCGTAGCGACTTTGGAGGTTGATCTGCCCCTTGTCGGGCTGTGCGACCAGGATTACGGGGCTGTAAAAAGGATCCAGGAACCAAGGACCGTAGAAGCTGAACGGGTAGCCGACCCAGTACGGACCGAAGCCACTGGAGTAGCCCGCCCCGACAGAAATACCTCCGAGGCGCACCGCAGCCGAAGCAGACAACAGGGAACCGGTTGCCAGGAGCAATGCCAGCGCAATGCTGAGCCGACGAACTGCTGACATATTCGTCCCTCGCTGCTTATACTAACACGCCGGCTGGCGGCGAGTTGTGCTTGGTCGAGCCCAGTCCTAATTTGGAACGATTCGAGGAAGCCGCCGAATCATCGCAAACTTCTTCGGTGCACCCGGGTGCAAGAGATGGTGTCTTTGTGGTTTAAGGTGAAGCGTGTAAGATTGCCGTTCTGACTTTACGCCGCTGGATTGCACCACGTCTGCACCGCCTGGAGAGTCACGGTTGATGGGGAACATCCTGAAGAAGCTGGCCTTGCTCGTATTTTCCCTGCTTGTGGTTGCACTGTTGATGGAGCTTTTTCTGCGCGTGCTCTTCTACCACAGCAAGGACTTTTCCATGGAGATGTGGAAGTACGCCGTGGCCATGAAGCGCTCGGTTCCAGACCCGAAGTTGAGCTTCGTGCACGAGCCCAATACCGAAGCGTTCCTGATGGGGCATGACGTCAAAATCAACTCCCTCGGGCTGCGGGACTATGAGTTCTCGCCGGAGAAGCCGCCGGGCGTGTATCGCATCCTGGTGCTGGGCGACTCGACCACATTTGGCTGGGGAGTTGCGATGAACGAGACGGCGTCCAAGATTCTGGAGCGGGAGTTGAATGCGAATCCTCTGCCGGGCTACCAGCAGTTCCAGGTCATCAATGCAGGAGTGGGTAACTACGACACCGTGCAGGAAGTGGAGTACTACAAGACGCGGGGACGCGAGCTCCATCCTGACATGGTCATCCTGGTGTACTTCATCAATGACCCGGAGCCTGTGCCGCGGCAAAAGAGTATCTGGCTGATCGACCGTTCGTACCTCGTTGCGTTCCTCACCAATCGCCTGGACGGCGTGATGCGCAAGCTGGGGGCGCGTCCGGGCTGGAAGGCGTACTACGCTTCTCTCTACCACGACGACCAGCCGGGCTTTCAGGCTTGCAAGGCGGCGCTGCTCGATCTGGCCGCCACCACGCGCGAGGAGCAAACGAAGCTTATCGTGGCCCTGCTACCTGAGTTGCACGAGATTAATCAAAGCTATCCGTTTACCGCCGAGCATCAGAAGATCAAGGATGTAGTGGCGCCAACAGGCGTGCCGGTGCTCGATCTTATCGACGGTCTGAAGGGTCGTGGTCCCGAAGAGACGCTGTGGGTGACGCCTCTCGACGATCATCCCAGCGGCAAGGCGAATACCTTGATCGCGGCGCAGTTGCGAGCGGCGATTGCGGCGGAGCTGGGGGCAAGTACCGGAACTGGAACGGCCGGGGCGGGGCAATGAACGCATTAGTTTCCTTTTGCCGCAGGCTCGTCCTGTACGGATGACTGCGATCCCGGTTGGCTTGACCCCGGTACGTAGTACAGCCGGATGGAGCGTCCCACGAGAGCCACAGGCTGGTAGGCTTCGAGCCAGGAATAGCCATCGTCAGGCTGTCCCGGCCCGCCGACCTTGAGTTTCAACAAGCTGATGGCGATCCAGCCCGTCGCGGATTGACCAGGCGCGAGAACCTGGAACGCAGGCAGACCAAAGTTGCTGAGATCAAGCTGCGAACTTCCGGCATACGCGATCGAGACCTGTTCCCCTTTTCGCTGCTGCAACTCGGCCGACAAGCGCAGCAGATCCTGACCCCAATCCAAATCGCTGTCCAACAGAACCTTTTCCGGATGCGCGCCAGCGAACTGGTTGAAGTAGGCCAGGTAATCAGGATGAGCGCGAATGGAAGAGATAAGTTGCCAGGCCAGGAGAAGCAGCACGATTGCCGATCCAGCGTGTCCCGGCTTTGCCCAAAGCCGGCAAGCACCTACCCCTCCGATGATCGCCAACAATGGATAGATGGGCAGAATATGGCGCACGCCGATATTTATGTGGCTGGGCATACAGACTACAAGCAGAGTAAGGGCGGCCACGACAGGCGCGACAGCGATCCAGTCTCCCTCTTCCCGCCGGACTGAACCTCCCAGGTAGAACGCTCCGATGAGCGCGAGCACCAGGAAGGGGATGGTGGACTTCACGGCCAGAGCGACCGGGAAGAAATACCACCAGCCCGTCTGCCGGACCTGCCCGAGCAGGTAGCTCTTATGCCCGGCAGCTTCCTTGAAGCGCAGCTTGGCCAGACCCTGAAGGAGGGCGGGGGCCGGGATGAATGGATATTCGGCTACGGCGTAGGCCGTGTTGTGAAGGGTGCCCGACGTGCCGACCAACTGATCGATGGTGTAATGAGGCCGGGCTGCAGCGTCGGCGGCAGAACTGACGGAGAAGCGGTATCCGGCCCACACTACCAGGAACATGACAAGCGCAGATAGGGCAATCGCCCTGCCCCAGGAAGCCCGGCCGGCCTGCGTATCGTTCTGTTTCTGTCTGTCCCAAAGCCGGCGTGCAAACAGCAAGGTCAGACCACAGGCGGGCAGGAAAACCAGAGCGCTGAATTTTGCGAGGACGGCGAGCGCCGCCGCAGCGCCGACGAGGACGGATCGGCGATATGTCGGCCGCTCCACAAAGTTGATGTAAGCGAGAAGAGCCAACGCAAAGGTTGCCGTGGCCGCCATGTCAGTAGTGGCCAGCCCTGCGTGCGCCAGAACCACCGGCGAGGTGGTAAACAGAAACGTGGCCACTAGAGCCGCGGCATCACCGTATCGCATGCGCGTCCAATACCAGACCACCCAGGCGGCCAGCAGGAAGAAGGGAAGCGCACCCAATCGCGCCAGCGCAAGGTTGTGAAGATAGCGGCCGCGCGTCTGGAGAAGCTCGTTGCCTTCAACCCACAGGTTGCGGTGGTCCTGCAGGCGGAGACCCGTGAGATAAGGACCAAGAGCGACAGCCACGCGCGCCAGCGGTGGATGGAGCGGCTCGAAGGTATAGGTGCCGAATTGCAGCCATTCCATGCCGGTCGCAATGTGAGCGGGCTCGTCGGTGGTCTGGCTGAAGACATGATAGGTGGAGTGAATTCGCACCAACGCGATCACGGCCAGCGCAAGGGCAGCGATTACCATCAGCAAGCTGTGGCCGCCATCCTGCGCAGGAGCGGTCCTGGACTTTCGTCCTACGTCCGGTAATGGCGGGCTGTGTACTTCGCTCGGCATTAGCTAAAGCTATTGAGGAACGTAGAGGCTGGCCCGGCCGCCCGGGACCTCGATCACGCGAGCGACACGATAGTTCGACAACGTCCCGGTGATCGCCGGCGAAAGGCTTGGCTCGTAGTTGTAGAAGCACAACGCCCAGATCCTTGCCTGCGGATTCTCGTGGAGGGACTCTTCATAATTTCCGCCCACAAAGCGGTTCCAGTTGGAGGTTATGTAATAGAAAAGCGGCGTCGAATAGAACTCGGGGTTGAGGAAAACCAGGTCTGTACTCTGAATCTCCGGAGATAGAGCTGCGGCGAATGCCCTGTAATCGGTGCGGCCCGCCGACATCCGGTTGTAGGCCTTTAATCCCGAATCGTGTGCGGCGCCGATTGCGACCAATACGATAACTGCCAGGACCACGTGTTTCCGGCCCAGAGCCACGACGCCGGCCGCCAATACCAGCAGAAGATACGGCACCACCAGAATCAGGCCGCGGGCATTGAACATGGGCTTAAACAGCGAGATGACGGCGAGCACGGCGAAGGGAAGTACCGCGAG
>Ga0335085_10011081_pt1 | contig 13404 bp, 10 predicted proteins | sample Lox_Sample_45_FD_206712 | JGI IMG/M metagenome (GOLD analysis project Ga0335085, IMG submission 206712) | Soil microbial communities from Loxahatchee National Wildlife Refuge, Florida, United States - Lox_Sample_4.5 | ecosystem: Environmental > Terrestrial > Soil > Wetlands | place: USA...
CCTGGTCGAGCGGAACGCGGCCTTCGACAGGGACACCTCGCTTCGCTACGAGCCCGAGAAGCAGGCGGCCTGGCGCCAGCGCGTCGAGGCGGAGCTGCGCAACACCCAGCGCGAGGCAGCCCCACCGTCCCGAGCCCCTTGACGCTACGGGAGCTCGGGCGACGCGATTCCGCGCGCGCGTGCGTGCGCCAGCAGCCCGGCGAGGGCGCCGCGGAAATGGCTCGCGTCGAGGCCGGCGGCCCGCATGCGCTCGGCCAGGTGCGCGCTCTTGAGCCCGAACTCGCAGTAGAGCAGGTAGCGGCGATCGCGCGCGAACGAGGGGCAGGCGGACAGCGCGCGATCGAGATCGAGCCGCAGCGCCCCGGGCCAGTGCCACCCCGCGAACGCGGCCTTCGAGCGCAGGTCGATCACCACGGCGTCGTCGGCCACCTCGTCGGTCTCGAGCTCGGCGATGCCCTCCGCGTCGACGTCGAGCACGCGCAGGTCGAGCACCTCGCGCTCGCGGACGGCGCGATCGAGCAGCGACGGGTCGAGCTTCTCCTCCTCGGCCAGCAGCGCGGCGAGCCGCGCCACCGTCGCGGGTCGGGAGGACACCATGGCGCAGTACTCGTCGACCACGGCCGAGAGCGGCGCGGTGCCGATCTCCTCGGCCGCGCGGATGATCTCGTCCTTGTTCATGCCGACCAGCGGGCGCAGGATCGGAAGCCGCGCCACCTGCGAGATCACCGCCAGGTTCGGAAGCGTCTGCGACGAGACCTGGCCCACGGCCTCGCCGGTCGCCAGCGCGTCGGCGCCGCGCACGGCCGCCACCGCTTCGCCGGCGCGCAGCATCTGGCGCTTCAGGATCACCTGCCAGTAGCGCGGGCGGACGTGCGCGCGGATGTCGGCCGCCACGGCATCGAAGTCGATCGCGTGGAGGTGAGGGCGCCCGCCGTAGGACCAGCGGTCGGCGAGCACCTTCACGACGCGCAGCACGCCGAGGCGATGGGTGCGGCCGCCCAGGTTGCAGAAGGCGTAGTCGATCTGGACGCCGCGGCGCAGAAGCTGCCAGGCCGCCACCGCCGAGTCGAAGCCGCCCGAGACGAGCGCGATGGCGCGGCCCTCGACGCCGAGCGGCAGGCCGCCGGGCGCGCGCAGCGTCTGTGCGCAGAAGTAGGCCTGTCCCTGGTGCAGCTCGACGCGCACCACCACCTCGGGCGCATCGAGGTCGACGCGCGCCGCGCCCGGGAGCAGCGCCGTGCCGAGCGCGCGCTCGACCTCGCGAGCGTCGAGTGCGATGCGGCTGCGGTCGCCGACCCGCCGCGCGCGCACCGCGAAGCGGCGGCCGGCGACGGCGTCGCGGAACATCGCGGTCCCGTTCTCCACCACGTCGAGGAGCTTCTCCGCCGGGCGGGCGACGGCGACCGACAGCGACTGCACCCCGAACACGCGCGCCAGGAGCGGCGCCGCCGCGGGATCGTCCGTCTCGACGAAGACGCGGTTGCGGGTGCGATGCACGCGCGCCGGGATGCCGGCGCTCTCGAGCGCGTCGGCCACGTTTCGCAGCAGCTGGCGCTCGAAGCGCTGGCGGGTCGGCTTCGCCTTGGTGGAGATCTCTCCCGAGAAGCGCAGCAGCACCATCGCGGTGGGCTCGGACACGATGGGAGGCTATCGCTACCTTGCACGCTGTGCTGCGCTGGGACGGAGAGCCGGTCGAGGCGCTGCTGCTCGACCTCGACGACACGCTGCTCGACAACCAGGTCGGCCTCGACGAGGTCTGGGACCGGGTGTCGCAGCTCGTGGCGGTGCGCCTCGGCGACGTCGATCCCGGCGACGTGCGCGCACAGCTCGTGCACAGCAGCGGGTGGTTCTGGTCGGACGATGCGAGGCAGCGCGCCGGGCGGCTCGACATGCCGGCCGCGCGACGCGCCGTGCTCGCGCACGTGCTCGACTCGCTCGGGCGCCCCGACGCGCACCTCGCCGACGAGCTCGGCCGTCACTACTGCGAGCTGCGCGAGCGCTCCCTCGCGCCGATCGCCGGCGCGTTCGAGGCGCTCGCGCGGCTGCGCGCCGCCGCGCCGGCCCTCGGCCTCGTCACCAACGGCGCCGCCGCGGCGCAGCGCGCCAAGATCGAGCGCTTCGCGCTGGCCGACTTCTTCGACGTGATCGTCGTCGAGGGCGAGCTCGGCGTTGGGAAGCCCGACGCCCGCGTGTTCGCGCACGCCACCGCGGCGCTCGGGAGCGCGCCGGGCGCCTCGCTGATGGCGGGCGACAACTACGAATGCGACATCCTCGGCGCGCTGCACGCGGGCCTCCACGCGGTGTGGATCCAGCCGCTCGGCACCGCCGCGCCGGAGCCCGCTCCGCGCGCGCACCGCACGCTGCCGTCGGTCTCCGCGCTGGCCGATCTGCTCGGGACCTAGAGGCGATGGCCGGGCTCCGCCGCATCGCCGTCGTCGGCGCCTCGCTGGCCGGGCTGCGCGCGGTCGAGGCGCTGCGCGCGCGCGGCTACGACGGGGGCATCCTCTGGATCGGCGCCGAGCCCCACCTGCCGTACGACCGACCGCCGCTCTCGAAGGAGGTGCTGCGCGGCGAGTGGCAGCCCGAGGACATCGCGCTCGCGCGCCGGGGCGTCGAGTCGCTCGACGCCGATCTGCGTCTCGGCCGCCGCGCCGTAGGCCTCGATGCCGGTGCGCTCGAGCTCGCTCTCGGAGACGGAAGCCGCGAGCGGGTCGACGGCGTGGTGATCGCGACCGGAGCCTCGCCGCGGCGGCTGCCTGGCGAGCTCGCCGGCGTGCACGTGCTGCGGAGCCTCGACGATGCGCTGGCGATCCGCCGCGAGCTCGAGCTCCGCCCGCGCGTGGTGGTCGTGGGCGGCGGCTTCATCGGCAGCGAGGTCGCCGCCTCGTGCCGTTCGCTCGGGCTCGAGGTCGTCCTCGTCGAGGCGCTCGGCCAGCCGCTCGAGCAGGCGCTCGGTCCGGAGCTCGGTGCCTTCTGCGCCGCCCTGCACCGCGACCACGGCGTGCGCCTGGAGCTCGGCGCGTCGGTGGCGGCGCTCGAGGGCGCGGGGCGGATCGAGCGCGTTCGGCTCGCCGACGGCCGCGCGCTCGAGGCGGACCTCGTGGTGGTCGGCATCGGCGTGCGACCCGAGACGGGCTGGCTCGAGGGGTCGGGGCTCGCGCTCCGGGACGGCGTCGTGTGCGACGCCCGCTGCATCGCGGCGCCGGGCATCGTCGCCGCCGGCGACGTCGCGCGCTGGCATCACCCGCGCTACGGCGAGGCCCTGCGCGTCGAGCACTGGACCAACGCGGTCGAGCAGGCCGTCGCCGCGGCAGGGAGCCTGCTCGACGGGCCGGCCGCCGCGCGCCCGTTCGCGCCGGTGCCCTACGTCTGGTCGGATCAGTACGACGTCAAGATCATGGCGGCGGGTCGACCGCGGGCGGGCGACGAGGTCCACGTGGTCGAGGGCTCGTTCGCCGAGCGGCGCTTCGTCGCGCTCTTCGGCCGCGGCGGGCGGCTCACCGGAGTGCTCGCCGCGAATCGCGCCCGCCGCCTCGCGGAGTGGCGCCGGATCCTCCACGAGGACCTCTCGCTCGACGCCGCGCTTACTCGCGCCCGAGGGGCTCGCTGAGGTGGGACTCCCTCGCGCAACTTTTTCGTGTGCTCCGCCCCCTGCAGATGGTATGAAGGCGCGGCGCCCGGCTCGGGCACGACACGTCGAAGGAGCGATCTCGTGAGAGCGACCCGCGTCCTGGCCCTGGCCCTGATCGGCTGCCTCCTGAGCTCGTGCGCGACCCTCCAGTCCATCGGGCCGGCTACGTGCGGTGTGATCGGCTCCGCGATCGGCGGCGCGGGCGGCGCCCTCGCCGGCGTGGAGCTCGGCCAGAACGGGTCGGCAGGGCCGGGAATCCTGGGCGGCGTGCTCGGCTTCGCAGGCGGCGCGGTCGCGGGCTACTTCCTGTGCAGGAAGCCGAAGGCGCCGCCCAAGCAGGTCGCCCAGGCGGCGCCGGCGAAGCCGCCCGAGCCCGCCAAGCCGGATCCGTGCAAGGAGAAGGTGAGCCTCCCGGGCGTCAACTTCGACTTCGCCAAGGCCACCATCCGGCCCGATGGGGAGAAGGTGCTCGGCGAGTGGGAGGCGCGCCTCGAGCAGTGCACCGACGTCCACGTGGCGGTCCACGGCTTCACCGACTCGATCGGGAGCGAGGCGTACAACCTGAAGCTCTCGCAGCGGCGCGCGGACTCCGTGCGCGACTTCCTGGTGAAGCGGGGCATCGCGGCGTCGCGCCTCGAGACGAAGGGCTTCGGCAAGGCCGACCCGGTCGCGAGCAACGACACGGCCGAGGGCCGCGCCCAGAACCGGCGCGTCGAGCTGATTCCGGCGAGCTAGTCCCAGAGCCCGAGCGCGCAACCGTCCTTGCGGCGGTCGCTGGCGCCGATCCACACGCCGTCCTCGCCCGCGGCGATGGCCTGGCCGCCGCCGAAGGTGTCGGCCAGCGCGCTTCCGGGGCCGACGACCTCGTGCCCGCGCGCGGCGAGCGCGGCGCCCAGCCGCTCGCCGCCGGCGAGAGGGAGGTCGGGTGCCTCGATCGCCACGCGCCGCCCGCCGAGGTAGCGGAAGCGCGGCCGGTCGAGCGCCTCCTGCGGGTTGCAGCCGTGGTCGACGAGGTTCGCGACGAAGGCGGTGTGGGCCTGGGGCTGGACGTCGCCCCCCATGATCCCGAAGGCGAGCGCCGGACGTCCGTCGCTCAGCAGGAACGCCGGAATGATGGTGTGGAACGGCCGCTTGCCCGGAGCGAGGCAGTTCGGGTGTGCCGGGTCGAGGACGAAGCCTGCGCCGCGGCTCTGCAGCAGCACGCCGGTGTCGCCGCAGCCGATCCCGGAGCCGAAGCCGGTGAAGAGGCTCTGGATGAACGACACCAGGTTGCCCCGCGCGTCCGCGGCGCACAGGTAGGTCGTGTCGCTCGCGGCGAGTGCCGGTGCGGCGCCGGGGAGGGCGCGATCGCCGATCGCAGCCGCGCGCCGCCGCGCGAGGCCCTTGTCGAGGAGCTGCTTCACCGGCACGTGCGCGTGGTCGGGGTCGGCCACGTAGGCCGCGCGGTCGGCGAAGGCGAGCTTCACCGCCTCGATGCGCCGATGCCAGTCGAGCGCGCTCGCGGCCTCGACCGGCTCGAAGTGCTCGAGCAGGTTGAGCGCGATCAGCGCGGCGATGCCCTGGCCGTTGGGCGGCAGCTCGACCACCTCGACGTCGCGATAGTGCGTCGAGATCGGTTCGACCCAGGTCGACGTGTGCGCCGCGAGATCGGCCATCTCGAGGAAGCCGCCCTCGGCGCGCGAGGTCTCGGCGATCGCGCGGGCCGGGCCGCCTTCGTAGAAGGCCGTCGCGCCGCCCTCCGCGATCTCCCGCAGCGTGCGCGCGAGCGCGGGCGCGCGGAACCAGCTTCCGGCGCGTGGCGCCTCGCCGTCCGGCGCCCAGTGCTCGCGCGCCGCGCGGTTGCGCAGCCCGCCGGTGCGGACCAGCAGGCTCCAGTAGTGGGCGACGAGCTCCGTCACCGGGAAGCCGTCCTCGGCGGCACGGATCGCGGGCCCGAGCAGCTCCGCGAGCGGTATCGAGCCGAGCCGGCGGGCGAGGGTCTCCCAGGCGTGTACGGCGCCGGGCACGGTCACCGAGAGGATCCCGCGCGGCGCGATCTCGCGGATCCCTTGCGCGCGATACGCCTCGAGCGTCGCACCCGCCGGCGCCCGACCGCTTCCATTCAGACCGAAGAGCCGCCCCTCGCCAGCCGACCACACCAGCGCGAAGGCATCGCCGCCGATCCCGGTCATCATCGGCTCGACGACGGCGAGCACGGCGGCCGTCGCGATCGCAGCGTCGACGGCATTGCCCCCGCGCCGCAGCATCTCGACTCCCGCAGAAGCCGCCATCGGAACGCTTGCGCACACCATCCCGCGGCGCGCGACCGCGCACGAGCGCTCGCTGCGCAGCGGATCGATCGTCGATCCCCGTCGGCTGGGCAGACGCATTCCATCACTCTAGCGACGGAGGGCCCCGCCGCCTTCGAGGCACCCGGATCGTCTGGATCATCCCCGCAAGCGCCCGCGAAGCGGGCGCGCGCAGCGAGGCGAAGCCGAGCGAAGTCGACAGCTAGAGCCCCAGCTCCTCCAGCGCGTCGTCGGCCAGCGACTCGAGATCGGGGTACGCGCGCGTCGGCACCCCTTCGGCCGCGAGCGCGAGGAGCGAGCGCGAGCAGCGCGCGCTGCCGAGGCGCTCGGCGATCGCCCGCGCGATCGCCTGCGCCGGCTCGCCCGGCTCGGCGTCGAAGCGGCGCACCAGGCACTCCGCGTGCTTGCGCTCCACGACCAGGTCGAAGACGATGGTGCGGACGCCATCGGGCTCGCCGACCTCCGCAGCGAGCGCGCGCTCGATGCGCTCCCAGCGCAGCGTCGACCGGCTCGCGCCTTCGACGTGGTCGACGCCCGACTCGCCGACCTCGACCCACGCGAGCAGCTCGACCCGGTAGCGAGCCGAGGCATCGGCGTCGAGATCGGGGCGGCTCGCGGACGAGCGCGCGCGGTCGGAGTCGGCCATCGTGCTCGGGATCGGCCGGCGGAGCGCGCTCCTTGACCGGCCCTCCGCGCTTGCGGGATTCGCGGCGAATCCCCACACTGCGAACCTCGCATGTGTCCCCGACAGCGCCGGATCGAGGCGCGGGGTCGTCGGGGCCGGCGGTCGCTCGGTCCGCCGGGATCTTCGGGGGGTGGGTCCATGTCCGGCGTCGTTCTCGATCGCAAGCAAGGCGTGCGGAGGCTTCTCGCTCCGCTCGCGATCCTCGGCCTGGTGGCCGCCGTGGGCGTGCTCGGCTGCTCGAAGAAGAAGCCCGCCGAGGAGGAGCCGGGGATCGGCAGCAGCGAGTTCAAGACCGGCGACGGCTCGCATGACAGCGAGAGCAGCGAGCCGGAGCGCGTCCGCGAGCTCGCGACCATCTACTTCGACTACGACTCCTCGGACCTCCGCTCGGATGCGCGCACCACGCTCAAGTCGAACGCGCAGGCGATCCAGGCCCACACCGAGTGGAAGCTCGTCACGGTCGAAGGCCACTGCGACGAGCGCGGCAGCGAGGAGTACAACCTCGCGCTCGGCGAGCGGCGCGCGAACGCCACGAAGAAGTACCTCTCCGACCTCGGCGTGTCGCCGGCCCGGATGAAGGCGGTGAGCTTCGGCTCGAGCTCTCCGGCCGTGCAGGGGCACGACGAGTCCGCCTGGCGCTGGAACCGCCGCGTCGACTTCCGCGTGACTCGCTGACTCCAGGCCGGCTGATTGCCCCGGAGGCATCGGGGGCGGTTTGGTGATACCGTCGCGCCAACTCGCAGCGACGGAGACGACCATGCCCGTTCACGGCGGCAAGCCGCTGGCCCGCGCCCTCAAGCAGGCCGGCGTCGAGTGCATCTTCACGCTCTCCGGCGGCCACATCATGCCGCTCTACGACGGCTGCCTCGACGAGGGCATCCGCGTGATCGACGTGCGCCACGAGCAGGCGGCCGTCCACGCCGCCGATGCGTGGGCCCGGTGCAACCCCGGCAAGGTCGGCGTCGCCGCGATCACGGCGGGGCCCGGCGTCACCGACGGTACCACCGGCGTCGCCAACGCCTGGCGCGCCAACTCGCCGATCCTCGTGATCGGCGGCCAGGGTCCCTTCAGCAACCTGCGGCGCGGCTCGCTCCAGGAGATGGACCACGTCGGCCTGATGAAGCCGATCACCAAGTGGGCCGACGCCTGCTACGAGACGCGGCGCATTCCCGAATACGTCGAGCTGGGGATCCGGCACGCGGTCTCTGGCATTCCCGGCCCCGCCTTCCTCGAGATCCCGATGGACGTCTTCATGGGGCAGGTGGAGTGGGAGCAGGCGCCGATCCCGCCGATCCGCACCGCGCCGCCGCGCCTCTCGCCGGATCGCGCCGAGGTGCGCGCCGCGCTCGCGCTCCTCGAGAAGGCGAAGCGCCCGATGCTGATGGCCGGCACCTCGGTGAAGTGGTCGATGGCCAGCGCGGCGATGAACGCGTTCATCGACGAGACGCACATGCCGTCCTACACCAACGGGATGGGGCGCGGCACGATCCCGCCCGACTCGCCGAACTTCCTGAACCGCTCGCGCCGCGCCGCGCTGAAGCAGATCGACCTGATCATCCTCGCGGGCTCGCTGCTCGACTTCCGGCTCGCCTTCGGCAAGACGATCCCGGCCGACGCCAAGATCATCCAGCTCGAGATGGATGCCACGCTGATCGGGCAGAACCGCCCCGCCGACGTCGGGCTCGTCGGCAACCTGGCCTGCACCTTCGAGCTCATGCTCGAGGAGATGAAGAACTCGGGCGTTCGGCTCGACTACACCGGCTGGCGCGACGAGCTGCGCAAGGTCGAGGTCGAGGAGGAGAAGAAGGTCGAGGCGGCGCTCAACAGCGACGAGTCGCCGGTCGACCCGCAGCGGATGTGCCGCGAGGTGCGGGACTGGCTCGGGACGCTCGGCGAGACCATCGTGGTCGGCGATGGCGGCGACATCGTCGCGACCGCCGCGAAGATCATCCCGGTGCCGGGGGAGGGATCCTGGATGGACCCGGGCCCGCTCGGGACGCTCGGCGTCGGCATGCCCTTCGCGCTCGCCGCGCAGCTCTCGCATCCGAAGAAGCGCGTCGTGATCGTGTACGGCGACGGCTCGTTCGGCCTGAACGGCTTCGAGTACGACACCGCCGTCCGCTTCAAGCTCCCGATCATCGGCATCGTCGGCAACGACGGTGCGTGGGGGCAGATGATGCGCCCGCAGGGCGCCGTCTATGGCTGGGACCGGCTGGTCGCGACCGAGCTGGCCTACACGCGCTACGACAAGGTGGTCGAGGCGCTCGGCGGGCACGGCGAGTACTGCGAGCGGCCGGAGCAGATCCGCCCCGCGCTCGAGCGCGCCGCGGCCTCCGGACTTCCCGCGCTGGTCAACGTGAAGATCCGCCAGGACAAGCAGTACAAGGGCGGCATCTACGTCTGACCGCAGCTCGTGTCGGCTCGAGCCGGTCGACGCGGAGGCGCTCGGGCTCGACCTCGATGCGCTCGGTGAGTGGCTCTCGCGGGTGGGCCCGGTCGCCGTCGTCGATCTCGAGACGACGGGCTTGTCGACCGACGCGGGCGCAGAGATCCTCGAGTTCGGCGCGGTCCTGCTCGAGCCCGGCGCGACGCCTCGGGGCCTGCGCACGCTGGTGCGCCCCGGCGCTGCGATCCCGCCTGCGATCCAGCGCCTCACGGGCATCGACGAGTCGCTGGTGGCGGACGCCCCCCCGCTCGCGTCGGTGCGCGATTCGATCCGCGAGGCGCTCGCCGGCCGCGCGCTGGTCGCGCACAACACCGCCTTCGAGCGCCACTTCCTGGCGCGCTTCATCGGCGGTGGTCTCGCCGACGCGGTCTACCTGGACACGCAGGACCTCCTCGCGGTCACCCATCCCGACGCCCCCGACCTGCGGCTCGAGACGTTCTCGCGGCTCCTCCTCGGCCGCGAGGAGCGCCATCGTGCCTTCGAGGACGCGCTCGACACGGCGCGCGTCGTCTCCGCGACCGCCGCGGCCTCGCGCGCCGGCGAGGCGCGATACGGCGCCGCTCGCCGCGCGCTCGAGAGCTACGCGCCCGAGTCGCCGTGGATCGCGCTCCTCGCCAAGGACGCTCCGCCGGCCTCGGCCGGTGGGTCGGAGTTCGTCGAGGTCGGGCCGAGCTCCGAGCCGCCGGTCGCCTTCGCTCCCGACGCCATCGCCGCTGCGCTGCGCGACGCCGAGCGCGGCGGCCGCCACTTCCCCGGCTACCGCGTGCGCGAGGCGCAGGTCGAGCTGGCACGCCACTTCGCGGCACGGCTGCGCGACGGCGGCACGCTGCTGCTCGAGGGCGGCACGGGCGTCGGCAAGTCGCTGGCGTACCTCGCGGCGCTGATCCCGTTCGCGGTCGAGCGGTCGCAGGCGGCGGAGGCGCGCGGCGAGCGCTTCCATCCCCTCGTCGTCTCGACGCGCACCAAGCTGCTGCAGGACCAGCTCCTCTCGAAGGACATTCCGGCCGCGGCGCGCTTCCTCGGGCACCCCGGCCTGCGCGCGCTCTCGATCAAGGGACGCGCCAACTACCTGTGCGAGCGGCGACTGGCGCTGGCGCTCGCCGAGGGGCTCGAGCCGCGCATCTTCGCGGAGGACCGCCTCGCCTACGCCGCGCTGGCGGCGTGCGCGTCGATCCGGCCGCACGGCGAGGTGGGATCGCTGTCGGCGGCGTGGCTGCGGCGGCACCCGGGGCTCGGCGAGCTCCTGCACCGCTCGGTCGCCGCGCGCGCCGAGCAGTGCTCGCGCGAGCAGTGCGCCGCGCACCCGGCCTGTCCGATGGGCCGCCGCCGCGCCGCGCTCGGACAGGCGCACCTGGTCGTCGCCAACCACGATCTCCTGCTGCGCTGGCCCTCCGACTACCCGCCCTTCGCCCACGCGGTGGTGGACGAGGCGCACGAGCTGGCCGACGTCGCCGACGACGTCTACGCGCTCTCGGTGCGGCCGGAGGAGGTGCTCGACCGGCTCGACGACGTGTTCGGTCGTCCAAGCCAGACTGTCCCGGCGGGCTTCGCGGGAGCTGCCGTGGATCCGCTTCTACCGGCTTCCAAGCGGCGCGCGCTCCGCAAGGAGCCGATCGCGTGGCGGCGCGCGATCCAACAGGAGCTGGTGTCGCTCGGCCGTGCCCTCGAGCCCCTGGCCGGCGAGTTCGGCGAGGTGCAGGTGCCCGAGCATCTCGGCGGGCCGCTGGCGGATGCCGCGGCGCTCGCGGAGACGGCGGCCGCGCGCATCGAGGCGGTGGCGCGCGAGATCGACGCGCTGGTCGATCCCGACGAGGCGAGCGGGGGGCTCTCGCGCACGCCCGAGGATCTGCGCGCGGCGGCGAGCGCGCTGCGCCTCGCCTTCGCGGGCTCGGAGGACTCGGTGGCGGTGTTCGAGAGCGTCGAGGCGCCCTTCGACCGCTGGCGACTGGCGGTGCGGCGCGTCTCGCCGGCCGAGGCCTTCCGCGAGCACTTCCTCGCCCGCCTCGAGAGCTTCGCCGGCGTCTCGGCGAGCCTCTTCATCGACGGCGACGCCTTCGCCTCGCTCGGCGAGCTCGGCATCCAGCCGATGCCGGAGGGCTTCGTGGGGTTGGGCTCCTCCGATGCACCCGACATCACGACGGTGTCGGTCCCGAGCCCGTTCCCCTACGCCGAGCACATGCGCGTGGTGGCGCTCCCCGAGCGGGGCGAGCTGGTCGAGGAGACGGCCCACGTCATCGAGCGGCTCGCGCTGCAGCTCGGAGGCCGGACGCTCGGGCTCTTCACGAGCCTGCGGCGCATGCAGGACGTCGCGACGCGGCTCGCGCCGCGCCTCCGCGAGGCGGGCCTCGAGGTGCTGGCGCCGCGGCGCGCAGCGGACGATCCCAACGCGCTGGTCGAGCGCTTCTCGCGCGGCGGCGCCGTGCTGCTCGGCGCGCGCAAGTTCTGGCAGGGCCTCGACCTGCCGGGCGAACAGCTCCAGGCCGTCGTGATCGAGAAGCTTCCCTTCGAGGTGCCGACCGAGCTGCGCCGCCGGCGCGAGCTGCGCCTGCGGCGCGCCGGCGTCGACGCCTTCGAGCGCTACACGCTCGGGAAGATGCTGCTCAACCTGAAGCAGATGATCGGCCGGCTGATCCGCAGCGAGGACGACCGCGGCATCGTTGTGATCGTCGAGGGGCGCACCGACAAGCGCTACTTCCGCCGTCTCGACGCCGCCCTGCCGCCCGGCTCGCACGTGGTGGTCTCGCGGCCCGAGCGGCTCGGGGAGCGGCTCGCGGAGGTGGGCCTCGGGGCGAAGGCTGGATCCGAGCCTCCTGACGGCCGCTGCTAACCTGCCGCCATGTCGGAGAAGCCCGTCGCACTCGTCACCGGCGGCGCGCGCGGCATCGGCGCGGCGTGCTGTCGCGCGCTGGCGGGCGAAGGGCTTCGCGTCGTCGTGCACCACAACGCGAGCGGCGAGGCGGCAGCGAAGCTGGCCGGCGAGCTGCCCGACGCGCTCGCGCTGCGCGCGGACCTCGCGCTTCCGGCCGAGGTCGACGCGCTCGTCGCGGAGCTCCAGGAGCGCGCGGGCCGGATCGACGTGCTGGTCAACAACGCCGGGGTGGTGCGCAACGCGCCGACGCCCACGATGAAGCTCGACGACTACGATGCCGTCGCGGCGCTCGCGCGCGGCACCTGGTACCTGACCAAGCTCGTGCTGAGGCGCTTCATGCTGAAGCAGCGCGCCGGGCGCATCATCCAGATCTCGAGCGTGGTGGGCCACGTCGGCAACCGCGGGCAGTCTCCCTACACGATGGCGAAGGCGGGCCTCGACGCGCTCACCAAGTCGCTCGCGCAGGAGCTCGCCGGGCGCGACATCCTGGTCAACTCCGTCGCCCCCGGCTTCATCGAGACCGACATGACCGCCGAGCTCCCCGAGGAGGCGAAGCGCCGCATCCTCGAGCGCATTCCGCTCGGGCGGATGGGCCGCCCCGAGGAGGTGGCCGAGGTGGTGGCCTTCCTCGCCGCGCGCGCGAGCTACGTACACGGAACGGTGATCCACGTGAACGGCGGTCTGTACGGGGGCTGAGACGGGATCCGCGGGGCAGGTGCTGATCGCCGGCTGCGGCTACGTCGGCGCCGTGCTCGCGGGACAGCTCGCGGCCGACGGCCACCGCGTGCTCGGCCTTCGCCGGCAGCCGAAGGGGCTTCCGGCTGGCGTGGTCCCCGTCGCCGCCGACCTCGGCGACGGCGCCGGCCTGGCGGCCGCGATCGATGCCGCCGCGGAGGGCCCGGTCGACGCGCTGATCTACGCCGCAGCGCCCGACGGGTCGGCGGACGACGCATACCGCGCCGTCTACGTCGACGGCCTGCGCCGCGTGCTCGACGTCGTGGTGCGGCGCGGCGAGCCGCTGCGCTGCGTCCTCTTCGCCTCGAGCACCAGCGTCTACGGGCAGCGCGCGGGCGAGTGGGTCGACGAGGAGAGCGCGACCGAGCCGCGCGACTTCCGCGGCGCGCGCATGCTCGAGGCGGAGCGCCTCCTCCTCGAGAGCGGTCTTCCCACCACCGCGGTGCGCCTCGGCGGCATCTACGGCCCAGGCCGGACGCGCCTCGTCGAGAGCGTGCGCGATGGCCGGGCGCAGGCCCGCCGCGGGCACTACACCAATCGCATCCACCGCGACGACGCGGCGGGAGCGCTGCGCCACCTCCTCGCGCTAGCCCTCGGCGGCGAGCCGCTCGCTCCGATCTACCTCGGCGTCGACGACGACCCCGCCGACGAGGCCACCGTCGTGCAATGGCTCGCCGAGCGGCTCGCTGTTGAGCCGTCATCTCTGAGGCAACCGGAGCGTCCGGAGTATCGGCCAGCGCCCGCGGAGCG
>Ga0335085_10011082_pt1 | contig 13403 bp, 18 predicted proteins | sample Lox_Sample_45_FD_206712 | JGI IMG/M metagenome (GOLD analysis project Ga0335085, IMG submission 206712) | Soil microbial communities from Loxahatchee National Wildlife Refuge, Florida, United States - Lox_Sample_4.5 | ecosystem: Environmental > Terrestrial > Soil > Wetlands | place: USA...
CCGCCTTCAGCGTATGGATCGCGTTCAAGTAATCGCTGACACGGTCAAGAGCAGCCTTGTCGCTATCGCTCATTTCGTGGCGAAAGCCGGGCACGGCCGCACCCAGGCCGGTTGCAAGCACGGAGAGCAGAAGAACAAGGGGGAGCTGGCGCATGGAACGTGATGTGATACCGCGAGCCCTGCCCGTCAAGCCGCTGCGTTGTGATCGACGCGCTCGCGCCGTGCACCGCCGCCCAAACCCTCGACAATAAGCTTCAGCACGCCCTCGAGCTCGCGCTCGAGCTTTGGCAACGTGAGCTTGGACCACAGCTGCGGGTAGCGGAATTTCATCGTCGCCGACTGGATCATTTCGGCCGTGTACTCCATGTCCTCGACCGCAAGCTCGCCGCGGCTTTCGCCGTCGGCCAGCAGCTGGACGAGAATCTTGCGCTCCTGGGCAAGCATCCAATTGGCGAATTGCGGCCGTTCATGGGCGATGACCAACGCCATCTCGTGGGCGCGCGGATCCTTCTCGAGCTTGTTGTAGGTGCGCCGGAGCTCCTCGAACAGCAGATCGTGAAGCCGCTCTCGGGCGTTCTTTTCAGGTGCACGCGCGATCTTGCGCAAATGATCGAGATGACATTCGTAATCGTTCGTCGCGATGGATTCGGCGATGTCGAGCTTGCCGGGGAAGAAGCGGTAGAGATTGCCGGGCGACATGCTGCAGTCCGACGCAACCTCGGCCATGGTCGTCTTGGCATAGCCGAAATGCGAGAAACGCTTCTTGGCGGCTTCGACGATCTGGCAGCGGACAGCGTCCTTCTCCACGCGCGTCCCTTCCCATTGCGACAGTTTCTTTTCGCACATTAAAATAATCGGTATTGCTGAATAATCAACCAAACGTTCAGCTTTTCGCAACGCAGCAAAGGTCGAACCGTGAACGAAAAACGTCTGGACGCCGAGGCCTACGACCGCATCGCCATCGTGGGCGCCGGTGCCTGGGGAACCGCCCTGGCCCTCGTCGCCGCTGAAGCCGGTCGCCAGGTTACGCTGTGGGCTCGCGAGCCGGACGTGGCTGAAAGCATCACCGGCCAAGGAGAGAACCTGCGCTATCTTTCCGGAATTGCGCTGCCTGGCGGCGTGCGGGCGACGACGAACCTGGATGATACGGCCGAAAGCGACGCACTCTTTCTGGCGGTCCCAGCACAGCATCTGCGCGAGACACTCGGCCGGCTGCGTCCCCCAGCGCTTGCGAAGCCCATCGTGGTTTGCGCCAAGGGCATCGAGAAGGCGACCGGCAAGCTTCTGACGGAGGTTCTCGAGGAATCCGGCGCGATCATGCCGGCGATGCTTTCCGGTCCATCGTTTGCGCGCGAGGTTGCCGGGCGTCTTCCCACGGCGGTAACGATCGCCGCCGAGGGCCGCCTGGCGCAACGGCTGCAGGCGACGATGGCGCATCCGAGCTTTCGCCCCTATGCCAGCGACGATCTTGTGGGCGTAGCACTGGGCGGTGCCGCCAAGAATGTCTACGCGATCGCCTGCGGAGCGGTTGCCGGCATGGGGTTGGGCGAGAATGCGCGCGCCGCGCTTCTTGCGCGAAGCTTCGCCGAACTGCGCCGGCTTGCGCTCGCCATGGGCGCGAAAGACGAAACGCTCATGGGCCTGTCCGGGCTCGGCGATCTCGTGTTGACGGCGACCAGCCCAACTTCGCGGAACTACGCGGTCGGCTACGCGCTTGGATTGGGCTCGTCGGTTTCCGATCTCGCCCAACCGGGCCGCCCGCTCGCCGAGGGCGTCGAGACGGCGCCCGCGATAGTGTCCCGCGCGCGCCGCCTGGGCGTAGAGCTTCCCATCGCGGAATCCGTAGCCGATATTCTCGCCGGCAAGCTGCCGCTTGCCGCGGCCCTGCCGCGGCTGATGCTGAGGCCCTACAAGAACGAATAGGAAGGCGCGCATGAATCATTGGCTGTTCAAGACCGAGCCCGAGACGTGGTCATGGGACCAGCAGAAGGCGAAAGGCGCCAAAGGCGAACCGTGGAGCGGCGTACGCAATTTCACGGCCGCGAAAAACATGAAGGAAATGAAGAAGGGCGATCTCGGCTTCTTCTATCACTCCGGCAAGGAGCGCCGCATCGTGGGTATCGTGGAGGTGATCGGCGCGTACCGCAACGATCCGACGGATGAAACCCAGCGCTTCGGGCTGGTGGATGTCAAAGCCGTCAAGGATCTCGCGCGTCCCGTCACGCTCGAGCAGGTCAAAGCCGACAAGAAATTCGCGCAGATGGCGCTCGTCAAGTTCTCGCGGCTTTCGGTGCAGCCGGTGACGGCCGCCGAATGGAAGCTGATCTGCGAGATGGGCGGGGTGTCATAGCCGGGTGCGGCCACCACCCGGAACCTCCGCCGCTCACCTACTCCGCGTGAAATAACTTCCAGATTTCATCATGCGCTTCGCGCGCGAGCCAAATCCGGCGAGGAATTCTTCATCGTGTCTTCGTGCCATCGTGTTGAAAGATACGGCTCGCTCAGCTCTGGCGCTGGTAGAGAACGGTGCCGTCCTGCTGCGTGACGCTATAGAGCGAGACGCAGTGGCGATCCTTCAGGTTTCGGCAGAATAGCTCGACAGCCACCAGATACTTCGCGGCCTGTGTTGCCGCCACGCAGACATAACGGCCCTGGACATCGGTTCGGCCGACATTGAGGCTCGCCAATTGGCCGTAGGACGGAACTATTCCGAACGCCTTCGCAGTGGCGACGCCGGTCGTACACATGTCGAGAATGGCCTGCGCATTGGCGCGCGCCTGCTGCTGCTCGGGCGTGAGCTGAGGCGCCGTCAGATACGCAGGCTTGATCCAGCCGAAAAACACCACGACGACGGCGGCAACGATGAGCCCGCCGATCACGACGATGCGCGCCGCCAGCCACTCGCGGCCCAGTGCGCGCTGCGCCGCCCCTTGTTCGGTCACCGACATGTCTGTTCCGGCCCCCGCCCTACTTCATCGTCGGAATGACGAAACTTGGATTTTCCCGCACGCCGCCCTTCGGCCAACGCTGCGTCACCGTCTTGACGCGCGTATAGAACCGCACGCCCTCCGGGCCATGCTGGTTCATGTCGCCGAAGGCGGATCGCTTCCAACCGCCGAACGTGTGATAGGCGAGCGGAACCGGGATGGGAATGTTGACGCCCACCATGCCGACCTTGACCTTCGACGCAAACTCGCGTGCCGCATCGCCGTCGCGCGTGAAGATCGCCACGCCGTTGCCGTACTGGTGCGTGCTGGGAAGCGAAATGGCCTCTTCGAATGTCTTGGCGCGTGCGATCTGCAATACGGGACCGAAAATCTCGTCCCGATAGGTCTGCATGTCGGGACGCACGCGATCGAACAGGCATGGACCGAGGAAGAAGCCGTTTTCATAACCCTGCAGCTTGAATCCGCGTCCGTCGACGGCGAGTTCCGCGCCTTCCTTCACGCCAAGCTCGATGTAGGACAGCACCTTGTTGCGATGTTCGGCCGTCACCAGCGGGCCGTATGCCGCATCCGGGTCGGTGGGCGGCGCCACCTTCAGGCTTTCGACGCGCGGCCTGAGCTTCTGCATCAGCGCGTCCGCCAGCTTGTCGGTGACGGGCACCGCAACCGAGATCGCCATGCAGCGCTCGCCGGCGGAGCCATAGCCGGCGCCGATCAACTCGTTCGTCACCTGGTCGAGATCGGCGTCGGGCATGATGATGGCGTGGTTCTTCGCGCCGCCCATCGCTTGCACGCGCTTGCCGTGCGCAGTGCCTCGCGAATAGACATATTCCGCAATGGCCGAGGAGCCCACGAAACTCACCGCCTGGATGTCGGGATCCTCAAGGATCGAATCGACGGACTCCTTGTCGCCGTTGACGACATTGAGCACGCCGGCCGGCGCCCCCGCCTCCATGAACAGCTCCGCCAGGCGCATTGGCACGCCCGGATCCTTTTCGCTGGGCTTGCATATGAAGGTGTTGCCGCAGGCAATGGCGACGCCGAACATCCACATCGGGATCATCGCCGGGAAATTGAACGGCGTTATCCCCGCCACGACGCCAAGGGGCTGGCGCATCGAATAGATGTCGATGCCGGGACCTGCGCCTTCCGTATATTCGCCCTTGGTCAGGTGCGGAATGCCGCACGCGAACTCGATGACCTCAAGGCCGCGCTGAATATCGCCTTTCGAATCCGCGATCACCTTGCCGTGTTCGGAGGACAGGATATGGGCCAGCTCGTCCATGTGCTTTTCGACGAGCGCCTTGAAGTTGAACATCACCCGCGCACGGCGCTGCGGATTGATTGCCGACCATTGCGGGAAGGCGTTCGCCGCCGCCTCGACCGCCGCCCGCATTTCGCCGCGCGAGGCCAGCGGTACCTTGCCCTGTATCTCGCCGGTCGCAGGATTGAAGACGTTTCCGAAGCGCCCCGATGTCCCGGTCACGTGACGGCCGGCAATGAAGTGGGTGAACTCTTTCATGAAACGCGCCTTTCTCTGCTTTGCCTATGCCGGAGGCTCCGAGCCGGGCTCTTTATCCAACGAGGCGGCATGCAGCAAGCAATGCAGTTGAGATGCACAAAAAAAAAAGGCCGCGCGGCGATTTGTGCGGCCTTCAGTCAGAGGCGGGAGAGAGAGAGGAGTCGTCAGCGATCGAGCGCGATCTTTCGGCCATCGGCGATGCGCGTGCCGGAAAAGGACGGCCCGTTCGGCTTGAGCAACGCGATCAGCTCCCCGGACGCGGAGGAAAGCTCCAGGCTGGAGCCGACGGTCCGCCAGTGGCCGATCCCGGACAGGCCGGCGGCACAGCCGTCACCGACGGCGGCCAGGCCGCCATCAGGGACATCCGGATTGGCGACGAGGGTCAGCGTGCAGGGCGCGTCCTTTGCGCTCGCACTCATCTTCCAGGCACCCGTTACGGCAGCCTGCGCATGGGCGAGCACGATAGTGGTCAGCGCCAGAAGGGCACCTAGCAAGATTGAGCTGATCCTCGACATATGAACATCTCCGATAGCGTTCAGTGTTCAGCAACATATACGCTAGTTCTGATCGCAGAAATGCAATTTTCGCATAGGGCACGCGCTTCCAGGTTGCGGCTGCCCAGGAATCGCGCTCGGGCCCTTGACTTCAGGATTAGACTAAACTAACCGGACTTAGTCTAATACGATGCGCACCGTCAACATTCACGAAGCGAAAACCAACCTCTCGCGATTGGTGGATAGAGCTGCCGCGGGCGAGCCGTTCATCATTGCCAAGGCCGGCAAACCGATGGTCAAGGTCATAGCCTTGGACTCGCCCTCGCCCTTAGAGGCGCGCAGGCTCGGGTTTCTTGCCGGCTCGCTCTCCGTGCCGGACGATTTCGACAGCATGGGAGCCGGCGAGGTCGAGGCCCTCTTCGGCACAGATCCGTGAAGCTGCTGCTCGACACCCACGTGCTGCTCTGGGCAGCGGGTGAGCCGGACAAGCTCTCGGAGAAAGGGCTCAACCTCCTCGGCGATCCGGACAACGCGCTGATATTCAGCGCGGCCAGCGTATGGGAGATCGTGATCAAGAGAGGGCTGGGGCGCGACGATTTCCAAGTCGATCCCCGCCTGCTGCGGCGTGGCCTCTTGGACAACGGCTACAGCGAGCTTGCCGTATCGAGCGAGCACGTGGTTGCCGTCGAAAGCCTGCCGCAGCTGCATAAAGACCCGTTCGACCGCGTGCTCATCGCGCAGGCGCAGGTCGAGGCAGTAACCTTGGTTACCTCTGACGCGATGGTAGCCCGATACCCAGGCGCAATTCAGAAGGTGTAGCGATCCTGGGGAATCCTACTGCCCGAGTTACTTCAGCTCGGCCCGGGCCGCCCACGATTCGGCAAAGCTCGGCGGGCATTGCGAGCCCGCCTTTTGGAGCAGTTCTTTCGCGTCGGATCTTGCACCATGGACGCGTTCAAACACACCGACGTAGAAATCCGCTGCCTTGTCGTCATGACCAGCTCTTTCATGCACGATGTGCAGCCAAATTACGCCATACGCGTATGTTGAGCTCCGCTTGACCTCTTCGCTCAGGTCTTCCCGCCGTTGAGTCCCCAGAATTTCGTTCACACGTCTTAATGGACGGCTCAATGCGTTTTTCTTACGTCGGCGGCGGGGAGTGCAGATAGCTTTCGACCAGGCTGCCGGCGACCAGCCGCCAACCGTCGACCAGCACGAAGAAGATCAGCTTGAACGGCAGCGAGATGATGACGGGCGGCAGCATCATCATGCCCATCGACATCAGGATCGACGCCACCGCCATGTCGATGATGAGGAACGGCACGAAGATCAGGAACCCGATCTCGAAGGCGCGCTTGAGCTCCGACAACATGAAGGCGGGCGCCAGCGTCGTCAGCGGGATGTCCTGCGGCGATGCCGTTGGCTTGGCGTGGGACATGTTGAGGAACAGGTCGACATCGGCCTCGCGCACATGCGCCAGCATGAATTTCTTCACCGGCACGCTCGCCCGGTCGAGCGCCACTTCCGTGGTGATCTGCTGATTGACGAGCGGCACGACGCCTGCCTGGTAGGCATCCTTCAAGGTCGGCGTCATGACGAAGAGCGTGAGAAACATCGCAAGGCTCACCAGCACGCTGTTGGGCGGAGTCGATTGCGTGGCGAGCGCGGTTCTGAGCAGCGACAGGACGACGACGATGCGCACGAAGCACGTCATCATGATCAGGATCGAAGGCGCCAGGCTCAGCAGCGTGATGAGCGCAATGATCTGAACCATGCGGTCGGTAAAGAGACCGCCGCCGGACAGATCGATCGAAAGGCCGCTTGCCGCGGCATCGCCGGCAGCAGCGGCTGCGGCATGCGCAACGCCCGGCAAGGCCAGCACGACGGCGGCGACGGCGAGACTGAGGGCGCGCTTCATCACGACAAGGCCTCCGTACGCGCGGTCGTGCCGCTCGCTGCGTGAACGTCGGCAAGGCCGCGCTCCACGACGCTGGCCCCGTCGGGCCCGATCAATACGAGATGCTCTGTCGCGTCGCGCCGCAGGAGCACGAGCTTGTGGCGTGGTCCGACCATCAAGCTCTCCACCAGCGCAAGCCGTCGTTGGGCATTTCCCTGCACGACCCCGGGAAGTCCGTAACGCCGTGCGGCGAGCGCCGCGAAGCCGACGAGCGCCAGCACGAGAAGCAACGCACCCACATAACGTGCAAGATCGATGACATCCATTTGCCGGTTTCCACGAGAGCCCCGCGGCTCGCATCCGGTTCACACTCTTGGCGGTCAACCTTAATCGCGGGTTAAGCGGAGGAACATTTTGCCCGGCAAAAAGGTTCGCCCTGTTAAGCAGCGCTTAAGCGTTTCGCGCGCAGCATGGCCCTCGTTAGGACTAATGCTTTCTTAACAGGGCGACGCCATGAACTTTGCCGACGTTCCGCTTATGAGTCTGCTGCGCGAGAAGATGTCGTGGCTGAATGCGCGCCAGACCGTCCTCTCGCAAAACCTCTCCAACGCCGACGTGCCAGGCTATTCCGCCCAGGATCTCAAGCCGCTCGATTTCGAAGCCGTGCTCAAGGGCGCGACGCAATCGGACAAGGTCAACATGGCCGTGACGGACCCGATGCACATTGCGCCCCCGGACACAGCCAGCGACCCGTATGTGCAGGTCGATACGACCGATAGCGACGGCGCCACGTCTTCGAGCACGGTCTCCGACGAACAGGAAATGATGAAGGTTTCCGATACGCAGGCCCAGTACCAGGCGGCAGCCAATCTCTACGCAAAATCGATCCAGATGATGCGCACGGCTATCGATCGTCAATAGAGGGATTTCCGATGGATCTCGCAACTTCCATGATGATTGCCGCATCGGGCATGCGCGCCCAGTCGAGCCGCATGCGCACGATCGCGGAAAATCTTGCCAATGCGAACTCGACGTCGCAGACGCCCGGCGGCGACCCATACCGCCGCAAGGTGACGACGATGACGAGCGACTTCGACCGCGAGCTGGGCGCTACGATGGTCAAGGTCGGACGTGCATTGCCCGACATGACCGATTTCCACACGCAATACGAGCCGGGCAATCCCGCGGCCGACAACCGCGGATATGTGAAGATGCCCAACGTCAATCCGCTCGTCGAGATCATGGACATGCGCGAAGCGCAACGTTCCTACGAAGCCGATCTGAACGCGCTCGATGCCGCGAAGGGCATGCTTTCGCGCACCGTCGATCTCTTGCGCGCATGATCCTGGGAGAACCATAAGCCATGGCGATCACACCAGCCGTCGGCGCCGCCGCCTATCAGGCCGCCGCAAGTCTTTCGTCGGGCAGCACCGCCGCCGCCGGCGCCGCCTCGGGCGCCGCCGACGGGAGCTTTGCAAATGTCCTCTCCGGCGCGCTGCACAGTGCCGTCCAAACGATCCAGTCGGGCGAGCAATTGGCGGCAAAGCAGGTCGCGGGCCAGGCCGACATCGTCGATGTCGTCAATGCCGTCAATTCGGCGGAGCTGACGCTCGATACCGTTGTGGCCGTGCGCGACAAGGTCATCTCCGCCTATCAGTCCATCATGCAGATGCCGATATAACAAGGTCCGACCAAATCATGTCACCCGCAGACACCATCGATTTTGCGCGCGAAGCCATCTGGGTGCTTCTCGAGATATCCGCGCCGGCCATGCTTGCGGCGCTCGTCGTGGGCTTGGGCATCGGCCTGCTCCAGGCGCTGACGCAGATCCAGGAGATGACGCTGGTCTTCGTGCCCAAGATCATCGCGATTTTCGTGGTACTGCTGATTGCATTGCCGTTTGCGGGAGAGGCGATGTACGGACTGATGCTCGAAATCGCCAACCGCATCGCCGCGTACTGAATTCAATGGAGAGCATCGAGGAAATCAGAAGCAGGAATATCTCGCTGCATCACAGCCTCATTGTGAACAATCCCTGTCCATGACGATTCATCTCGCCAATCTCTCGGGAATCGTTCTCGTCTATCTGCTGGTGTTTTCACGCACGGGCGCGATGGTCATGCTGTTGCCGGCCATCGGCGATGTGGGCGTGCCGTCGCGCGTGCGCCTGGCGCTGGCTTTGGCCATTTCGCTCGCCTTCGCGCCCACCGTTGCCCACAACTACTCCGCCGAAGCACCGCAATCCGCCATCGCCCTGGGCCTGCTCATTGCCCAGGAGGTCATTGCGGGCATTCTGGTCGGCGCGATGGCGCGAATTATCGTGAGCTCGCTTTCCACGGCGGGTTTTTTCATCGCGTCGCAGACCGGCCTTGCCTTCGCGCAGACGATCGACCCTGCCATGAGCCAGCAGGGCGCGGTGGTTGCCAACTTCATTTCCTTGCTTGGAACGGTGCTCATCTTTTCCACCAACGCGCACTACCTGGCCCTGGGCGCCATCGCCGGCAGCTACACGCTGCTGCCGCCGGGCGCCGCTCTGCCGACGGCAGATATGGCAGAGCTCACGCTCAAGCTGGTGACGGGGTCCTTCCTGCTGGGCCTGCAGCTTGCGGCGCCGTTTCTCGTCTTCGGTTTCGCCGTCAATGCGGCGATGGGACTGCTCGCACGCCTCATGCCGCAGCTGCAGATATTCTTCATTGCCGCGCCGCTCAACATCCTGCTCGGCTTCCTGATGATCATCTTCCTGCTCGGCTCGATGATGACGCTGTTCCTCTCCTATTTCGGCACTGAAATGAGTCGCTTCGGCTGATGGCTGAGGATCGCGACGACTCGCAACGTACCGAAGAGCCGACGCAAAGAAAGCTCGAGCAAGCGCGCGAGCACGGCGATGTCGTCAAAAGTACGGAGGTGACCACCTTTGCCGTGCTGGCCGGCGGTACGCTTGCGATTGCCATGTTCGGCCGTTCCGCTTCTGAAGGCTTCGTTGCGACGTTTCGCGGCATCCTCGAGAACGCCGACCAGTTTGGCACAGATCCCGCGAGCATGATGTCGCTGCTGCGAACCGTGGGCTACGAACTTGCCGGACTGCTCGCACCGGCCTTTGCCGTCATCATCGGCTCTGCGCTTGCCGGGCACGTCCTGCAGGCCAGGCCGTCCTTCACTACCGAACGCATCAAACCCGACCTCGCCAAGCTGTCTCCGCTGTCCGGGTTTAAACGGCTGTTCGGAACCGACGGGCTCATCAATCTGGGCAAGGGCCTCGTGAAGCTGGCGCTGGTCGGCGCCGTGGTGTGGACCACGCTATGGCCGATGCGTCGAAATCTCGAGTCGCTCATGGGCCAGACACCGACAGCCATCGCATCCGACATGTCCTCGCTCACCGTGCGCATTCTCATCGCCGCGCTGTGCGTTCTGGGCGTGCTTGCCGGCATCGATTACTTCATCCAGCGCGCCCGCTTCCTTTCGCGCAACCGCATGAGCAAGCAGGAAGTGAAGGAGGAATTGCGCCAGACCGATGGCGATCCCGCGATCAAGGCACGCATTCGCAAGCTGCGCATCGAACGAGCGCGCCGGCGCATGATCGCCGAAGTGCCGAAGGCGACAGTCGTCGTGACGAACCCGACCCACTTCGCCGTCGCGCTCAAATACGAGTCCGGCAAGATGGCGGCCCCGCTCTGCGTCGCCAAAGGCGTGGACGCGCTGGCGCTGCGCATCCGGGAAGTCGCCAAGGAGCATGGGGTGCCCGTCGTGGAAGATCCGCCGCTGGCCCGCGCGCTTTATGCCGCCGTGGAGCTCGACGAGGCGATCCCGCCGGAGCATTACAAGGCCGTCGCACAGGTCATCGGCTACGTTATGCGCCTTACAGGGAAAGCCCCGCACTGATAGGCTTAACCCGACACTCGTACCGAATCGCACTTCATGAACGTCTCTCGCCAACTTGGGGTCGGAAGCTATGGTATGCCCGCGGGCGCCTGGCGGTGGGCTGCACTTGCCTGCGTCCTGATCGCGCTCATGGCGGCGGGCCTGGCGGTAGCCGCGCCGCTCCATGCGGGCTGGCCGGGGATTGTTCTTGTTGCCGGTATCGCAATCGTCTCCTGCCTGTTCTGCTACGCGATTTGGCCGCGCGGCAGCTTCAGATCAATCCGGGCAAAGATCGTGGCAGAAGCCGCGCAGCGGGCCAACGTCGCGTGGGCGGTAACCGGCCCCGACGGCTCGGTGCAGGACTGCAATGACGCCTACCGGCGACTGGCCGGGACCAAGTCCGGCGACGCACCCCTTCCCCCCGAACATGCTTTGGCGAGCGAGTCCTCCGCAGCGATTCTCTATCGTCTGGCCCACGGCGCCGCGCAGCGAAAGCCGCGCGAGGAGCCGATCACACTGCCGGGCGGCGTGGAGCTTTCGGCGGCCGTGCGGCCGCTGCGCGGCGGAGAAACCGCCTGGTGGTTTACGCCGCGCCTGGTCTCTGCCCCCCAGCTGGCTGCGACGGAGGAACGAGTCGTTCAGCCTCCCGCCGCCGTGACGTTCTTTCGCGATGCGCCGATCGGTGTTGCCATCGCCGAGGCCACGGGCAAGCTGATCGAAGCCAATGACGCCTTCGGGCGGTTCTTCGGCGAACATGCCATCGGACGGATTCTCGATCAGCTTGTCGAGCCCGCGGACAAGACGGGCGTCGCGGAAGCCTTGCGCCAGGCTGCTGCGGGCGGAGAAGCGCAAACCGTCGAGCTCAGGATTGCCGGCGATTCCGATCGCATGGCGCAGCTTTACGCGCGTGCCTTGAACAGCCCCGACGGAAAGCGCCTCATTCTCTATCTCGTCGACGTCTCCGAACAGAAGGCTCTCGAGACGAGATTTGCCCAGTCGCAAAAAATGCAAGCCGTGGGGCAGCTCGCAGGCGGCGTGGCGCACGACTTCAACAATCTGCTGACGGTGATCATCGGCAATTGCGAATTCCTGCTGATGCGCCACCCTGCCGGCGATCCTTCCTTCAAGGAGATCAACGAGATCCATCAGAACGCCTTGCGCGCCGCCACGCTCGTCGGGCAACTGCTCGCCTTCTCGCGCAAGCAAACTTTGCAGCCGCGCGTCCTGATATTGCGCGACGTGATCGGCGAACTTGCGCTGATGCTGCGGCGGCTCTTGCGCGAAGGCATCGAGCTCAAGCTCGAGCACGGCGCCGATCTTTGGGCCGTCAACGCCGACGAGGCGCAGCTTTCCAATGCCATCATCAACCTGGTCGTCAATGCGCGCGACGCCATGCCCAAGGGCGGAACGGTAACGATCGCTACGGCCAACGAGACGGTCGCGCAGGCCGCGGCTTTCGGTTCCGGCGTCATGCCGCCGGGCGAATATGTGCGTATCGAAATACGCGATACCGGCGTGGGAATTCCCAAGGAACATCTGGGCAAGATCTTCGATCCCTTCTTCACCACCAAGCCCGTGGGACAAGGCACCGGCCTCGGGCTCGCCACCGTCTACGGCATCGTCAAGCAGACCGGCGGCTTCATTTCGGTCGAGAGCGAACCCGGCAAGGGCACCACGTTCCGCATCTATCTGCCGCGTCACAAGGCCGACGTCAGCGCCCCGGCCGAACCGGAACTCGCGCCGGCGCGCGACATCACCGGCGAGGACACGATCCTGCTGGTGGAAGACGAAGAGGCGGTGCGCAGCTTTGCGGCGCGCGCCCTCAAGCTGCGCGGCTACAACGTGCTCGAAGCGGCCGGCGGCGAGGAAGCGCTCGATATGGTGCGTCAATACAAGGGCACCATCCATCTGCTCATCACCGACGTGGTGATGCCCAATATGGACGGGCCGACGCTGGTGCGCGCGGTGAAGCGCCTGAAGCCCGACATGGCGGTGATCTTCATGTCCGGCTACGCCGAGGAGGCATTCCGCAAGCACGACGAAAAGGCCGAGGATCTGCACTTCCTCCCCAAGCCGTTCGGCCTGAAGCAGCTCGCCGCCAAGGTGAAAGACGTGCTGTCGGGCTCGCGCGCGCCGACACGGAGCTGAATTCAAATCTACGCTGGTTCCATTAGAAATTGCTCACGCGGAGAGTGTGAGGCGCGGAGGTTCCGTGGTGTCACGCAGCGCCGAATGGTTCTTTGCGCGACCTGTCCGCCGAACCCCGGATCAAAGTCCGGGGGCAGGCGGAAGCGCGGCAGAAACCGCAAAGGCGCAAAGCCGCAAAGAAATCGCAGATCATCACTTTGCGCCTTGGCGTCTTTGCGTTTTATCTTTGCCTTCTGCGGCACAAATTCAGCCATTGTCGGCGCTTCGAACGACGCCAATCCCTCCGCGCCTCCGTTTCTCCGCGTGAAATTTTTTAGAGAGACGGACTTTCAAACAGAACCACAGCTGTCATTCCCGCGAAACAGGTTGTGAGAAAACTGTCGCGCTGCGTGTCTGCGGATGATTCTGTGAATGCGAAGCTCGAAGCTGATTCGTGGGGGTTATGGCGCACGTAAGCGGTCCATCGCGGTACCAATCGACGCTGTTCCCCGAAGTTGCAGATGATTTGGTGGCGTCCGATCACCCGGTCCGGATGATTG
>Ga0335085_10011083_pt1 | contig 13403 bp, 10 predicted proteins | sample Lox_Sample_45_FD_206712 | JGI IMG/M metagenome (GOLD analysis project Ga0335085, IMG submission 206712) | Soil microbial communities from Loxahatchee National Wildlife Refuge, Florida, United States - Lox_Sample_4.5 | ecosystem: Environmental > Terrestrial > Soil > Wetlands | place: USA...
GAAGGCGAGCAGGAGGCGCTGGAACTGTCCGCCGCTCAGCGTGCCGATGCGCTGCCGGGCGACGGCGGTGTCGAGTTCGACCACCGCAAGCACTCGTTCGATCTCGGCATCGGTTCCCGAGGCGACGTCGATCTTGGCGCGGAGCAGATCATGTCCGGTGAGCGGCAGGTCTCGCTCGATGTCGAGCTTCTGCGGCACATATCCGATGCGGGTTCCCTGCGCCCAGCGAATCGTGCCGCTCGAGGGGAGCGCCCCGACCAGCGCCTTCAGGAGCACCGTCTTGCCGGCTCCGTTGGGCCCGATCACCGCCAGGGCGCTTCCGGCGTCGACGGAAAACGACACCCCGTCGACGATCCGGTTCCCGCCGAGGTCCACCGACAGATTCTCGACTTTGAGCACCGGAGTCATCGCTCAACTCCCTCCGCCGGTTGCGAATGTCCGACTGCTGTTCACCTCGGGTCCTCGGAGCGGGTTGAGGAAGATACGCGCTCGGCCGCGCCTGGCGTGACGCGCTTTGCCCTGGTTCAGCCCGGCGGCCATCCGGGACTCGGTGGAGTTCGACGTTCACGTCGCTTCCCGTCAGCACGGCGCGTCCATCTTCCGACGCGTCCTCGGCGGAGAATACCTCGCGTCCGACCGGGGCACGTCACGGACGACGTAGCGTGCGGCGATGTCGAGGAAGCGAGCGCTGGGACTTCATTTCGGAGCCCGTTAGATTAGGCGATATACGTATCAGTGGAGCGGAATGGGCGTGACATCTCCGGCAGTGGAGCCCGGCGCCGCCCGTGGAGCGTGGGAGCCCGGCTTCAACGAATATCTGCTGTGCGGGATTGTGGTGCTGATGGTGGTCGCTATGGGGATGGCCGCCTTCCTGTACCTGCTGCCCACCGAGCACGCCCAGCTTGCCGAATTGCAGCCGGCGTTCGCGGTCTCGTCCGAGTCGGAATTTCCCGTCGGGGCCAGTCGGGTCGTGGACTGGGGCCCGAACATTATCCTCGTGGTGCGCACCGACGAGCAGGCGTTCGCGGGTCTGCAGGGAACGTCCCCGACCAACGGCTGCATCCTGAATTGGGATCCGACTTCGCTGCGCGTGCTTTCGCCATGCAGTTACATCGTTTACGATCTCCAGGGCAACGTGGTGCGCGGGTTGACGACGGTGCCGCTGCAGCGGTATCCCGTGTTTGTGCGGGACAGTGTCGTGTACGTCGGGAGGCCCTAGCGTGTTCGGGCGCGGGCGGGGCGCGATGGCGGCGTGGGCGCAGCGGTTCTGGGACGATCTGAAGAACAGTACGGACGCCAGCCTGCTGTCGATCCTCCGATTCCTGGGACTGCTATACGGACCGATCGACACCGAGCTGCCGATCGACCGGGCCTTCCGCAAGTCGTTGCGTCACCGGTTGTCGCGCTATGCCGGGTGGCGGCAGGCGTTCGGCGGGATCACCTACCTGCTGTTCATCGTCCTCGTCGTGACCGGCGTGCTGCTGTCGTTCTACTATCGGCCGTCAGCGGAGGAGGCCTACCAGAGCGTCCAGCACATCGTGTCGGGCGTGACGATGGGCTGGCTGATGCGCGACGCGCACGTGTGGGCGGCCAATCTGATCGTAATCGCGGCGCTGGTCCACATGGCGCGCGTCTTCTTCGGCGCCGCGTACAAGCCGCCACGCGAAACGAATTGGCTGGTCGGGCTGCTGCTGCTCTTCGTCATCTTCGCGTTCGGGAGTACCGGTTACCTGCTGCCCTGGGATCAGTGGGCGTACTGGACGGTGACGGAAGGCCTCGGCGTGCTCCACCACGTGCCGCTGGTGGGCGGCGGAATGGTCGAGATCCTGCGCGGCGATCCGATCATTTCTGGCGCCACGCTGAGCCGGTTCTTCGCGCTCCACGTGATCGTACTGCCATGGATCGCGATGGGGTTGCTGGTGCTGCATTTCACGCTGGTGCGCAAGCACGGCGTCGCCCCGCCGGCGCGTCCGGGCGCCGAGGACGTCGGCCCCGGCGACCAGGCGGGCGTGCCGTTCTTCCCCGATCACTTTCTGCGGTCGTTGATCGTCGGGGTGCTCGTCCTCTCGCTGGTGATCACCCTCGCGGCGCTGTACCCGAGAGACGTCGCGGCGGCGGCGAATCCGGCGCAGCCGCCGCGATCCCTGCGCTCGACCTGGATCGTCGCCGACGTGTCGCGCGGCCTGATCTATCATCTCGGCGGATGGGGTTTTCTCGGCTTCCTGCTGCTCGGCGGCCTGATGGTGCTGTTGCCGCTCTTTGACCGCTCGCCGGAGCGGCGGCTGCGCAAGCGCCCGATCGTCGGCGCACTGGGCGTGATCTTCTTCCTCGGTTTTGCCGCGGCCTGGGCGGCCGGATGGCAACTGCGGTCGCGACCGATCTCGGCGTCCGGCGAGTTGGCGCCATTCGAGCAGCCGCTCGCCAAGCCGGGGCTGGCGTTGCCGCACATGACCCCGGTCACACCGGCACCCGCACCCGTGGACACGTCGCACACGGGAGGTGTCCGATAAGCGGCGTGGCCATGCGGGTCGTGGCCGGCGCCGTCGCGCTCGCTGTGCTGTCCGCGCGGGCGCCGGCCCAGCAGGTGGTGCCCGTCCAGGGCATCGCGGGGATGGACACGACCAACGGCTGCCTCGTCTGCCACGCCGCGCAGCGCCAGGCCGCTGCCGAAGGCGTCCATTCGCAGCACGGTGTCGAGTGCGTGAGCTGCCATGGGGGGAACGCCGCAGCGCGGACCTTGCCGGACGCGCATCAGGGCGGGTTCACCGGCACGCTGAACAAGGTCCAGACCGCCGAGTTGTGCGGTTCCTGCCATTCGGACCCGAACAGGATGCGGGAATATGGCCTGCCCACCGGAGAGCTCGCCCAGTTCCGGACGAGCAGGCACGGTCAGCTGCTGTTCGGTTCGCACAACACCGACGCGCCGACCTGCACCGACTGCCACGGCACACACATCATCTATCCGCCATACGATGCCCGCAGCCGCGTGTACCCGACCAACATCCCGAGCACCTGCGCGCACTGCCACGCCGATGAGAAGCTGATGGCCAGGTACCAGCTGCGCACGGATCAGTTCGATCATTTCCGCGGCAGCGCGCATGGGGTGGCGCTGTTCCAGCAACAGAATTTTGCGGCGCCGACCTGCATCTCATGCCATGGTGCGCACTCGGCGCTGCCGCCGACGGGCTCCGAGGTGGCGAATGTCTGCGGGCGGTGCCATGCCCTCGTGGACCAGGCGTTCTCGTCGGGCCCGCACGGTGTCGCCGCGGAGACCGGCAAACTTCGCGGATGCCTGGCCTGCCATTCCAACCACAGCACGGAAGGCGTGCCGATCGAGAACATCGGGCCGACCTGTGACAAGTGTCACGCCGCCGACACCCGCCTCCACCAGATCGGCGTGGACCTCCAGCACAGCGTCGCGCAGGCCAGCGAGGACATGCAGTCGGCCAAGCGGGCGGTGGATCAGCTCGCCGTCGCCGGCCAGCAGGTGGGCTATTACCAGTTCCGGTATCAGGAAGCTCAGACATACTATCTGCAGATCGCCCAGGCCCAGCACGGTCTCGACCTGAACAAGGTGGACGATCTCGCCCGGAGGGTGCGCTCGGTCTCCATCTCCCTGAACGACGCCGCGAACGCGAGCCAGGAGAACCGCTGGGAGCACAAGCTGATCCTGCTCCCGGTCTGGTTCCTGTCGCTCTCGGCGGTGGTGCTCGCCTGGCTGGCGTTACGTTCTCTGCGGAGGATGCGCGACGAGCAACGGGAAGGCTAGGGCCATGTCACCCGGGGTACGCCGGCGCCTCTCGCGGATCGGTCGGATCCTCATTCCGGTCACCATTCTCATCGTCATCCTGGCGAGCCTGGGCACGGTGACGTTCGTCGAGGTGTCGAGCCAGCCCTGGTTCTGCGGCAGCTGCCACATCATGAAGCCGTACTACCAGTCGTGGACCACCTCGACGCACCGCAACGTGCCCTGCATCAAGTGCCACATCGCGCCGGGTATCAAGGCCGAGGCGATGACCAAGGTGCAGGCCGCGAACATGGTGGTGAAGGACTTCACGGGCGCCGTCAACACCCGGCCGTGGGCGGAGATCGAGGACGCGGCGTGCCTGCGCTCCGGCTGCCACTCCGACCGCCTGATCGAGGGTCGGGTGGATTTCAAAGGGGTGCAGTTCGACCATACCACGCACCTCGGTGAGGTGCGGAACGGCATGCAGCTGCATTGCACGAGCTGTCATTCGCAGATCGTGCAGGGGACGCATATCGCGGTCACCGAAGCCACCTGCTTCCTGTGCCACTTCAAGGATCAGCCGTCGGGCCGGCCGATCGGCGGCTGCACCGGCTGCCATGTGTCGCCTCCGACGGTCACGTCGCCCGAAGGCTACGTGATCAATCACGCCCAGTACGTGGCGGACAAGATCGACTGTCTGACGTGTCACAACCAGGTGACGCACGGCACCGGCGCTGCCGATGAGGCGCGGTGTGTCAGCTGCCACAACGAACCGTCGCTGCTGGCCAAGTTCGACAACCCCACCATGCTGCACCAGGTGCACGTGTCGCAGCACAACATCGCGTGCATCCAGTGCCATACCTCGCTCGACCACCGCATCGTGGCGCTCACCACGACAGTCGAGCTGGACTGCAGCAGCTGCCACCACGGCGTGCATCGGGATGAGGTGCGGCTGCTCGCCGGCATCGGCGGTCATGGCGTGCCGCGGGCGCCCAGCTCCATGTACGCGGCGCGGGTATCCTGTGTGGCCTGCCACAACTCGCCGGCCGCGCTGCCCGGGCATGACACGGTCGCCGTGACCAGCACGTCGTCCTGCCTGTCGTGTCACGGCATCACGTACGCCAACGTGCTGCCAGGCTGGGAAGCGGAAATGAAGCGCAAAGTCGAGGTCGTCGGGCCGGTGGTCGCGGCGGCACAGGCCGCGGCCGCGGCGGTGCCGCTGGGCCGCCGGGCGGTGGCCGACAGCCTGCTGACGATGGCCCGCGAGAACGTCGAGTTCGTGCGCGAGGGGAAGGGCGCGCACAACATCGTCTACGCCGACCAGCTGCTGCGCGCATCCCTGGCCCTGGTGGGGCAGGCCGCCCGCGACGGCGATCTGCCCTACCACGTCCCGAACGTCAACCTGGGACCGCCGGTCAGCGAGAATCGGTGCCTGCAATGCCACCTGGGAGTCGAGCAGCAGCAGGGCACTTTCAGTGGGCGCAGCTTCGACCACACGGCGCACGTGCTGCGAGGCGGGCTCCAGTGCAGCACCTGCCACACCTCGTTCGCCAAGCATGGCGGCATTACCCTCGCCTCCGCCGCCAGCTGCGACAACTGCCATCATCCGGTGATGCAACCGGTGGCTAACTGCGCGCGCTGCCACACCGGACCGGGCGGTGCGCCGACCGATACCTTCAGACTCGCCGTCGGCAACTTCTCGCACGGCGAGCATCTCGCCGCCAATCTGCAGTGCGCGGCCTGTCACACCCCACCGGTGATGAGCGCGCGCGACCTCAAGTGTGACAACTGCCACACCCAGCACCACCAGCCACAGCTGGCTTGCCTGACCTGCCACCGGGGAGGCGTCCTGGCAAAGCACAAGGTGGCCGACCACGTCGAGTGTAGCCAGTGCCACAAGACGGTTCCCCAGCTCAATCGCTGGACGCGCCAGATCTGCACGGTGTGCCATGCCGACCGCGTCAATCACATGCCGGGAAAGCCGTGTGAGACGTGCCACCTGGTGCCCGCCATGGGGACCGCGCACGCGGCCAGCCCGCCGTCGGTCCATTGAGCCAACCGGACGTTGCCCTGATCCATCCGCCGAGCATCCACGAGTATCGCGAGCGGACGACCCTATGCGGCCCGATCAGCGATGGGCCCGCCGCACGTGGCCGACCCCTCGGCGCACTGCTGACCCGCTACGGGCGACGTCCCAAGATCCGCGCCTGCACCTCCGCCGGCGACATTTGCAGGTGGCAGGGGGCGCATTCCTGAGCCGGTTGGTGGCCGCGCCGGTCGACATGGCAACTCAGGCAGAAGGCCCGGTCACCGGTGAGCAATTCCAGCGTCGCCCGCGCGTGGCACTGGGTGCACGTCAGATGATCCGCGGCCGTGTGGGCCGCGCGGACTACCGTGCCATGGCACATGGTGCAGTCCGCGGCCTGGCGGTGGTGCGCTTGGTGGCACGTGGTGCACGCCGCGACGCTGGTGATCGCGGTGCGGGACGTATGACAGCTCGCGCATGCAACCGCTGCGTGGGCGCCGTGCCAGAACTCCACGATGCGTCCCTTCGGCGCGCGGGCCGGTTGCAGGTGCAGCGGTAGCGTCACCGAGTCGGTCCGGCTGGCCAGCCCCTGAACGGTGTGACACGTTGTGCAAGCCAGCTCTGACGTAACATGATGGCACTGACTGCACGCCGCCGCGGTCACCGACGTCTTGCCATGGCCGGGGTCGAGCGCGCCGCTACCGGCCACGAAATACCCGCGGGCGGAGTGGCAGCTGGCGCACGCGACGCCGGCGCGGACGACGTGGTCCGCGTGGTCGAACGGCTGGTCGAACACGGTATCGCGCACCGCTTCGACACCGTAGTGGCAGTAGGCGCAGGTGACGGTGGCCGGATCCGAGCCCGGGCGGCGTCGGCGCCGCCAGGCCGGCCGTTCGATACGCTGTCCCCACCTTGCGGACGGCGGAGCGGAGCAGCGCATCGGCGCCACGCACGTTGTGCAGGCCGTTCCCGTTCACCACCAGGGTGAGGTCCGCGCGCGCCGAGCCCAGCAATGCCCGAGCGCCGCCACGACCGGCGAACCGGCCGTCCCCGGCCGCCGCCGCGACGTACGCGTCAACCGCTTCGGTTCGGCGGTGTATAGCCTCGCTCCAGCGGGGCAGCATGTTCGCGAACGCGACTCCATGACAGCTCGTGCATGCCCGCGTGATGGCTGCCAGCCGTGGAGCGGACGTCCGCTCGGCCAGCGCCGCGTCGGTGTGGCACGACCGACATTCGACGCGGGCCAGGAACATCCTGTCGGGATGGAGCACGGAGTCATCGCCAACGCCGGTGAACAGCTTCACGACGGCGTCGTGCGCCCGACGATGGCACGCCTCGCAACGCGTAGCAACGTCGGCGCCGCCTCCCAGCATCGTGGCGTGTACTCCGGGATGGCAGCTGGTACAATCGAGCGGCGCCACGCCCGACGGAGTCGCCCGGTCGGTGGCGGGGGTCTGCGCCGGCAGCGGCGTCCGCCCCACCAGCGCCGCCGCGGCGGCGATCGCCACGAGGCCGACGACGGTGCGGCGCGGCGTCTCGCTCATCTCGTCAACTCACGAGCGCGTAGATCACGAGCAAGACGAGGAACACGCCCACGGTCAGCGCCGCGAAGCCCAGGGCCAACGACCAGAGGTAGGCGGTGCGCGACGGCGCCGGCACCTGCAGGGCCACCAGCCCCCCTCCTTCACGGTTCCGCTCGTACTCCAGCGGATGCTCCTCTTCGAAGTATTCCTCCCGGGCCCGGCCCGTGAAGATCACGAGGTCGATCGGGAACTTTTCGGGGCGCAGGTGCACGTTGAAGAAGTGAATCGTGAAGATGAAGCCCAGGGCGAGCAGCGCTTCGTCGCCGTGCACGATGGTGGCGACGTTGAAGATCCAGCCCGGGAGGAACTTGGCGAAGAAGGTCGGGAACCAGAGCAGCAGCCCTGAGCCGCCGATGATCGCCACCCCCCAGAACACCCCCCAGTAGTCGAACTTCTCCATGTAGCTGAATCGGTCGAACCTGGGGTGGGGCCCGAGGCCAAGGAACCACTTGAACATCCCGATGACGTCCTTGATGTCCTTCGGCTGCGGCACCATGCTCCGCGGCCCCCAGAAGATGGACCGCTTGTCTTCGGCGCGGATCAGGTTGCGCGTCACCGTCCCCAGATGGATGAAGAAGTAGCCGAAGGTGATGGTGGCGCAGAGGCGGTGAATGAAACCCGCCGAGCCGGGGCCACCGAGGAACCGCATGAACGGCGCCGCCCACGGCGCGTACGCGAACCGGAGCGGAATGCCGGTGGCTACGAGGCCGAGGAAGGACACGATCACGAGGGCGTGGATGGTTTGCTCGACTGGGCCGAAGCGACGGAGGTAGGGTCCCTGGCCCTGATCCGAGACGGCGAGAGGCTTTCTCACGGCGCTTCCTCCTTGCTGCCCCCGTCCGGGCTTCCCGGTGCCGCGCCGTCGGCTTTCGGGCCTCCATCTCCGCGCAGCCGATCCACCGTGATCCGCGCCAACCACAGCAGCGTGTGCGATCCGAAGAAGAGGAAGATGCCGACCAGCAGCGAGGTCATGAACAGCCAGGTCCAGAACAGCCGGGGAAACTCCTTGTGATTGCGGGGGTCACCATGAGGCTGATACTCGACGAAGTTCGCGTTGGCCAGCGGGTGGCACTGGCTGCATGTCTTCACCAGGTTCGCCGAATTGACCGTGGACCGGGGATTGCTGGCCGGCAGCATGTCGTGCGCCGTATGGCAATCGCTGCACTTGGCGGTCAACCCGAATCCGAGTTCCGTGACCTGGCCGTGGTATGTCTCGAAATACGTCTTGTATTCCTGCTCGTGACAGGAGCCGCACTCCTGCACGACGCCCCGGAACCACACCGGATCCGACGCCGACACGAGTTGATGCGCCACGTGGCAGTCGATGCACACCGGCGCCGAGTGTCCGGTCGGCGTCTTCGCGCCGCTCAACAGGGCCCGGCCGTGGGACGAGGAATCGAAGGTCGCCAACACCCCGGCGTGACACTTGCCGCACGTCCGGGCGATGTTCGCGCGGTTGATGGTGGACTGCGCCGAGTCCGGCGGCAGGATGTCGTGCGCGCTGTGGCAGTCGCTACAGGTGGCCGAGACGATGAGTCCGGCCTTGGTCATCGCGGTCCCGTGGACGGTCTTGTAGTAGTTCGCGACGGCGGTGCGCGCCTGCGCCTGATCGGCCCCGCCGAAGTACGTGCCGATGATGCGTGGATTCGCGTGGCAATTGCCGCACGTTCCGGCCACGTTCAACGGGTAGGTCGGCGAGCGCGGGTCGTCGCGCCCCAGCACGTGGTGGCTGCCGTGACAGGTCACGCAGGTGGGCGCATTACCTCTGGTGACCGCGTCGACCGCGTGGATCGAGCGCGCCCAGTCCTCCCCTTCTTTCTGGTGGCAGCTCTGGCACGGCACGGCGACCACCGACTCGTCGCGATGCGGGTAGCCGCTGGCGAACGCCGGGTGGCAGCTCGTGCAGTTGAGTCCGGCGTGCTTGGAATCGTGAAGGATCGAATCGGGAACGTACAGCGCCGAGTCGGCCTGGAGTGTCGCCGCCTTGCCGGTGAGGAAATACCGGTTCGCGTGGCAGTTGCGGCAGGCAACGACGCCGCCGCTCTGGGCCCGTGCCGGACTCGCGGCGGCGAGGCCGAGGATGACTGCGCCGGCGAGGGAGAAGACCACTCCCGTCAAGGTGCGCCCGGGGCCGCGACTGGCGCCCGGCTCGCTCCGCCCCGCACCGCTCTGCACCATTGATCGGCTCCCAGGCACCTGTCCGCTGTGGGTACGTGCGCGCCATCGCACCGGATGGCGGGGTCGCCTTCGGCTCCCGATCCTCCACTCGTGCGGCCCGGCGAACCCGCGGTGCCGCGTCGTTCCAGCCGCGCCAAAAATACAATCACCGCCGCGCGGACACCAATCACCAAGTGTCCCGGGGTCTCGACAATCCTGACCGTAACCCCTCCGGTCGCTCGGCGGCGTCGCCCACGCTTGCGCCCCGGCCCACCGCCGCCGTATCGTCCCGACATCCCGCATCGATCCCGTCACCTTGCGCCGATCCGGAGCGATGCGCTCGCCCGGAGCATGCCAGGTCCGACTCGGCCATTCCGGCGGAAACGATGCGCCCGATGAACTGCGAAGCGGACGTCGAGCACCGCACGCCGCCTGACGTCGCGGCGACCTTCGCGCATGACCACCCGCCGAGGACCAGGCCATGAGCAATGACGCGGCCCGCGACTTCGCGACGGCGGTGATGATCGGACTCTCCGATCGTCCTCGCTGGCTTCCCTGCCGCTTTCTCTACGACGCGCGCGGGAGCGAACTCTTCGAGGCGATCACCACGACGCAGGAGTACTACCCCACCCGTACCGAGACTGCGATTCTCGCGGCGTCCGCGCCGGCGATCGCCGTCGAGACCGGCCCCGTGACGCTGCTCGAACTCGGGGCGGGAACCTCCAGCAAGACCGGGCATCTCCTTTCGGCCTATGCCGCGGCCGGCGCTCCCGTCCGCTATTTCCCGGTCGACGTGAGCGCGGCGGCGCTCGAGGCCGGACGGCGCGCCCTCGAGGCGGAACATCCCGGTGTCGAGGTGGTTCCGGTCAACAGGACGTACGACGCGGCGTTTCCGATGCTCCGGGGCCTGTCGCCGGTGATGCTCGTCTTCCTCGGCAGCACGGTCGGCAACTTCAATCAGACCGAGGCCGCGCTCTTCTGGGCCACCGTTTCCCGCCACCTCGCGCCCGGCGACTACATGCTTCTCGGGGCCGATCTGGTGAAGGACGTCGCGGTGATCAACGCGGCGTACAACGACGCCGCGGGATATTCCGCGGCGTTCACCCGCAACATCTTCGCGCGGATGAACCGCGAACTCGGATCGAGCGTCGATCTGGCCACGATCGAGCACGAGGCGGTGTACAATCCGACGTGGCAGCGGGTCGAGATCTTCGCCCGCTTCACCGCGCCGCAGATCATCCGGCTCGCGCCGCTGGGCGGCGAGGTGCGGATCGACGCCGGCGAGCGGATCATGACCGAGATCTCGCGCAAGTACATTCTGGAGAACCTCGAGGCGTACCTCCGGTGTTTCGGCTTGCGGGTTCGCCGCGTGTTCACCGATCCCCGCCGCTGGTTCGCGGAGCTTCTGCTCCAGCGCGAAGCCGGGGTCGGACAGCTCTTCAGGGACGGGAAGGGGGAGGGAAGATGACCGCCGCGGATCGAGTCGTCGGGACACCCGGGACGCATCCGGATCTGGCCGAGATCTACCGCCGCGTTCGTCGCGCCACGGACTGGATCTGCGAGCCGCTTGCCATCGAGGACTTCGTGGTGCAGCCGATGCCCGACGCGAGTCCGACCCGGTGGCACCTGGCGCACACGACCTGGTTCTTCGAGACGTTCGTGCTCAAGCGGTGTTATCCGGGGTACCATGCCTTCCACGCCGATTTCGAATATCTCTTCAACTCCTATTACAACGCGGTCGGTCCGCAGTGGTCGCGCCCCCATCGCGGGCTCCTGACCCGTCCGGGCATCGCGGAAGTGCGCGAATACCGGGCCCACGTCGACGCAGCGATGGCCGAGCTGCTCGGCGGCGCCGGTGAGTTCGACCGTGACGTCGTGGTGCTCGGACTCAACCACGAGCAGCAGCACCAGGAATTGATCGTCACCGACTTCAAGTACCTGCTGTCGTGCAATCCGCTCAAGCCGGTGTACCGCCCCGCCAAGGCTCGTCCGATCGGCGCCGTGCCGGCGCTGACGTGGATCGACGGACCCGATGGCGTGGTCGAGATCGGTCATGCCGGCGGCGGATTCGCGTTCGACAACGAGTCACCGCGTCATCGCGTCTTCGTCGATCGCTACCAGATCGCGTCCCGTCCGGTCACCTGCGGCGAGTATCTCCGGTTCATCGCCGACGGCGGATACCGCCGCCCGGAGTTCTGGCTCGCCGACGGGTGGAATGCGGTACGGGAGCGGGGCTGGGTTGCCCCGCTCTACTGGGAGGAACGCGACGGCGAGTGGTGGATGATGACGCTTTCCGGAATCCGGCGCGTCGAGCCGGCGGAACCGGTGACGCACGTGAGCTACTACGAGGCGGACGCGTACGCTCGCTGGGCGGGAATGCGACTTCCCACGGAAGCGGAATGGGAGTGCGTGGCGTCGTCGCATCCGGTCGAGGGGAACTTCCTCGAGACGGGGCATTTCCATCCGGTCGCGGCGGTCGCCGCGGCGCCGGGGCGGGCGATCCAGCTCTACGGCGACGTGTGGGAATGGACGCAGAGCGCCTACGCGGCGTATCCCCGCTATCGCCCCGTCGAGGGCGCCCTCGGCGAATACAATGCCAAGTTCATGTGCAACCAGCTGGTGCTGCGTGGCGGATCGTGCGCCACGCCGCGCACCCACATCCGGGCCAGCTACCGCAATTTCTTTCCGCCCGACGCGCGCTGGCAGTTTTCGGGCATCCGCCTCGCGCGCGACGCCTGAGGCTCGGCGGCTACGGCAGCACCGGCAGCGAGGCCCCGGAAGCCTTTCGTCCGGAGCGCATGATCCGGTCATGCGACAGCGGCATGTCGAGGAGCGCGCCGGCCATGGCGGCGGCCCGGTCCACCAGTTGGTGCGCGGCCTCGTGCAACTCGGTGTTCCCGCGGACGAAGGCCACGTTGTTCTCCATGTCCTCGGCCGTCCAGCCGCGACTGTGCGCGATGAACGGGAATTGCGGAAAGACGCACCCCAGCTCCGCAAAGAACATCAGCATCTGGCCGGCCACTGACTGCACGTTGTCCTGCCCCCCGGTGATGATGAATGCCGCCACCTTGTTGCGCATCATCACCCGGTTGCGGATGGTGATCTGGTTCTGCACGCAGTTGAGGCGCTCGGCCATCCTGAAGTAGTGCGAGCTGGCGCTGCCCCAGCGGATCGGCACGGCGATGACGATGACGTCGGCCCAGAACACCAGCGCCTCGTATACCCGCTCCATCTGGTCGTCCGGATCCATCTGCGTGATGGAGCACGGCCAGGTGCAGGCATGGGCGCTCTTCGAGTAGTACCCTTCGCAGGCGCGATAGCGGAGGTCGTTGAGCCGGATCAGCCGTGTCGGGAGGCCCAGTCCGTCCCGCGCGTGCGCCACGGCGCTGTCGAGGAGGGCGTCGGAGGTCGAGTAGCGTGGATTGGCGGCGTCCATTGCGGTCGTCGATATCCCCACCACCCGGACCGGTCCGGGCTCCCGCTCCAGCTTGCGCTCCAGGGGGTGCGGCGGGTGCCGCAGCTTGTGGCGCCTGGTGATCGATTCGAGGTTGATGTAGAGATGGCCGTCGGATTCCATCAGTTCGTGCTGCGGCACGGCGTCGTCCTCGAATCCTGGTTCGCCCCGGCCGGTGATCCGGTGGAACTTGTAGTTGTGCCACGGACAGACGATGTAATCACCGTCGAGGCGGCCGTCACCCAGGGGTCCGCCGGCGTGATTGCAGATGCCGGATATGGCGCCGAACCTCCCGTCGACGCAGGAGAGCGCAATCGCCCGGCGATCGGTGCTCAATTGCATCAGCGGCTGATTCCTGAATCGTTCGGCCGGTCCGAGATCATGCCACTTGCTTTCCGTCATTGGCGACTCCGCGTGAATTTCCCCGTGAGTATACTTGTCGCCTGTTGTCGCGGC
>Ga0335085_10011084_pt1 | contig 13400 bp, 8 predicted proteins | sample Lox_Sample_45_FD_206712 | JGI IMG/M metagenome (GOLD analysis project Ga0335085, IMG submission 206712) | Soil microbial communities from Loxahatchee National Wildlife Refuge, Florida, United States - Lox_Sample_4.5 | ecosystem: Environmental > Terrestrial > Soil > Wetlands | place: USA: Florida...
GGTCTCGGGAACGGCGGGCTGGGTCGCCTCGCCGCCTGCTTCCTGGACTCGATGGCCACCATGCAGCTCCCCGCCATGGGCTATGGCCTGCGGTACGAGTACGGCATCTTCCGGCAGGCCCTCCAGGCCGGCTGGCAACTGGAACAGCCGGACAACTGGCTCCGGCTCCCGGATCCCTGGGAGGTCGCGCGCCCGCACGAGGCGGTGGAGGTCAAGCTCGGCGCCTCCTTCGAGGTACGCGGCGGCACCCTGCAGGCGATCATGGGCCGGCCGTCGAGCCTCATCGGCATGCCGTTCGACCGACCAGTGGTGGGATACGGCGGCAAGACGATCAACACGCTCCGGCTCTGGGCCGCCGCCGCCCCCGACTACTTCGATTTCCAGGCGTTCAGTCACGGCGAGTTCGTCAGCGCGCTCGCCGAGCGGCTCGCCGCGGAGTCCCTCACCCGGGTGCTCTATCCCGACGACTCCACGAGCATGGGACAGGCCCTGCGATTCGTGCAGGAATACTTCCTGGTCGCGTGCTCCCTCGCCGACCTGGTCCGGCGCTTCCGGCGCAGCAATGCCGACTGGAGCTCGCTGCCGGAGAAGGTCGCGATCCAGCTCAACGACACGCACCCGACGATGGCGGTGCCCGAGCTGATGCGGATCCTGCTCGACGAGGCGCACCTCGGCTGGGACGCGGCCTGGGACTTCACCCAGCGGACCCTGGCGTACACGAACCACACCCTCCTGCCGGAGGCCCTCGAGAAGTGGCCGCTCGCCTGGTTCGAGGCGCTGCTGCCGCGGCAGCTCGAGATCATCCTCGAGATCAACCGGCGATTCCTCGATACCGTCCGGGCTCGCTTCCCCGGGGACCAGGGCCGGCTGGAGCGGTCCAGCCTCGTGGAGGGGGAGGGAGGCGAGCGGAAGATCCGCATGGCCAATCTGGCCATCGTGGGCTCGCACAGCACCAATGGGGTGGCCGCCATCCACTCTCGGCTCCTGCGCACGGTGACGGTCAAGGACCTCGCCGAGATGTATCCCGAGAGGTTCAACAACAAGACCAACGGCGTCACGCCGCGCCGCTGGCTGCTGCTGGCGAACCCGGCGCTGGCCCGGACGATCACCGGGGCGATCGGCGAGGGCTGGATCACCGATCTCTCGGAGCTGAGGAAGCTCAAGCCCCTCGCCGACGATCGAGGGTTCCGCGACGCGTTCCGGCAGGCCAAGCGTGAGGCAAAGGCGGCTTTCGCGGGGTGGCTGAAGGCCACCTCCGGCCAGATAGTGGACCCGGACACCATCTTCGACAGCCAGGTCAAGCGGATCCACGAATACAAGCGGCAGCTGCTGAATGCGCTCCGGGTCGTGGTGCTCTACAACCGGCTGCGGCAGAACCCGGGGCTCGCCATGACGCCCCGGACGTTCTTCTTCGCGGGCAAGGCGGCGCCCGCCTATCACCTGGCCAAGCTCATCATCAAGTTCATCAACAACCTCGCCGGGACCATCGACGGCGATCCGGCGGTGCGCGGGCGGATCAAGGTGCTCTTCCTGCCCGACTACTGCGTATCGCTGGCCGAGCGCCTGATTCCCGCCACGGACGTCTCGAACCAGATCTCGACCGCGGGCTACGAGGCGAGCGGGACGAGCAACATGAAGTTCATGATGAACGGGGCCCTGACGATCGGTACGCGTGACGGCGCGACGATCGAGATGGCCGAGGAGGCCGGCGAGGAGAATTTCTTCCTGTTCGGCCTCACCGCCGACGAGGTCGCCGGTAGCCGCGGCTGGTACAGCCCGCAATGGCACTACGACAACGAGCCCGAGACACGCGCGGCGCTCGACCTGGTCTTTTCCGACCACTTCAGCCGGAACGAGCCGGGGGTCTTCGAGCCATTGCGGGAGACCCTCCTGACGGGTGGGGACCGCTACATGCACCTGGCGGACCTCACCGCCTACCTCGAGGCAGATCGTCGGCTGCTCGCCCTGTACGCCGACGCGCCGGAATGGGCGCGCAAGGCGATCGTGAACGTGGCCGGATCCGGGAAGTTCTCCAGCGATCGGACCATCGCCGAGTACGCCGGCGAGATCTGGCATGTGAAGTCCTGTCCGGTGCCCTAGTCGGAGGGATCCATGAATGGCGCAGCGCAAGGGCCCGTGACGGTTTCGCCCTTGGCCGGGAACCCGGCCCCGGCATCGCTGCTGGTGGACCTGGCCCGCCTCGAGCGGGAGTACTACGAGCGCAGGCCCGACGTCGGCGACACCGCCCAGCTCGTGGCCTTCGGCACCAGCGGCCATCGGGGCTCGCCGCTCCGCGGATCGTTCACCGCCGCCCACATCCTGGCCATCACCCAGGCGATCTGCGACTACCGTCGCGGCCAGGGTACCGACGGCCCGCTCTACATGGGCAAGGATACGCACGCGGTGTCCGCGCCGGCCCAGCGGACCGCGCTGGAGGTGCTGGCGGCCAACGGGGTGGAGACCATCATCCAGCGAGGCGACGGAGTGACCCCGACGCCCGCGATCTCGTGGCTCATCCTCCGCTACAACCGCGGGCGCCGGGCGCACCGGGCGGACGGCATCGTCGTCACGCCCTCGCACAACCCGCCCGAGGATGGCGGCTTCAAGTACAACCCGCCCGACGGCGGGCCCGCCGGCACCGAGGTGACCGAGTGGATCCAGGACCGGGCCAACGAGCTGCTGCGGGCCGGCAACGTCGGGGTGAAGCGGGAGCCCTTCGCGACCGCCGTCAAGGCGGTGAGCACGCACCAGGAGGATTTCGTCCGGCCGTATGTCGAGGATCTGCGCCACGTCGTGGACATGGACGCGATCCGGGAGGCCGGCCTCGAGCTGGCGGTGGACCCGCTCGGGGGCGCGGCCGCGCCGTACTGGGAGCCGATCAACTCGATCTACAAGGTCCGCATCGCGGTGGTGAACCCGGCGATCGACCCGACGTTCTCGTTCATGACCGTCGACCACGACGGCAAGATCCGCATGGATCCCTCCAGCCCCTACGCCATGGCGCGGCTCGTCGGCCTCAAGGATCGGTACCGCCTCGCCTTCGGCAACGACGCCGACGCCGACCGACACGGCATCGTGACGCGCTCGGCGGGGCTGCTGAATCCGAACCACTACCTGGCAGTGGCCATCCGGTACCTGCTCACCAATCGGCCACGCTGGCCCAGCCACGCGGCGGTGGGCAAGACGCTGGTCAGCAGCAGCATGATCGATCGGGTCGTGGAGAAGCTCGGCCGCCGGCTGGCCGAGGTGCCGGTGGGCTTCAAGTGGTTCGTGCCGGGTCTCTTCGAGGGCTCGCTGTGCTTCGGCGGTGAGGAGAGCGCGGGGGCGAGCTTCCTGCGCCACGACGGTACCGTGTGGACGACGGACAAGGACGGCGTGATCATGAATCTGCTGGCCGCCGAGATCACCGCCCGTACCGGCAAGGATCCCGGCGAGCACTACCGGGAGCTGACGGAGGAGTTCGGTGCGCCGTGCTACATGCGCATCGACGCGCCGGCGACACCCGAGCAGAAGGCCCGGCTCGCGAAGCTCTCGCCGGCGGCGGTCAAGGCCTCGAGGCTGGCCGGCGAGCCGATCACCGCCAAGCTGACGCGGGCTCCGGCGAACGATGCTCCGATCGGCGGCCTGAAGGTGGTGGCGGCGAGCGGATGGTTCGCCGCCCGGCCCTCCGGGACCGAGAACATCTACAAGATCTACGCGGAGAGCTTCAAGAGCGAAGGCCACCTGGAGGCTCTCGTCAGAGAGGCCCGGGAGATCGTGAACGACGCACTGCAGGCTGACCGGTGATCCTTCCCCCGTTCCCGCCCGACTATCGGGCGTCCGGCGTGCTGCTGCACGTCACGTCGCTGCCCTCACCGTACGGCATCGGCGATCTGGGTCCGGGCGCGATCGCGTGGATCGATCGTCTGCAGGAAGCCGGCCAGGCATGGTGGCAGGCGCTCCCGATCGGGCCCACCGGCTACGGCGATTCACCCTATCAGGGGCTGTCGTCATTCGCGTGCAACGGGCTGCTCATGAGTCCGGACTGGCTGATCGAGGACGGGCTGTTGAGGGTGAGCGATTGCGAGGGCCGGTCGTTCTCGCCCGACGTGGTCGACTACGAGGCGGTCGCTTCGTTCAAGCGGCGGCTGCTCGAGACGGCCTGGACCAACTTCAATGCCGCTGCCCGCCCGGACCTGCGGGCGGCCTACGCAGAGTTTTGCCAGGGCCAAGCCCACTGGCTGGAGGACTATGCGCTGTTTCGTGCGCTGAAGTCGAGGTACGGGGGCGCCCCCTACCTCGAATGGCCGCCCGAGCTGGCCCGTCGCGCTCCGGGCGCGCTGGCCCGGGCGCGGCGAGAGCTGGCCAGCCAGATCGATCAGGTTCGGGTGGCCCAGTTCCTGCTCCTCCGTCAGGGGGCACGCCTGAAGCGGCACGCGCGTGCTCGGGGCGTGCGGCTGATCGGCGACCTGCCGTTCTTCGTGTCTCCGGACTCGAGCGACGTGTGGGCCAACCCGCAGCTGTTCCGGCTGGACGAGAACTGCCGGCCGCTCGTCGTCGCCGGAGTTCCGCCCGACTACTTCAGCGCTGACGGGCAGCTCTGGGGCAACCCCGTCTACGACTGGGAGGCCCTGCGCCGGACCAGCTACCGCTGGTGGGTGGACCGCTTGCGTGCCCTGCTCGACCATGTGGACGTCGTTCGCCTCGATCATTTCCGGGCGTTCGCGGCCGCGTGGCACGTTCCGGCCGGCTCGCCGACGGCCCTTGGCGGGCTCTGGGTCCCAGGGCCCGGGGCCGACTTCTTCAGTACCGTCCAGAAGGAGCTGGGCGCGCTCCCGTTCATCGCGGAGGACCTGGGGCTGATCACGCCGGATGTCTACACGCTCCGCGACCAGTTCCAGATGCCCGGGACGCGGGTCCTCCAGTTCGCCTTCGACGGCGAGGCGGACAATCCGTACCTGCCGAGCAACTACGTCGCGAACACCGTCGTGTACACCGGCACCCACGACAACCCCACGACCCGCGAGTGGTACGAGGAGCTGCCGGACGACCAGCGACGGAACTTCTGGAGCTGTCTGAAGCGTCCTGCGGGCGACGGCCGTGAGGCGGCCCCCGCGCTGATGGGCCTGGCCTGGTCGTCGATCGCCGCGCTGGCGATCGCGCCGCTGCAGGATGTGCTGAACCTGGGCCGGGAGGCCCGGATGAACGTGCCGGGCCGCGCCGAGGGCAACTGGCGCTGGCGCTGCACCGAGCGGATGCTTTCGAGCCCAGGCCTGGAATGGCTGCGAGACCTGACGACGGCCTCGGACCGGAGCCCGGTTGTCTCGCTGGAGGTGACCGGGTGAATGAAGCTCGCCCGCGAGGGAACGGAATGAGGCCCGGTATGCACGTGGGCATCGCCTCCGACCACGGTGGCTTCGCCCTGAAAGAGGAGCTGGTCGGGCGGCTTCGCGCGGTGGGACACGAGGTGACGGATTTCGGCGCCCACGCCTTGCACGAGGACGACGACTATCCCGACTTCGTGATCCCGCTCGGTCAGGCGGTCGCGGCCGGGACGGTGGAGCGCGGGATCGCCATCTGCGGCAGCGGGGTGGGCGCGTCGGTGTGCGCCAACAAGGTTCCGGGCGTCCGCGCCGCGCTCGTCCACGATCACTTCTCGGCCGGCCAGGGTGTCGAGGACGACCACCTGAACGTTCTGTGCCTGGGCGGGCGAACGGTGGGGCCGGCGGTAGCGTGGGACCTCGTCCAGGCATTCCTCGCCGCCACCTTCAGCCAAGCCGAGCGGCACCTTCGCCGGTTGAGCAAGACGGCGTCCCTTGAAGGAGAAACCGATGAGCGTCGCGCACGTCGTTGAGTCGAGGACGGATGCCGAAACGGCGCAGCTGGCGATCAACACGATCCGTACCCTGTCGATCGATGCGGTGCAGCAAGCCCACTCCGGACACCCGGGAACCCCGATGGCGCTGGCCCCGCTGGTGTACACGCTGTGGAACCGGGTCATGCGCTTCGACCCGCAGGACCCCATCTGGCCCAACCGGGATCGCTTCGTGCTCTCGAACGGACACGCGTCGATGCTGCTCTGGTCCGTGCTCTACCTGACCGGGACCCGGGCGGTGGACGCCGACTACGAGCGCCTGGGGTATCCGTCGGTGAGCCTCGAGGACATCCGGCGGTTCCGGCAGCTGGACAGCCGGGCGCCCGGGCATCCCGAGTACCGGTGGGTCTCCGGGGTCGAGACCACCACCGGTCCCCTCGGGCAGGGGGTCGCCACCAGCGTGGGGATGGCCATCGCCCAGAAGTGGCTCGCCAGTCGCTACAACCGGCCCGGGTTCGAGATCTTCGACTACGACGTCTACGCGGTGTGCGGGGACGGCTGCCTGATGGAAGGCGTGTCCTCGGAGGCGGCCTCGCTCGCCGGCCACCTGGGGCTCGACAACCTCTGCTGGATCTTCGACAACAACCACATCACGATCGAAGGCTCGACCGACATTACGTTCACCGAAGACGTCGCCGGTCGGTTCCTGGCGTACGGCTGGAACGTCCTGCGGGTGGGCGACGCCAACGACGTCGAGCGCATCGAGCGCGCCCTCTCCGTCTTCCGCGCGACGAAGGGCCGCCCCACCTTCATCGTCCTCGACAGCCACATCGGCTACGGATCGCCGCACAAGCAGGACACCGCCGCCGCCCACGGCGAGCCGCTCGGCGAGGACGAGGTCCGCCTGTGCAAGCGCTTCTACGGGTGGCCGGAGGACGCGAAGTTCCTCGTCCCCGACGGCGTCCGCGAGGATTTCGCGGCCGGGGTCGGCGCGCGGGGCGCCGAGGCCCGGCGCCGGTGGACGGATCTCTTCGCCGCCTACCGCGGAAAGCATCCGGAGCTGGCTACCGAGATCGATCAGATGCAGCGGCGCGAGCTGCCGGCGGGATGGGACCGGAATCTCCCGGTCTTTCCGGCGGACCCGAAGGGCATCGCCGGCCGGGAGGCGTCCGGCAAGGCGCTGAACGTGCTTGCTCAGAACGTCCCCTGGCTTCTCGGCGGCTCGGCCGACCTCGGTCCGTCGAACAAGACCACCCTGACCTTCGAAGCGGCCGGGACCTTCCAGGCCGGGAGCCCGGGCGGGCGGAACCTCCACTTCGGCATCCGTGAGCACGCGATGGGTGCGATCATGAACGGGCTGTCGCTGTCGAAGCTGCGCCCCTTCGGGGGGACCTTCTTCATCTTCAGCGACTACGCGCGCCCGGCCATCCGCCTGTCGGCTTTGATGGAGCTGCCGACGATCTTCGTCTTCACCCACGACGCGATGGGGGACGGGGAGGACGGCCCGACTCACCAGCCCGTCGAGCACCTCGCGTCGCTGCGCGCCATTCCCGGGCTGATCACGCTGCGCCCCGGGGACGCCAACGAGGTGGTGGAGGCGTACCGGTACGTCATGCAGCTCCGCCACGAGCCGGCGGTGCTGGCTCTCTCGCGCCAGCCGCTACCGACGCTGGACCGGACGAGATACGCGCCGGCCTCCGGCGTCCGGCACGGCGCCTACGTCCTCGCCGACCCCCCGGGCGGCAATCCCGAGGTCATCCTGATCGCGTCCGGGAGCGAGGTCGCGCTCGCGGTCGAGGCCCACGAGAAGCTGCTCGCCGAGGGCGTCCGCTCCCGGGTCGTCTCGATGCCCTCCTGGGAGATCTTCGAGCAGCAGACCGAGGAATACCGCAATCGCGTGCTGCCACCTGCGGTGAAGGCGCGGGTGGCGGTCGAGCAGGCGTCGACCTTCGGGTGGGAGCGATACGTCGGGACCTCGGGCGCGGTCATCGGCATGAAGACCTTCGGGGCCTCGGCGCCCCTCAAGGCGTTGCAGCGGAAGTTCGGATTCGAACCGAACTGGGTGGCGGCCACCGCCAGGGAGCTGCGCGACGCTCACCAGGGCCGGATCTGATCGATGCACGGGATCGATCGGCGGATCCTAGGACCAAGGTCCCATAGACCGCGTGCGCCCCGCCCCACATGCTGTGGGAGGCCGGGCCGTTGACAGGAGGCGGCAATGAGCGCAAGGGCACAGGCCGATCCAAAGGACCATCCTCAGCCGGGACTATGATTCTGACCTCGTGACCATTCGCTTCGTGATAGTGCGCCCCGAGCGACTGGTCGCCTGATGAGCACAGGAGGAACATTTATGGCACGCATGGCGACCGACGTGAAGCCGACGACCGCGGCGGGCAAGCCCGCTCCGAAATCAGACCGCCTCTCCCCGGACGAGCTGCGCAAGATCGACTCCTACTGGCGAGCCTGCAACTACCTGGCCGCGGGCATGATCTATCTGCAGGCCAACCCGCTGCTGCGCGAGCCCCTGAAGCCCGAGCACGTCAAGCAGCGCCTGCTGGGGCACTGGGGCGCGAGCCCCGGGCTCAGCTTCGCCTATGTCCACCTCAACCGCCTGATCAACAAGTACGACCTCGACGCCATTTTCCTGGCCGGGCCCGGCCACGGCGCGCCGGGCGTGCTCGGCCCCGTCTATCTCGAGGGCACCTACTCCGAGATCTTTCCGAACAAGGCGGAGGACGTGGAGGGAATGCGCGCCTTCTTCAGGGAATTCTCGTTCCCGGGGGGGATCGGCAGCCACTGCACCCCGGAGACGCCGGGCTCCATCCACGAGGGCGGCGAGCTCGGCTACAGCGTCTCCCACGCCTTCGGCGCCGCCTTCGACAACCCGGACCTGCTGGTCACGGTGATGGTGGGTGATGGCGAGGCCGAGACCGGTCCGCTGGCCACCTCCTGGCATTCCAACAAGTTCCTGAACCCCATCCGCGACGGCGCGGTGCTGCCGATCCTGCATCTGAACGGCTACAAGATCAACAACCCGACGTTGCTTGCGCGCATCTCCCCCGAGGAGCTCGACCACCTGTTGCGGGGCTACGGCTGGACACCCCACTTCGTGGAGGGCCACGACCCGGCGCTCATGCACCAGCAGATGGCCGCGACCCTCGAGGACTGCGTGCTCGAGATCCGCCGGATCCAGCAGGAAGCGCGCAAGAGCGGCCAGCCGACGCGCCCACGGTGGCCGATGATCGTGCTGCGCAGCCCCAAGGGCTGGACCGGTCCCAAGACGGTGGATGGCCACCGGGTGGAAGGGTTCTGGCGCTCCCACCAGGTGCCGCTCTCCGGCATGCACAACAATGCCGCCCACATGAAGCAGCTCGAGGAGTGGATGCGCAGCTACCGGCCCGAGGAGCTCTTCGACGCCGGCGGGCGGCTGATCCCCGAGCTCAAGGCGCTCGCCCCCAAGGGTCCACGCCGCATGAGCGCCAATCCGCACGCCAACGGCGGGGTGCTGCGGAAGCCCCTGCGCATGCCGGATTTCCGCCGGTACGCCATCAAGGTGGACAAGCCCGGCCAGGTCGCCGCGGAGAACACGCGCCCGCTCGGGCAGTTCCTGCGCGACATCATGCGCGACAACATGACGAACTTCCGGGTCTTCGGGCCCGACGAGAACACCTCGAACCGCCTCGACGCGATCTACGAGGTGAGCAAGAAGCTGTGGCTGGCCGAGTATCTGCCTGAGGACGCCGACGGCGGGCAGCTCGCACCCGACGGCCGGGTGCTGGAGATGCTCTCGGAGCACACGCTCGAGGGCTGGCTCGAGGGCTACCTGCTGACCGGTCGCCACGGGTTCTTCTCCACTTACGAGGCGTTCGCCCACGTCATCGATTCGATGTTCGGCATGCACGCCAAGTGGCTGGCCAGTAGCCGCGAGCAGCCGTGGCGCGCGCCGGTCTCCTCGCTGAACCTGCTGCTGACCTCGACGGTGTGGCGCCAGGATCACAACGGGTTCACCCACCAGGATCCGGGCTTCCTCGACGTGGTCCTGAACAAGGATCCGCACGTCTGCCGCATCTACCTGCCGCCGGACGTGAACACCCTGCTCTGCGTGGCTGACCACTGCCTGCAGAGCACGGGCTACATCAACGTGATCGTCTCGGACAAGCAGAAACACCTGCAGTACATGACGATGGACGAGGCCATCGGACACTGCACGAAGGGCCTCAGCATCTGGGACAAGGCGAGCAACGATCAGGGAGCCGAGCCCGACGTGGTGATGGCCTGCGCCGGCGACATCCCCACCAAGGAGGCACTGGCCGCCGTCGTGCTGCTGCGGGAGGACTTCCCGGCGCTGAAGATCCGCTTCATCAACGTGGTGGACCTCTACCGGCTGATGCCCGCGAGTGAGCATCCCCACGGCCTCTCGGACCGGGACTTCGACAGCCTGTTCACCACGGACAAGCCCATCATCTTCAACTTCCACGGCTACCCCTGGCTGGTCCACCGGCTCACGTATCGACGGACCAATCACGGGAACCTCCACGTGCGCGGCTACAAGGAGAAGGGCAACATCAACACGCCGCTCGATCTGGCCATCCAGAACCAGATCGATCGCTTCAGCCTGGCGATCGACGTGATCGACCGGGTGCCGTCGCTGCAGCGAACGGGCGGGCACGCCAAGGAGCGGCTCCGCAACCTGCAGATCGAGTGTCAGCGCTACGCCTACGAGCACGGCGTCGACAAGCCGGAGGCCGACCAGTGGACATGGCCGTACTGACGCGGAGCCGGGCATGAGCGAGCGTCCCGCAGGGGGCTGAACGGCGAGGGGAGGACCATGGCCGATCCCGCGCGGCGGGTGTTCGCCATCCGGCACGGCGAGACCGAGTGGAGCCTGAACGGACGGCACACCGGCACGACCGACATTCCCTTGACGGACAACGGGCGCCGGCTCGCCACGCAGCTCCGCCCGATGCTGGCCCGGACTCGTTTCGTGACGGTGCTCACGAGCCCGTTGAAGCGTGCGCGGGAGACCTGCGAGCTGGCCGGCCTTGGCGGAGCGGCGGTCGTCGACCCCGATCTGGTCGAATGGAACTACGGGAAGTACGAGGGCCTGACCCCTGCGCAGATACACGCGACCGCCCCGGGCTGGCTGATCTTCCGGGACGGATGCCCCGGCGGGGAGACGCCGGTGGAGATCGGAGCCCGTGTGGATCGGGTGATCGCGCGGGTGCGGGCGGTCGAGGGGGACGTCGCGCTCTTTGCGCACGGCCACGTGCTCCGCGTGCTGGGGGCGTGCTGGCTCGGGCTGCCTCCGGAGGCCGGGCAGCACTTCCTGCTCGACACCGGCACGCTGAACATCTTGAGCTACTACCGCGGAGTCCCCGCCCTGAAGACGTGGAACGCGCCGATGGCGGGATAGGAGGATTCACATGAGCATCGACGAGGTCGAAAGCATCGCGAGAGCGCTGGTCGCGGACGGGAAAGGCATCCTGGCCGCCGACGAGTCGGTATCCACGCTGACCAAGCGGTTCGACACGCTGGGGATCAAGTCCACCGAAGACAGCCGGCGGACGTACCGGGAGATGCTCTTCACCGCGCCGGAGGCGGCCACCTTCACCAGCGGCGTCATCATGTACGATGAGACGATCCGACAGAAGAGCTCGAGCGGGACACCGCTCCCACAGGTCCTCGCCAAGCAGGGGATCATACCCGGCATCAAGGTCGATATCGGGGCGAAGCTGCTCGCCGGCTCGCCCGACGAGCAGGTCACCGAGGGGCTCGACGGGCTGCGCGAGCGTCTCGCCGAGTACCGGAACATGGGGGCCCGCTTCGCCAAGTGGCGGGCGGTCATCCGCATCACCGACGCGCTGCCGAGCCCGACGTGCGTGAGCGTGAACGCCCACGCCCTCGCGCGCTACGCTGCGCTCTGTCAGGAGGGGGGTCTCGTCCCGATCGTCGAGCCCGAGGTGCTGATGGACGGGCCGCACTCCATCGAGCGGTGCGAGGAGGTCACGAGCACCGTCCTCCACGCGGTCTTCGATGCCCTCTCCGGGCAGCGGGTCGCGCTGGAGGCGATGCTGCTCAAGCCCAACATGGTCATCGCGGGCAAGGCCTGTCCACGCCAGGCCTCCGTGCCGGAGGTCGCGATCGCGACCCTCCGGTGCCTGCGCCGACACGTCCCCGCCGCGGTGCCCGGCATCGTGTTCCTGTCCGGCGGCCAGAGCGACCGGGTGGCGACCGCTCACCTGAACGCCATCAACCGTCTGCCCGGGCCCCGGCCCTGGAAGATCAGCTTTTCCTACGGACGCGCGCTGCAGGACCCGGCGCTCGAGGCCTGGCACGGACGCGATGAGAACCTGAATGCCGGCCGGCAGGCCCTTTCGCAGCGGCTGCGCTGCAACGGCGCGGCCAGCCTCGGCACCTACACCGACGACATGGAGGTGGCGGCCGGGGCAGCGCCCTCGCCGCATCGTGGAGCCTGGCACGACGACTGACGCGCCGCCCGCGTCGCGCCGCTCACCGACGATAGCTACCGAGCGACGAGAGGCGACTCATCGCAGTTGGAAGGATCGGATCAGACGAAGGCCTGATAGCGCCGGTCGATCGGCTCGTCATTCGCGCATCGGTTCCAGAGACCGAGGAAGCCGTAGACGGCGACAAGCCGGGCCACGACGACAGCGACGCTAGCATAGGCAATGTAGCTCATGTCGGCAGCGCTCGCGGCTCGCAGGCGGTTCAGGAACGTGTTGACGGTTTAGACCGTCACGCCCTTCGTGTTTTCGGTTGCGTCTGGGTTGCGGATGGTGGCTTCTGGCGTGTCGTCCAGCCGGTCCGTGACGGAGAGTCACGCACGGGTAATATCGCGCCCCTCATGAGGTGCTGGCGGCGGAGAAGCCTTGCCCTTCCTGGATCGCTCGCTCATGCGTTCCAAGAGCACATAGAACACCGGAACAAAAGGGATGGCCAGAAGTGTCGAGGCGAGCATCCCACCGAAGACCACCGTGCCGATGGCCTGCTGGCTGGCGGCGCCCGCCCCGAAGGCGACCACCAGCGGCACCACTCCCAGGATGAAGGCGAACGATGTCATCACGATGGGGCGGAATCGCCGACGGGTCGCTTCGACGGCGGCCTCCGCTATGGACAGGCCCTCCCGGTGCAGGTCGCGGGCGAATTCCACGATGAGAATGGCGTTCTTGCTCGCCAGGGCGATCATCAAGACGAGACCCACCTGGCTGTACAGGTTGCTGTCGTAGCCGCGGCTCATGAGCGCCAGGACGACCCCCACCAGGGCCAAGGGGACCACCAGGATGACGGCGCCGGGAGAGGTCCAGCTCTCGTACAGCGCGGCAAGCACCAGGTAGACCAGGATGATGGAGAGGGCATAGATCAGGTAGGCCTGATAGCCCACTTGCTTCTCCTGATAGCTCGTTGAGGTCCAGTCATAGGCCATGCCCTGGGGCAACGTCTCGCGGGCCAACTGCTCCATGAGACTGAGGGCCTCTCCGGAGCTGAACCCCGGAGCGGCGGAGCCGTAAATGGACGCCGCCGGGTAGAGGTTGTAGCGGGTGACCAGCTCCGAGCCCTGGATCTGCTTGACCTTCAGCAAGGCGTT
>Ga0335085_10011085_pt1 | contig 13399 bp, 12 predicted proteins | sample Lox_Sample_45_FD_206712 | JGI IMG/M metagenome (GOLD analysis project Ga0335085, IMG submission 206712) | Soil microbial communities from Loxahatchee National Wildlife Refuge, Florida, United States - Lox_Sample_4.5 | ecosystem: Environmental > Terrestrial > Soil > Wetlands | place: USA...
CGGCCGAGGATGGCGCGGGCGGGGTCCCCGGGCAGCGCCTGGGTCGCCAGGAATACCAGGATCGAGACCAGGATGAGGACGAGGATGCCCAGCAGCAGCCTGCGGAGGATGAACCCCCACACCCCGCCGGGCCGGAACCTGTTCACCGCAGCTCCTGTCCGCCGGCGCTAGCCGAACCAGATGGTCCGGAAGCCGTGGCCGAAGCTGTCCAGGTTGAGGGTGCCCTTGCTGGGCTTGAGCCCCTTGACCTTGGCCGAGTAGCCGTCGATGAGGCCGCCGAAGAAGGGGATGATGTAGCCGCCGATGTCGTATTCGGTCTGCTGCATCTGGTGCTCGATCTGGGTGCGGGTGGCCGCGTCGGTGGTGGCCAGGGCCTGGTTGTACAGCGACCCGAAGTTGGATCCGGTGCCTGACTTCGGCGGCCAGTGCGTCTCGTTGTACGGGGCGTTCGGCAGCGAGCCCTGCTGTACCTGGTTCAGGTACGAGCGGGTGCCCCAGAAGTCGATCGAGAAGGCCAGCTTGAGGTACTGGTTCCCGTAGTAGTTCGGGTCGTTGATGACGTTGATCTTCACCCCGGCGGCCTGCGCCTGGTTGGCGAAGACGGTCGCGGTCTCGACCATGCCGGCGGCGCCGTTGGTGGTGTGCAGGTCCACGCTCAGGTTCGCCTTGCCGGCCGCCTTGAGCAGCGACTTGGCCTGCGCGATGTCCTGCTTGCGCTGCGGCAGGGAATGGTTGTAGCCGGGGTCGAAGGGGGCGTAGAGGTCGTTGCCGACGAACCCGTAGCCGGAGGCGACCTGCTCGAGCATCCCAGGCCGGTCGACGATCAGCCGCATCGCCTGGCGCACCCGGACGTCATCGAACGGGGGCATGTCGATGGCCATGCAGATGGGCAGCCAGCCGCCGGTCTTGGAGACCAGCGCCGCCATGCTCCGCGCCTGGACGACCTTGACCTGGGAGGGCGGCAGGTCGGTCATCGCGTCGATCTGGCCGCCGAGCAGCCCGTTGACCTGCGCGGTCGAGTCGCTGAAGTCGATGATCGTCACAGTGTCGAAGTACGGCTGGCCGCTGCGCCAGTAGTTCGGGTTGCGCGTGTGGACGCTCTGCTGGCCGGGCGTGAACGACTTGAGCTTGTAGGCGCCGGTGCCGACCTGCGCGTGCGGGTACGCCTGGTAGCCGGTGGGCACCATGCCGAAGGTGTAGCTGGCCAGGGTCTGCGGGACCGTCGAGTCCGGGGTCTTCAGCGGGAGCCGGACCGTGTACTTGTCCAGCTTCTTCATGTTCGCGATGTCCATGGTCGCCGTGGCGGCAAACCCGGTCAGGCCGTTCGCCTTGGTGCCGATGCGCTGGAACGAGTACAGGACGTCGTCGGCCGTCAGCGTCTTGCCATTGGAGAACTCGATGCCCTGGCGCAGCTTGATGGTGTACTGCTTCGGGTTGTCCTGGGTGACGCTCTCGGCCAGGCCGTTGCTGGTGAGCTGGTAGTTGTCGTCGAACAGCAGCAGCGTCTCGAAGGCGGTCATCAGGCGGGCCTGGTCCGGCTTGGTGATGATGTTCTGGCCGTCCATGATGTCCTTGGAACCGCCGCCGGTCACTCCCAGCCGGAAGTTCCCGCCCCGCTTGGGCTGCCCGGCGGGCTGCGTCGGGCTGGTGGACGGCGACGACGAGCCGCTGCTGCCGCAGGCGGCCAGGCCGCCGACGACGGCCAGGCCGCCAGCGCCCGCGAGCAGCTGCCGGCGTGAGATATCGGCCATGTCAGAACCCCTTCTGTCCGTCGGCGCCGGCGCTGCGCGCGGAGCCTGTGGGGGCAAGGGCGAATGCAAGGGGCGAACCTTGCATTACGCGTTGCTGACCGTTCCTAGTCCTGGATGAGCGGGCTTGTCAACGGATCGGCGAATGTTGGTTCTGTGCTGTTATGAGTTCGCGCCGGACGGCCGCCGCGTGCCGGAAGCCCCGGATTTACCTGCTGAGACCCTGGACACGAGCCTGCTGCCCTGCCGATACTGGGTCACGATGGTATCAGAACGTTCATATCGTGAACAGCCCTGGAGGTCGCGATGGCGGGCCCGCAGAAGGTCATCATCACGTGCGCGCTGACGGGTTCCGGTCACACGCCGTCCATGTCCCCGTACCTGCCGTACACCCCCGGGGACATCGTGGACCAGGGGGTCGCGGCGGCCGAGGCCGGCGCGGCGATCCTGCACCTGCATGCCCGCGACCCGCAGGACGGCCGCCCGTCCGCCGACCCGAAGCTCTTCGCGGAGTACGCGTCGGGCATCAAGCAGCGCAGCGACGTCGTGATCAGCATCTCCACCGGCGGCGGCACCGGCATGTCGGTGCAGGAGCGGCTGGAGGGCGTGCTGGAGCTCAAGCCCGAGCTGTGCACGCTGAACCTCGGGACCATGAACTACGGCAGCTTCCCGATGATCGACCGGTACCGGGACCGCTTCCGGTTCGACTGGGAGGAGCCGTACCTGGAGAGCACCAGGGCGGAGCCGTTCGTGAGTACCTACGCCGACATCGAGTACATGCTCACCGAGGTCGGCCCGGCGACCGGCACCCGTTTCGAGGCCGAGGCGTACGATGTCGGGCACCTGTACACGCTGGCGCACTACCTGGATAAGGGCCTGGTCCAGCCGCCGATCCTGATCCAGACCATCTTCGGGACCATGGGCGGCATCGGCCCGGACGTGGACCACATCGTCCACATGAAGCGCACCGCCGACCGGCTGCTCGGCGACGCGTACCAGTGGTCGACCCTGGGCGCCGGCCGGTACCAGATGGGCATCGTCACCGCCGCCGCCGTCATGGGCTCGCACGTCCGGGTCGGCCTGGAGGACAGCCTCTACCTGGGCAAGGGCCAGATCGCGGAGTCCAACGCGGACCAGGTCACCAAGATCCGCGGCATCCTGGAGGCGCTGTCGCTGGAGATCGCCACCCCCGCCGAGGCCAGGCAGCTGCTGGGGCTCAAGGGCCTGGCCAGTGTCGGCTACTGAGATGCCGTCTGCTCAGCGGTCATGCCGGTAGCCCCGGCGGAGCACGACGGCATCACCGGGGTGACGTTCGGCAGTGACGGGCACCGCCTGCTCGGCACCCTGTACCTGGCCCGCGGCAGCGAGCCCAAGCCGACCGCGCTGCTGCTGCACGGCTGCCCCGGCCTGCAGCAGAACGGCGACCTGGCGGTGGCGCTGCGCGACCGCGGCTGGAACTCCCTGATCTTCCACTACCGCGGCAGCTGGGGCAGCGGCGGCCGCTACGACCTGCGGACGGTCCCGGCCGACGTGACCGCGGCGGTGGATCACCTGTCGTCCGCCGCCTGTCCCCTGGTGGACGCGGGGCGGCTCGCGGTGGTCGGCCACAGCCTCGGCGGCTGGGCCGCCCTGCTGGCCGCGGCCGGCGACCCGCGGCTGCGGGCGGTGGCCGCGTGCGCCGCCGCGGTGGACATCGGCGCGCTGGACCTGGACGCCGCGGCGATAGAGCGGGAATTCACCCGGTTCCTCGCGGTCACCCCGGACGAGTTCCGGCGTCAGCGGGACGAGGCGGCCGCCCGGCTCGACCCGCTGGCCGCGGCGGCTGCCATCGCGCCGCGGCCGCTGCTGATCGTGCACGGCACGGCCGACCCGTGGGTCCCGGTCGCGCATGCCCGGCGGCTGGCCGGGCGGGCGCGCCAGCCCTTGCGCTACGCGGAAATCGACGGCGGCGGCCACGATTTCGCCTGGGAGCGGAGCTATTTCCGGGAGCTCGTGACCGGGTGGCTTGATGAGATCCAGATCTGAAATCTGAAGGAGGAATCGTGCCCGCAACGGGACCAGGCGCGGTACGCCGGGTGGGGATCGTCGGCGCGGGGGTGATCGGCGGCGGCTGGGCGCTGCACTACCTGCGGATGGGGTTCCGCGTGGACGTGCACGACCCGGGCGCGGGCGCCCGCGACGGCCTGCTGCGCATGCTGGAGTCCACCTGGCCGGTCCTGGAGCGGCTGGGGCTGCGCCCGGGCGCCAGCCCGGGCAACCTGACGTTCTGCCGGACCCTCGGCGAGGCGGTCGGCGGCGCCGACGTGGTGCAGGAGAACTGCCCGGAGGACGCGGCGCTCAAGCGCCGCGTCCTGGCGGAGATCGACGCCGCCGCTCCGCCGGAGATCGTCATCGCGTCCAGCACCTCGGGTTTCGCGATGACCATGCTCCAGGGTGACTGCGCCAACCCGCAGCGCTGCGTGGTCGGGCACCCGTTCAACCCGCCCTACCTGATCCCGCTGGTGGAAGTGGCGGGCGGCGAGAAGACGGACCCGGCCGCCGTGGACTGGCTGACGGCGTTCTACGCCAGCATCGGCAAGCGGCCGCTGCGGCTGTCGGGGGAACTGCCCGGATTCGTCGGGAACCGCCTCCAGGAGGCCCTGTGGCGGGAAGCGCTGCACATGGTGGCCGCCGGGGAGGCGACCGTCGAGGAGATCGACGCCGCGATCGCCTGGGGCCCCGGCCTGCGCTGGGCGCAGATGGGCCCCTGCCTCACCTTCCACCTGGCCGGCGGCAGCGGCGGGATGGCGCACATGCTGGACCACTTCGGGGCCGCCCTGCTGGAGCCGTGGACCCGGCTGGAGGCGCCCGCGCTGACCACGCAGCTGCGGGAGCGGATGGTGAACGGCTGCCTGCAGGAGGCCGCCGGGCGCCCGGTCGGCGAGCTTGAGCGGCTGCGCGACGAGTTCCTGGCCGAGCTGCTGCCCCTGGTGGAGCGGTACTCCGCGGGCGGCGGGCCGTGAGCCTGCTCGCGACCGGAGGGCGCACTGTCCCCCCGGAGTGGATCGACTACATCGGCCACATGATGGACGCGTACTACTTTCTCGCGTTCACCGAGGCGACCGAGGTCTTCCTGGACTATCTCGGGCTCGGCGAGGGCTACCGGGCCGCCAGCGGCTGCGGCATGTACACCGTCGAGAGCCACCTGTGCTTCAGGGCGAGCGTGCGGGAGGGCGCTGTTCTGACGTATGACTCGCAGCTGCTCGGCGAGGACGCGAAGCGGCTGCACGTCTTCCACCGGATCACCGCCTCGCCCTCCGGGGCCGTGGCCGCCACCGGTGAGTTCATGTTCCTGCACGTGAACATCCAGACCGAACGGGTGGTGCCGATGCCTTCCGAGCGCTGGAAAGCCGTCTCCCGCCTGGCCGGCGCCCATGCCGCGCTCGCTACCCCCGCCAGCGCGGGCAGTCGCATCCAGCTGCACAGGTCATGACCGGCGGCGGGCCGGCTTGCGGGGCCGTCCCGGGTCAGTCCAGCAGCTTGCTGATCTCCTCGGCGGTCTTCACCGTCTCGCGGCCCATCTTGTGCAGTTTCCGCACCGGGTTGCGCGGCGTGGGACCCCACACGTTGACCACCGCCATCGGGTAGCCGCGCGAGTTGAGCACCGCCGCCGAGGCCCCGGAGGAGAACTCCTCGTACTCCGACGCGCACAGCGCATAACCCACCCGCCTGACCTCTTCCAGCTCGCGTTCCAGCTGGCTGCGGCGGGTGACGGTGCGGGAGGTGTAGCGGGGTAGTTCCTCGGGCAGGATCGCGGCCCGCTCGTCCGGGCCCAGCCAGGCCAGGAAGGCCTTCCCGCCGGAGGTCGCATGCAGCGGCAGCGGCTTGTCCAGCCAGTTCGGCGCCATGAGGTTGGGCGGGTCGACCTGGTCCACGTACACCAGGGTGAAGCGCTTGGCCACGGCCAGCGTGACGGACTCCTCCGTGCGCGCGGACAGGTCCTTCAGCAGCGGACGGACCCGGCGGACCAGCGTGTCATCGGTCACCGCGCCGGCGATCGTGATCGCGCCGTACCCGACGGTGTACCGCTGGGTGACCGGGTCCCGGTCGATCAGGCCGTGGTACTCCAGGGTGCGCAGCAGCCGCCAGGCCGTGCTGCGGTTGATCCCGCAGGCCCGCGCGAGCTCGAGGACGGTCGGCGGGGTCGCGCTGGTCGACACGGATTTCAGCAGCAGGACGGCCCGGTCCACGGCCTGGATCCGGAACGCGCCACCGTCCTCGGGCGGCTCCGCGGCAACGGGCTCCGCGGCAACGGGCTCCGAGGCCTCTGGCATGCTGGCGGCCGGCCCGGACACATATGCAGGATAGCCAGCAGCCCGGCCGCGGACCACAGGGCTGGCGGGCGCGGGCCCCGCGCGACGCGGCGCCGGAGTGGAACCGGCGCCGGCGGGCAGGTACCGCCTATGCCGATGCTGATCGGGACGTCCGGCTGGCAGTACCGCGACTGGCGAGGCGGGCTGTACCCGGAAGGCGTGCCCCAGCGCCGGTGGCTCGAGCACTACGCCGCCCGCTACCTGACGGTGGAGAACAACAACAGCTTCTACCGGCTGCCGTCGCGGGAGACGTTCGCCGCCTGGCGGGAGCGGACCCCGGACGGCTTCGTCATGGCGGTCAAGGCCAGCCGGTACCTGACCCATGTGCGCCGGCTACGCGACCCGGCCGAGCCGGTGGCCCGGCTGCTCGGCGCGGCGGCCGGGCTCGGGCCCAGGCTCGGTCCTGTCCTGCTCCAGCTGCCGCCGACGCTGAAGGCCGACCCGGACCTGCTGGACGCGTGCCTCGGGGAGTTCAGGCAGGCGGCGGCCGGGCTGGGCGGTCACAAGCTGCGGGTCGCGGTGGAGCCGAGGCACGAGACATTCTGGACGAACGAGATACGCCAGGTGCTGGCCGCTCACGACGCCGCGCTGTGCTGGGCTGACCGGCGCGGCCGCCCGGTCACGCCGCTGTGGCGCACCGCGTCGTGGGGCTACCTGCGGTTCCACGAGGGCACGGCCAGGCCGTGGCCCAGCTACGGGCCGCAGGCGCTGCGGTCGTGGGTGACCCGGCTGACCGGGGCCTGGCCGGACGAGGCCGATGTGTACGTCTACTTCAACAACGACCCCGGCGGGGCCGCGGTGATCAACTCGGTCCGGTTCGCCGGGCTGGCCCGGCAGGCCGGGTACACCGCCACCCGCACGCCCGGGGCCGGCCAGGTGGCCGCGACCCCGGCCGTCCCGACCTGGTGAGACCGGTTACCGGCCGTCGAACTTGTCGGGGTCGGGCCCGGTGCGCTCGTTCTTGTTCAGCACGGTGATGTCCTCGACGTCGGCGGCGGATAGCTCGAAGTCGAAGATGTCGATGTTCCCCCTGATCCGGTCCGGGGTGACCGACTTGGGGAACACGATGTCGCCGCGCTGGACGTGCCAGCGCAGCACGACCTGGGCCGGGGTCTTGCCGGCCCGCTCGGCGATGGCCCTGATGGCCGGGTCGCCGAGGACGTTCCCCTGCCCGAGCGGCGACCAGGCCTCGATCGCGATCTGGTGCCCGGCGCAGAAGGCGCGCACGTCGTCCTGGGTCAGGTACGGGTGCACCTCGATCTGGTTGACGGCCGGGATGATCTGGGTCTCGCCGTGCAGCCGCCGCAGGTGGTGGGGCTGGAAGTTGGAGACGCCGATGGACCGGGCACGGCCCTCGCGGTAGAACTCCTCCAGTGCCCGCCAGGTCTGCACGAAATCGCCGCCGTACCGGGCCGGCAGCGGCCAGTGGATCAGGAACAGGTCGACGTACCCGGTGCCGAGCGCCTTGAGCGTCCCCTCGAAGGCCTGCCGGGCGTCGTCGGGCTCGTGCGCGTCGTTGCTCAGCTTGCTGGTGACGAAGATCTCGCCGCGGTCCAGTCCTGACCGGGCGATGGCCTCGCCGACCTCGGCCTCGTTGCCGTACATCTCGGCGGTGTCGATGTGCCGGTACCCGGCCTCGAGCGCCGTGCCCACCGCGGCCGCCGTGTCCTCCGGCTCGATCTGGAAGACGCCGAAGCCGAACTGCGGGATCGTCTGGCCGTTGTTCAGCATGATGTCCGGGATGGAAGTCACGGAAGGAACTCTCCTCAGCAGGATCGCGGATACGGACCGGCTGCCCCTGCCCCGATCAGGCCGGACTACACACGGCGGGGCCCGGCGGCGCTAGGCGGCCGCGGCCTGGACGAGCCATACCGCCGCGCCCAGGTGCACTCCCTCGGCGTCGGCGTGGCGGGCGAGCGCGTCCCTGACCGACGCGATCGCCCGGGCGGCCGTGTCCGGGCCGGCTCCGGCGAGCGCGGTCCTGGTTGCGCACCCAGTGGGCGACGCCGTCGCCGGAATTCCAGTGCTCGGCCTGATCGGTGTTCACGATGGTCATCCCGCGCCTCCTGGCTCGCTTCCCCGCCGGTGGATCGTGCCCGCGGAGTCCGTCACGGCGCCCACCCTGGCGCTGTCAAGCGCCGCCAGGAGCCGGTCGTCCCCGGCCGCCTCGGCGCGTTCGGCCAGTTCGGCGCCGAGCCGGTCTACGAGCGTACTGGCCACGCCCTGGAGCAGCAGCGGCCGACCGCGCCGCAGCAGGCCGGGCAGGTCTCCCGCGTCAGCGGCCGGCCGCCAGCCGCGGCTGGCGATCAGCCCGGCCAGGGTACGGGCCAGCGCGCCGAGGTCGCCGGTCAGCACCTCGATCAGGCCGAGCACCTCGCCGGCCGGGACGCCCGCCCCGACCCAGTCGGCGGCCAGGGCCAGCAGGGCGGGACTGCGCACGATGACCTGGTCCTCGCCGTGCGGCCGGATCAGGCCCGCCTGGCGGGCACGGTCCAGGACGGCCGCATCCCCGAGCGCGGGGAGCCGCTGGAGCAGTTCGGCCCGGGTCAGCCGCAGCGGCGCCTCGTCCAGCACGGCCTGGCCCTGGCCGACGCCGAGCAGGGTGGTGAGGTCGGTGCCGCTCTCCCACGCGCCGAGCAGGTCGCGGATGCCCGCCAGCGAGTAGCCGCGGCGCTGCAGGCGGGTGATGAGCTCCAGGCGCTGGACGTGCCCGGGGCCGTACAGGCCCACCCGGCCGCGCCGTTCCGGCGGCGGCAGCAGCCGCATGGTGTGGTACTCGCGGATCGTCCGCACCGGCAGCGCGACCTGCCGGGCGAGCTCGTCGATGGTCAGCGGCCCGGCCGTCCCGGCCGCGCTTCCTGGTGCCGCAGTCATGACTAGACAGTATCAGGAGACATTGTTACGGTATTTACCGTGACGGTAGACATTGACGTAGCTGACCGGCTGATCGGGGTCCTGCGGGACGCGGCCGGCACCCAGGACCTGGACTACGGGCGACGGCCCGAGCCGCTGCCGGGCGGCTTCTGGGCCGAGCTGATGTCGTTCTCGCTCGCGCGCCCGCCGGATGGCTGGCCCGCTGAGCTCGTCGCCCGCCTGATGCCCGACCCCGGTGCGGCCCGCAAGGAGACGATCGTGCAGCGCGCGGTGGCCGCCGCGGGCTTCCCGACCCCGCGCGTGCGCGTGGCCGGCGGCCCGGACGACGGCCTGGGCCGGGCGTTCATGGTGATGGACCTGGCCGCGGGCAGGCCGGCGCTGTCGGGCCTGGACGGGCTGACCCCGGCCGCCGTGCCGCAGGTGCTACGGATCCCCGGGCTGCTGGCTACCTCGATGGCGCGGCTGCACGCGCTCGACCCGGGCCTGGTGTCCGGCGAGCTCGGGCAGGCGCGGGACGTGCCGGTGACGGTGCGCGGGATGCTCACGGCGCTGGTCCGGCTGGCCGGGGATTGCGGCCGCCCGGACCTGGCTGCTGCGGGGCGCTGGCTGGCCGGTCATCCGCCCCGGCCGGCCCCGGATGTCATCTGCCACGGCGACCTGCATCCGTTCAACCTGCTCGCCGACGGCGACCGGGTGACGGTGCTCGACTGGAGCGCCGCGCTGCTGGCGCCGCGGGCGCTGGACGTCGGGTACACCTCGCTGCTGCTCAGCGAGCCGCCCCTGCACGTGCCCGGCTGGCAGCGGCCGCTCGTCCGGCGGTTCGGCCGGGTGCTGGCCTGGCGGTTCGTCCGCGCCTACCGCCGGCTCACCGCCACGGCGTTCGCGCCCGGCGAGCTGCGCTGGCACCAGGCCGTCATCTGCCTGCGCGCCCTCGCCGAGGTGGCGGAATGGGAGCACCGGGGCGTGGCGGACGCGCACGCCGGTCATCCCTGGCTGGTTTCCGGCCCGGCGTTCGCCCGCAGGCTCACGGCCCTGACCAGGACTCCCGTGCGGGCACGCTGAGCCGTCCCCCCGGGCGCCGCGGGCACCGGCGGCTGTGGCCGCGGGCGCCCGGCCCGCCGCCAGGGCGCCCGGGGGCGCCCGGTGAGCGGGACGGCCAGCGGCGTCCGGGCCAGGACGGCGGTCAGCGCCATGGCCGCGGCGAACACGATCACCACCGTCACCAGGCACAGCACCGGCCACGGGATCACCGAGCTCAGCTTCCCCCAGCCGGCCCAGGTCAGCGCGATGATGAAGACCATGTGGGACAGGTAGATGCCGTAGGCGTTGTCCGAGCCTGAGCGCACCATCGCCCCGGTCCGCCGGGACCGCCCCGGCCGGACCAGGGCCACCCCCGCCAGGTACCCGCAGGTGACCGCGCCGACGTTGAACGGGATGAGGCTCGGCTGGAACGGGTCGCTCCCGGAGCCGAGCGCGTCCGTCACCCCGTACGCGGCCAGGAAGTAGACGCCCTCCGCGGCGAGCGCCGCGGCCACGGTCAGCGCCGCTATCAGCCGCGCGTGCGCGCACACCCACGCGTGCACCTGGTCCAGGTGGAAGGCGACGACGCAGCCGCCGACCAGGTACAGCAGGTAGCTCAGCGCATCCTGCTGCCCGAACCTGACCACGGCCCGGGGAAACAGGTTCCAGTGCATGCCGATCGCGATCGCGACCTGCGCCAGCACCGCGACGGCCATGACCGCGCCGTGATGACCCCTGGTCCGGCGCAGCAGCAGGAGCACGAGCGGGAAGAGCAGGTAGAACTGCATGATCACGAGCAGGAAGTACAGCTGGTAGTACCCGGTCGCCGCCATGTTGGCCAGGCCGCGGAACGCCGCGGTCATGCTCGCGTAGTGCGCCGTGGGCAGCTGGTAGAGGAAGTAGATGAGCGTCCAGCACAGGTAGGGAATTCCCACCGAGAGGAACCGGCGCCAGTAGAAGCGGCGCAGCCTGGACACGTCCAGGCCGGAGTAGGCGTAGGTGAGCATGCACGCCGAGATGAAGAAGAAGCCTTCCCTGGACACGTGCAGCAGCAGCAGGGCGGCGCCTGAGCTCAGGCTGGCGGCCGCGGGGGCGAGGTACAGGACCGTGTGGGTGCTGAGCACGCCCGCCTGCTTGACCGGCCGCATGGCGTCGACGTGGTCGAGGCGGCGGCGCGTGCTGGGGGCCATGAATACGCAGCGTGTGGCCGTTTTGTGAAAAACCGGTGAATAACGGGTCGCTGAGAGGAATCTCGCAGGTTACTTTCAGCTGGTTGCCGGGTTTGAACTGGGCCCGAGCGATCACTACCCCAGGTACCGCTACCGGAAGTTCCACCCGCTTCTTGCTGTTATCATCAGGTAGTCCGCGGCGGTGATCAGCGCCGTTCCCGGCCGTTAGCGCGTGTTCCGGTGTTCCGGCTCAGGAGGGGCGCGTCCCGGGCAGGGCCGCGAACGCGCGGATGCCGGACACGATGATCAGGCCGCCGGCCACGACGAAGACCAGGCTGACCGAGTTGAGCGTGACGCCGGCGACGGTGGCGCGGAAGGTCCGCAGGACCGTGCTCGTCAGCCAGCCGGAGACGACCACCGAGGCCATGCACGCGAGCTGGTTGACCGGCATGAACACCGCCATCACCCGGCCCATGTACTCCCGCGGCGCCGCGGCCAGGAGCAGCGGCGCCACCGCCGTGTTCAGCATCGCGATCGGCACGGCGTAGACGGCCAGCATGACCAGCCCGGCGGGGAAGCTGCGCTGCATCGCGTAGGCCGCCGCCAGCAGGCCCGCCGCCAGCAGGCCCGACCAGGTGAGCGTCCGCGCCCCCAGCCACCGCACCATGCGCCCGGCCGCCAGCGCGCCGACGATGAAGCCGATTCCCATCGCCGTCTCGGCGATCCCGAACAGCCGGGACGAGGCGTGCAGGTCGGTGGTCACGAAGAACACGTTCAGCGCGCTGATCGCACCGGTGCCGCACTGGCAGATGACCGTGACCGTCAGCAGCGTGACCAGGAACCGGTTGCGCGCGAACAGGCGCAGGCCGAACGAGAACTCGGAACGCCGGCTGGTGCCGCGGCCCGCGGCCGCGGCGGGCCTGGCCGGCTCGGGCGCCAGCCGCAGGAAGCGGATGGCCAGGTAGGACACCAGGTAGGAGATGGCGTTGAGGGCCAGCGCCCACTGGAAGCCGACGGTGAGCAGCAGCAGCGCCGCGATGGGCGGGCCGATGATCCCGGCCGCGGACGTGGTGGCCTCGGCGAGGCCCGCGGCCCGGACCCGTTCCTCCTCCCCGTGCACCACGTCGCCGATCGTCGCGAACCTGGCCGGGTTGAAGAACTGGCCCGACGCGTTCAGGACGAACACGACCAGGTACACGGCGGCCAGCCACAGCCAGACCGGGAGCGCGCGGACCGGGACGAACGACAGCCCGGTCAGGCCGGCCACCATCACCGCGCGGACCACCTCGGTCCGCATCATCGTCGACTTGCGGTCCCAGCGATCCACGAAGACCCCGGCCACCGGCCCGACCAGCGCGATGGCGCCCCCGGCGGCCACCAGGATCCCGCTGACCGCGGCGGGCGCCCACGACGTGCCGCGCGCCAGGACCTGCGATACCCACAGCACGAGCGTCGTGCCGAAGACGGCGTCCCCCGTCGTGGAAGCGGCCTGGCCGTACCACAGCTTCGCGTAATTGCGGTTAGCAAGCGTCCGCTGCAGTGACGGAAAGTAGATTTTCCGGCTGCTGTCAGTGCAGCCTCCAGCACGGTTTTCACATATGGCCGTCATTGTTACTACACGTGCTGATCTCGCTGCAGATCTGCTGATCGCGGCCGGCCTGGCCGACCGAGTGCCGGAATCTCGTGGCACCCCTCGCTCGTGAACACCACGGCTGGACGTCCGCCCGCCGGCTCGCCAGGAAGCCGGAGGTCACCGGCCCGACGTCGTGCCATCATCATTGCTCTTCCGAACTAGAACCTTGGTACAGCAACAACCCACAGCAATAACGAGCTGTTTATTCTGCAACTCAAGGGAACGGCCGCCCGTCGAGTCACATCATTATCATCCGTTCCCTCGTGGCCGGTCATGAAGTAGCCGTTACAAGCACGTTATTTCCGGATTCCCGATAAATCTCGCGTTTGCTTAAATTGCACGGAAAAAGAAAACGGCTTGCCGTCTTTGATGACGCATTCCGCACGCCCCCTTTCGCAGAGCGACGGCCCGGCTCGGCGGGCCGGGCCGGGCTCAGGGACTCCCCCGCTTTCACGCCCTCCGCGGGCCACGACCATGCCCCCCCGCCTCTTGCTGTTATCACCGGGGGGCTGGCCCGGGACCACCCGCCGGCCCCGGGCCCTGGCCACCACGGATCGGCGGGTCTCCTCTCCCGCCCGGAAAGGTGCCCTGGTCAGCCGTTCC
>Ga0335085_10011086_pt1 | contig 13396 bp, 13 predicted proteins | sample Lox_Sample_45_FD_206712 | JGI IMG/M metagenome (GOLD analysis project Ga0335085, IMG submission 206712) | Soil microbial communities from Loxahatchee National Wildlife Refuge, Florida, United States - Lox_Sample_4.5 | ecosystem: Environmental > Terrestrial > Soil > Wetlands | place: USA...
AAGAGGTCCAGGTTAAGTCCATATTTCATGAACCAAAACTCTTGTCACGACTTGTACCTGCTGATACTGTCCGCGCTGTGACGTGTACCACAACCCGTCTCGCAACCGTTTGACTCGTTCTTGACGACGGACCACCCGATTCGGGAGGCGCGCATGGCACGGTCGGAACTTCCCCGGGTTGGTGGCATCGAGGGGATGGAAGAGACCTTCGACATCTCCCAGCGGGAGGAGGTGCCGAAGCTCCGCAAGCACGCGGTCGGCCTGGGCGGGGTGCTGTTCCTCACCGTCACCGGATCGGCCCCGATCTCGGCCATGCTGTTCAACACGCCGATCATGGTCGGCTACGGGCAGGGCGCGGGCGCGCCCGCGGCGTTCATGTTCGCCGCGATCGTGCTGGTCGTGTTCTCCATCGGGTACGTGGCCATGGCCCGCAAGAAGACCAGCACCGGCGGCTTCTACTCTTACATCAGCCACGGCCTGGGCCGTGAGCTGGGCATCGGCACCGGCTACGGGGCGGTCGTCGCGTACTCGGTGTTCGAGGCGTCGCTGGCCGGCGGGTTCGCCTACTTCGCCAACCTCAAGCTGGCCTCGTTCGGCCTCAACATCGGCTGGCCCTGGCTGGCGCTGTTCATGGTCGTGCTGATCTCGCTGCTCACGTTCTTCGACGTGCGGCTGTCCTCCACGCTGCTGGCCATCGGGCTGATCAGCGAGATCGCGATCCTGATCATCTTCGACATCTTCATGTTCGCCAAGGGCCACCCGACCTGGAGCGCGATCAACCCGGTCAAGGCGTTCAGCAGCTTCCCGGCGTCCGGCAAGCTGCTGGCCGGGTCGGTCGGCATCGGGCTGTTCTTCGCGTTCTGGTCCTGGGTCGGCTTCGAGATGGCGCCCAACTACGCCGAGGAGTCCCGCGACCCGAAGCGGATCGTGCCCCGCGCGCTGTACATCTCGGTCATCGGCCTGGGCATCTTCTACGCGCTGACCTCGTGGGCGCCGCTGTTCGGGTACTCCAGCACGCACGCGGCGGTGGCCGCGGCGCAGGGCAACGCGGCCAACTTCTACCTGGACCCGGCCCGGCAGTACGCCGGCCACTGGGTGGCCTCGATCATGAGCTACCTGATCATCACCGGGTCGTTCGCCTGCGGGATGGCGTTCCACAACACCGCGGCCCGGTACATGTACTCGCTGGGCCGGGAGGGCCTGCTGCCCAAGGCGCTGGGCCGCACCCACCCCAAGTTCAAGAGCCCGCACATCGCGTCGGTGGTGCAGTCGGTCATCGCCGTGGTGATCATCATCCTGTTCGCCGTGTTCACCGGCACCAACGACCCGAACTCCCAGGCCTACCTGCAGCTGTACGGGCTGATGGCGGTGATGGGCGTGATCATCATCCTGAGCGTGCAGGCCCTGGTGTCGCTGGCCATCCTGGTCTACTACGAGCGGCACCACGACGACGAGGCGCACTGGTGGAAGACCCGGCTCGCCCCGGCCCTGGCCCTGATCTCCCAGGCCTACGTGGTGTACCTGCTGTTCGACAACATCGACTTCCTGGGCAGCGGCTACAGCTACGCGAAATGGTTCGGCCCGATCGACCTGCTGATCGTGCTGGCCGGGGTGGCCGCCGCGTTCTACTTCAAGCGGAACAAGCCGGAGAAGTACGAGCAGGCCGGGCGCCTGATCAACGAAGGGCTCTAACCCGGGGAAGGGTAGAGCGGGCGCGCCGCCACGCCATCGCACGACGGGTGAGCGCCACCGGGAGCGGACCCCGGTACGCTGACCGGGTCTGACGACCCGGGGGGCTGGCGTTCAGCGATGGTGATGGCGGCGCGCGCGTGCCCGCGGCGGCCTGGCCTGATGGCCACGGCCGCGGTGCTGGCCGTCCTGGGCCTGCTGGTGGCGGGCTGCGGCCCGGCGGCCACCCATCCGGCCGCCGCCATCACCCCGCAGCATGGCCCGGCCGGCAGCGCCCCGGCCAGCAGCGCGGCCACGCCGCCCGGCACTGCCACCCCGGGCGTGTCCGGCACCGCTCAGCCCAGCGGGTCGCCGACGCTGCTCCCGGCGCCGCTGCCGCCGGGCACGCTGCACCAGACCCGGGCGCTGCCCAGCGCGGGCACCCGGGTGTTCCACGCCGAGATGACCGACCTGTGGGCGGCGGTGGTGACCGGCCGGGCGCGGCTGGCCACCCAGGCGTTCTTCCCGCTGTCCGCCTACACCCAGGTCAAGGCGATCGCCGACCCGGCCGCCGACTGGCACAGCCGGCTGCTGCGCGACTTCCGGCTGGACGTGGCCGCGGCGCACCGCTATCTCGGCCACGGCGCCGCGCACGCCCGGCTGCTCCGGGTGATCGTGCCCTCGGCCGGGGCGGCCTGGATCAATCCCGGGGTGTGCTACAACTCGGTCGGCTACTGGCACGTCGGCGGGGCCCGGCTGGTCTACCGCGAGCACGGCCAGGTGCGCTCGATCGGCATCGCGTCGCTGATCTCCTGGCGCGGCCGGTGGTACGTGGTTCATTTCGGCGCCGTCCTGCGCAGCGGGGCCGCGGGCCTGGTCGACCAGCCCGCGGCCGGCCCGGGAGTACCGGGACCGGCGGGCGGTTGCTGACCCGGCGGCCGGTGACGGGCCGTATCCTGTCCGGCATGCGTTACCCGGCTCACCCGGCGCGCCGCGCCTGGCTGCCCGCCGTCACCTGTGGCCTGCTGGCCACCCTGGCCGTCGCGGGCTGCGGGCCGCACAAGACCGCCAGCGAGACCCCGGCCACCGCGCACGGCGCGCCCGCCTCCACGCTGGCGCCGCCGACCCCCACACCGAGCCCGACGCCGACCTGCGCCACTAAGGTCGCGCGCGGCTTCCCGTGCGCGATGCGCGAGCGGATCGCCGCCGCCAGGCACTACGCCAACCACCTGCCGGGGACCATCGGCATCGTGCTGCACGACCGCGTCACCGGTGCGACCTGGCACAACGCCAACGCGGGCACGCTGCAGCCGGCCGCGTCCACGATCAAGCTGGCGATGATGACCGACATTCTGCAGCGGCAGCGGCAGGGCCAGTTCCAGCTCACCCCGGCCGACCATGCGGCCATGTTCCAGGCGCTGTACACCAGCAACGACGACGACGCGACGTACCTGTGGGACAAGTACGAGACCGCCAGCTTCATGGACCGGGTCCGGGCGTTCGGGATGAACAACACCCGGTTCACCAGCGCGGCGTTCTGGGGCGACGTGGACACCACCGCCCGGGACCTGGACAACCTGATGAACTACGTGCTGGACAAGGCGCCGCCGCGGATCCGGCACTACCTGGTGTACCGCCTGCAGCACGTCGCCGCGCTCGACCAGCAGTGGGGCGTGTGGGGCGCCGGCCCGGCCAACCACCCGGGCAACAAGGACGGCTGGGAGCAGGACCCCAACGGGGTCGGCGTGTGGATCACCAACACGGTCGGGTTCGCCGGGCCGGGCCAGCGCTACACCCTGGCCATCACGTACAACATGGGCAGCTTCGGCGAGGACGGCAACGCCGGGTTCAAGTTCGGCACCAACAAGCTGACCCAGATCGCGGCCATCCTGTTCCAGGGCCACCACACCGGCACCCCGCACCCGGCCGCCTCCGCCGTCCCCTAGCCCGTCCATCGCGGGCACCGCCGCGCGCAGCAGCACCCGGGTTGCCCCGGGTGCTAGCCGTTCAGCAAAATTGGCCCTATCGTGGCCTTGACCTGCGGGTTTAGCTGCCAAAGGCCAGCAGGCCGGTGGCCGCGATGGCGGGGGCATTGCAGCCCAGGCCGGAGAAGAGCGCGCCCGGGCCGTACGCGGCCGGGCTCAGCCCGGCCGGATGCGGGGCGCCGGCGGGGAAACCGCCCGGGCCCAGCCGCGGGAAGCCACTGCGCGCCGCCGGCGAGAAGCCGCGGGGCAAGGGAAAGCCGCCCGGCAGCGGGGCCAGCCGGCCCGCAGGGATGGGTGAGAACCTGCTGAGCGGAGAGTTCTCCTGCTCGACGCTCGTGGCCGCGAGCTTCCCCGGGCCGGTGACCGAGCCGACAGCCACGGTCCGCTCGCCGGTTCGCAGCTGGGCCACGGCGGACCTGGGCCAGCACGGCGCGCGCGTGCCGCTGGTACAGCGCGCCGAGCGCATCCCGGTCACCGTTCGCGACCTGCTGGAGCAGCACCGCGTCATCGGCCCCGGAATCCACCGCCTGCCTCCCGGTCATCAGCACGTCCCGCATGCCCAGTAGGTAGCAGCCGGACGCGAAAAGGTTCGGCGCCCGCGCACGCCGGCCTGAATGCGCCGGGCCGGCCTGCCGGGCGGTAGCGTCACGGGATGGCCGCGTCCCGTTTCGTGGTGCAGTTGCACGACGCCACCGCGCTGCATTACGACCTGCGCATTCAGGTTGGCAACGGGCTGCGGTCCTGGGCCGTGCCGCGCGGGCCGTCGCTCGACCCGGCCGCCCGGCGGCTGGCCGTGCCGGTCGAGGACCACACCCTGGACGCCGGGGAGTTCGAGGGCGTCCACCCGGGGCAGCGGCGCGGCACCGGCGCGGTGATCATCTGGGATGAGGGCCCGGCCGGCATCGTCCGCGATGAGCCGGGGCACCTGTCGGTCACGCTGCACGGCCACAAGCTGACCGGTGGCTTCGCGCTGACCCGGACCGGCCAGCGGCGCTGGATCCTGGTCAAGACGCGCGACGCGGCGGCCCGCCCGGGCTCGGACATCGTGGCCGAGCAGCCCGGCAGCGTGCGCACCGGCCGCACCTGGCAGCAGGTGGCCGGGCAGTACGCGCCGGACGGCCCCTGACCGGTCCTGGCTGTCCCGTCTACCGTGGACTGCGGGACGGTGATCACACGGCGGGCCGGGCGGGCCGGCCAGGGAGATGGGCCACATGCGAGCTGCCGGGGTGAACCAGGCCGGTGGGCCTGTCGTGCCGCTGGACCTGCCTGAGCCACGGTCGCTGCGGGACGGCGAGATCCTCCTGCGGGTGGAGGCGAGCGGGGTCGGCAACTGGGACGAGTTCGTCCGCACCGGCGGCTGGGATACCGGCGCCCGGCCGCCGATGGCGCTGGGCGTGGAGACGGCCGGAACGGTCGCCGCCGTCGGCGGCGCGGCGCCGGGCTTCCGGCCGAGCGACCGGGCCTGCGCCCATAGCCTGCCGCTGCCCGATCAGGGCTGCTGGGCGGAACTGTTCATCGCGGCGGCCGCCCAGACGGCCCCGGTCCCGCCGGGCGTGCCGTGGGAGGTGGCCGCGGCCTTCCCCGTGCCCGCGCTCACCGCGGATCAGGCGCTGTCCGGTGCGCTGCGGATCAGGCCGGGTGAGACCGTCCTGGTGCACGGTGCGGGCGGCGTGACGGGAGGCCTGCTCGTCCAGCTGGCCGCGCACTATGGCGCGCACGTCATCGCCACCGGCGGGCCGGCCAGCATGGACCGGCTGCTTGGCTTGGGCGCGGCCACCGTGCTGGACTACCACCACCCGGGCTGGCCGGCCCAGGTGTGCTCGCTGACCATTGGCGGCGCCGACGCGGCGGTGAACGCGGCCGTGGCCGGGGCGGCGGACGCGGTGCGGGCGGTGCGGCCCGGCGGCCGGCTGGCCACCATCACCGGGGACCAGCCGCCTGCCGAGCGCGGCATCACGGTGAGCGCGGTCGTGGTCGAGCCGGACGGGCCACGGCTGGCTCAGCTGGCCGGGCTGCTCGGCCACGGGGTGCTCGACGTCACGGTTGGTGCCAGTTTCCCGCTGGACCAGGCCGCCCAGGCGCTAGCCCAGGTGCGGCGTGGCGGCCACGGCACCGCGATCGTGCTGCGGCCCGGCTCAGCGCAGGCGCGGCCATGAGCCAGCCAGCGGCGACCACCAGCGGCCCGGACAGCGGGCTGGTGCTGTCCAGCGCGCGGGGCCGCTGGGTGCTGCTGGCCACCGTGCTGGGCTCGGCCATCGCGTCCATCGACGCCACCGTGGTCGGCATCGCGCTGCCCGCCATCGGCCGGGACTTCCACGCCAGCCTGGGCGCGCTGCAGTGGGTGGTCACCGGCTACACGCTCACGCTGGCCGGGCTGCTGCTGATGGCGGGCGCGCTGGGCGACAAGTACGGCCGCAAGAAAGTGTTCGTCATCGGCGTGGGCTGGTTCGCCGTCGCGTCGCTGCTGTGTGGCGTGGCCCCCAGCGTGGGGTTCCTGATCGGGGCGCGGGCGCTGCAGGGGGTCGGCGCGGCGCTGCTCACCCCGGGCAGCCTGGCCATCCTGGAGGCGGTGTTCCGGCCGGAGGACCGGGGCAAGGCCATCGGCGCGTGGTCCGGGTTCAGCGGGGTGGGCACCGCGGTCGGGCCGTTCCTCGGCGGCTGGCTGGTGGCCGCGGCGTCCTGGCGGTGGATCTTCGCCATCAACCTGCCCATCGCGGTCGTGGTGATCGCGGTGACGCTGCGGCACGTGCCGGAGTCCCGCGACCCGGCGGCCACCGGGCCGGTCGACCTGGCCGGCGGCGCGCTGGTCACGCTCGGGCTGATCGGGCTGACCTACGGGCTGATCCAGGGCCCGGGCGGGCACTGGTCCGACCCGCTGGTGCTGGGCGCGCTGCTCAGCGGGCTGTTGCTGCTGGCCGTGTTCGTCTGGTGGGAACGCCGGACGCCGTCGCCCATGCTGCCGCTGAACCTGTTCGCCTCGGGCCAGTTCACCTCGGCCAACGTGGTCACGTTCGTGGTGTATGGGGGCATCGGCGGGGCGCTGTTCCTGCTGCCCATCCAGCTGCAGGAGGTGTCCGGGTACACGGCACTGGCGTCGGGCACCGCGCTGCTGCCGGTCACCGCGATCACGCTGGCGCTGTCACAGCGCTCCGGCGCGCTGGCCGCCAAGATCGGCCCGCGGCTGCAGATGTCGGTGGGGCCGGTGCTGGTCGGGGCGGGGCTGGGCCTGTTCACCCTGATCACTGAGTCGGGCAACTACGTCACCGAGGTGCTGCCCGGGGTGGTCGTGTTCGGTTTTGGCCTGGCCGTGACGGTGGCCCCGCTGACCTCCACCGTGCTGGCCGCGGTGCCGGCCGAGCACGCCGGGATGGCGTCGGCGGTCAACAACGACGTGGCCCGGGCCGCGGCGCTGATCGCGGTGGCGCTGCTGCCCGCGGCGGGCGGGCTGACCGGGGACGCCTACCAGCACAAGGACGTGTTCTCGGCCGGGTTCCACACCGCGTCGCTGATCGCGGGCGGGCTGTGCGTGGCCGGTGGCCTGCTGGCCGCGGTCACCATCCGCAACCCGTCCCGGGCCAGGGCCACGGAGGTGGCCGCGGCGCGGCACGGGCCGCTGCTGGCCTGTGCGCTGGACGCCCCGTCGCGGGGCTGATCCTCAGGGGATCAGGAGGAGGCGGCCGGCCACGGCGCGGTCTTCCAGCCGCCGGTGGGCCCCGGCGATATCGGCCAGCGGCACCGCGGTGGTGACCGCGCGCAGCTCGCCCGCCGCCAGCAGCCGGGGTGGGCAAGGGCACGGTGTTCCACCGGTTCGGCAACCGCAGCGGCCTGATGTACGCGCTCATGGTGCAGCGCGCCCAGGCGCTGGAGGAAGCGGTCACGGCCGGGCCACCGCCGCTCGGCCCGGGCGCGCGGGACCGGCTGCTCGCGTTCCTGGACGCCATCGCCGGGGTGGTCAGCCGGAACAAGAGCCTGATGGCCGAGCTGGCCAGCTCGGGCCCGGGCCGGCTGGCCGCGGCGCTGCGCGGGCTGGCCACGGCGGTGCTGGACGCACCGGCCAGCGTAGGCTGCTGACCCGTGCGGATCTTCCTGGCCGGCGCGACCGGAGTCATCGGCACCCGGCTGATCCCGCTGCTGGTCGCGGACGGGCACGTGGTGGCGGGCATGACCCGCTCGGCCGGCCGGGCCGGCCTGGTCCGCGACCTGGGCGCGGAACCGGTCATCTGCGACGTGTATGACGCGGCCGCGCTGACCGCGGCGGTGACGGCGTTCCGCCCCGACCTGGTGCTGCACCAGCTCACCGACCTGCCCGACGACGCGGCCGACATCGCGCGCAGCGCCGGGCGCAACCGCCGGATGCGCGAGGAGGGCACCCGCCATCTGCTCGCCGCGGCCCGCGCGGCCGGCCCGGCCCGGGTCATCGCGCAGAGCATCTCCTGGGAACAGGCCGGCGAGGAGGCCCAGGCCGCCACCGGGGCGTTCGAGCGCATGGTGCTGCGCGACGGCGGCGTGGTGATCCGGTACGGCCAGTTCTGGGGACCAGGCACCTACTACCCGGACGGCCCGCCGGGCCGGCCGCGGATCCACCTGGACGACGCTGCCCGGCAGACCGTGGCCGCGCTCGGGACACCGCCCGGGCTGACCCTGGTGGCCGACGACCGGGCCAGCTGACCCGCCGGGAAAGAATCTTCCTGTGGCTGTCGAAACCGCGCGCCCAGCTCCGACACCGGGCTGAACGCGCCCACCGGGGCGCAGCTAGCGGAAGGATTCCCGCCATGGACTGGAAACTGGAAGTCGTCGTCGTGCCGGTCACCGACATCGACCGGGCCAAGCAGTTCTACCTGGACAAGATGGGGTTCAAGCTGGACGCGGACACCCAGCCGGCCGAGAACTTCCGGGTGGTGCACATGACCCCGCCCGGGTCGGCCTGCTCGGTCGTGGTCGGGCCGGCCGTGGTCAGCGCGGGCACCGACCTGAGCGCCAGCGCCCGGATGCAGCTGGTCGTGACCGACATCGACGCGGCCCGGGCCGAGCTGGCCGGCCGCGGCGTGCCGGTCTCGGACGTGCAGGTCATGGACGAGCGGGACGGCGGGAAGTTCTTTTTCCTGGCCGACCCGGACGGGAACAACTGGGCCGTGCAGGAGGTCCGCGAGTACGTCGGCGCCCCGCTGCGGTGACTTTCCGGCCGCCGGCTGGTCTGTAGTCTCAGGGCCAGCCGCGGCAGCCGGAGTCCGCGCTGGCGAGCCTGGGGACGGCCATGACAGCCAGCACCGATTTCATCAGCGAAACCGGCCAGTTCCGGGCCGAGCTGCTCGCCTACTGCTACCGGATGCTGGGCTCGGCCGACGAGGCCGAGGACCTGGTCCAGGAGACCTACCTGCGGGCGTGGCGGTCCTACGGCGGGTTCGAGGGCCGCTCGTCCGTGCGCACCTGGCTGTACCGGATCGCGACCAACGCCTGCCTGACCGCGATCGGCCGGCGCGGCCGCCGGCCGCTGCCGTCCGGGCTGGGCGCACCGGGCGGGGACCCGGCCGCGCCGGTGGCCGCCGGGCCCGGGGTGCCCTGGCTGCAGCCGCTGCCCGGCGCGCTGCTGGCCGCTGAGGCGGCCGACCCGGCCGCGATCGCCGCCTCGCGGGCCGGGCTGCGGCTGGCCCTGGTCGCCGCCTGGCAGTACCTGCCCGCCCGGCAGCGCGCGGTGCTCACCAGGCTCACGCGCTCACCGTGCTGACCGTTGCCGCCGCGGGCATCGCCCGGATCGACACCTTCCTGGACCCCGGCCTGTTCCCGAAGTTCGGCCTGCCCGGGCAGCTCCCATCGACGTGTTGATGTGCCCGTCCGGAGATTGACACGGCGCGTTCACCCTGACGCGGCCTGGCGTTGAGAACTTGTCATGGCCAGCAGGCGTGCCAGGGGTAGGGATACGACGTGAATCAGAGGTGGGAACCCAACATGACCAACTCACCAGGTTTCAGCCGGCGCCGCTTTCTGCAGTACACCGGGCTCGGCGCGGCGGCGGTGGCCACCGGGGTCAGTGGCGGCCCAGCGGCCGCCGCGGTGCGCGCCCGCTCCGCGGCGGGCCGGGCGCTGCCCAAGGGCTGGAGCGGGACCATCGCCGACGTGAAGCACGTCGTGATCCTCATGCAGGAGAACCGGTCCTTCGACCACTACTTCGGGACGCTCCGCGGCGTGCGGGGATTCGGCGACAAGCAGGCCCTCAGCTACCCGGACGGGACCGGCATCTTCCAGCAGCCCGACAAGACCCGCACCGACCTCGGCTACCTGCTCCCCTACAACCTCACCGACCAGATCGACGGCGACCTCGATCACAGCTGGGCCGGCGACCACGAGGCCCGCAACGGCGGCCTGTGGAACAACTGGGTTCCGGCCAAGAGCGAAGAGACGATGGGCTATTTCACCCGTGACGAGATCCCGTTCCAGTACGCGCTGGCCGACGCCTTCACCATCTGCGACGGCTATCACCAGGCGATCATGGCGCCCACCAGCCCGAACCGGATGTACTTCTGGACCGGGACGTCGTCCGGCTGGACCAGCAACCCGGACGACTACACGGTCGACTTCGGCCCGGACGCCGGCACGGCCGAGGTGACGACCTACCCTGACCTGCTGCAGAAGGCCGGGGTCAGCTGGCAGGTGTACACCAACGACCAGGTCGGGGACAGCGGCAGCTACCCCGACTACTTCCTGGGCGACTACGGCGACAACCCGCTGTGGTTCTACCAGCAGTACAACACCACCAACAGCACCCAGGGCGGGAGCGGCGTGCTGGCCACCCGCGGGGCGGTCACGCCGTGGCAGACCAACGCGGGCGCGCCGGCGCTCAGCCAGGCCCACGCCGCGTACGTGCTGTCGTCGTTCATCAACGACGTCAAGAACAGCAAGCTCCCCCAGGTGTCGTGGATCGTCGCCCCGGCCGGCTACTGCGAGCACCCGTCCTACACCCCTGATTACGGCGCGCACTACGTGAACACCGTCATCCAGGCGCTGTTCTCCAACCCCGGCCTGTGGCGGAACACGGCGCTGTTCATCACCTACGACGAGCACGACGGGTTCTTTGACCACCAGCTTCCGCCGTTCCCCGAAGCGGGCGTGACCGACGAGCACATCGGCGGCCTGCCGATCGGCCCCGGGACCCGCGTCCCGATGCTCATCTGCTCGCCGTGGACCCGCGGCGGGTTCGTGGACTCCAACGTCTACGACCACACCTCGATGCTCCAGTTCCTGGCCGCCTGGACCGGGGTGAAGCCGGCCAACGTCACCCCCTGGCGGGCGTCCGTCACCGGCGATCTGACCACCGCGTTCGACTTCAGGCACCCGGACTTCTCGATCCCGAAGATCCCGACGCTCGGACAGACCTGGGCCCTCACCCAGCTCACCGGCGGATCCACCACCCCGCCGGCCGAGGGCGACCAGAAGATGCCCGCCCAGGAGCCCGGCACCCGGCCGCACCGCCCGACCAACTACCGGCTGCACGCCGACGTGACCGTGAACCGCAAGACCAGCCAGATCGCCGCCGCCCTGACCAACACCGGCAAGGTCGGCGCGTCCTTCGCCATCTACCCCGATGAGCTGCTGACCTTCGCGCCCACCCCGGTCACCGTGCTGCCGCACTCCCCGGGCGCCTACGTCTGGGATGCCACGCTGACCGGCGGCAAGTACGCGTTCTCGGTCTACGGCCCCGACGGGTTCCTGACCAGCTTCGCCGGCACGGTCGTGCCGGCCGGCCAGAATGCCGGCCAGGTCCCGGTCGTCACCGCCGCCCTGCAGCCCACGGCGGTCGAGCTCGCCCTGGCCAACGACGGCGCAACGGCCATCGTCTACACCGTGACCAGGAACGACTACGCGGGCAGCACCCGGAAGGTCACCGTGCCGGGCGGCAGCGCCAAGACCGTCAGCTGGCCGGCCAACCCGGACGGCTACTACGACGTGGTGATCACCGCCAGCACCAGCGACGGCTTCCGCCGCCGCTACGCGGGCCGCACCGCCTGAACGGCCGCGGCGCCCGGGGCCCACGGGCCCCGGGCGCCGCGCAGGCTTGCTGCAGCCGTGATCCTCAGCCAGGATCCTGGTGTGGCGGTGCGGGTGGTGGAGCGGCGGCTTGGCGCTCTGCCGTGGCTGGTCGTGCACGGCCCGGCCGCCGACGCGTTCGCCCGCCTCGGCGCGCACCTGCGTGCGGAAATCCGTGCCGTCGTCGAGGGCCTGCCGGGCCTGGCCGCGCTGCGCCACCACGTCGCCAGCGAGCCAGGCCGGCACAGGCTCGCCGCGGTCTGCCGGGCAACCCGGTCGCGCCACCCCGGGCCGTGGGCGGAACTGGCCGCGCTCGCGGCCGGCGCCGGAGTCGCGCTTGATGACCTCGCGCTGCTGAACTTCCGCGGCGACCTCGGCGCGTTCCAGCCGGGCCCGGCCGGTGCGGCGGCGGGCTGCAGCGACCTGGCCTGGCGGCGGCAGCGGTCCTTCATCGCCCATAACGAGGACGAGCCGGACTTCTTCGCTGGCCGGTGTGCGCTGCTCACGCTGGTGCTCGACGGCCAGCAGCCGGTCGCCACGTTCGCCAAACCCGGGTTCCTGCCCAGCACCACCTTCACCGTGACCGGCTCCGGCCTGGTCTGGGCCATCGATCATGTGCAGGCCGGGTCGCCAGGCCCGGGCGCCGGGCGGCACTTCACCGCCCGCGGGCTGCAGCTCACGGCCAGCTCGGTCGATCAGGCCATCGGCTACCTGCGCGACCAGCCCTCGGCGGGCGGGTTCGCGTACACGATCGGCGACCGGGCCGGCCGCATCGCCGTCGCCGAGTCCTCGGCCGGCCAGCACGCGTGGCGCGAGGTCGGCGCGGACGGCCCGGTTGGCTGGCACACCAACCACGGCCGCTACGTCGCCGGCGCGGCCGCCAGCCCGCAGGGCACCAGCCTGGACCGCGGGAAGGTGCTGGCCTCGCTGGACATTCCGCCGGACGAACCCGAGCCGGGCTGGTTCCTGCGCGTGCTCACCACCCCGCCACCAGACGGCGTCCGGGCCGAGCCATCGGATAGCGACCGGACCACGACCCTGTGCACGTTCGTGGCCGACCTCACCGGCGACCAGGCCACCATCGTCACCCAGGGCACCGACCCCGTCACGGTCCCCCTGTCCACCCTCACCACCCCTCACTAAGGAACCTCACCCGACCGGCCCAAGCTTCGCCCCCGGCCCGGGCAGGTCGTGCTCTAACGCGGCGGGTCTGCATAAGTAGGCTGGCGGGATGCGTGTAGTGATCGCGGGCGGGCACGGGAAGGTCGCGCTTTCGCTGGAGGGTCTGCTCGCCAGACGCGGTGACCAGGCGGCCGGGCTGATCAGGAATCCGGCCCAGGCCGCCGATGTGCAGCGGGCCGGCGCCGAAGCCGTCGTCTGCGATCTGGAGACCGCAGCCGCCGGTGATGTCGCGCCGCTGCTCCGTGGCGCTGACGCGGTGGTCTTCGCGGCGGGCGCTGGCCCGGGCAGCGGCATTCCCCGCAAGGATTCCGTCGACCGGGCCGCCTCAGTGCTCATGGCCAGCGCTGCCCAGCAGGCCGGGATACGCCGGTTCGTCCAGATCTCCTCCATGGGCGCCGGCCGCCAGCCGCAACCCGGCCGCGGCGACGTCTGGGCTGCCTACATCACGGCCAAGACCGCCGCCGAGGCCGACCTGCGCTCCCGGGATCTGGACTGGACAATTCTGCGTCCCGGCCACCTCACCGACGATCCCGCGTCCG
>Ga0335085_10011088_pt1 | contig 13394 bp, 6 predicted proteins | sample Lox_Sample_45_FD_206712 | JGI IMG/M metagenome (GOLD analysis project Ga0335085, IMG submission 206712) | Soil microbial communities from Loxahatchee National Wildlife Refuge, Florida, United States - Lox_Sample_4.5 | ecosystem: Environmental > Terrestrial > Soil > Wetlands | place: USA: Florida...
CGGGAGCCAGCACCAGCGCATCGCCGGGTTCTGGGCTCGACGTCCGCTTCCATTTCAGCGACGAAGCGCGGCTGAACCGCCGATCCCCGCTCGTGATCCAGACCTCCACATCACCAGCGGGTGCGCTCTGGCCCGGGTCGGCCTTCATCGGCGGTTCTGCCGCGGCATTTCGCGATACCGCAGCTCCGGCCACACCCAATCCCACAGTTGTCAGAAAATCCCGCCGCGTTTGCCCTTCGGACATTTCTTTTCCTCCCGACGAGATGCACATTAAACGGAAAACGCATACAGCGCAAACATCGGTACCGGATCTGCTGTGGTGTGCTTGCCCGGCGGCGGTCCGCGGAAATTCATGGGAAGACCGCTTGCCAGACGCCGCTTCTCCCCGCGATGAGTTTCAGCTACCCTAGGGCTGGTCAGGCGGTCGATGCTGGCATCGCCGCGATCTTCTTGCGGATTTCGCCTATGGATATGCCGCGAAACGCCGGGTCCCACAGAAGTTTGCTCTCCCTTGCTCGCGCTCTGGGATTTCTGCTGGCGACCGGGATATACGGCTGGGCGCAAACTCCCGTCAAACCACTCCCGCTCCTGACCCACGCGGACCAGATACGAGAGTTAAGCCCGGAGCAGGCCGCGATCGGCTATCCGGTGCGGATCCGCGGCACCATCACCGATGACGTCCCGGCGCCGGATTTCTTCGTGCAGGATTCAACCGCGGGAATCTACGTTGAAGGCAGCCGCGCCCCAACCTTCACCCACCACTTCGGCGATCTGGTGGAAGTCGAGGGCATTACCGGGCCCGGCAGATTTGCGCCAGTGATTCGCGAGCAAAAATTGCGAGTGCTTGGCAAGGGAACGCTCCCCGATGCCAAGCTTTACCCGTTCAGCGAGCTCGCCGACGGCCAGATGGACAGCCAGTGGGTGCGGGTCCGGGGCATCGTCCGCTCCGTTTCGATCGACCGCACCTCATGGCACGAAACCGTGCTGGCAATGCGAATCGCCTCCGGCGATGGAGAATTCCACGTCCGCGTACCTATTTCGGAAGAACGTGACTTCTCGTCCTGGGTTGATACCGGGGTGCTGATTGAAGGTGTCTGCGGCAGTCTGTCGACCTTTCGGCGTCAATTGAGCGGCGTGCTTTTCTATGTGCCACGATTGAAGTTCATCCGCATCGAAGCCCCTGCCAATCGAATACCCTTCTCCTCCCTTTTGCTGTTCTCGCCTGCCGAAGGGGCCCGGCACCGGGTGCGCGTCCGCGGCGTCGTCTCCTACCAGCAGTTGGGAAACGCAGTATTTCTTCAGGGTGAAGGGAAAGGACTGCGTGTACGCACCCAGCAGGAGACCCCGCTCCAGATCGGCGACATCGTCGATGTATTGGGCTTTCCGGTGACGGGAGAATCGGCTCCGGTGCTGACCGACGCCGTCATGCATCGCGTCGGCCATGGCCCGCCCCCTGTGCCCATAGAGTTGGACCTCGCGGCCCCGTGGGAGCAATACGACGGAGCGCTGGTTTCGACGGATGCAATCCTGCTCGAGCGCCGGCAGCAAGCCGGAGGGCTGCGCCTGCTGCTCCGCGCCGGCGAAACCATTTTCGAAGCGACGCTGGCCGGCGTTGGCGGTGTACCGCCCCACTCCTCCATTCGCCTGAACAGTACCGTGCGCGTCACCGGGATTTGCCTGGTCCGCAGCGGCGGGCTATGGTCGGTGCCTCAGTCATTCCGTCTGCTCTTGCGCTCCCCCGGCGATATCGCGGTCCTGCGCGCTCCATCGTGGTGGAACCTGAAGCACACGCTTTGGCTGCTGGGCGCGACGGTCACAATTCTCCTGCTGGTGGTGGCGTGGGTCATGGTTCTTGGCAGGCGGTTACGCGAACAAATGCACGTCATCCATCAGAAACTGCAGATGGGAGCAGTGCTCGAAGAGCGCAACCGCATCGCGCGCGAACTGCACGACACCCTGGAGCAGGAACTGGCCGGCATCACGATGCAGCTTGACTTGGCGGTCGATTGTCTGCAAAACACGCCCCAGGTCGCGCGCCAGGCAGTCGAGGCGGCGCGGAACATGAGCCGCCACAGCATGATCGAAGCGCGGCGTTCGGTGTGGGACTTGCGCTGTCAATTGCTGGAAAACGGCGACCTGGTTTCCGCCTTGACGGAAATCGCCACGCCGTTGGCAGAAAGAAAAGGCGCGACCATCGATGTGCAGATCACCGGCCGCCCGGTTCGGCTGGATGGTTCGATCGAGATGAACCTTTTGCGCATCGGCCAGGAGGCGGTGGCAAATGCCGTCAAGCACAGTGGTGCGCACCATATTCTCATTGAATTGCATTACGATAAGGGCACGGTCGGTCTGAGCGTATCCGATGACGGTCACGGCTTCGATCCCGAACAGACGCCCGCGACCGGCCATTTCGGGCTGCTCGACATGCGCGAACGCGCTCATTGCCTGGGATGCATCCTGCACGTGGAGAGCCAGCCTGGACGAGGCACACGAATCACAGCAAGCGCCCCCCTGAAGGAGCGCCCGTCACCCGATGAAGAGCTCAAAACCCATACGTATTCTGGTGGTTGACGACCATTTCATGGTCCGCATGGGACTCTCGGCGTCCCTCAATGTGGAGAATGACATGGAAGTAGTCGCGGAAGTGGGCAACGGTGCGGCCGCAATCGAGGCGTATCGCAAGCATCGGCCAGCCCTGGTCATCATGGACGTGCGCTTGCCGGGAATGAGCGGAGCCGAAGCCACCGCGGCCATCGTGCGCGAGTCTCCCGACGCGGCCGTCCTGATGCTCTCAACCCACGCGGGCGAGGAGGAGATTTACCGCGCCCTGCAGGCCGGGGCACGGGGCTACGTCCTCAAAAGCGTGATGCGGGAAGAGCTTCTGCACGCCATCCGCGAGGTCTCCGCCGGCCGCCGCTATGTGGATCCGACCGTTGCCCCGCTGCTGGCGGCGCGTGTGTCGCAACGTTCCCTGACCAGCCGCGAAGTGGAGGTTCTGCGCATGGTGGCGAAGGGCCTGGGCAACAAGGAAATCGCGGCGGCGCTCGATATCGCGGAAGTGACCGTCAAACTGCATGTCAGCCACGTCCTCGAAAAATTGAATGCGAAAGACCGCACCGAAGCCACAACGGTCGCTCTGCAGAGAGGCATCATCTCGTTGGAATAAAACCCGACGAATCTTTCCCCGCTATTCACCTTCCCGTGAACCTATACGAAAGAAGTATAGCCATAGCAGCCATCAGCATGGCAGACTTGCCCCGGCCACGGCACCTAGAATCCCCTGTTCCATGATTCGCCGTGGGTTTTACGAACGATCCCGGCAGCACCCGGCTGCACGGTTTGCCAAGATGCAACCAGAGGAGGGTCGGATGTCCCTTTATAAACGCGTGACTCCGCAGTTTTCCGTCATCATCCTGTTGACGATATTCGCGCTGTGCTTCGGCGCGACCGCATTGCTGGCCCAGGTCACTTCCGGAACGATCTTTGGCACGATTAAAGATCAGACCGGGGCGCTGGTGGCCAATGCAAACGTAACCGTAACCAATCCCGCCACCGGAGTCGTGCGCCGGATCCCGGCGAACGAAAGCGGTGGCTTTGTCGTCCCCAATCTGCCTCCCGGAACTTACCGCATCACGGTGGAAGCTCCCGGATTCAAGAAGCTGGAAAAGTCCGACATCGTTCTGAGCGCCGCGGATAATCTCAACGCCGGCGATTTTTTGCTGGCCGTGGGCGCCACCACGGAGACCGTGACCGTCAACGCGGATGCGGGCCAGATTCAGCTTCAGTCGAACTCCGGCGAACGCTCTGACCTGGTAACCAGCCGGCAGTTGAACGACATCGCCCTCAACGGACGCAACGTGCTGGACTACCTGAAGCTCGTGCCCGGCATTTCCGGCACGCTGGACGCCCACGAGTCTGGCACGGGTGGGCTGGACGCCTACAACATCAACGGGACGCGCGCCAACGAGCACGAGTTCACCATCGACGGAGCTTCCAACGTTGATACCGGCAACAACGGCGGAACCCATGTCACCATCAATACCGACGCCATCGAGGAAGTAAAAGTTCTGACCTCGAATTATCAGGCCGAGTATGGCAAAGCGGCGGGCGGGCAAATTGCCATTACCACCAAGAGCGGAACCAACCAGTGGCACGGCGATGGCCGCTTTTTCCACCGCAACGATAGCCTGAACGCCAACGAGTGGTTCAACAAGCAGAGTCAACTGGCAAACGGCCAGCCCAATGAGCCTGAAATTTACCGTTACAATTATTTTGGGTACCAGCTCGGGGGGCCGATCAAGAAAGACAAGCTCTTCGTTTTCTGGAGCCAGGAATTTTATCGGCAGTTGGTTCCTCTCTCGCTGGCGCAGTTCTATACGCCAACTGCCTTGGAGCGTCAGGGCGACTTCTCGCAATCCGTCGACGGAAACGGCAATCCCATTGAAATTTCCGGGCCGGGCGTTACGAACAACAAAATCGATCCCACCCAGCTGCCGGCCGACCAGCAAGCTATTTTCAATCAAATGCAGACCATGATGAACCTGTTTCCGCTGCCCAATGTTCCGGGTTTCGGATCCAATGGGCTCGATTACAACTATTCGCAGTCCCTTTCAGGTGAGGCGCCGCGCCGGGAAGACATCCTCCGCGTGGACTATCAGATCAACAGCAAGAACCGCATCTTCGGACGCTGGATTCATAACGCGGAGACCGATACTTCTCCCTTCACTCCGTTTCCAGGGCCTTTTGGCATTTTTGCCTGCGCCTCGGTCGTTACCTTCACCGGAGGTTGTACGCAGAAGCATCCGGGGTGGAATTTTTCCGCAGACCTGACCACCACCATCACACCCACCTTGCTCAATGAATTCTCCGTCGGACCCAGCCATACGCTGTCTCTCGCCGAAGGGGCAAACGGGAACATTTCGCGGGCCGCAAACGGTATCACTATGCCGTTGCTCTTTCCCCTCACGCAGGATCAGGCCATCCCGGATATGAGTTTCGGCGGCCTAAACAACGTGGATTTCCAGGGTCCATATCTCGGCGCGACTCCCTGGAAACAGGCCAACACCACCATCAACGTCAACGACAACCTGACCTGGGTGCGGCACAACCACACTTTCAAGACCGGGATGTTTTACCAGCGCAGCCGCAAAGACCAGATCTCCTGGGGCAACATCAACGGCCAGTTCAGCTTCGGCGACGGTCCCACCGGCGCCGGTACCTGTCCGGTAAGTGCGCCGTCCTGCCAGCTGGGGGATCCGCTGGCCAGTGCCCTGCTGGGAGATTTCCAGGGTTTCGATCAGTCCACGGCCCGTCCCACGGGCTACTTCCGCTACAACCAACTCGAGTTCTACGTTCAGGACACCTGGAAAGTTACTCCCCGCTTGACGCTGGACTACGGCATGCGGTTCGCCAGGATCCCGCCGCAATTCGACGCCAAGAATCAGGTGGCGTTGTTCAATCCCTCGGCCTATAAAGCGGCGGATGCCGTCACCATCGACTACACCAGCGGCGAAATCGTCACCGCCGATGGCGGCAATCCACTGAACGGCATGCAGTACACCAAGAACGGTCAAATCCCGGATGGCGGCTGGAACGATCGCGGAATTATGCCGGAGCCGCGCTTCGGCTTCGCCTACCAATTGGGCTCCGACCAGAAAACCGTGCTGCGCGGCGGGTTCGGCATGACGCACGACCGCGTCCAGGGCAACCTGATCTTCAACACGGTTTTCAACAACCCGGCACTCGTCCAGACTCCCTCGGTGGCGGCCAACAACATCGTTAATCTACCCGGCCTCTCCACGTCTTCTGCGGAAATTCCAGTACAGGGGGACAACAACATTCTTGGCGCTGCCCGCGACGGCAAAATACCGACGGTCTACAGCTTCAGTCTTGGCGTGCAGCAGGAAATCAGCCAGGGCACGACTCTGGACATCGCCTACGTAGGCACCCTTTCCCGGCATCTGGTGACTTCCCGCAATATCAACGCAGTTCCCTATGGCGCAGCCTTCCAGGCCGCCAACCAGGATCCCAATTGCTCGTTATGGAACGGCGGCGGCGTTCCCGCGGTACAACCGAACATGGACCCGCAATACCAGGCAGCTGGCTACGACTTCAACGGGTGGTGCGCCTATGGATGGTCCGCCTACACCAACGCGTACCTGGTGCCGTTCAAGGGCTACGGGCAAATTCCCTACCTCGAGTTCAACGGCACATCCAATTACAACTCCCTGCAAATCTCCTTGCAGCGCCGCTTCAGCAGAGGCTTGACGTTCGGTGCGGTTTATACCTGGTCGAAGTCCCTGGCCACCGCCAGCGACGATCAGGACGAACAGAATCCTGTGAATGCGCTGCTCGACTATCGCGCCGCACCCTGGGATCGCACCCATGTTTTTGCCGCCAATTACGTCTACAGCCTGCCGAACCCGACCAAACACTTTGATGGTCCAAAGTGGCTTTCCTACGTCACCGACAACTTCCAACTGAGCGGCGTGACTCAATTCATGAGCGGTGCGCCTGTAGATCTCAACAACAATTATTCGTTCCCGTCCGGAAGTCTCGACGGTTCCAACATGTGGGGGAACATTCCCTTTTATTACACGGCGGACAGCAACGGGAACCCGGTCCTTCCCATGGTCGGGCCTCCGGTCCGCGGAACCCGCGACATTCTGCGGTACGGCGGAATGCAAAACTGGGACATGGCCCTGCTGAAGAACATCCCGCTGGGCAAGAATGAGGCACGCTATATTGAACTCCGGCTTGAAGCGTTCAACGTCTTCAATCACCCCAACTTCACCAATCAGAATTACGGCTATAGCGTGAACGGACCCTGGGAATATTCGGATCCGAGCACTCTGATATCGATTTCGAAAAACAGCAACTTCGGGACCAATGCCAGCACGCCCAACACCGGACCAGGAGGATTCCGCGTGGTGCAGCTCGGCGCCAAGGTTTACTTCTAACCGAATTCCTGATGAGCCCGCGGTTTCAGCCGCGGGCCTTGTCTCCGCATGCCAATCCACACTCTGAAGTTCCGTGATGATGCCCGGGCCCTGCCGCTTGGTGGATGCTGTTCTCTGCCGGAGTTCTGCGAGCCGGGCACTTCCCCTCCCCGACGCCTGAAAATCATGCAAAAAAAGGGCGCGAAACCATGCTTCTCGAGAGAAGCGAGCCGACGGAGCGCCGTGCGAGACTCCGTGCACAAGGAGATGGCTTCATGAACAAAACCTACTTCTCGCGCCGTGAGTTTCTGCAGACCACCGCCGGCGCCGCCGGCGCTTCCCTGGCTGCCGGCGTCATCTTGCTCGATTCCATGCCGCTGTCTGCTTCGCCTCGTCCCGTTCCGCCGAGCGACCGGGTGCGCTTCGGAATCGTCGGCGTCGGCATGGAGGGCACGAATCTGCTGTCCACCGCCATTCAGCTCCCGGGAGTCGAATGTGTGGCCGCAGCGGATCTTTACGACGGACGCCATGAGCTGGCTATGGAACTTGCCGGAAAGCAGATCAGGACAACTCGCCGCTATAAGGAACTGCTCGACGACAAGAGCATCGACGCCATTGTTGTGGCCGTCCCCGACCATTGGCACAAGCAAGTGGTTGTGGATGCCGTGGGCGCCGGCAAAGACGTCTATTGCGAAAAACCTATGTCGCATACCCCGGCGGACGGTCTGGCCATGGTCGCCGCGGCCAAGAAGACCGACCGCATTGTTCAGATCGGCGCACAGCGCACCAGTTCGGTTTTGTGTGCCAAGGCCAACGAAATCTATCAGAGCGGCGCGATTGGCGATTTGAGTCTGATTGAAGCCACGTTGGGGCGCAACGATCCCACCGGCGCCTGGGAGTACCCTCCACCGCCAGACCTGTCTCCTCAGAATCTGGATTGGGACACCTGGCTGGGAACAGCGCCGAAAATACCCTTTAATCCTTACGTCTTCGCCCGTTGGCGTTGCTGGAAGGAATATGGGACCGGCGTCGCCGGCGACCTGCTCGTTCATTTGATCAGCGGCATGCAGAGGGTCCTGGGAATTAATGAGATTCCCAAGCGCGCCTCCGCCTTTGGCGGCATCTATCGCTGGAAAGATGGCCGCAACATGCCGGACGTGCAAGCCGTTCTGTTTGAATACGAGAATATTCCGGTCTATATGCGATTGACGCTGAACACCGAAACCCCGGAAACCACCCGCTTCATGGGATCCAAAGGCTTCATCGAGCTGACAGAATTCGGCGTGAGCCACACCCCGCAGACCGGCGAGGATCAGTCCCCAAGCTATTACTGCTACGCTCTTCCCGCCCGGCTTAAGAACGCGTACTTCAAGCAGTGGCACGACGAGCACGATCCCAAGCCCGGCAAGGAACCAACCAGTGAAACCGTAAGCTACAAGGGCGACGATTATGACGACCTGCGCCCGCATATGTGGAATTTTTTCCAGGCGGTCCGTTCCCGCCAGCCGGTTTTGCAGGACGCAGTGTTTGGCAATAACGCGGCCATCGCATGCCACATGGCCAACGCGTCGTATTTCCGAAAGGCTCCGGTCTACTGGGATGCGGCTTCGGAGAGCATCAAGTCTTGAGAAGGAGGCCTCGTAATTCCGTGAAACTCCAGCGAACCGCAGTCGCAACGGTTGCGTGCGTAGTGTTTTTCACCTGCGGCGCCTTCGCCAGAAATAGCGAGGCGTCTTCCACCACTAAAAACTCTCTCCAGCCTTATCTCGGCCGCTGGGACCTTACCCTCAAGGCGCCGGACCGCGAGTATCCCTCCTGGCTGGAACTGCGGGAGGAAGATGGGCAACTGAGAGCCGAGATGGTCAGCCGTTGGGGCAATGCGCGGGCGCTTCCGAAAGCGCACGTCGAGGATGGAACACTGACGTTCGTTTCGCCGAAGGAAGAGGAAGATCGCAAGGACGACATGGTTTTTGAGGGCAAGCTGGTTGGAACGATACTGAAAGGAACCACCACCGGACCTGATGGCACTCCCTGGACCTGGACCGGCCGCAGAGCTCCAGCGCTCAAGCGAAACCATCTCCCGAAGTGGGGAAAGCCGGTTCGGCTTTTCAATGGCAAAGACCTCGCGGGCTGGCGGCCGGACAAGCCAAACCCCAGCGCCGCATGGAAGGTCGAAAATGGAACTCTGGTAAGTCCTGGGCATGGTCCTGAGCTGATTAACGATGCCAAGTTCGAAGACTTTAAGTTACACGTTGAGTTCAATTGCGGCCCTGATTCGAATAGCGGGATTTATCTTCGCGGACGGTATGAAGTTCAGATCGAAACAGAGTCCATGCAGGAACCTCCCAGCCATCACACCGGTGGAATCTACGGCTTCCTGGCGCCGCATCCGGAATTGCCGCGCAAAGCCGACGAATGGCAGAGCTTCGATATCACGCTGTTGGGGCGCATGGTCACGATAGTCCAGAATGGACAGACAATTATCGATCATCAGGAGATTCCCGGCATCACCGGCGGAGCACTGGACAGCCATGAAGGGTTGCCCGGGCCCATCTATCTTCAGGGAAGCGAAAAGGGCCATGTGGCATTTCGCAACATCGTGATTACGCCGGCCCTGAATTAGCCCATCCGGTTGTGCGCGTGAGCCCGCGAACGGCGTGTCTCATGGCCTTCCCGCCAGCCTTCGGCCCTTCAAGCTCGAATGACTTTCACGCCGCTTTTCGTGAAGGCCGCAACCGTTTCATCGGAAGCGCCACCATCGGTGACCAGGACATCCACGTCCTCCACCGGGCAGATTAAAGATGGGGTGACGACGCCGAGCTTACTGGAATCCGCTACTACGATCACCTGCTTCGCTTGCTTGACCATGGCTCGGAACGTCAGGGCTTCGTCGGATTCGTTGGTGGTAGTTCCGCGCCGGGCATCGAAGCCGGAAACGCTGAGGAAAAGTTTGTCGAGGAAGCTGTTGCCGAGAAAATTGATCGCCGCCGCTCCTACCAGCGAGAACGACCAGGGCCAGTGAACGAAGCCTCCAGTCAAATGGATCTTGAGGCCCGGCATGTTGCAGAGTTCCATGCCGATATTGACGGCATTGGTCACAATCGTAATGTTGCTGCGATGACGCAGGCTGCGGGCCACCCAGGTGGTGGTCGTGCCCGCGGTGAACCCGATGGTTTCGTTCTCCTCCACTAATTCAGCGGCCGCCACACCAATATGCCGCTTCTCTTTCACGAAGCGATGCTCGCGCGTCTGGAATGCCGTGTCGTAACGAAATGGCTCGTACAGCAGTTCCTGCACCAGCGCCGCGCCGCCATGAGTTCGGCGGATCAACCCTCTGGCTTCCAGGTGGGTCAAATCGCGGCGAATGCTCGGGGCGGATGCTCCTAAGGACGCGACCAGATCCTCCACGGTTACCGAGCCTTTGCGCAGCAGCAGCTTCAGTATGGGTTCGTCACGATTCTTTCGGCGTTCCGGCATAGTGGCTATGTGCTTCCCCAGCAGCAGGATACACGCGCCTGTGCCGTGAAGGAAATGCTATCCGCGAGGTACAGCCTATCATCTCCAACGAGTGGAAAAGTGGGAGAGCCAGAAACATCAAGTCTCCAGCCGTTCAACCCTATCATGAATGCTCACATTGCATTTACATAACCATATATCTAGATCAATAATGTGATCGTTTCTGCCGTATATGCTTGACAAAGCCTTAGAAATGCCACTAATGTTCATTTCCCAGCAGGGTCTCCGGCGAGCTTTCTGCGCGTCGTGGACCTTCGCGCCGCTCTGAACAGAGCCAGCGTTATGTTGCGGATTGGTTGCCGGTCTGGAGCGACGATCTCGCTCGCGCTTTTCCGCAGCGTCGCCTGAGAGAACCGTGAGTCAGGGTTCAGAGTGCAGGCTCCTTTACCGCCGGCGCACGAGGCCGGAAGCCTAGCCAGAACGGCTAAGTGAGGACGTTATGAGAACAAAGTTCTTTCGCTATTTTGCCGGATGCTCGCTCGCAGCTCTGTTTTTCTTGTCGTCTGCGTCGGCACAAACCGTAACCGGCTCGATCACCGGTCAAATCACTGACCCGAGCGGAGCGGTAATCTCCGGCGCCACGGTTAGCGCGCAGAATGCCGCGAACTCGGTGAAGACCACGACGACGACCAATGCGTCCGGCGTGTATACGCTCCGCTTTTTGCCGGTCGGAACCTACACCGTAACCATTGACGCAACCGGCTTCAGTTCCCTGACCATTCCACCATTCGAGCTCGAGATTGATCGGACGGCGAAAATTGACGCCACCCTGAAAATCGGGGCTTCCACGACCGTTACTGTGCAAGAGGATACGCACCCCATCCTCGACACCACAGATTCCTCTCTGGGCAACACCATCTCAGCAACCGAGATCCAGGATATTCCTCTGAATGGCCGCAACTTCTCCAGCCTCACCCTCTATCAGCCTGGAGCCGTCGATACCGACCCGACTGGCCTCACCGGGAACAACGCCATCGAGCGCAACACCTACAACAACGGCATCCCCTCGATCAACGGCAACCGGGCGCAGGCGAACTACTACACCCTGGAGGGCGCCGACCTGAACGAGCCGCAGAACAATCTGATCGCCTACAATCCCGCCCCGGATGCAATCGCCGAGGTGCGCGTCATCTCGGCGAACGCGCCGGCCACGTACGGAAACGCCAATGGCGGGGCAATTGTCACGATCCTCAAGTCGGGCACCAACCATATTCATGGTTCAGCCTATGGCCTGCTGGAGAACCACAACCTCGACGCCAATTCATGGGGCAACGACCACAACTTCCCCGTCGTGCCGAAGTCCGACTATACGCAGACCATTTTTGGCGGGACCGTGGGCGGACCCATCCTGAAGAACAAGCTCTTCTTTTTCGGCGACTACGAAGGCGTCCGCAAGCACTCCGGCGGCATCGCCACCGCCAGCGTTCTGACCCAGGCCATGCGCAACGGGGACTTCTCCGCTCTTCTTGGCCAGGGCATCCAGTTGTACGACACGGAAAACAATTTCGCGCCTTACTCCGGGGACGCGGGGCTGCCGATCCTCAACCCTGTGGCCAACTATCTGTTTGCCAATCCTTCGCTTTACCCCCTGCCGAACGCTTCGCCTACCGATGGGCTGTTGCAGAATAATTACCAGGGCGGACAGACAAGCTTCCTCCGGAATAATCAGGAAGACGTCAAAATCGATTGGACTCCGGGCAACGTGAATAAAATCAGCGCATTTTATTCGCAAGGCACCGGCCGGGATGGGTCGACAGCCCTGATTCCCGTGTTCTTTCCGTCACAGAATGTGTATCCCACAAAGGTTTTTGGCGCCAGCTGGGTGCACACCTTCTCGCCCACCATCGTCAACGAGGCGCGTTTTGGGTTCACCCGCGTGCGTTGGGATAACAGCATCCCCACTGACCCCTCCGGCAACTTCGGCCTCACCGGCGACCAGAAAGTCGGCATACCGTTTGTCGGCACCCAGCTTTATCCCGGTTTCTCCGGGCAGAGTCTGGGCAATAACGCCAGCTACATCGGGACCAACGCAAACACGCAGATTCTCCGCGACAACACGTTCAATTATTACGACAATCTGACCTGGTTGCACGGGCGCCATTTCCTGTCGATCGGCGGCCAGGCGACCCGCTACCAGCAGAACTACCTTAATGCTTCCAACTACGGATTCCTGGGCACTTTCCAGTACACGGGCGCTTTCACCAGCAACCCCAACGCTTCCGACGGCGCGGGCTACGGTCCGGCCGATTTCGTTCTGGATCGGGTCGAGAACAATCAAATCGGCTCGACGGTGGGCATCGTCGGGAACCGGCAATGGCGCGTCGCAGGGTACATTCAGGACGATTTCAAGGCGACTCCACGCCTCACCCTCAACCTGGGTCTGCGCTACGAGTTCGACCAACCCTGGTATGAAGTCAACAACCGGACCGCCAACGTTCTGCCGAACGGCACGGTGGAATACGCCGGCCATGTTCCCTCCGGAGCGGTTGCGGGCGCGATCGTCTGCCCCACCCGCGCATGCTATAACGCGAATTACAAGCAATTCATGCCGCGCCTTGGCTTCGCGTTTCAGGCGGCCTCGAAGTTTGTGATTCGTGGCGGCTACGGCGCTACCAGCTTTTTTGAGGGCGATGCCTTCAATCAGCGCCTGACCTCGAGCCCGCCGTTCGCTCTTGGCAGCAATGTCACGGCCACCGTGCCCGTCGGGAGCAACCCGGGCAGTCCCTTCACCGTCGAAGACGGTTTTGCCCAGCAGTTTTCTCCCACCACCAGCTATTCAGTATGGCCGCAAAATCAGCAGCCTGCCTATATTAATGAATACAGCCTGACCACCGAGTACGCGCTCACCCGCGACCTGTCGCTCAGCGTCGGGTACCTGGGCGAATCCGGGCATCACCTCGCCGACTACCGCAATGGCAACCAACTCACTCTGGCGCAGGC
>Ga0335085_10011089_pt1 | contig 13394 bp, 11 predicted proteins | sample Lox_Sample_45_FD_206712 | JGI IMG/M metagenome (GOLD analysis project Ga0335085, IMG submission 206712) | Soil microbial communities from Loxahatchee National Wildlife Refuge, Florida, United States - Lox_Sample_4.5 | ecosystem: Environmental > Terrestrial > Soil > Wetlands | place: USA...
CGGCCGATCGAGTTCCCGTCCGCAGGCATCCCGCACCCGTCAGGCGGTTCAGCTCAGCCGGACCCTACTTTTTCCACTGCTCCTTGAACTGATCCCATTCTGTCTGCAGCCGCTGCGGCGGAACGCCGCTCGCCTTCGCGCGTTCGGGGATCACGCCGTCCTGCATCAGCGCGTCGAGGTCGCGGCGCAGGCGGTCGCCGCCGTCGGCCGCGAGCGGCGCACGGACCCAGGCGGCTTCGGCCGCATCCCACGCGGTCTGCAAATCACCCTGCGCGCGCGCGGACGCGGCACGCCAGTAGGCGGCGACGCTGTTGCCGGGACGCAGCGCGAGCTCTTCGTCCATTCGGACGCGGATGCGCCGATAGACCGCCTGGCGATCGATGTCGGGACGGGGACGCGCGTCGTGATCGAGCGCGTCGGCCCACCAGTCGAGGACGCGCTCGCGTTGATCGGCCGCGATCAAGTCGCCGCCCCGCAGCACCGAATCGAAGATGTCGGCGGCGGCGCCGTACGCGCCGTCGAAATAGAGCGCCTCGCCGAGGCCGACGAGATACTCGGTGCGCTCGCTCGGCTCGAAGCGCGCCGGATCGAGCCGACGCAGCCGGAGCCGGGCGTTGGTGAGATCGTCGGAGGCCTGACTCGATCGAAAGCGCTCCAGGTAGGCGCGCGCGGCGATGAGATCGGCGGCGTCGACCCGCGCGGGCGTCAGACGCGCCTGCTCCGCCGCGTTCACCGCGGCCTCGTACTGCTGCTGGTTATAGAGCTGACGCGCGCGCGCGAGCGGGTCGTCCGCCGCCATGGCCGGCGCGGCGAGCTCGGCCGCGCATGCGGCCGCCGCGATGAGACGGACCAGACGCCCCATACCGCGATGCTAGCGTACAATTGCCGAGCGATGGTCGACCCGCGGATCATTCCGCGCGATCAGCATCCGATATCGCGCCGCGACATCGATCCTGACGCGCTCAAGGTGCTGTACCGCCTTCGGCAATTCGAACACATCGCGTACCTGGTCGGCGGCAGCGTCCGCGACCTCCTGCTCAGCCGCCGCCCCAAAGACTTCGACATCGGCACGTCGGCGCATCCCTACCAGGTCAAGAAGCTCTTCCGCAACTGCTGGATCATCGGCCGCCGCTTCCGCCTCGCGCACGTCAAGTTCGGACCGAAGGTGATCGAAGTGGCCACGTTCCGCCGTCAGGTCGCGGCGGGCGAGGAAGTGGTCGCCGAAGGCGTGCCGGCGCCGGATCCGTCGACGCCCGAAGGCGAACACCTGATCCACCACGACAACACCTTCGGCACGCCGGAGGAAGACGCGTTCCGGCGCGACTTCACGATCAACGCGCTGTTCTACGACATCGCGACGTTCTCGATTATCGACTACGTCTACGGCCTCGACGATCTGCGCGATCGCATCGTCCGATCGATCGGCGATCCGGACGTGCGTCTGCGCGAGGATCCGGTCCGCATGCTGCGCGCGATCGCGCTCGCCGCGCGTCTCGACTTCACGATCGAGCCGACGCTGCTCGCGTCGATCCGCGCGCATCGCCAGGAAATCGCGAAAGCGTCGCCGGCGCGGCTGATCGAGGAGTACTACAAGATTCTGCGGGCCGGATCGTCGGAGACGGCGTTCCGCGCGCTCGCCGACGTCGGACTGCTCGAACCGACCTCGCCGGAGCTGCAACGCGGATCAGGATCGGCGCTGTGGCAGTCGCTTGCGCGGCTCGACGCGTATCGCCGCCGATTCGAATCGACGCCCGACACGCTGACGAACGCCGTCCTCCTCGGCAGCGTCCTCGCACCGCTCGGCCTCCTCGAGCGCGTTCACCCGCGAGGCACCGAAGCGGCGCCGAAGCTCGGCGCGCTGCCGCTCGCGCGGCGCGACGTCGAGCGGCTGCGCCAGATTCTCGGTCTGCAGCGGCGGCTGCAGGACGTCGCCGCCAGCCCGCGCGCGCAACGCGCGCTCGCGCACCGCGGCATCTTCCGCGACGCACTCACCTGGTTCGAGATCCACGCAGCGAATCCGGAACTGGCCGCGCACTGGGCGCACGTGATGCAGCACGCGGGTCAGCCCGATGCGCCCGGCGGCGAACAGGCCGATGGCGGCGATCCGTCGTTCAGGCGCCGACGCCGCCGACGCAGACGGCGACGCCGTCCCATACACCACGAGCCGTGACAGTCTCGCGTCGGTAGTGTCCGGCTTGAGCCGGACGTTGCGAGGTCCGCCTGAAGGCGGACACTGCGTGAAGAACGTTACGCCGCGATTTCTTCGATCGTCTTGTAGGGTTTCGCGATTCCCAGCGCGATCATCAACCGAATGACCGGCCAGGCAGGATCGATCTCGCTCGGCTTGAAGCTGAACTTCGGACTGCGCGGATAGCCGTGATGGTTGTTGTGCAGCCCTTCGCCGCCCGTCAGCAGCGCGAGAAAGCGAAGGTTCGTGGCCGTGTTGTCGAAGTTCCTGTAGCCGACGTGGTGGCACAGGCCGTTGATCGATGAGGAGAGCACGAAGACGTACATCACCGCGTGAATGCCCGCGGCCAGGAGTCCCCACCACAGACCGATCAGCATGCACAGCGCCGCGGTGCCGAGGCCGAGCCCGAGCAGGCCGTAGCAGAACACGTGCTTGTCCCACCAGCCCTCCTTCAGGTCGCGCGCGTACCGCTCGACGACGTCCGTCGTCTTCACTTCTTTCATGTAGTAGTAGACGTTGCCGAGCTGAACTTTCCAGAAGCCTTTGAGGGCGGGGCTGTGCGGGTCGCCTTCTTCGTCGGTGAACGCGTGATGCTTTCGATGCACTGCGACCCATTCCTTCGTTTCGATGCCGGTGGTGAGCCACAGCGCGAACTTGAACATCCACTCCACCGCCGGGCTGATCACGAGCGCTTTGTGCGTCGCCGTGCGGTGAAGATAGATCGTCGTGCTGAACACGGCGATCTGGATGAGGATCGCGGCGGCGACAAGACTCACGGCGAGCGAAAACAGCACTCGACTACCCTCTCGTCAAAATGTGCACAACACGCCGGAAAACTCTCGGGAAAAACGGAAGATTCTAACACGGAACCCGGGATCAGCCCTGCGTGCGCTCGAATTCCCGCATGAACTGCACGAGCGCGTCGACGCCGCTCTCGGGGAAGGCGTTGTAAATCGAGGCGCGCATGCCGCCGACCGATCGGTGGCCTTTCAGACCATCCAGACCCGCACGCTCCGCGTCCGCGACGAAGTGCTTCTCGAGATCTTCGCTTGCGAGACGGAATGTGAGATTCATCAGCGACCGGCACTCCTTGTGCGCGGCGCCGCGGTAGAAACCAGTGCGATCGATTTCTGCATACAGCTTCGCGGCCTTGCGCTGATTCAGTTGCTCGATCGCCGCGAGGCCGCCCTGCTGGATCAGCCACCGCATGACGAGCCCGGTCGTGTAGACCGCGAAGACCGGCGGCGTGTTGTAGAGCGATCCGTTCTCTGCCTGAACCGCATAATTCAGCATCGTCGGCAGCGACTTCTGCGAACGGGTCAGCATGTCGTCGCGGATGATGACGATGGTGACGCCGGCCGGCCCCATGTTCTTCTGCGCGCCCGCGTAGATCAGGGCGTGGCGCGCGACGTCGATCGGACGACTGAACATGTCCGAGGAGGTGTCGCTGACGAGCGGCACGTCGCCGACCTGCGGCAGCTCCTTGTACTCCGTCCCCTCGATCGTGTTGTTGGACGTCATGTGCACGTACGACGCGTTCGCCGTCAGTTTCAGCTCGTCCTGCCTCGGCACGCGCGAATAGTTCTCGCTCTTCGTGGTGGCGGCGATGTTCACAGTCCCGATTTTCTTTGCTTCCTTGATCGCCTTCTCACCCCACGAACCGGCGTCGATGTAGTCGGCAGTGGCGCCGGACGTCAGCAGGTTCATCGGCACCATCGAGAACTGCAGGCTCGCTCCGCCCTGGAGGAACAGCACTTTGTAATTCGAGGGGATGTTCGCCAGCGTCCGGATGTCGGCTTCCGCGCGCGCGAGGATCGCTTCGAACGGTTTCGAGCGATGGCTGATCTCGAGGATCGACATGCCGACGCCCGGCAGCGAAACGAGATCGCGCTGCACTTCCTCGAGGACGGGGAGAGGCAGTACGGCCGGACCGGCGGAAAAGTTGTAGACGCGTGAAGTGGTGGTCATAAGCGGTCGTAACGCAGCCCTTTAGGGCTGCTCAAATCGTCACCAAATGGAGGTCGAGTATGTCTGCGTTGCCGCCGCGGATCGTCTTCAGCAGCGCCTCGGAGGGCGCGCCGTCCAGATTGATGCGCGCCACCGCGGCCTGGGCGCCGTCGAAGATGATGTTCTCGGTCTCTTGCACGTTGATATTGCCGCCCCGCAGATGCTCGAACACGTGCGCCAGCACGCCAGGGCGGTCGCGATGGCGGACGACGAGCATGTGCGTCGCCGGCGTCTGCTTCGCGAGGTTCACGACGTTCGGCACCTTGCCGGTCTCTTTGTAGCTGCGAATGATGCGGACGGTTTCCGCCGCGATCGCCTCCTGTGCCTGGTCGGTCGACGCGCCGATGTGGTGCGTGCCGTAGACGCCGGCGGCCGACGCAAACGGGAATGCAAACGACCCGGCACCCTCCGCGGGCTCGCCGGGATAGACGTCGAGTCCAACGCGGACGTGCTTCTCGCGTACGGCCTTTTCCAGTGCCGCGTAGTCGACGACTTCGGCGCGCGCCGTGTTGATCACGTACGTACCCGGCTTGAGCGCATCGATCACCGCCGCATTGACGAGGCCGCGCGTGTCGGGCGACAGGGCGACGTGAATGCTGAGAATGTCGCTGCGCGCCGCGACCTCCGCCGGAGACGTGGCCAGCTGCAGCGGCACCGGCTCGGTCGCGACGTCGGCCCGGCCCGTGTTGAAACGACGGCTCCACACGACGACCGGCATGCCGAACGCGTGCGCGCGGCGCGCCACTTCCTGACCGATGTTGCCGTAGCCGATCAACCCGATGGTGCGGCCGAACAGCCCCTTCGCCTTCGAGTACTCCTTCTTGTTCCACGTGCCGGCGCGCAAGTCGGCGACGTTGTCCGGCACTCGCCGATCGAGCGCGAGGATCAGCGCGAAGGTCAGCTCGGCGACGGCGACCGCGTTCTTTCCGGGACAGTTCGACACGTAGATGCCGCGCGTCGAGGCGGTCGCGGTGTCGATCGTGTTGTACCCCGCGCCGGCGCGCACGACGAGCGACAGCGCGCCGGCTTCGAGCATCGCCGCGGTCACCTGCGTGCCGCGGACGACGAGGACGTCGGCGGCGGTCGATCGAATCGCGTCGGTCAGCGCGTCGCCGGATAGATCCGGCTGGAACACGACGGCGCAGCCCGCGGCTTTCAATCCATCGAGACCGCTTTTTTCGAACGTGTCGGCAACGAGAACTCTCATATCTGGTGGATGAGCAATCCGTCCCTCAGCTTCGGTTCGAACCACGTGGACTTCGGCGGCATGATCTCCCCTGCATCCGACACGGCCATCAGATCGGCGACGCTCACGGGATAGAGCGAGAACGCGACCGCCGATTTGCCGCTGCCAACCGCCTGTTCGAGGGCAGCCGCGCCCCGCGCGCCGCCGACGAAATCGATCCGCTTGTCCGTGCGGACGTCGGCAATCTGCAGAATCGGTGCGAGCAGTTGTTCCTGCAGGATGCTGACGTCGAGCGATCCGATCGGATCCGACGCGGACGGCGGTGCCTTCGGCGTCAGCCGATGCCAGGCGTCCCGGAAGTACATCGCGATCTCACCTCGACGAGCCGGCGTGTCGCCGCCCGCGGCGACGTCAAAACGATCGCGAACGGCCTGCAGGAACGCATCGGGCGACAGCGCGCCGAGATCGCGGACCGTGCGGTTGTACGGCAGGATCTGCACCTGGTCGTGGGGGAACGCCACGGCGAGCATCGCCCCCGACTCGCCGCGGCCGCTCAGCTCCGTCCGCGCGCGCGCGGCGCTCGCGGCCCGATGATGGCCGTCGGCTATGTAGAGCGCCGGAATCCGCGCAAATGCCGCCACGAGCGCGTCGCGGTCCTGGCCCGCGACCGGCCAGATGGTGTGGCGCACGCCGTCTGCGGCATCGAAATCGAACAGCGGCTCGCCCGCGGTCTGGCGCGCGGCGATCGCGTCGACGTCCGCGGCCGCGCGGTAGGTGAGAAACACCGGACCGGTCTGCGCCCGCAGCGCGATCAAGTGCCGCGTGCGATCGTCTTCCTTGTCGCGGCGCGTGCGCTCGTGCTTCTTGATGACGTCGCGATCGTACTCGTCAATCGAAAAACAGGCGGCAAGACCGGTCTGCGTATGCGCACCCATTCGCAGCCGGTAGAAATACACGCTCGGTTCGTCTTCGACGACGAGCGAGGCGTCCTTCAACATGCGGAAGTTGTCTGCGGCTCGCGTATAAACATCGTCCGAATACGGGTCGGTGCCGTTCGGCAGCTCGAGCTCGGCGCGCGACACGCGCAGGAAGCTGAGCGGGTTGCCGTGTGCCAGCGCTCGTGCTTCTTCGGTACTGACGACGTCGTAGGGGACTGCGGCGATGCGCGCCGCGTCAGCCGGCGTCGGCCGCAGCGCACGAAACGGGATCAGCGTGGACATCGGGGCTCAAATTATATCTGCCTCCGATGGGAGGGGTGGTGGGATAGGGTGGGGAATAGGGATAAGGGGCTAGGGCTTCGTGAAGTCGTTGTGGATCTCGATCGTCTTGTGGAACCAGCGGAACCGGAGCTCGCGCGTGCGGCTCTCGCGAACCGGATGGGACGCACGCAGGCGCGTCTGTGGCGTGACGAGAACCGGGTGAACGGTCCCGTCCGCATTGGGCGCGATCGTCGACGCCGAGACCGTCGCCGGCGGCGCCGTCACCGCGGGCAACAGCGGCGTTTCGTCGCCCACCATCCCGGCCGCCGCCATCATGGCCAGGGCGCCGCCAATCGTGGCGCCAATCGCCCAGCCGCGTGCGGGGACGCGAACCGGGGACGCGGACGCGACGCTGAATTGTGATTCGTACAGCCGGCGATCCGCTTCGCGCAACTGACGACGGAGTTCGGATCGTGACGGCGACAGCCGACGTCGATCGCGACGCAACAGCAGCTGCTGTATCTCGTCTCCTCGCGGCGACGGCGCGTAGCGCGTGATCGCGGCGACGAATTCGTCCAGCGAATCGAACGGCGGCGCGTCGACTTCGTGGAGCGCCCGCGCAATGGCGTAGCGCAGGCCGCCCGGCACATGGGGAGCGGCGCTCAGCAGATCCTGGAGCAGGATGGCCAGCTCGGCCACGGATGGCGTCGCCGCGCAGCCGCGGCAGGTCACCGATCCGTCGCTGGCGATGGACACGCGATCCGCGGCGAGCGGACCGAAGGGCGGTTCGGGGACAGCCGTCGACGGGTCGTGGACGAGACGCTGCGCGATCGTCACCACCTCGTCCGTCGTGAACACCACGCCACTGCGTTTGAGATCGCCGAGCGAAACGGAATGATCCACGTCCGCCAGAACTGCCAAACGTACGCCCGCTGCGAATGCGGCGGTACGGGCGGATTTTCATCGGAGACCGGCCGAGTTACCCGGCCGATTTTTCACTGTGCCGTTTCGATTGTGGACAACGGCGCGAAGGCGCGATCGCGCGCGGCGGCGAACGCCGCCATCTGCGCCTGAGGCACCGGATCGGCCGGCGGCATGGCGCGATGCGCCACGGCCGGGTTGATGAAGACGCCGTTCTTCTTCACGCGATAGTCGAGGTGCGGACCCGTCGCGAGACCGGTCATGCCGACGCGTCCGATCAACTCGCCCTGATGCACGTGCGAGCCGGCGCGCACGGCGATCGAAGAGAGATGCAGATACTCGGTCTCGAACCCGTTCGAGTGACGCAGGTGAACCATGTTGCCGGATCCGCCGCTCATCCCGGCGGACACGACGACGCCGTCGGAAACCGCGACAACCGGCGATCCGATCGGCGCCCGATAGTCGACGCCCAGATGCGCGCGCACTTCTTTCAGAATCGGGTGAAAGCGGCTGGTCGAAAACCCGGAGGTCACGATCGGCGTGAACTTCAGCGGCGAGGCGAGAAAGAAGCGCTTCATCGAGACGCCGCGCTCGTCGAAGTACGCCGCCGATCCGCCGTCGGCCTGGAAGCGCACGGCGCGAAGCCGGCGGCCGTGATTGACGAACTCGGCCGCGAGGATCGGGCCATAGCCCGCGAACTCGGTTGCCTGCCCTGAGCCTGTCGAAGGACCCTGCCCTTCGCCTGTCGCTCCTGATGCCTGCTCGGGATCGCGGAACTGCTTTTCGACCGTCAGTTGAAACGTGTCGCCGGGCTGCAGCTCGGTGCTGAAATCGATCTCGCCGCCGAAGATGTCGGCCATGGCGAGCGTCAGATCGATCGTCTCGCCGGCCGCGTCCATCGCGGCGACGAGCGACGAGGCATCGCGGTTGATCTCGCCGCGCACGATCTCGACGTGGCTCGTTTTCGGAATCGGCATGACATCGGCGACGAGCTGGAGATCTTTGCCGCGGCTGACGCGGAGAAATCGGTCGCCGTCGATTTCGTATTCGAACCGCTCGAGCAGGCCGTCGGCAGCCTTCTCGATGCGGTACGGCCGATTCGCGCGCAGCCGGCGGACGTCGAACACGCGGGCGGCGCGCGACACCACGTCGGCGGCTTCCGTCACGGCGACGCCCTCGGCGTGGAGCAGCGATGCGAGCGTCGCACCCGCCGCGACTTTCGCGCGGACGAGCCGCGTCTCTTTCACGAGGGAGATGTCGTCGCCGATATGACCGAGCACCGGCACGTCCACGGCCGCTCGCGGAAACGCGAGGAGCGCCGCGGTTGCGGCGATCGCCGCACCCACGATCAAAACCGTGAGCAGCCTGCGCGACAAGAAACGCATCCTAGCACCGAATCTCTGTTAAAGTCCCCGGCTTGGAGGTCCAAACGCCCATGCTCATCCGCCGCACCGCCGCGCTTGCGATCGTTCTCGGCGCGCTCGCCGTTCCGCTCGGCGCGCAACTCGCCTCGACCGAAAAAGTGGACCTCGATGCGATCTATCGGATCAAAGACGAAGGGCTGCAGCGTTCGAAGATCATGGACATCGAAAGCTATCTGACTGATGTCTATGGTCCGCGCCTGGCCAACTCGCCCGAAATCAAGGAAGCCGGCGAGTGGGCCCTGAAGACGATGAAAGAGTGGGGCCTCGCCAACGTGCACGAAGAGCCCTGGCATTTCGGCCGCGGCTGGCACAACGAGCGTATGGTCGCGCTGGCGGTGACGCCGCGCGCGTATCCCCTGATCGCCTACCCGAAACCGTGGACGCCGGGCACGAAAGGTCCGGTGACCGGCGAGGCGGTGCTTGCGGTCATCACGACCGAAAAGGATTTCGATACGTGGCGCGGCAAGCTGAAGGGCAAGTTCGTGCTCACGATGCCGACGCGCGACGTGCCGGCGCATTTCGAACCGCAGGGCCGCCGCTACACCGACGCCGAACTGTCCGATCTCGCGAAGCAGCCGCCGACCGGCCGGGGTCGCGGACGAGGAAATTTCCAGGCGCAGCAGGACTTCAACAGGAAGCGTATGCAGTTCTTCGTCGACGAAGGCGTCGCGGCGCTGCTCGACTACAGCCGCGGCGACGACGGCACCGTCTTCGTGCAGGCGCCGCAGGGCGTCTCGCGCGATCCGAAAGACCCGCTGCAGCCGCCGCAGGTAACGGTGGCGGTCGAGCACTACGGCCGCATCGCGCGCACGCTCGAAAAGAAGATCCCCGTCACGCTCCAGATGGATATCGACAACCGCTTCTACGACGACGACCAGAATGCCTTCAACATCGCGGCGGAGATTCCGGGCACCGACAAGGCCGACGAGCTCGTGATGCTCGGCGGCCATTTCGATTCGTGGGCGAGCGGCACGGGCGCCACCGACAACGCCGCCGGATCGGCGGTGATGATGGAGGCGATGCGCATCCTGAAGACGACAGGCCTGAAGATGCGGCGCACGGTGAGGATCGGTCTCTGGGGCGGCGAGGAAGAGGGGCTGCTCGGATCGAAGGAGTACGTCAAAGCGCATTTCGCCGATCCGGCGAACATGCAACTCAAGCCGGAGCACGCGAAGCTGGCTGGCTACTTCAACCTCGACAACGGCACCGGCCAGATCCGCGGCGTCTACCTCCAGGGGAACGAAGCGGTCGCGCCGATCTTCCAGGCATGGATGGAGCCGTTCAAGAACATGGGGATGGCCACGCTGACGATCGACAACACGGGCGGCACCGATCACCTGTCGTACGACGCCGTCGGACTGCCCGGCTTCCAGTTCATTCAGGACGAAATCGAGTACAACGCGCGCACGCACCACTCGAACATGGATCTCTACGAGCGCATTCAGCCGCAGGACATGATGCGCAACGCGGTGATCGTCGCCGCCTTCGTGTACGAGTGCGCGAACCGCGACGAGAAGCTGCCGCGCAAACCGCTCCCCAGGCCGCAGGCTCCTCCTGCGCGTGGGACAACCGCGCAGCGATAGATGGCTCATGGCTCATGGCTCATGGACGTATGTCGCCATGAACCATGGCGCGCATATCCATCAGCCATCAGCCCTGAGCCCTGAGCCCTGACGTATGGACCGTCGCGATTTTCTGAAGCGCGCGGCGGCTGCAGCAGCCGGGTCCGCAGGACCCGGCCTGCATGGCGAAAGCAGGCCGGGTCTCTTGGACCCGGCTCAACAACCACCCGTTCCGGAAGCGGCGACGATCGATCGGCCCGGCTCCGACTTCATGGTCGACGTCCTGAAGTCGCTCGGCTTCGAGTACTGCTTCTCGAATCCCGCCAATACGTTCCGCAGCCTTCACGAGTCGCTGATCAACTACGGCGGCAACGCCGCGCCTGAATTCATCACCTGCACGCACGAAGAGATCGCGACCGCGATGGCGCACGGCTACGCCAAGATCGAGGGGCGCCCGGCGCTCGTGGTGCTGCACGGCACCGTCGGCACGCAGCACGCGTCGATGGCGGTGTACGACGCGTTCTGCGATCGCGTGCCGGTGTACCTCGTGCTCGGCAACCATCTCGACACCGAGGGTCGCGCCACGCCGGTCACCTGGTTTCACAGCGCGCGCGACGCGGCGGCGGTGATCCGCGATTTCACGAAATGGGACGACACGCCGGTGTCGCTCGGTCATTTCGCGGAGTCGGCGGTGCGCGCGTACAAGCTCGCGATGACGCCGCCGACGCTGCCGGTCGCGGTGATCGCCGACGCGCATCTGCAGGAGCACGCGATCGAGGGCGGCGCGGCGCCGCGGATCCCGAAGCTCGGCGCGCTCGCACCGCCGCAGGGCGATGCGGCGGCCGTAGACGAGCTCGCGCGGATGCTCGTGGCCGCGGAGAATCCGGTGCTGGTCGCCGACAAGCTCGCGCGGACGCCGGCCGGGCTCGCGCGTTTCGTCGAACTCGCCGAGCTGCTACAGAGCGCCGTCGTCGATCGCAAAGGCCGGATGAATTTTCCGACGCGGCATCCGCTCGACCAGAGCAACCGCGCGGCAGCCGCGCTCGCCGACGCCGACCTCATCGTCGGATTCGAGGTGACGGACTTTTCGACGGCGCGGTCGCGACGCGCTGGCGCGAAGCGCGTGACGATCTGCGCGACCGATCTCTTCACGCGAAGCAACTATCAGGACTTCCAGCGTTACGCGGAACCCGATCTCGCGATCGCGGGCGACGGCGAGGCGACGCTGCCGTCGCTCGTCGAGGCGGTGAGGCGCGTGATGACGCCGGACCGCCGTCGACTGTTCGCGGATCGCGGCGCGAAGCTCGCGCAGCTCCATGCGGACGCGCTCGCCGACGCGCGCGAGGCCGCGGCGCAGGGGTGGGACGCCAGCCCGATCAGCACGGCCCGCATGTCGTCGGAGGTGTACGCGCAGGTTCGCGATCTCGACTGGTCGCTCGTCGCCGACGTCATCTTCATGCAGTACTGGCCGGTCCGTCTGTGGGACATGACGAAGCACTACCACTACATCGGCGGGCCCGGCGGCTACGGCGTCGGCTACGGTGCGCCGGCCGCGGTCGGCGCGGCGCTGGCAAATCGAAAGCACGGCCGCATCACCATCAACTTCCAGTACGACGGCGACCTGATGTTCGCGCCCGGCTGCCTCTGGACGGCGGCGCATCACAAGATTCCGCTCCTGACGGTGATGCACAACAACCGCGCCTACCACCAGGAAGTGATGGAGGTGCAGCGGATGGCGCTCGAGCACGGGCGAAGCGCGACGCGCGCGCATATCGGGACGAAAATCGAGGAGCCGGCAATCGACTTCGCGAAGCTGGCGCAGAGCATGGGCGTCCACGGCGAAGGGCCGATCAGCGATCCAAACGATCTGGCGTCAGCGATCGCGCGGGCGCTCGAGATCGTCAAACGCGGCGAGCCGGCGCTCGTCGACGTGCTGACGCAGCCGCGATGAAGGCTGCCCTGGCGATCATCGCGACGCTAGCCGCGGGAGCGCAAGGCGTGCAGCCGAGCGGTTCAATCGAGCGCGGCAAGCAGTTGTTCATGTCCAATTACTGCTACTCGTGCCATGGCACGCAAGGCCACGGCGGCGCCGGACCGCGGATTGTCGTCGGTGCGACGCCGGATGCCCTGCTTCGATACGTCCGCAAGCCCACCGGCGGCAACATGCCTGCGTATACGAGCAAGTCGATCGCGGATCAGGACCTGCGCGACATCTACGCCTACCTGCGGTCGATCCCGGCGTCGCCACCGGCGAAAACGATCCCGATGTTGCAGCGGTAGCGCAGGTGAGAATGGCTCAGAGCTGATGGCGCAGGGCTGATGGACGTGCGCGCTGTGGTCCACGACGCGTACATCCATGAGCCCTCAGCCCTCAGCCCTCAGCCCTCAGCCCTCAGCCCTCAGCTCTGAGCCCTGAGCCATTTTTCTGACCATCGTCGCAGCGTGGCCTGCCGTTCACGGGCTTCGGGTACGTCATCGAGCCGATCGACCGGCCATGGCAGGCGGTAAGTCCAGTTGTGATCGTCGACGACTGCGGGCGTGTTGATGCGATCGCGCCAGCCGAAGACATCCTGCACAGGCAGCAGCAGCAGATCCGATCCCGACGCGAACAGCGTCTCGAGGAGCACGTCCCGCACGCGATCGAATGACGCATGCGCAATGTCGCCGTTCGCGATCCGCTGAATCGTCTGGACGCGGCCGAGTTTCTCGCGCTCTTCGTCCGTCGACAGCTCCCACCACGTGACGAGCGGCTCCGTATCGTGCGTGCCGGACGTCGCCACAGAGACGGCGGGGTACTCGACGGGATCGCGGAATGGCTGTCCGTCCGTGTGCCAGTGACGCTCCCAGCGCAGGACGCGAAACCCGGCCACGGCGAGGCGCGCCAGCGATGCGCGCACGAAATCGGGC
>Ga0335085_10011090_pt1 | contig 13392 bp, 7 predicted proteins | sample Lox_Sample_45_FD_206712 | JGI IMG/M metagenome (GOLD analysis project Ga0335085, IMG submission 206712) | Soil microbial communities from Loxahatchee National Wildlife Refuge, Florida, United States - Lox_Sample_4.5 | ecosystem: Environmental > Terrestrial > Soil > Wetlands | place: USA: Florida...
GCGCACGACCGTCATCGCCGCTTCGCCAGCGGACGGGGCAGCTACCAGCACGTGGTGCGGGCGATAGACCTGCTGCGGACGGCGCCGTACCGGCACCTGTACGCGGGCCTGCTGTGCACGATCGACCTGGCCAATGACCCGGTGGCGGTCTACGAGGCGCTGCTGGCGCTGGACCCGCCCCGGATCGAGTTCCTGCTGCCGCACGCGACCTGGGACACGCCGCCGGCCCGGCCGGCCGGCCACGACCATGCGTACGCGGACTGGCTGCTGGCCATCTTCGGCCGGTGGCAGGCTGGCGGGCGCCCCGTTCCTGTCCGGCTGTTCGATTCGGTCATCTCCACCACGCTGGGCGGCGCCAGCCTCACCGAGGCGGCCGGGCTCGAGCCGAGCGACCTGGTGGTGGTGGAGACCGACGGGACTTACGAGCAGGCCGATTCGCTCAAGACAGCCTTCGACGGCGCGCCGGTGACCGGGTTCGATGTGGCCCGCCATGACCTGGACCTGGTAGCCGGGCACCCGGGGATCGCCGCCCGGCAGCGCGGCCTGGACGGGTTGTGCGCCACCTGCCGGGCCTGCCCCGTCGTGACGAGTTGCGGCGGCGGCCTGTACGCCCACCGCTACCGGTCCGGGAATGGCTTTGCCAACCCGTCCGCCTACTGCCAGGACCTCATGAAGCTGATCACCGGGATCAGGCAGGCGATCCGGCCGGAGGGCGCCTCAGCCCGGCCGCAGGCGGGCGGCCAAGCCCCCCGCCACCGGCACGAGATTCCCGCCGCCGACCTCGCGGAACTGACGTCCGGGTTCGGCGGCGGCGAGGCGATAAAACATCTCCAGCGGGCTCAGCGCAGCGTGCGCAGGGCACTGGTGGCCGCCGTGCACGGCACCGCGGCGGGCCTGGCCCCGGCCGCCACCCTCGAGGCCGCCGGCGTAAAGGGCGGCTGGGACCTGCTGACCGGGATCGATGCTACCCACCCGCAGGCCGTCGACGCGGTGCTCGCCCACCCGTACGTCAGGGTGTGGGCGGCCCGCTGCCTGGAGCGCCTCCAAGGCGGCCAAGCCGCCCAGGTCACGCAGCCCCGCCCGCTGGCCGCCGACCTCGGCCACCTCGCAGGCATCGCCATGGCCGCCGCCATCCGGGCCGGCCAGCCTGCCCGGCTGCCCGTCCCGCTCCGCGATGGCTTTGCCTATCTCCCCTCGCTCGGCCGGTTCGCCGTTCAGGGGTCAGATCCGGCCGCAACGGTGATAGTCGAATCACACCAGGCGCCCGCGGGTGCCTTCACGGTCGCCGCGGCCGACCGCACGTGGACCGTGACCCCTGCGGCCGCCCCGCCCGGCGGTGACGGTCCGCCAGACCGCGTCGGCCCGGCGGAGGTCGTCAGCCCCGCTGACGGCCGGTCGCGCTGGCAGCCCGTACGGCAGCTGTCCGCCCCCGGCCTGTCCGTGATCCTGGAAGATGCCGACCCGTTCCGCGACTGCTACCACCGCCCGGCCCTGCCCCGGCTCGATGCCGAACAGGCCGGCCGCTGGGAGCGCCAGTTCGCGCTGGCCTGGGACCTGATCCAGCGCCAGCACAGCGCCTACGCGCCCGGGCTGGCCGCCGGACTGACCGCCATCATGCCGCTGGCCGCGGCCGACGCGGGCCGGGAAGTCAGCGCAACTGCCCGCCACGCGTTCGGCGCGGTAGCCGCCGCGCTCCCGGCCGATCACGCTCATCTCGCGCTGCTGCTGATCCACGAGTTCCAGCACGTGAAGCTCGGTGCCGTCATGGATATGTTCGACCTGTTCGATCCGGCCGACCAGCGGCTCTACCGGGTCGCGTGGCGGGCGGACCCACGCCCGCTCGAAGGGGTCCTCCAGGGCACCTACGCCCATCTCGCCGTCACCGACTTCTGGCGGGTACACCGGCACGCCGCCGAGGGGCCGGCGGCGCGCTCGGCCCATTCCCAGTTCGCGCGCTGGCGGGCGGCCACCGCCGACGCCATCGAGACCCTGGCGGACTGCGGCTCGCTGACGCCGATGGGGCGGACGCTCGTCGACGGGATGCGCACATCGATCGCCCCGTGGCTTTCCGAGCCAGTGCCCGCCGGTGCGGACGGCCGGCCGTGACGAACCTGCCCGACCTGGACGGCCTCGACCGTGACGTTCGCCCCGAACAGGTCCTCGACCGCCGGTCACTGAGCCGGGATCTGCACTGGCTCGGCGTCGTCCCCGGCCGGATTCTCCTCGTTCATTCGTCATTGCGGCGGATCGGCCTGGTCAGCGGCGGGGCAGATGACGTGGTGGCCGCGCTTCGCCAGGTGCTCGGCCAGAACGCGACGCTGGTCGTGCCGACCATGACATCCGACAACTCCGACACCTCCAGCCGCTACCACGCCCAGACCGAGGGCATGAGCCCGGAGGAGGTCGGGCGCTACCGGGACGCGATGCCGCCGTTCGCGCCCGACTGCCCGTCGGTGGGCATGGGGCGCATCGCCGAGCGCGTCAGGACGGCACCAGGCGCGCTCAGGAGCGCGCATCCGCAGACGTCGTTCGCCGCCCTGGGCCCGCGGGCCCGGATGCTGATGGACGGGCACCAGCGGGACTGCCATCTGGGCGAGTTCTCGCCCCTCGGCCGGCTGTACGAGGCCGGCGCCTGGGTGCTGCTCATGGGCGTCGGCTACGAGGCGTGCACGTGTTTCCATCTGGCCGAGTACCGCTACCTGCCAGTGCCGCCCCGGCGGACCTACCGTTGCGTTATCACCGAAGCGGGCCAGCGGATGTGGTGGTCGTACACCGATGTCGAGCTGGATGACCGGGATTTCGGTACTCTCGGTCGCGCATTCGATGAGACCAGGCATGTCGTCCGGGGTTATGTGGGCCAGGCTGAATGCCGCCTGTTCCCGCTCGCTGCCGCTGTTGATTTCGCCACCGAATGGCTGCGGCAGCACCGGCCGGCCACACTAACGCTCTTACCGTCCGGCGGAGCCGGTCACGCTCGGTAAGTTCGCCGCGAGTTGGTGAAGATGAGACAGGCTCTGGTCATAGTCTGCTATGAGACTTATGATAGTTTGCGCGGCTCACTAATGATTGATCTTCCGACACTGCCGGGAATCGCTGGCCTCGCCGCAGGGGGGAAGAGAGACGCAAGTGCGCGGGAAGCGGGTCGACGATAGACCTTATTTTTTTCTCAGTTACGCCCGGATCCCCCGCCTTGATCGCAATTCCGCGACCGACCCTAACCTCTGGGTCCACAAGCTCTATGAGGATCTTTCCAATGAGGTCCTCCAGCTCATTAGATCGCCGGTCGCGGGCTTCATGGACCGTGAGATCCGGGTCGGCCAGAAGTGGTCTAGCGAGCTCACCGCGGCCCTCAGGAACTGCCGCGTTTTCGTCCCGCTCTACTCGCCTCGGTACTTCGCCAGCGACAATTGCGGGAAAGAATGGTATGCCTTCAGCCGCCGTGTCCTCGACCAGCGGGCACGCAAGCCTGATACCGAGATGGCGATAGTGCCGGCCCTGTGGGTACCCGTCGACGAGGAAAACCTTCCCAGCGTGGCGAGGGAAATCCAGTTCAATCACCATGAGCTGGGTGACATGTACGGGCGGGGCGGGTTCTCAGGGATCATGAAGATCTCGCGTTTCCAGGATGACTACACGCTCGCCGTGCAGGGGCTGGCCCGGCGGATCGTCGAGGTCGCGAGCAATGTGAATATAGATCCGGGCGGGCATACGGACTTCGCCACGTCGGAGAGCGCGTTCGGCGACAGTGACGTGCACGAGATGGCCGAGAAGCGCATCCAGCTGACCGTGGTATCCCCCGACGCCGCGCACCTTCCCGGCGGGCGCAGCGAGCAGTACTACGGGAGGGCGCCCCGCGACTGGCGGCCGTACCACCCGGCGGCGTCGATGCCGATCGTCGACTATGCCGCGGAGCTAGCCCACTACCTGGGCTGCAATCCCCGCATCACCACGCTCGAGGATCACCTCAAGGACGTCGCCAAGGGAGCAAAGGCCCCCGGGCTCTTCCTGATCGATGCCTGGGCGGCCACATTCCCGGAATGCTGCGCCGACCTGCGCCGCCTGGACGAACTCAACCAGTACTGGACGGGTCTGCTTCATCCCCGGAACCGAGAAGACGAACAGACCATGACGACGGAGGGGCTCCGTGCGGAGCTCGAATCATGCCTGAACCGCAAGCTGGCCGACCTGCCGCGCCAGTACCGGGAACAGGCGCTCAATATAGAAACGATCGAAGACTTTGGTGATGTGATGGCCCCCATGCTTATGAGGATGCGGCGGAGGTTCCTGAACAGATCGGATCCCGTCCCACCGGATGCCACCAGGATCGAGCGGCCACGGCTGCGGGCGCGTGATGATGACGATGATGAGGGGGCGCAATGAGTTCCGCGGGCAAGGGCCAGGTCGTCACCTTCTATTCGTACAAGGGCGGCACCGGGCGGACAATGGCAGTCGCCAACGTGGCATGGATCCTCGCCAGCAGCGGCAAGCGGGTCCTGGTGGTGGACTGGGATCTGGACGCCCCCGGGCTGCACCGGTTCTTCCACCCGTTCCTCGACGCGTCCATGGTCGGCGCCACGCCGGGCGTGGTGGAGATCATCAACGATTACGCGCTGGCGGCGGAGCAGCCGGGCCTGAGTGCCCAGGAATGGTACCTGGAGCACGCGCAGGTCGTGCATCACGCGGTATCTCTGGAATGGAAGGAATTCCCTAAGGACGGCTGCCTGGACTTCCTGTCGGCCGGACGCCAGAACCGTGATTACTCGACCGCTCTCTTCTCGCTGGACTGGGATTACTTCTATCACCGGCTCCATGGCGGCGAATTCTTCCGGGCTATGCGGGAAGACATGAAGGAGAGCTACGACTACGTATTGATCGACAGCCGCACCGGCTTGAGCGATATCGCCGATATCTGCACGATCGAGCTACCTGACACGCTGGTGATCTGCTATACGCTCAACGACCAGAGCATGGACGGCGGCGCCTCGATCGCGCGCCAGATCAACAGCCGGTACCGGGACCGCAACATCCGCATCCTGCCGGTGGCCATGCGGATCGAGAACGCCGAGAAGGAGAAACTCGACGCGGGCCGGGCGCTGGCCAGGTCGAAGTTCGACGGCTTCCCGCCCGGCCTGACCAAGGAACGGCAGGCCCAGTACTGGGCCACGGTCGAGGTCCCCTACCTGCCGTTCTACGCCTTCGAGGAGACGCTGGCGACGTTCGGCGACCAGCCCGGCGTCACGAATTCCCTGCTGGCCGCGTTCGAACGGCTGACCGGCGCCATCACCTCGGATGAGGTGTCGGCCATGCCCGTGCTGGCCGACGAGGTCCGGCTCCCGTGGCGCGAGATGTTCATCAGGCGGCCGCCGGTGCAGACCACCCCGGTCCTGGTGAGCTACGTTCCCGAGGACCGGATATGGGCGGAATGGATCGAGTTCGTCCTCAAGCAGGCCGGGCTCCGGGTCACGCTGCGGAGCGCCATGCCCGTGGCGGCAGGCGCGGACAGTGCCGAGAGCGGTTATGCCGCCGGAGCGGGCTCGCCCGCCATCGCGATCCTGTCCAAGGCGTATGCGGCCGCGCCCGAAGGGCTGGCCGCCTGGGAGGCGCTGGCCGCCACCGGGCCGGGACGGCGGGTGGTGCCGGTCAAGGTGAGCGAGGTGCGGCTGGCCGAGCCGTTCGACACCGGCGACGTGATCGACCTGATCCAGTTCGATCAGGACCAGGCCGCCCGGGTCCTGCTCGAGGAAATCGGCGTGCCCGCCCAGTTGCCTCCACGGCAGGTTATCGACGGGGAGCCGCGCTTTCCCAGGACCGTCCCGGAGATCTGGAACATACCGCCGCGGAACGCCGACTTCACCGGCCGGGGCGCCGGCCTGGAACAGCTGCGTGACGACCTCATGGGGGGCGGCCGGGCCGTGGTGGTCGCGCAGGCCCTGTACGGGCTTGGTGGCGTCGGCAAGACCCAGATGGCGCTGGAATACGCCTACCGTTTCATGGCGGACTACGACCTGGCCTGGTGGATACCGGCGGAGCGTACCGACCAGATCGTTTCGTCCCTGGCCGACCTGGCCGGGCGGCTGGGGATCAGCGTCAGCGAGAACGTCACGGAGGCGGCCAAGGCGGTGCTCGAGTCGCTGCGCCGAGGCCGGTCGTCGGCCCGCTGGCTGCTGATATTCGACAACGCCGAGGATCCCAAGGAACTGGAGCCGTTCCTGCCCACCGGTGGTGGTCACGTACTGATCACGTCACGCAACCAGACCTGGTCTCATCTGGCTGATCCGCTGGAAATCGACGTATTCGACCGCCGGGAGAGCGTCACCCACCTGCTGCTGCACGTCCCCAACCTGACCGAGGCGGATGCCGATCGCGTCGCGTCCGCCCTCGGCGACCTGCCTCTCGCCATCGAGCAGGCCGGTGCCTGGCTCGAACAGACTGGCATGAGAGCCGAGGATTACCTCAAGCAACTCCAGACCCATGCCCCCCGGGTCCTGGCCATGAGCGAGGTCGCCAACTACCCGCAGTCGGTGATCACCGCGTGGAACATGTCCATCGAACGGCTCCGGGGACGTTCCCCGGCGGCCGCGCGGCTGCTCCAGCTCTGCGCCTTCTTCTCCTCCGGCCCGATCTCCATGACCCTGCTGTACAGCGACGAGATGATCGAGGCGCTGCTGCCGTACGACGACACGCTCACCGAGAAGCTCGTCCTTGGCCGGGTGATCCGTGAGATGAGCCGCCTCGCGCTGATCAAGGTGGACCAGGGAAACAACTCGATCCAGATCCACCGCCTCGTCCAGGCCGTGATCCGCTCCCAGATGAGCGACGAGGAGCAGGAGGCGGCCTGCCACGAGATTCACGAGATCCTGGTCGGCGCCCGGCCGCGCCGCGGTGAGACCGATGACCCGGTGAACTGGGAGCGCTACGACCTCATCTGGCCGCACCTGGAGTCATCGCGGGCAGATGAGTGCACCCAGGAGAACACCCGGCAGCTCCTCCTCGACCATGTGCGGTTCCTCTGGCGGCGCGGCGAATATGACGCTGGCCTGGAACTGGCCCGCAAGCTCGAGACCAGGTGGGAGCAGCAGCTGGGCCCGGACCACCGGCAGACCCTCTACCTGCGCTTCCACATCGCCAACCTGCTGCGCTCCCAGGGGCTGTTCCGCGAGGCCCACGATATCGACGCCGAGGTGCTGGAGAAGCAGCGAGCGGTCCTGCCGGACGGCCACCCGCACACGCTGATGACCGCGGGCGGCCTCGCCGCCGATCTCCGCGCCCTCGGCCAGTTCCGCGAGGCGCTGGAGCGCGATCAGGACACCTACGAGCGCTTCAAGGACCAGTTCGGCGTCGACCATCCCCGGACCCTGGCCGTCGCCAACAACCTCGCGGTGTCGCTGCGCCTGGTCGGTGACTGCTTTACGGCGCGTGAGATAGACACCGAGACGCTCGAGCTCCGGCGGCGGGTCCTCGGCCGCGACCATCCGGATTCGCTGTACTCCGAGGCCAATCTCGCCCGCGATATCCGCGAGGCGGGGGCGTTCCCCGATTCCGTCACCAGGCTGCGGCAAACGCTCGAGACATACCGGCGGGTGCTGGGCGATGACCTGCCCGACACGCTGCGCACGGCCAAGAGCCTGGCGGTCTCGCTGCGTAAGTCAGGCGCGCAGCGCGAGGCCCTCCGGCTGACCGAGGAAACCTACAACCGCTATCTCGCGCGCTACCCCAAGGACGGGCCCGACGTGCTCGCCTGCGCCCTGAACCTCGCCTGCGACTACTCGGCTCTCAACGACAAGGAAAAGGCGCGCCAGCTGGTCGAGGAGGTGCGGCGGGCCTACCGGCAGAGCCTGGGCGAGACCCATCCGTACACGCTGGTCGCGGCCAACAACCTGGTCACCTACCTGCGTGGCACCGGAGCACTGGGCGAGGCGACCGAGCTCGCCCGGGAGACCCTGGCCGAGATGGCGTCCGGCGGCCTCGGCGAGAACCATCCCTTCACTCTGTCGTGTGCCATCAACCTCGCGAACTGCCTGGGCGACCTGGGTGAGCTAGCCGAGGCCGAGGCGGTGGAACGGCGGACGCTGCCCCGGCTCAGGCAGCGGCTCGGCGCCGAGCATCCGGACGCGCTGGTCTGCGAAGCCAACCTGGCGGTCACTCTGAGCCAGGCCGGTCGGCAAGGCGAAGCCAGCGAGACCCGCGACCGGGTCCTGGCCGAGATGGACCGGATACTGGGCGGAGAGCACCCCAACGGCGCCCTGCTGCGCGAATGGGAGCGCAACAACCGCGACCTGGAGCCGCAGCCGACCTGATCACTCCTCCGCCGGGTCGGCGATCAGCCACTGGAGCACGTCAGGGAGGACGCTCAGCGCGTCGAAGTGCGCCGCGTCCGACTTGACCACCACCATCGCGTCGGGAATCCGCGCGCCCAGCCACCGGGAGTGGCCGACCGGGGAGAAGATGTCGCGCTCGCCGTGCCAGAGCAGGACGGGGACGCTGACGGCGGCCGGATCGAAGCCCCACTCGGTGCGGAACGCGCTGACGTCGTCGATCCACCCATACGGCGACTCGCGCAGCGCCTCGGCGTATGCCCGGATCAGCCCCAGCCGGATGCCCGCGTCGGAGACCACCCGGCGGTCGTCGTCGGTCATCTCCGCCTGGAGCATGGTGATGAGGCTGGCCGGATCGCCGCGGACGCTGTCGGCGGTCGCGGTGAGCCGGGCGATGACCCGGTCGAGCCGCCCGGCAGGCCCCGCGTAGGCATCCACGTTGGAGTCGGCCATGCCGTCGAACCAGTCAAGACCGTCGGCCTCGCGCGGCGCCAGGCCGACCAGGACCGCGGCCCGGCTCACCCGCTCCGGCAGGAAGGCCGCGCAGGCCAGGGCGTGCGGACCGCCGCCCGAGCGGCCGACGACGGCGAACTGATCGAGTCCGAAGGCGTCGGCGATCGCCGCGACGTCGGCGGCCGCGTCGGCGACCCGGCGACCGGGTAGCCGGTCCGAGCCGCCGTAACCCGGTCGGTCGAAGCTGATCAGCCGGACACCGAGCCGGTGCAGCAGCTGGCTGCGCGGGCGGGGTCCCACCCGGCTGCCCGGCGTGCCGTGGAGCAGGAAGACAGGGCTCCCGTTCGGGTCGCCCGTTACCTCTACCGATAGTCGTCTGCCGTCAGCGGTTTCCACCACGTCTACCAAAGATGCGCCTTCCAGTCACACCCCCGTCCGGAAATCCGCACCTGCGGGGAGAGTTACCGTAACCAGGATGACGCGTGGAAGCCACGACCGGAAGGGCAGGGCGCGGGCCAGCCGGGGGGCTATCACCCCATCTCGAGGAGCGCTTCGGCGATCGCCAGGTCGTTGGGGTAAGTGACCTTCATGTTCCGCTCGCTGCCCGGCACGATGTGCACGGCCGTGCCGGGCAGGTAGCGGAGCACCACCCCGCAGTCGTCGGTGGGGGCGAAGTCCGGGTCGGCCGCGGCCAGTTCGTGCGCCTTGGCGATGACGGACAGCCGGAAGCACTGCGGGGTCTGGCAGCGGAACAGCCGCTCCCGCGGTGGCACCGAGTGCATCACGCCGTTCTCGGTGAGGACCATGGTGTCCGAGGCGGGCACCGCGACCCCGGCCGCGTCGTGCGCCTCGAGCGCCGCCACGCAGGCCGCGATGATCTTCTGGTCCACCAGCGGCCGGGCCGCGTCGTGCAGCAGCACCCCGCAGTCGGACCCGCCCCCGGTGGCCCAGCCGGCCCCGCCGGCGTAGCCGGCCCAGCCCGTGCCCCCCTCCGCGATCGCCGCCAGGGCGGCCCTGGTCGACTCCGGCCGGCTCGCGCCGCCCTCGATGACCGCGATCACCTTCTGGAACCCGGCCACCAGCTCCCGGACCTGCCTGGTGTACCCACTGGCCATCACGACCAGGATCTCGTCCACCCCCGGCGCGGCCTCGAAGGCGGCCACGCACCGCTCGATCAGCGTCTGCCCGCCCAGCGTGAGCAGCTGTTTCGGCATTCCCGCGCCGAGCCGCTGCCCCGTGCCGCCGCCGAGCACCACCGCCACCATCCGCATGTGCCGGACTCTACCCAAGACCACAATCAAGACCTACATAACGAACGACGACGGCCACCCGCCCCGCTCGCTCTGCTAGCCCCGCTCGCTCTGCTAGCCCCGCTCGCTCTGTTGTCCCGCTCGCCTCCGGGCGCCCGCAGTCGGCGTCTTCCCTCGTCGCTCGTCGCAAGCTCCTCGCTCCTCAGTCCAGACACCGACGCGCCCTTTGGCTCGCGGGGGTCTCGCTCCTGTCCAGACGCCGACGCGCCCTTCGGCTCGCAGGTGGCCGGCGCCGTTTCGCCGCTGCGTACGCGGGTATTGCGCTGGCACAGCATGGCGGGCCGGCGCGGTTCCGGGGTCCGGACGTGACCGTCAGCTACAGTATGTAACTGGAAGGCGCTAGTCGCGGCGGCCGCGGCCGCTGGGAGGACACGCATGACGGTAGCGCTGGTCTTGGCGGGGAGACCGGACGAGGCCGACGCCGGCCGGCAGCGGCTGCTGCGCGGCCAGCTGGCCGCGCTCGGCGTCCACCGGATCGACGCCGCCGAGGGAGCGGGCCCCGGCCTGCTGACCGTGGCCGCCGCGGCGCGGGCCGCCGGGGAAAGCGTGCTGATCTGCGTCGGCGCCGACACCGTCCCCGAACCGGTGCTGGCCCGGCTGCTCGGCGCGGGCGGGACCGCCGCCTTCACCGGGGTGACGGCCCTGGATTCCGCATCGCCGCAACCGGGGGCCGGGGCGCTGGTGGTGGACACGCCCGACCTGGACGCGCTGGCCGTGGCCGCGGAGACGCTGGCCGCCGCCGGTACCGGGCTGGCCGCCGGCGCCGGCACCGGGTCCGCCGCCGCCGGGCCGGGGCCGGTATCCGCGGTCGGCGCGCTGACCGGCGAGCTCACCCGCCGCGGCATCGCGGTCCGGATCCTCGACGCCGGTCCCGACAGCGAGGGCGCGGTGGCCCAGCTGGCCGCCGACCCCGCGGCCAGGGACATGGCCGCCTGGGCGGCCATGCGCCAGCTCACCCCGGCGGCGCTCTACGGCATCTCGCTCGGCCTCGGCCTCATCGCCGCGGTGTGGTTCGCCGAGCTGGCGGCGCGCTCCAAGCTGCTGGCCGTCGCGGCGCTGGCGGGCTCGTTCCTGTTCGCCCGGACCGGGTCGCTGGTGGCCGCGACCAGCCAGGAGGGCCGGATCAAGGCCGTGGTCGGCTGGCTCGGCATCGCCTGCGGGCTGCTCACCGAGCTGGGCGTCTACGCGGGCCTCGCGGCCAGCGCCGGGCTCAGCCCCGGCGTCACGGCCCGGGCCGGGGTAGCCGGCCTGGACGGCACCTTCGGCAGTGCGCTGCGGGACAGCGCCGTGGCCACCTGGGGCGGCGCCGGGACGACCGGCGTCTGGCGGCTGGCGATCGCGGCCGCGCTGCTGCTCGGGGTGCGCAAGCTAGCCAGCCTGGGCTACGAGCACACCGCCAGGACGCCCGGCAATCTGTTCCCGCGCTCGGTGCTGCGCGTCGGCGAGGAGACCGCCACCCTGCCGGCCGGCGAGCGGTTCGTGCTGATCGCGGTGACCTCCGTCTTCTTCGGCCCCCGGCTGACGTTCGTGGTCCTGCTGGCCTGGGGGGTCCTCGCGGCCGGCTACGTCCTGGCCGGCCAGCTGGCCCGGTCGGCCAGCGCGGCCCCGGCGGACTACCGGGATCCGGCGGGCGACGAGGACGCGGACGATTACCCGGGCCCGGTCGGCGCGGCGGCCTGGTCGGCGGGTGGCGGCCTGGCCGCCTACCGCGGCGACGGCCCGCTGGCGCGCTGGATCGGCGTCCTGGTCGACGGGCGCCTGCCGCCGCTGCCGCCGCTGCTCGTCGGCCTGCTGGTGACCGGCGTGCTGGCCGCCCTCGGGCTGGCCAACCTGCCCGGCATCCTGGTCCTGGTGCCGGTCGAGGTGATGCTGCTGGCCGCGCTCGGCGCCCTGCACCCGCACGACGGGCGGGCGGACTGGCTGGCGCCGGCCCTGCTGCTGACCGGCGAGGGCGTGTACCTGATCGCCCTCGGGCTGGCCCGCCACGTGGCCCCCTGGCTGGTCTTCGCGCTGATCGCCGCGGTGCTGCTGCGCCACCTGGACCTGGCCTGCCGGGCCCGGGCCGGCCGCGGCGTCCCGGCCGACACGGCCGGGCTGGGCTGGGAGGGCCGGATGCTGCTGGCCGGCGCGGCCGCCCTGGCCGGCGTCGTCCCGTTCGCCTACGCCGCCCTTTCGGGTTATCTTTGGTTGCTCTTCAGCTGGGATTTCCTCAGCGGATGGCTAGCGCCCGCGGACGGAGGCAACGTTGATCGGCTTGGTCCTCGCCGCCGGCGCCGGGCGGCGGCTGCGGCCCGAGACGGACGCGCTGCCTAAGGCGCTGCTGCCGGTCGACGGCGACGTCACGATCCTCGACATCGCCCTGCGCAACCTGGCCGCGGTCGGGCTGCGCGACGTCACCGTGGTGGTGGGCTACGCGGCGGACGCGGTCCGGGTCCGTGCGCCCGCGCTGGAGGCCGAGCACGGCGTCCGGCTGACCCTGGTCCACAACGACCGGGCCGAGGAGTGGAACAACGCCTACTCGCTGTGGCTGGCCCGCGAGCACTTCGCCCAGGGCGCGCTGCTGGTCAACGGGGACACCGTGCACCCCGTCGCGGTCGAGAAGACGCTGCTCAAGGAGGCCGGCCAGGCAGGCGTCATGCTCGCCGTGGACGACGTCAAACGCCTCGCCGATGAGGAGATGAAGGTCGTCCTCGGCCCGGACGGCCGCCTGGCCAGGATCACCAAGCTGATGGACCCGGCCCAGGCCTACGGCGAGTACATCGGCGTCACGCTGATCGACCCGGCCGCCGCAGTGCCGCTGGCCGACGCCCTCGAGGCGACCTGGCGCCGGGATCCCTCGCTGTACTACGAGGACGGCTACGCCGAACTCGCGGACCGGGGCGCCTTCATCGGGGTAGCGCCCATCGGCAAGGTCGACTGGGTCGAGGTGGACAACCACGACGACCTGCGCCGGGCCCGGGAGATCGTCGCACCGCTGTGTCGTTCGTAGAACCCGGCCTGTACATAAACCGGTAGCCTTCCGTTCATGCAGCTGTCCCGGATCCTCACCGCGCCGCTCGTCGTCGACGTGCGCCCGGGTGCGGTCGCGGACCTCGGCGCGCTGCTCGCCGACCGGCGGATCGTCACCGAGGGCCGGGTCGCCGTCGCGGTCGGCCTGAGCCAGGGCGACAGCGTACTCGCGGACCTGGCCCCGGAGGACCTGGGCTCGGCCAAGGTCTTCCGGGTCGAGGACAGCACGGTCGACACCGCGGTCAGCCTGGGCAAGCAGCTCCGGGCCGACGCCTACGAGGCGGTGGCCGGCATCGGCGGCGGCA